>Ga0307373_10002561_pt1 | contig 32602 bp, 20 predicted proteins | sample OX2MG_FD_202534 | JGI IMG/M metagenome (GOLD analysis project Ga0307373, IMG submission 202534) | Soil microbial communities from Risofladan, Vaasa, Finland - OX-2 | ecosystem: Environmental > Terrestrial > Soil > Coastal area > Acid sulfate soil | place: Finland: Risofladan, Vaasa | collected...
CGTTCTGGACGAGGCCCAAGCGATCAAGAATCCAAGGGCGAAAGCGGCGCTCGTTGCCGCCCAGCTACGTGCGAAGCAGCATATCGCTCTTACCGGCACGCCGATCGAGAACCATCTTGAAGAGCTGTGGTCGATTTTCTCCTTCGCCGTTCCTGGCCTCCTGGGCGAGCGCGCGCGTTTCAGCCGCGCGTTCCGCACCCCCATCGAAAAACACGGCGATGCTCTGCGACGCACCGCTCTGGCAACTCGCCTTCGCCCGTTTCTCAAGCGGCGGACCAAAGAGCTGGTTGCGACCGAACTCCCGCCCAAGACCGAGATCGTGCAACGCATCGAATTGGTCGGGGCGCAGCGCGATCTCTACGAAACGATTCGGCTCGCAATGCACGAACGCGTGCGCGCCGAAGTTGCCCGGCGCGGCCTTGCACGCAGCCGTATCGTCGTTTTGGGCGCCCTTCTGAAGCTGCGGCAAATTTGCTGCGATCCACGATTGCTCAAGCTACCCGGCGCGAGCGGTGTAAAGGAATCCCAAAAACTTGAAGCGCTTTTGGAAATGCTCGATAGCCTCGTCGAAGATGGGCGTCGCATCTTGCTCTTCTCGCAGTTCACGTCGATGCTCGATCTTATGAAACCGGCGTTGGCCAAACGGCGCATCGATTTCGTCGAACTTTGCGGCGATACACGCGATCGCGAATCCCCCGTAGCCCGCTTCCAGCGCGGCGAAGTTCCACTCTTCCTCATTAGTCTCAAAGCCGGGGGAACCGGCCTAAACCTCACTGCGGCCGACACGGTGATCCATTACGACCCTTGGTGGAATCCAGCCGTCGAGCGCCAGGCAACCGACCGCGCCCACCGCATCGGCCAAGAGAAGCACGTCTTCGTCTACAAGCTCATCGCGGAAGGAACGGTCGAAGAGCGCATCTTGGAAATGCAAGAACGAAAGGGTGCGCTTGCGGCAAGCCTCTTCGACGAAGCCACGAGCAAGCCGTTGCAACTCGCCATGGAAGACATCGACCGAATGTTCTCCTAGGAGGCGTTCGGAGTTGACGCGGGCGGCTTCTGCCCGTGCGCTTCGGTTAAGTTGGGAGATGGTGGGCCGGGTGGTATTCCCGATTTGACTCCGCGACCTCTCCAGAAATGGCGGTCGGGGGTCCTTTTGCTTTTTTGAGCGGCAGGCCAGAGAAGACGCCGACCGATTTGACACGTTTGTCACGCTTGCCTTGCTGGAGGGGCACGAGGGTTTATGCTCGGATCGCCAGCAAGAAAAAAGCCGACGTATCCGCCGGCCTTCCTAAAACGAAACGCCCGTCACGATCGCCGCGTGTCCGAGGTAGCTATCGCTGGCCTACGAGCGGCCCGGCGGCGCACGGGCCCGATCCTTTTCCCACAACCTACGCCTTTCGAGAATACGCGACCGCTTTGACAGATTTGTCAGGCTTGCCTTGCCATCCCAGGACCCGGCTCCAATCCCGGCTCACCGAAAGGAGGATGATATGATTGCATTTCGGTTTCACTAAGACTATACTATGAAAGCAATGGGTAATCCAACGCCAGGTAAGGTAATCGAACTCTTCCCGACGCGGCCGCCGCTGGGTCATTATATTCGCGTCGGCACGACGGGCCATCAGCAGCTAGAGACTCTTCTTGAGTCGGGACGCCTCGTCATCGATCGCGCCGTCTTCGATGCGAGCGTAGCGCCGCGCCAGAATGGGCTTGTCCAAGCCTTAGAGCAGCATGGTGCGGAATTAATTCTGGATACCGACGTGGCGGAGCTTTCTTCGCGCGGTCGCTTCGAGGGCATTGCTCGACAGGCTCCCTGGGCGATTCAGGGGCGGCCCATGCGCCTCGATGACTTCCGAGGTGCCGGTGGTATGGAACGCATCTCGCAGATTGCAATTTTTGCCATAGAGCATCAATTTGGGACTGTGTTGAGTCCGACTCATTTGTTGGATAATGCTGAGGATTCAGCGTTTAACGTGGATCGCGAGACTACCGAAAAATTGCGAGCGGCACTGGACGCGGCTGGTGGCCAGCATATACGAATCGACTATGCTCTTCTTGTCCCCAACAAGGTTCTCAAAGATCCACGCGGGCAACAGCGGCTGCGTCAGGGCTTAAAGGGTTTGCCCATTGACAATCTCTGGATTCGCACCTCCGGTTTTGGGGCGGGCGCCACACCTACTGGAGTTGTGCGGTACATCCGAGCCCTTCGCGAGTTTGTTGCCCTGGGCTATCCGATCATCGCTGATGGAGCCGCCGGGTTCGCGGGTCTCGCGGCCGCAGCCTTTGGCTCTGCGAGCGGCATTTGCCATGGGGTTGGAATTTATGAGGGCTTCGACGCGAGCGAATGGAACAAGCCGCGAAAGGTTAGCGCCGGCGGTGGTCAGCCGCGTCGCGTTTTGATTCCGAGTCTTGATCGGCAACTGACAATTAAGCAGCTCGAAGCGATCATTGCGGTGCAAAACGGGCGACGTCTAGTCTCATGCAACGATCGCCACTGTTGCCCGAAGGGCTTTGAGGATATGCAGCGCGATCCGAAAGCGCACTACTGCTACCAGCGCAGAGTTTCGATCGACGCGCTTTCGAAGATCCCGGAGCCGCGCCGCGCTGAGCATTTCGTACACCAGGATCTTGCCGCTGCAGATCGCCGCGCGCGCCTCTTGGCGAAGATTCGAATTCAAGATTCAGACACCAGCAAACTAGTTCAAGAAAGCAGCCATCGCGTTGAGAAACTATACCAAGTGCTAGAGCATTTTCTTTCAGAGGATGGCTTTGTTCGTCGGGCAGCTCCAATTGGCGAACGTCGAGGTCGACCGAAGCGTGCGGCTGGAGGTGACAGCTGATGTCAACAGCGGTTGCCCGTATAATTCAACAGCTTCGAGAAACTGGGGGTTTGCAAGGCAAAGACATTGCAAACATTGTGGACGTTTCGCCGGCGACCGTTTCACGGTGGACAACCGGCGGTGCAACGCCCGATCTCCACACGCAGACGGTTATCGCGGATCTGCGATACATCGTAGAGAGGCTCTCGGATTTCTATACGTCTGATGAAACGAGACTTTGGCTTAATGCGAAACACCCGCTACTGAGCGGGGAGCGCGCGATCGACCTCATTCGTGATCAGCGTACCGAAGACGTCCTTGCAGTAATAGAACGCTTAAGTGCAGGGGTGTATATTTAGGCCTTATGTCAACGCCTCCCAAACGCGCTCGCGATCCTGAACTGCTTGATATAATCGACCAGTTTCCGAAACAAGAATTCAGTGGTTCCGTGTGGCGGGCCGTTCGCGTTGGGCGCGATGCACTCGAGCCGTCACGAGCTGGAGGTCGCTGGGATATGGGCACGTTTGAAGTCTTGTACACAGCGACGGAATCTGATGGGGCAATCGCCGAGGTGCATTTTCATCTTAGCCGTCAGCCTGTGTTCCCGTCGAAGTATGACGCAGTGCTTTACAAGATTAATTTGTCGGCGACCAAGGTTCTGCGCTTTCAATCGATTGACGACTTGGAGCCAATGGGAGTCGATCCGGCACACTATAAGGACGTGCTGTACGGACGAACTCAGGAAATCGGAGATGCCGCAGCCTTCCTTGGGCTCGACGCGCTCATCGCGCCGAGTGCGCGATGGGATTGTCATAATCTTGTGGTTCTTGCGCTTGATCCCGGCTCCATGGACGTCGTTGAGCAGCATCCTATAGATTGGCACGCGTGGCGCGCGCTAAATCGTCCGCACCCAAGTCGGTGAGAGCTTGGCGTCGTAAATCATCCCGAGAAGGGCACTTTTAACAGCAATGCCGACTATAACGTCCTCTTCGCGGAGCGCTCTGGAGATCGGGCCGCGGCGCAGATCAAGGCTTTCAGTCTCAGCCGATTAACCAACGATGCGCCGCATTAAAAGGCGATCCTAATCCTATTGCGTCAACGCACAGACTTGCAAGCACGCGTTCACGGAGTTCCCAAGCATAACGCCCCCCAACAGTCACGTTCGCAAATACGTTCATATATTCTACCTCAAACGCGGCCACAATGGCGTCTAGCGCCTTGATCACATCGTTGGCCCGCGTTGGAGACGTCGGCAATGGAAACTCTCGTCGGCCCCACTGCATGGTCCGGACCAATAGTTCTGCCACGAGGCTGTCTAACGTGTCTTCGAATACGACGGCGTTTCGAGCGTCCGTGATTTTCACGTGGCACGTTCCGAGGAGCGGGTTTGTCTCTACGACGAGCTGGCCAGGCGGCAAGTGTAACTGGAGCGTGGTGTCACCCGTTCGGATTGAATCTTCGGGAAAGCGGCGTGCCTCGATCCACGGTCGCAATTGCGAGACAAAACTCTCCGCAACTGCGGTGACGTTAACCACCTCCGTGGCGGTCTTTACCGTTTTGCGCATTCGTGCCAGCGCGATTCGAGCGCTTCCCAAGCGCTCAACCTCAGCAGAGCATTCCAACGAACGCTTCGGATCGATGCCGAGTGCAGTGATGAACAATGCGTCTAGTCTTCGCACGTCTACGTCGGTTCTTACTGATGTTATAGTCGGCGGCTTCTTCGGTAGCATGGCCTTGACATGTGCTGAAACCGCGTCAATAAATGTCTTATCCCTCGAAAGGGACGCTAGGTCAATGCAAGGCAGGTTGCGCAGCGCCTTAGTGCCGAGAGTAAGGACGCCATCGCCGAGTGCCATATCAGCGTTAACTTCAAGAGACAATGCGAACAGCGAAGAAGCGAGGTACGCGATTACAAGTTCCTCAGGGATTCTCGCTTTTGGGGCGACTATATACAAACGCTGATCTAGCGTGACCGCCTTCCTAAATATGTACGGCGCGTAGTTCTTATCGATGCCCTTTCGAAGTGCAATCTTACCAAAGGACGGTTGGGCCTTGGGGCTATACCAATATTTTCCGCCCTGCTTCTTGAGAGCGTCTGCCCACTTCATGGGCGCCGCAGACTGTTTCTTCGGTTTCTTTATCTCTTGACGCTGTGCCCACGAGATGTACTTCCAAGCGCCGGTGCCTCTTAGGTCCGCCGGGCTTTTGTCACACATAAATAGCGATACGCTCGGTTTCCCACTTTGCAGATAGGCGCTATCGCTCAAGTCGTCCTTTCGAAATAGCGGTTGGAGAAACGTTGGCTCAATCGCGTATTTCGCTACAGTCGCCGCGTCCAAGTGGAAGAACTCGTTGAGCAACGACTTGTGACCGAGGTCGACATTAATGAACTCGCCTAGCACGTGAGCGTTCATTTGAAGATCTCTTCGTATATGTCGCTTGTCCTAAAAGGGCGAGCCCAATTTAGCGGCTTAGTCGGCGCTTGAGTCAATTCGGCAAGAGCGTTCGCTGCGTCGATACGACGAATTGAATAATGGTCATACACGCCGTCAGCCGACGATAACATTGCGTCCAACGAAGAATCGATGTCGATCCAATAGTTTGCCCGTTCCGATGAACCAAATAATTCTAAAAGAGAACGGGTAAATGTCAAAAACGTTACAGGCTGTATTACGGCATTGGCATTGAGCGGTTTCTCGGCTACGAGGATTATAGTATTTATTTTTTGGTACGGAAAGAAAGGTTCGGCGGCAGAGAAGACGAGGTGCTTGATATGTAGTTTCTCCAAAAGGTAACGCTGCAAGATCGCGCCATACTCAGTTGTCAGCCATGCCGCGCTAGTGATCAATCCTAAGCGGCCGCCCGGTTTCAGAAACTTCTCTGCGTGTAAGATGAAATAGGCAAACGCATCGAACTTCGCATCGCGCATTACTCCCGCGCCAGCGGCGATTGTCGATAAGTGACCTTTGTACTTCGCGTCCAAGTCATCGAGTTGTTGACTGCGGACAAAGGGTGGGTTCCCTACGACGGCATCGAATTGGGGGAGTAGGGTGGCTATATGTCCAGTCGCTCCCGCAGCGCTCTTCGGGAGCGGAAGGTCGATGGAATCGCCAGGGTTGAGGTAAAAGAAATCGCGAACGCCGACACGGGGATAGTTCGCTTGGCTACTCAAATCTTGTCTGCAAAGATTAATCACCGCTAACTCGGCGGGAAACGACGAAATGTCGAATCCCCAAAGGATGTCTAAGATGGACTTGTGCGCGAGACGCAATTTGCGCGCAAGCCTATCATGGGCTCGAAACAGAAATGTTCCGCTGCCGACTGCGGGGTCCAAGACTGACGTGACGTTGTCTTCCAAAGTCAACGACAATACGACATCTGCCAATTGGGCCGGCGTGTAGTACTGCCCGAGAAGAATCCGTTCGCTTTCTGGAATGAGTTGCTCGAAAATCGCACCAAGAACGTCGAGGCGAATTTCGTCCCAGTTATAGGCCGCGAGGTCTTGAACAAGGTGCCGAACGATTGACTCGGACGCCGTTGACATCCCGATCTCTTCCAGGATGGACTCCTGATATAGCGCTTCGTAATCGAAGACGCGCACGCGATCCCAGTACTTCCGGAGCTCGGCCGTTACTGAGGCTCCGGGCTTAACCCGAATTTCGGGAAGTGTCGGCTCTTGGCGTCGGAAGGCGTAGTAGAAGAGAATTTGACCCGTAAGCCGGTACGCAATCTGCCCTGCGAGTGCGTCATCGACGTCGCTTACAAAATGCGATAATCCTTGCTGATCAACCCAGGCTTGCAATCGCGCGTTTAGTTTGCGGTCTTTGGTGCGCGAGCGGTTCACGTCGTTCCGAAGCGAGGCACGTAGTCGCCCTACGGGGTCCTTTAGCGAATCGACAAAGATGACCGGATCGATGACGATGCCGCCGTATGAACCCTTGTTTAATAAGTCATGCGCTGCTAGTAACAGAAGTCGGGCTATGTCATGTAACTGGTCTTTGACGCTGCTCTGGAGCCAGTGCTCGACCTTTGTGAGGCTCGCTACCTCGCCAACTGTCGCAATGAAATCATCGGACTCTAAAGTCTTGCGAGGCTGCGGAGGAGTGCGATAGAGTTCGGCTCGGCGCATATTCCATAGCGCAAGATACGGCGCGTTGACTGTTTGGGCTTTTCGTACTGCGTCCGCCCTAAAGGTTGGATCGCTGAGTGCGGTCGTCGGGGTCTTCAGTTCGGTTGCAAGTACCGCCACTCGCGCAGAGACATCCGACCAGACAATTATGTCTGACCGTTTGCCGTCTTTGTTTGCAAACTCTTGGGTCGCGCAGTCGAAGCCGTACGAGCGAGAACTCATTACGGAATTCATCCACGACAAGGCATCGCCTTGAAACTCCCACTCGTTCGTTGCGCGTGCCAACTGACACCTTTCAAGACTAGCGGCTGGACCTTGTGATTTGGCTAACGGTGGAATTCAACGTCAACATCTTGATTGTCTTTTTCGGCAACGCCACCTCATTCAACGGGCGACCAGCGCAGAGAGGCAGACCTAGCCTTCAAAAAGGCCCGCAGGATCGTCTCCGAGGGTGCAGCGCTCCCCTTGTCGGCCTTGGTCCCAGACGAAGACGCCGAAGGCGGCGAGTTCTCGGGTTCCGCGACGCGAAGCCCGAACGTGCTGCATTTCCCCTTTTGACCAGGGGCGTCACGAGACCCGCGATCGTGTATCTCGATGACGCCAAGCGGCGCGGCGCCATGCGGTCGACTTCTGGCATCCCATCATCGCCCCGAGGCGCTCATAATCTATGTCGAATCGGGTCGGAGGTAGGCCGTCCGACTGGACGTGCCGCACTAAGGCGTTGTACACGCGCGCGACACCTCGGCGAGATCGACGACGAGATAATTGCTAATGCCGCACATTAATCACGCGCGATGCATGGTTTCATTCGGACTGAAAACTTCCGCGCAAGCGCCCAAATCACCGCACTAAACCGTACGCCTACTGCGAGCTTTGGCCCAAGATGCGGTCAACAACTGCGGCACCAATAGTGAGTCCAGGAATCGTAAGGGTGTACGGTGCCAGAGAAATGCGTTCTTGGCCGTTCTCCTTACTGAATTTTCCTTCAAAAAGTTCGTACGTCGTCTCGTAGAAGTGCCCGACCGGCTTGTTTGAGAACGGCTCAAAGTGTCCTAGTGTTGCCTGAAGGACTCGACTCTCGATTGCTGGGGTCGTTTCTCCAATAAGAAGGTTGTTTGAGTGATCGCTGCCGTCGTAGAGTACGGCACCTAGCGATGTGAGATAGTCGAGGTCGTCGTAAGTTGGATCTGCTGCGGCCACAGTTTGCAGTGCAGGTAAAAGGTGTTCATCCATCCATTTGTACATCGTGTCGCGCGTATGCCCCGATGGAAGTGGTGCGTAGCGAACGAGATATACCGTGGCAATCGCGTACAGATGTTGCCTGTTCAGTCTTTCGGTGATGGACTCAGCATGGCGTAAATACAGCTCATCGGATGACTCTGTTTTCATAAACATCCGCCGCGCAATCAAACGGCCAAGAAGATCGCGCTTATTTGCATCCGGACTCTCCATTGCGGCTTCAAATGCGTGCACGAAAAACGTTGTTGTAGCAGGCTCGAGCAGTTCGACATCGATGCTATGGTCCGGATGTTCGGAGCGCTGCTTGTGAAGCTCATCTTGGAGTCCAGAGACCGTCTCTTCCAGACGTTCGAAGCGCAGCTTCGTTTCAGCGGGGCCTAGGGAGCGCAAGAATGGCAGTCGTTTGGCGAGGGTCATGTACAACACTTGCCGCAAGCCGATTGATGCGAGGTCGCCCGGAATCTGTGCAGCGACCCACTGCGAACCATGTTCGATAATGGCCGTCACATCATTCAGAATTTCCACCGGAAAGTCCATCAAGGTCGGATACCAAGCCTAGGGCGACTTTGTTTCTTTGGCCTTCGACGTCGATCCCGAGGCGCATCAGCGCCGGGGAAGCCTGGGCATAACGCTCGCCTCGCCCGAGCACCCGACACTCGCGAGAAGAAGAGTGAGGACTAGGATAGCGTGTTTCATCATGCAGCTTTCAAAAGCGGGAAGTCACCGCCACGCGACATTCCGTCTGGGCTAAAGCGAGCGGCGCTGTTGGCGAGAATCTGGAGAGTTGCGCGGAGCTCCTCGGCCCGGGCGCGTCCTTGCAGCTCGAGCCACTGCATGACGTCGCGTTTACTGTCGTCGCTGAAGAAGTCGATGATGCGCACGTCCGGGACGATATGCGCGGCGATGCGCGCGCGCAGTAAGGCCGAATCGCGTCCAGCCTCGTCGGAATCGCTGAAGATCAGCAGGCCGCTAGCACCGGAGAAATCCAGTGCGTGCTCGAGCGTGAATTCGGCCTTTGCTCCGCCGGCGAGTGAGGTCGCCGTGAGGTCGGTGCGTTTGGCGACAGTAGAGGCTTTCTTGGGCCCTTCGTTCAGGATGATGACGCCCGCTTCGCGTGCCGTTTTGAGGACCACCGGAAGACGATAAAGTAGGGACGGGAGGCCTCGTAGGTTGTAGAGATATTTCGCGCTGGGTTCGCGCAGGGCTTGGCCGCTCCGATCGTGCGTCGGCAAACTGATGGGGTCGAGATCATTTGGTCCATACGGGACCGGTGCGCCGGCATCGTCGTAGAAGACGTAGCGGCCATTGCTGGTGTACCAGCGTCCTTTGGGTAGATGTCGGCGCTGGAAGATGCGTTTGGTTTGCGCTTGGGCACGAGCCTCGTCCTCAGGCAAGCCCGCAGCGATCGCCTCGGGGAAGATCACCGGATCGAGACCCTCGATACGCACCTCGTCATAGAGCGTTGCGCCGGTACGATCGTGGAACGGGTAGATGCGGTGATTGGCTTCCAGGAGTTCCGTGCGCGGCTGGTAGACGGCCGCCGGCGTATCGCGTTGTTGCGGCTCGATCAGGTGGAGATCGCGGAGCATGGCGTAGGCGGCGCGGTATCCGTCCTTGTTGTTCAGGTCCGCGAAGCGCGAGAGGCGAATCATCGCGGCCGCCGAGCCGCCGACTTCGCACTTGTGGCAGTAGAAGACGTTGTCGCGCAGATTGAGTGAGCACGAAGGGTTGCGCTCCAAATGGATGGGGCAGTTGACGTTGACAGAGTACCCGCGTGGGTTCACCTGCTCGCCGGTGAGGTGGTTGTAGACTTCGACGATGCTAACGTGCGCGAGAGTGTTCATACGGGTGCTCCTTTAGCGAGAATACCCTCACGATCGCGGGGCGGAGGCGATGCGGAGCCGCGGCGCTGCGGCAGCGGCGCCGTGGTCGTCGGGTGGAGCGTCGTCTGCGGCACGCGGTTAGGTTATTCGAAGTCTGCGCCCTCATGCTGCGTCGTGCAGCGTGAGCCGAGGTCCACTCGGCGATAGCACGGTTCGTGGGTTACTGCCGTCCGCTACTGCGGCGCGGCTCGCCACGGGCTCCCTCTGAGCCCTTTGCAGAATCATGCGTGCTGCATTCACGTCCGCATGATCGATGTGCAAGCACGCAACACATGCAAACTGCAGCCCCGAGCGATTCTTCGAAGAAACGTGTCCGCACGCGGAGCACGTCTGCGAGGTGTACTTCGGGTCGACGTAGATGACGCTGCGGGCGGCGCTTTCAGCCTTCTCCGCTATCAACTGCGCGATCATACCAAAGCCCGCATCGAGCAATGCCCGATTGAGCCCGGCCTTGGCCGCAACGTTGCGGCCGGGTTCCTCGATACTCCCCTTGGCGCTCCGCGTCATGTTGCGCAAGCGCAAATCTTCTAGTACAAGCACGTCGTATGCATTGACGAGTGTGCGGGAAACCTTATGCGCGTAGTCACGGCGCTGCCACGCAACCTTCTCGTGCAGCCGTGCGAGCAGATCGACGGCCTTGCGCCGGTTTTTGCCACGACGCTTGCACTTGGCCACCATGCGCTGCGCCCGCTCAACCTTGAGGCGCGTCTTTGCAACGTGCTTTGGGTTGGCAATCAGCTCGCCGTCGCTGGTTGCGAGCAGGACATTCAAGCCGCGATCGAGGCCAACGGCGCGTCCGGTTTCCGGCAAGGGCTCGACCGCGCGCTCGCACTCAAACTGCGCGTACCAGCGCCCGAGCTTGCAGACCAGCCACGCGCGGCCATGCGGCGGCACGGCGCGCCCCTTACGCAGCTTCACGCTACCAACACCGGGAATCCGAACGCGGTACTGCGTCGCATCGAACTTCAGCGCGCGGTCGCCATGCGGATAGGCGATCTGCCGCCACCGGCGGGCAGCCTTAAACCGCGGGAAGCCGGGTGTCTCACCGTGCTTGCACCGTCGAAAGAACGCCTGCATCGCCAGATCCAGGCGGCGCAGCACCGCATCTTCGATCTCGCGATAGACCCCGGCAAGATGCGCGGATTCCTTGCGCAGCGCGGTCACCTCGGCATACTGCATCTTCATCGAAACGCTCACACCACGCAGCCGATAGGCGTCCTTGCGTTGCTGGAGCGCCGCATTATAGAGATGGCGTGTGACGTGAAGCGCGTGGTGAAGCGCCGCGTCTTGAGAGGCGGTTGGGTAGAGCCGCACGGTTTCAATCCGCTTCACCTTGCTATCATAACAAGCGCAGTGCCAACTGGGTGGCCGAGTGAAGGCGCAAAGCAGGAACCTGGGCCATTGTCCGTAGCTTGACGGCTCGACGCCTTGCCACCAACGTAGCGAAACATCGTCGCCGCTTGCAAGGGGGTCGCTCGCATCCTACTCTCTACCGCGGTTGCGGCCCAGGGCCGTGGTGGTAGGATGATAGGATGGCCCCAGGGTTACGCGGGCCCCAATGGCGTCGTTCGCGATTTCGCGGCGGTAGCGCAGCTCGACCGTGTACCCCTCGTCCATAACGCACGCGTAGTCATCGTTGCGCGCGACTACGCGGCCATCGCAATCTTCACGCATGGATTGGTCGGCCTGGACGAGTGGTTCGAGTTCGCCGGCGTGCAGATGCGCTTCCATCAGGAGCGGCCCTTCGGTAATCGATCGATTTGATGCCGCATCGCGGGCGCGCGATTGGATTGCGGTTCCTGTGTCGAGGTCGATCGCGATGGCCGCAAGGCGTTCAGTTGCCACCTCTTTGGATCCGTCGATGCGCAAGGGCATAGCGATCGTCGCGCGCGCGAGAACGCAGCCCTCGCCGCGCTCGTTTGTGAGGATGGCCAGATGATGCGGCGCTCGTGCGATAACGATGCCCGAAAGGACCCCAGAGCTTGGCGCAGGTGCCGCGCGGAAGCCGCCGTGTTGGTTGTAGGCGGTTCCGAGCATACTTGAGGCTTCGTCGACGGCCTGTCGTTCGGAATCGCGCGCCGCTGCTGCGCTCGGAGCATTAAATGCATGGTAGGCTGCGATCCGCGCCTGCCAGCGCATCGTTTCGCGCGCGAGTGGAGTGATGGGCGATCCGATTGCTCGCGTGACATCCTGCGGTCGTGCAAAGGCTTCAGGGGTGAAGACGCGCTCGAGGGCCTTGAGTTCATTGGGCGTGGCCTTGTAGCGCTGATAGAGATCCGCGAGCGCTTCGTGTGCGCGTTCTTGGGTTTCGAATATCGCGATGTCGATGCCGCGCCGGTATGCGTCGTCGTCGTTTCGGGAGGCAATCAGGACGCCTCCAAGTTTCTTCACGGCAGCGAGATCGTGGCGCAGCCCTGGGAGCCGCAATGCTCCAACCGGGGGGAGTTGCGTAACCCGCAGTTGCGCGTCGTGTCGCGCCTTCACCGATGCGAAGCGCCAACGGCGGTCGGTGGCATCGTAGGTACCGCCGAACTGCGTGCGGAGCGTATCGGCGCAAAAGACTGTCCGGAGGTCGCGGAATGAGTAGGGTAGTTGCATGGCGCTACTCGCAAAAGAAGCAAGGGGAGGCAAAGCCTCCCCTTGGTGGTGCGTGAACCGCGGGCGTTAGCGCGCCCGAGCGACGGCTGCTTGCCGCTCTTTTTTCGGCTTCTCGCCGGCTTCGCCGGGCTTTGCGAAGCTGGCGTGCTGGAAGAGCGCCGGCGCCTCGTTGAAGTAGGAGTTCGGGATCACGGCAATGGCCTGTTGTTCGTCAAGGACCACCGCTGAGATCTCAGTGCGCTTATCGACGTGGACGACCGTCCCTTCGCCGCGCGCCGGGATATCGTCGGGGCTAAGGGCCGTAGCGTTAGCCAAGCCGGTTTTCTCGGCATTTCGGATGGCGATCCGTTCGACGATGGCCGCATCGGCTGTTTTCTGAGCGCTTGCGTGGGCGATCACGCCGCCGCGTGACATCGTTTCGGCCACGACAAACTCGCCGACCTTGACGGGGGTTTCGCGCAGTTTCTTGCTGGTTTGTTCGGTCGTGAGGCGCACGACTTCGTTTTCGCGCTCGTCGGCGTAGCCGGCAATCCCGTCTTTGGCGACGGCGATAATGCGCAGGGCGCCGATGGTCTTGGTGAACGGGACTACGGGAACACCGGGAGCGGCCGCGTTAATCTCCTTGTCCAGGGCACTTTCGGTCGGTGTGATCGTTGCCTTCTCACCGCGTTTGACGGCGTTGAACGTCGCTCGTTGACTCTCGGTGAGCATCCGCTCCTTGGCGTCGATGAAATCCTTGGCCTTGGCGCTGGTGAGCTTCATGATGTCCAGGTCGATTGAGCGGTCCTTGTAGCCGAATTCCTGGAGCGTTGTAACGAGGTCGCGCTCGAGGGTCGTCGCGCGCTTCTTGGCCAGGTCGGCGAGGTCGTAGCCTTCTTGCACCGTTAGCCGGTTGAGGCTCTTGGCATCGACGTTGTAGCGCGACAGATCCCGATCGACCAATCGGCCGTCTTCGATGTGCTCGCGCAGCGTTTCTTGTTTTTTGCGCTCGATCGGTTGCACGAGATTGAGGATGCGCTGAGCGTTCGGGCGGTCGAGCGTTCCCTCATCCATCGAGAGTTGCAATTCGTCGAGCGTTGTGTCGTGGCGCGAGAGCGTGTCGTCGTCGATCTTGCCATCGCTGATAGCCTTCTTGATCGCGTTGACCTGCTCCACAGGCGCGACCTTTACGCGATTAACAAACTCCATGCCCTTGTCGTAGGTGGTTTTCGTTGCTGCCATGATGCGCCAATCTTGCTGCCGCGATTCGGGGTTATTGTCGAAGGGGCTGCGCAGCATCATTTCGAGTCCGACCGGGCGCGTGCTGTCGTTACGCTCGCGCATGGCACGCATTTCGTCCGTTACATAGCGCGCGTAGTTACGGGGAAGCTCGAAGTAGGGGATGTTCGCGACGATTTCACAGGCTTCTTTGAATCCGGCCTCGTTGTTACCGCGGAACTTGATGACTTTGTCTTTTGCGTCATAGATACCACCGACTGCCGTTGCGGCGTCGGCGGCAAACGGTGCGCGCTGGTCATGAATGATGAGCCAGGCCTCACCCCCTTCGGGCTTCTCATAAAACTCGGCGGCGGGAGTGCTCCCGATATCGTACGGGATATCGTATTTCGACATAGTGAGGATCCTTATGGATGCTCGTCACGAATCCGCGCCGAGCGAGTGCTAAAAAGGAGAATGGGACAGATGATTCGGCCATAAAACGACGATACCTTGCCTATCGGCAGGGGAGCGTCAGGCGATTAGCGGGCTTTGCTTTTCACCAGGGCACGGCTGCGGCCGGCGCCCACTGCCAGCGCTGGCTCGCGCGGCGGGATGGCCAGGGGCTGGAAGAGCCGCACCGCGGTCCGGAGGCGGTTTGCCGGGACGGCAATAACCTCGCCGCCGCCGGCGTCCTCCCGCAAGATGGTGACGCTACCGGGGTGACGTCCGATTGCGAGTCCCTCGACCGCCTGATCGTCGTTGGCCAGCGTAACAGGCGCGTGCGGCGCGAGCTTACGAGCGTCGCAACGCGCCCGCGCCAGTGCGCTTGCGGCTTCGATCGTCTGGTCGCGGTCGGCGAGCTTGGCGAAGTAGATCGGGTCGTTTGGCCCGTAGGTGGTCATGCGTTGACCGGCCTGATACGGGGTGCTATCAGGGAGGCTCTCCTCGATGTTGCTCGGGCTCTCGGATGCTGCCGCCAGCGAATCACGAAGCGTGGTGACCCCCGACCGCTGCGCCTCGAAGGTCAAGCCCGCTTGTTTCTTAAGCCGCACCTCGCGTTCTCGCTGCTCTTTTTCTTGATGGGCCTTTAGCTTGAGTTGCGCTTCGCGCTCCCGTCGTTCTTTCGCGTTGCGCTCGCCGCGCTCGAAGACCAGGATCTGTCCTTCAAGCGGCGCGTCGTTCAGGCGCGGGGTTGCGGGCAGCGCTCCCTCAATGGTCGCGATGTCGTTCATTGTGGCGTCGGGCCACACAAAATGGCCCTGCTCGAGAACGGCAATGGTGGTGCGCGCGTCGTCGAGGTAGCCGGCGACGTGGTAGCGCGTTGCGGTGATAACGCGCAACGCCGTAGCGTTTTCATCTGGCAGCTCGTAGACGATTGCGCTTGGCCCTTGCGCCTCGACATCGCTGGATGTCCTTGCCGGGACGGTACGCTGCCGGTCGAGCGGATCTTTCACGACGCTGGCACTACTGAGATTGTGGGCCTTGAAAAACTCGCTAATATAGCGGCGCGAGTTCTCCATGTTGTTCGCCATGCGCGTCGCCGGCGACGCCGTGGCCCTGGTGCTAAGGTATTCGGGCTCCTTCCCTGGCTGCGTCTTGCGCCGGCTGAAATATTCCTCAACCCGTTCGTCGGCAAGGAACTCGGTATTGGTGGGCTCTTCAACGCGATCGGAGAGCTTGCTGATGATCTTGTAGGCGTCGCGCTTCTCAAGGGTCGCAATATCTTTATCGGACAGAGAAATGCTTCCGCGCTGATCGTTATTGCTCTCGAGGAGCATCGCGATTTCGGATCTCTGCTTCGGCGTTGCGAGCGACCGCGCATAGCTTAGGAGTGCCCGCCCATGTCGCTCGGTGAGTTCAAGATCCTTATAGATCGCCGTTGCGGCATCGACGCCGATGGGCTGCTGCTCGCCGGCGAGCTCCTCGCAGTTGCGCGGCTCGAGCGTTCCATCGATGGTCGCTTTCACGATTTTGTCCAGGGTCCATCGCGATATCGGCGTGATGCCGTCGATAAGCTCTTTCGCCTCGGGTTTCGTAAGCGTGCGTTCATCGATCGCGCGGGTTAGTTCGGATACGCGCATACCGAGGATCTCATGGACGAGGCCGACGTTGAGTTTGCGCTCGTCAAGCGCCGCGCGCAACTCGCGCGCCGTACGCTGGTCGATACGCAGCGCTTGAGTAACGGCCGCCTCCGCCGAGCGCAACGCCTGCTCACTGACGGCCACCGCCATCGTTTTGCTGGGGTTGTCACGGTCATTCGTGTTGAACGGCTGTCGCGAGACGGCTACGCCCGGAATCTCCGCAAGTGCGTCGGCTGCGTAGTGCGCGTTCTCAATCGGGTAATACGGTAGCGCTTCAATAGCCGCGATAATCTCGCGGATCGCCTCGGCTTCCGTGTCCGTGTTGAACCAGGCTTGATTCTTCTCCGGATAGTGAAAGCTGGCTTCGCGCGCGAGTTCGTCAACCATCAGGAGGCGCGGATCGTGGATGACCGTCCAGGTGCGGCCGCCTTCGCGGCGTTGGAAATGCTTTGCTGCTGTCTTGTCCATCGGTGGTGAGGATCTCCGTTGGAGGCGACGCGATAGAATCTATCGCGAGCGCATGGTTTTCACGATTGGTGCGCGCGCCGGCGCTGGCTGCATGGGAATCGCGCTGAACGCGGGCATCGCGTTCGTGCAGGTTGCCCGTCCAAGCATCGACTCGATCCCCGGGAGCGCATCGGCGACGATGCCGGCGACGAAACCTTGCATGCGCGCTGCGTCCGCCGCGCCGTTCCAGGGGAAGGCGAGTTGATAGCGGCGGTCATCGAGTTTTCCGATGAGGTCGCCCGGAGCGGCGGCAAAGCTACGCAACTCTGCGTAGAGTCGCAATTCTTCCTCGCGGCTCAGTTCGCGCTCCAGGTCGATTTCAACGATACTGATAGCGTCGTCGATCTCCAGGCATGCGCGTTGCTCTTGCGCCAGGGCGTCGCTGTAGGTTTGCGGGTCGAGTAGCCCGGCGTCTTCAGCCGTTCGCAGGCGCACGTCGGCTTCAATAGTCTGCATGCGCGCGATCGTGGTACGCATCTGCGCGATTGCCGCGTCGGCCATATCCAGCTCGGCGGTAAGACGCGCGTCGCTGAACACTAGAGAACCCGGCTTTGGAGCCGAGCGCGCGCGACGCGTCCGTGGCGTTCCGCAGTATCGATCAGACTTTCTGCGCGCGGAAGGTCGTTAGCCAAAAGCGCCTCGTGCGCTTCGGCCATCGCTGCGCGCTGCGCTTCCATCTCGCTTGGCCGTTCGCTGATAGTCGTCTCATCGGTCGCCATGGGGCCGCGAGTTCCATCCTAAGAGGACAGTTCCTTCGGCAATCGAACGTCTTATGCATGGATACAACACGGCAAGCGGCGCTAACCGCCGCGGAGCGCATTCTGCGCGACGCGCAGCCGGGGGCGCCCGCGTGGCCGATGGGCCTCATCCCGGCGCCGCCGCTCGATACGCCGATCCCGCTGCCGCCGCCCCGCGTGCGTAGTTCGTCGCGTCCGTCTTTACGGCGCCTGCTATGGGAGGCAACGGGCGTCGTGTGCGATATTTGGGCAAATCTCTGGCTGCGCGCCGCCCTCATTCTCGGTGCGTTCACGCTGACGGTCCTTAGCCTGGTGGCCTTCGTCGCCTATTTACTGTTCAGGCCATTACCGTAACGGCGTTCAATTCAGCGAGAAGAAGCAGTAGTGGGATAGGCCCTGAAAGCGGAGCCAGGGATAACTGTGGATTTCCGCCCAATGAGCCTCACCCGATTCGTAGACCGTCGCGGTCTGTTAAAAATCGGCTTACGGGTTGATTTCGAGCCGCCGCCGCAAACTCTTTCGGCGTTTTGTTAGCCAGCATTGAGTGCGGTCTAAACTCATTATACTCGTTACGCCAAATCCGCGCAGCCTTCCGCGCTTGATCGAGGGTTTCGAAGTACGACGGGTTGAGCAATTCACGTCGGACACCGCCGTTGAATGATTCGATAAACGCGTTATCCGTTGGTTTGCCGGGGCGAGAGAAATCAAGCACGACCTTGTTCCAGAACGCCCATTGATCCAGTGGCTTGGCGACGAATTCGGTGCCATTATCGCAGCGGATCATCTTCGGCAACCCGCGCTCGCGACACACGCGCTTGAGCACGTTCACGACGTCGTCTGAGCAAAAGCGTGGAGCGACTTCGAGCGCGACACATTCGCGAGAGTAGATGTCGACGATCGTCAAGAGGCGATATGCTCGATTGTCGGCTAGACGATCGTGCATGAAGTCCATGCTCCATACATGGTTGATCGCTTCGGGGACGACCCGCTGCGATCGCGGAGTCGCTGCCCGACGGCGATACAGCAGTTTCGCCCGTAAACTCAGGCCTTCCAACGCGTACAGGCGATATACGCGCTTGTCGTTGACCTTGAAGCCCTCGCGACGCAGCAGCACGCCGATACGCCGATAGCCGTAGCGAACCCGAGCCGCCGCAATGTCCTTGATCCGATCTCGCAGCATGGCGTTGAACGGACCAGCCTTCGACTTGCAGTAGAATGTCGCGCGATTGAATTTGATCACCTCGCACGCTCGGCGTATGCCAACCCCGAACGTTTGCGTGAAAAAGCCGACACGTTCGCGCTGCTGCGCCGGCTTCACAGTTTTCTTGCAACGATCTCCTGAAGTATCTTGCGATCGAGGGCCTTGAATGCGGCGATGCTAAGCTCGATCCCAACGCAGATTGGAAACAGGCGCATGTAAAATCGCGCAAGCACGCGCCAAAGGAGTTTCGCGCAAACCTAACCCATGGTTTCGAGAGCGACGTGCTGCTGATCGAGGCCCCATCCTACGGGCCGGAAGAGGCGACCACGCTGCGCCATGCGCTCGTGGCGGCAATTCTTATCGAGTTCCAGGCCGACGAAGGCGAAGTCGACGGCTTCGACCTCGCCGCAAACGAGCACCGTCCGACAACTGTCGCGCTCTATGAAACAGTGAACGGCGGAGCCGGCTACTTGCGTCGTGCCGCGAGCAATTTGCCGCGTATTGCGCAAAAAGCGCTGGCAGTGTTTCGGCACGATCCGCCGTGCGTTCGCGCATGTTACCTCTGCTTCCTCAACTACTACAATCAACGCGATCACGATCGTATCGACAAACGGCTCGTGGAAACGCTTCTCAGAGAATTGGCATCTGAGGTGGCACCGACCGCTACACTAACGCAGGCTGGTTCGGAGCGGGAGGAGCAGCGCCGCCGCGCGGAATCGCCGATCGAGGCCCTGCTTGATGCCGCGATGCGACGTCACTTGCCGCCGTTTGAACTCCAGGGCGATATAGTCGATGCCAACGGCAAACTTGTATCGCGCCCGGACATGCTCTTCGGGGCGCAGCGGCTGGCGATCTATGCCGACGGGCACGACTATCACTCCGGCTCCGAGCAAATCGAGAACGACAATCGCATCCGCGGTCGCGTGCGAGAACTAGGGTACAAGGTCCTAACGTTTAGCGGACATCGCATTGCAGGCGACATTGATAGCTGTATACGCGAAATCGTGCAGGCTCTTGAGGAGTCGTCCTAATTTCGTCGAGGTCGCGCGTCCACGAGGCGCAAACGCAATCCTGACCCTATTTGCGTCGCTGCCGGATTGTTTTCACCCAATCGTGTAAGTCATTGATGCGCTTCTGAAGATCGACTGGTCCGGGCAAGGGCGTACCGTCGGCGGCCGCATGATCGTGCCCGCGAAACCAACGCGAGCATTCGATCATTGCGTCATCGACCGCCCTGCAATCATCGGTCGTGATATCGTGCAGATCGTTGACTTTTTGCGTCTGGATGCTCGGCCGGTATCGTTCGACGACATCATTGAGCAGGATTTCAACGACGGCCTGCTCCCACGCCTCACGTAGGAGTCCATAAATCTCACGGGCCGCGCGTTCGTAGTCTTCATGGGAAGCGATGCGATGGAGTTTGTCAGCGGTCTGCCACAAATCGTGAAGCGTGCCGATCCGGTCTTTCACGCGCATCGCAATCCAGGGAAGGTTCGGCGAGCATAAACCCGGCTGCCCGTCGCGGCGAACGTATTGATGGTCGCATTGTACCGACTGGTGGCTTGCCCCATCCAGAAGCAGACGCATAAAGAGGATGTCGTGCGTGAAAACGATCACTTGGCGGTCCTGCGCCTCCATGACTAATCGATGAGCTATCCTTTCTCTCCAAACGTGGTCTAGCGACGATACCGGGTCGTCAAAGATGATTGCAGAACTCGACGGCGCCGTGCTCAACTCCGTCAGAAAAGCAGCTAGAGAGAGAGTCCTTGATTCACCCTCACTCAGGACGTTAGTTACCGCCACACCGGGAGCATTGGAGAACTCAATCCGGTGGAACAGAGAGCCTTTTGCGCCGCCCGCGGTCCGAACTTCGACCAGCAAGTGATGGAAGTCGAGTTTTGCGAGTTCGTCTTTGAACGTGTTGCGCAATCGATCGGTGACGAGCTCCTTGGTTAGCTCGGTGCTCTTCCGCGTGAGCGCATGAGTAGAGGTGTCGTCGAGACACTGACGGTATGCAGCCAGTCGCTTTTTCCGCTCGATTTCCTCGAGGACAACCGGCAGGTGCTCTTTGAGTAGAAGGCGCGCTTCGAGTTCTTTATGCTCGGTTGCTTCCTTCGCGCCCAACGCAGGTTCTTGCGCCAGTAGGTCACCAGCCCGTTTCCGTAGTGCATTTATGGCAGCGTTGAGCTCATCGGCTGGGCTCGCACCGACCCCTCGCGCAGTAAACTCCGCCTCGCCTTCGCTTGCTGTTTTGATTTGCGCTTGAATACGTGTAGCCTCAGCGAGGAATTGCCTCACATGCTCGGCGGATTGCGGTTCTTCCACTGCAAGTTCTTCTAGGGCGAGCGTGACATCGCCGCGCTCTACGTTCGCGAGCTCGACGTTTTCGAGTACTGCCCGATACCTACTCTCAGCAATACGGACCTCAGTCGGCGCTCGCGAGGTGACATACTCTGCAAAGTGTCTCATTCGTTCGGACGGCTCTGTGCCTATCGTTTGCTGACAAAGTGGACAGCGTGCGTCTTCAGTGGTAACCGGAAACGCAACGCCTGGATAGGCTACAGCGGAGAATGCGCCAGCGGCCTCCCACATTCCGATCCAGGCTGCCTCGCCGGTTCCAGGCAGCACATTGTTGCTGAATGTCGTTGTGCGGAACAGCGCAAGCGCCTCTCGTGCGATTCGAACGCTCTCTGCCGCTGATCTTAGATCGGATACGCTCTGATCGCCCAGGACGGTGCTCAGACCTTCAAGGTGACGGACGACCCCGTTCAGGCGTTCGGCCTTCAGGCTAAGCTCGCGGGCGCGCTGCTTTGGGTCAGACGCTTGAAAATCGCGAAGGCACGCGCGGAGTCCGTTCAGTCGGTGTTCTTCGCCCTCCGACAGCATAGCGAGTCGGCGCACGTCGTCGACTTTCGTGAGTGCGGTTAAGCCATCAAGTAACGCACGCGCCTGTGTGCCTTCTGGAATCACTGGCAGGCCTGACGCTGTTGCGCTCAGCTGTTTCTGTTCTTGTTCAAGACGTGCCCTTACGTCACCACATAGCGTGGAAAGCTTGTCGAAAATGTCGAGACCAAATGGTCGGAACGCGACATCAGTCTTATCGCGCAGATATACCGGCGCGCAGTGTGAATCGAAAACGCTCACGCTAGCGAGAGCTGCCGACGGCGCGGCCTCCTGTGTCCACGCCAAGAAATCTTTCGTTGACCCCTCTCGAAACGTGATTGTCGCTCGCGGTGTAAGCGGCGCTTCACCGATCAGCACGTTCCCTAGGATGTTTTCTAATCCACGAGAGCGACACGCCCGCTTTAGAATACGGGTGTACCCCGATTTCCCCGCCGCGTTCGGACCGTAGACGACTGTAAGCTTTGGCCCAAACGTGACGGTTTGCTCCGCAGCAAGGGCGTTGACGCCGCCATGATGTGTGACGCTCACGAGAGAGACCGCACTCGTCTTCCGGCTCTGCACCGCCAGGTGATCTGCAGTGAGTGGCTGCGGTGTTCTTGGGTCGGACAGCCCATGGGCAGCCTTACATAGATCCGCGAGTTCCACCACGTCTTCTTGCGCTGTTGTCTCCGACGTTAACAGACGCCTTAGCGCGTCGCGTTGCCAGCCGGGCCGCTCCGACGACCATCTTAGGATTTCGCTGAGGACGTTTTTCATGGTGTGCTAACCCAGGTCCCTCGTAGCCGCGCATAGCGCGTCGATAAGCGTTCGACGCATGGATCGATGAAGCGGCGCGGGCCTACGACGACAGGGCGCCCTTCGAGATGCGTGCTGCGCGCTCCTTAGGATGACGGGATGGCGCGACTGGCCGGGGGGCGTCATGTCGTTAGGATACCACGCCATCCGCGCAAGGCGAGCCGTTGTAGGGGCAGGCAGCGCAGTGGAGGCCGGGCGTGGCTAGGTCTGAGATCAACGCTCCCGCGTCGCGTACCAATCGTTCGAGTGTGTTGGGTGCGGGCGGATCCGTCACGCGAAATTCTGCGCGGTCATCGCTGAGGCGCAGCAGGCGTGCGCGAACCCGGGCCTCGGGATGCTCTTCGCGCGCGGCACGAGCGTAGAGATCGAGCTGGAGGGCATAATGCTCGTCATCGATGACGGTACCGGTCTTGTAATCGATTACGTGGATCGTGCCGCTCGGGTCGCGTGCGATCAGATCAAGCACGCCGTACAGATCGACGCCGGCGACGTTGTGGTTGAACCCGCGCTCGGCGGCGAGCGGTTCCAGATCGTGCAGCGCCTCGACGGCGTGTTGCGCGAACGTAAGGGCGCGGTTACGATCGGCGTCGCGAAGGGTTGCGTACTCGGCGGCGGCCGCGTCAAGCGCGCATTCGACGGCGATCGCTTCGCCGTCGATTCGAGCGAGCGCCCAGCGTTCGAGCGTCCGATGCACGAGCGAGCCGAACGAGGCGGCATCCAGATGCGGCTCGCCGTCGCCCTCCCACTCGGCACCATTGCGGCGCGGTGAACTCACGTCGGCCACGTGCAGGCGGTAGCGGTAGCGCGCGAGACGCGGACAGGTTTCGAACGTAGCGAGCGCGGTGAACGAGATGCGCGGAGGCGCGAGTTCGCCGAGGGGCAGCGGGACCGGCTCGCCTGGGCGCACGCGTGTCGTTGCCGGGAGTGACGCGTTGGGAAGCGGCTGCGCGAGATCCGCTTGCGGCCACGGTGCAGCATGCTCGAGGAGCGCACCGACCGGGGCGTAGCGCTGTTGCGTCGATGGCGAGGAGACATAGAGACGGTCGCGGGCGCGGGTGCATGCGACGTACAGCACCCGCGCAGCCTCGCGCTCCTCTTTTTCCGTTCGCGGATTACGTTCGAGCAGTTGGCCCGTCGCGGGATCGTAGCTCCTTTTCATCATCACCGCGCGCAGCGTTGGATGGTCGTCGCAGTCGCGGCTGAAGACGAGTGCGCCGTTGCGATCGTCACGCCGCACGGGCGTCGGCGGGGCCTGGCCTTTGTAGTGGCGATTGTCGGCGCCCGCGACGAAGACGACGGGCCACTCCAAACCCTTGGCTTGATGCACGGTCATGACCACGATGCCGTCGACGTCGAGGCTCGCTTCCTCGATCGCCTCATCGAACTCGATGCTGCGTTCGAGATACGAGACGAACGCGGGCAGGCGCGCGTCGTCGTTATCGGCGGCGAAACGTTGCGCGAGCGCTTCGAAGGCGCGCAAGTTCGCGATACGAGCCTCGGCCTGCGCGTCGCGCGCGTACGACGCTGCGAGCGGCACCGTGGCGAACAGGCGCCGCACCGCCGCTGGAGCGGTCTCGCTGCGTCCCGGTACGAGCCCCTCGAGCCACGCGCGTAACGTGCATAGGTGCGCGTCATCCGTCTGCTCGTCGTAGATGGCGATGGGATCGAACGGCGCGAGGCGCGCGAGCGAGGCGTCGGAGAGCCCTAACTGCGGGGATTGCAGCACGCGCACGAGCGCGAGCGTATCGTTCAAGTCCACGATCAGCCGCAGCCAGGCGCGCGCATCGCGTATTTCCGGCATGTCGAGCAAACCGGCGCGGCGGTCGAGCGCGACGGGAAGCCCACGTTGCGCCAGGGCCTCGACATAGCGCTGCGCGTGGGTGCGTTTGCGCAGGAGGACGGCCATATCCGCGACGCGCGTGCCGGCGGCCCGTAGGCGTGCGGCCTCGTCGGCAATCGCGGCGGCCTCTTCCTCTACGCGTGCCGCCATGTTGCCGATGGCGTCGTCGGTGATGCGCACGAAGACGCAGGGCTCGTCGCTCGCTCCGCGCACGGCCTGCAGCCGGTCAGCGTCGTCGGCCATCGTTTGCTGCACGAGCACGGCGTGGGCGGCATCGACGATCTGCGTGCGCGAGCGGCGGTTGCGCTCCAGGCGATAGCAGGCGTCGGCCGACGCGCCGAACGCGTGCATGATCTGCGGATCGGCGCCGTTGAAGCCGTAGATCGACTGGCGAAAATCGCCGACAATCGTGACGTTGCGCATCGCACGCTCGGGGTGATCGGGGTCGCCGAAGATTTCGTGCAGAAACGCAAGCTGCAGCTCGGCGGTGTCTTGAAATTCATCGACCAGGACGTGGCGCCAGCGCGCGCGCAACGTCGCCGCGACCTGCGGATGCTCGCGAAGCAACCGCACGGTAAGGCTCAGCAGGTCGCCATAGGTGGCGGCGTGGCGCTCGTGCAGTTCACGATCGAACTCGCGTAACACGGCAGCAATCCAGCCCACGTTGCAGCGTTCGCGTTCGGCCTCCTGTGCGAGCTCCTCGGCGCTGCGTTCAGGTTTTGGGTCGCAATCTATCCGCGGCTTGCGCGTACCGGTCTTCCAGACTTGTCCCCACGACTGGGCGGCGAGGGCGTCGGCGGCGGCTAGCGCGTCCGATTCGAACGCGTCGGGCGTCATGCCGCGGCTTTTCAACTGGAGGGCCAAGCGCGCGAGGGCATCGCGCAGCGGCTTGGGCCGAATCTCGGCGAGAGGCAAGGCGCTCGCATCGACGCCGATGCCCGCGAACGCGCGATCAAGCACATCGTCGAAAATGGCACGCGCTTCGCCGTCGGTGACGGCGCGCGGCGGCGCTTCGAAACCGCATACGTAGGCGAATTCCGCTAAGATGCGGGCCGCGAGGCCGTGGATCGTCGCGCAGGTTACGCCTTGCGGATCGATCTCCGGATCCAGGCGTGCGCGCGCGGCGTCGAGCGTGCGCGTGATGCGCTCGCCGATCTCGGCGGCGGCTTTGCGCGTGAACGTCACCACGAGCAGTTCGTCGGCGCGCAGCGTCTGCGAGGCGATCAGGTAGAGCGCGCGGTAGGCCAGCGTCGTGGTCTTGCCGGTGCCGGCGCCCGCGTCGATGGCACGGCGCCCGTCGATTGGGGCGACAACGGCGGGACGCTGATCCGCCGACGGCGGGTGCTCGCCGAACAACGTGTCGTCGAAAGCCATCTCGCTCACGAGTTCACCGCCGCCAACGCGCCGTCGCAGATGGTGGAGAAGGCGCAACGCTCGCAGGTGCGCCCGTTTTGCGTCACGCTGAAGCGATCGATGGCGTCGCCTATGCGTTGCACGAAGCCGCGTTCGATCGCCTCGTCGATCGCCACGAAGAGCGCCCCGTCACCGATAGGTGTTTCATCGAGCACGGGGCCTTCGCCGTCTTTTCCGCGCAGGTAGAGTAGCGCGACCGATTCGGCCTTGGGAACGGCGCGCCGATAGAGCGGCAACTGCACGCTCGCGATATCGTGCGACGATTCGCCGTAGAGCGTGTCCGCTGCGACGGCGGCGACGAGGTGCTTGGACTGCTTTACGAACGCGGTGTCCATTCGGCCGGATTTCACATCGACGATGCGCGCGCCGCCGTCGTCGAAGCGATCGATGCGGTCGATCTTCCCGCGGAGCGTGAAAGGGCCGAGCGGCATCTGGATGCGTTGTTCGACTGCATCGACGGTGAACGAGCGTTGCGCGCCTGTTTCGGCGAGTTGTGCCGCATAAGCGGCGAGCATGCGATCGGCGCTTGCGGCGGAAGCGCTGCGTTCGAGCGTGCTTTCGAAGGCATCGCCGCGCTCGGCCCAGACCTCCTCGCGGATGCAACGCAGCAGCGCGACGGCCTGCTCGCGGTCGAACGACGCGTCGACGCGTGCATGTTCGCGGTGGAAGCGTTCGATGCACAGGTGGAGAGCGGTACCGAAGGTGCGCTCGAACGCGGTTTCACTCGGTAAGCGCAGGATCGAGGCGTAGAAGAATTTGCGTTCGCACGTGAACCAATCGTCGATGCGGGTGACGCCGAGTTCCGCGGGCAGCGGCACCGGTTCCGGCACACACGCTGCCGGCAGCCGATCGGCGCCGGCGTAGGTAAGATCGGCGTAAAAGGGCGGCGTTGAGGCGAGCGTGTCGCGGCGATCGACGGGCAAGAAGCGTGTCGGGTTCTGCGGCAAGCCGTCGAGCGATGCGCGCGCGGATGTCACCGTGAGCGTGTGGCGCGCGCGGGTGAGCGCGACGTACCAGAGCGAGCGTTCTTCGGCGAGGCGCTCGTGCGGCGTTGCGCCCAGATCGCAGCCGTGATTGCGCGCGAGCGCGAGATCGCTATCGGCGAGCACGCCGTCGCGCGCGAGTTCCACCGGCAGGCGTCCGTCGGCCGCGTCGGCCACGATCACCGCGTCGAACTCCAGGCCTTTGGCGCCGTGGATCGTGAGGATGCGGACGACGGCAGTATCCTCGTGTTCGCGGTCGTCGTTCAGACTCGCGGAGTGTCGTTCGAAGAGTTCGAGCAATTCGGCGCAGCGTAGTGGCCGCTGCAGGCTCACGTGCAAGCGGACGAGATCGTCGATGGCGTCGAGCGCCCGCTTTAGCCGCGCGTTCGCGCGCGCCGCGGCGACATCGTCGAGTGCGACCGCAGCTCCGAGCAGGTCGAGCCCGCGCACGAGGCCGCGGGCGATCGCCGCGAGGTCGCCATGCGACCATGCTTCGCTCGCGGACTGCAGCGCCGCGCCGATGCGCGCATGCGCTATGCGCCCGTCGCCGTCCGTGCGCAGCACTTCGAGCGCATGCTCGAGCGAAAGGGGCGGCGCCGCCGCAAACGCGCGTGCGACGCGTAAGCGCGGTAGGCCGAACGCGAAGGAGGAGAAGAGGTCGCGCCAGCGGCCCGGATCGCGTTGGTCGGCGAGCGCCCGCAGCGCATCGAGCAGCACGCGAACGATGGGCTCGTGAACGATCGCGTCGCCGCCGACGAGCGAGGCGGGAATGCCCCGGCGTTCAAGTTCGGCACGGACGAACGGACCGAGCGGTTCGAGCGCACGCAGCAGTACGCCGATTTCGCCGTGGGGGATGCCCGAGTCGAGCGCGTTCTGCACGCGTTCGGCAACAAGCGCAGCTTCGTCGAGCGGTGTGGCCGCCGTTTCGGCGCGCACAGTTCCGGTTTCGGTGGATTGCGTGTCGACGTGGCTTTCCGGCGATAATCCCGGCGTGGCGTTAACGAGGGCGCAGATCGCCGGCGCGCAGCGGTGCGAGATCCGCAACGGCACGCGGCGCATCTGAAGCGATATGGCGGCACGTTCGATCGCGTCGCGCGCGGCGCCACGAAAGCCGTAGATGGCCTGGGCGGCGTCGCCCACGGCGAAGATCACGGCCGGAATCGCCTCGAGTAACGCTAGCTGCTGTGGATCGGTGTCTTGAAACTCGTCGACAAGCACGTGCGCGTAACGATCGCGCAGCGTCGCGCGCAAGCGCGAGGAGGGATCGGCGGCGAGGCGGGCGGCACGGGCGACCAGATCGTCGTAGTCGGTGACGCCGAGCATCCTGCGTAGGTCGCGCAGCGTGTCGGCGACGCGCAGCAGATCTCGCGCACCCTCACTGCCTTCGCGTTCGAGCGCGGCGCGGGCAGCGTCGTCTGCACGGGCGAGATCGGCGACGTAGCGCTCGGCGTCGCGGGCGAAGGCCGGCGAGCGAAAGACGCGGGGCGCGAAGCCGTGCGGTTCCACGCGCGCGAAGGCTTCGAGCAGCAGCACTTCGCTCGCGGGCTTTTCGAGCAAACGACCGGAGATGAAGCCAGAGGTCTCGATCTCGAGCAGACGACTTGCAAAACCGTGGAAGGTGCGCACCTCGATGCGGGCTGCCTCGTGCGGCATCGCTTGCGCTATGCGCTCGCGCAACTCATGCACCGCCCGGCGCGAGAAGGTGAGCGCGAGGACGCGATCCGGTGCGATGCCGCGGTCGTGAATCAGGTGAGCGATGCGCGCGACAAGCACGCGCGTTTTTCCGGCGCCCGGAGCAGCTTCGACGACGAGGTTCCCCGCGTCGTCGGACGCGGCGGCGCGCTGCTCGGGGGTGAGATCGATCATGCAACGCTCGAGCGGCGCAGTAGCGCATCGAGATCGATGCGATGTGCGCCCTTGGGCATCGATGCATAGCGGTCGGGGTCGCAGCCGGTGAGGATGACCTGAAGCTTGTCCTGCTCGGCTTCGGCAAGCACTTCGAGAATCCGATAGAGCCGAACGGGATCGCAGAACGTGAGGGCATCGTCGAGGATTACCACTTGCGGCTCGTCTTTCGCTAGCAGCGAACCCATAGCGAGCCGCATTGCGACCTCGATCTGTTCTTGCTCGCCGCCAGAAATTGTATCAGAAATGGTCTTACCGTTCCATGCGGTCGTGCTGAACGAGAGTTGCATCATAGCCTTGTCGTCAATGTGGAAACCGATCCGCACGTCGTCGCGCGACATGATGCGGCGCACAAAGGTGGTGGCGTTGGCAGCGAGCGGCGCATTAACAGCCTCAGCGATCGCGCGCGAGGCTGCTACGATTTGGTCGTGCAGTAGCTTGACGGCTTTGGCGGCGCGCTCGGCGATAGTTCTGCGACGCTCAGCCGTCTCGAAATCGGCCTTCGCAACAGCAAACGTTTCATAAGCGCCGGCATTCGTTTCAAGCGTGGCGCGGAGCCGGGCAGATTCGCCCTGATCTTTTTCGATGTCGGCGCTCAGCTGCTCGATCGATTTCTGAATGCTTTCATATTCGCCAACGGGGTCACCGGATATCTCGGCGCGTTGTTTGCGTAGATCGTCACGCCTTGCGGTTGCCTGCAACTCTAGCAGACCCGTCTCCTTGATTTTCTCAGGCAGGTTCTCCGATTCGGCAAGGTTGATGACGTTGCGATACCGTGCGATCTCGAGGTGTTTGCTCTGCTGTTCTTGCTGCACTTGTTCTCTGCCGGCGAGAAGTTCTTTGCGCTGGGCTTGTTGGGCCTCGATCGTCGCGTTCGCAGTGGCGAGCGCCAACACGGCCGCTTCGCGGCGGGGTTCGATCTGTGTGGCGAGGGCCTCCGGATCGGGGAGTCCCGCAGCCCATTCCGGATAGCGGTCGAGCAGATCGTGACGTTTCGCCCGGCGGCTTTCTAGCGCGGCGATGAGCGCGTCGGGTTCTTCGCCGCTGAGGAGCACGCCAAGGCGCGATTCGATGTCGGCGAGCTTGCCGTTGTATATCCCGCGTTCAGCACGACGAGATTCAAGGGTCTCGATAGACGCATTGCCGTACGGCGCGACCAGCGCCGAAAGCGCTTCGGTTGCGGCGTTCAGCGCATCGCGGAGTTTGGCTGCGGATTCCATCGGACTGGAAAAACGCAGTGCACCGATATCTGGAATCTCGACGTCGATCGTACCCAAGCCGTTGATGAGGACCTCTGTCCCGGCCTTGCAGAGGCGTTCTCCCTCCGGAGAGCCCGAACGAACCAGAAGCGTTACGTCCTGCTCTGGGGTGAAGCGTAGGGTAAGCGACTCGCTCTCGACACGCTGATGCGCTTCACGTTGCGCGTCGCGCGCTTTAATGAGCGCGTTCCAGTCATCGTCGTCGGGAGCGATTACGGCAGCGACCTTGCGGATCGCCTCTTCATGGAGGATGCGGAGTTCCGCGATCGTCTCCAATCGGCGTTCGAACTCGCCGAGCGCCTCGTTCGCGAGAAGGAAGCTGCGCGCATCGGCGACGCGTGCTTCCTCGGCTGCTATTGCCGTGCTTTCCTTGTGCGCACGGTCCTGATTGCCGAGCGCGCGTTCGATTGTTGCTTCAGCTTCCGTGATTCGCGCGGTGATCTGCGCGGCGCTTTCGTCAAGCGCTAGCATCTGAGGATCGAGCGCTTTAATGCGATCCTGTGCCTCGATCAGCGAATCGCGTTCTTTTGAGACTCGCGCGAGTTCGGCCGCAGCGCGAATCGCATTTTGCTCCGCAAGCTCAATTTGATGGTCGAGATCGCGAACCCGGTCGACTACGCTCTTGAGTTCATCAACGCGGCGCCGCCGATCGCCACGTTTAGTATTGCGAATACTGAGTCGGGTGCTGATCTCATCGAACGCCCTGCGTTGTTCGAGCACGAGTTGGATAGCCTCGCTCGCACGCTCTTGCCGTTCGCGCGCCTGCGCGGCGGCCTGCTCGAGCTCCGGAATGTTGGCGCTGAGCTGCCCCTTTGCGTGATTTTTCCCTTTCGGCTCCCAATAGTGCCTGAACCGCTCCTCGATCGCCTCACGTATGCACGACTCCGCAACTGAGATCGTGGCCGAGCCCGGGGCAATCAGAGAACGCAGGTGCTGTTCCTGCGCGGTTGGCAGTTTGCCGAGCGCCGGATCCGACTGACGCGCCCATAGGACGGCGCCAAGGCCGTATTGCTCTGGTTTTGCCACCCCTGCGCCCGGCCGATCGAGCGCAAGCGCCTTATCCAGCCACGCTTCGACTTCTTCGCCATCCGCAATGGCCACGAACTCACCGCCTTCGTCGCGTTCGAGTTTCGCATAACCACCTTTGAGGAACGCTTTGCGGACACGGTAGCGGCCGTCGTTGCGCTTTAGCGTAACCTCAACCACCGGCGTGAGATCGTGTGCGACGTGGCGCAGCAATGTGCTGATTTTATCGCCCTGCGTTTTATAGCTCTGAACGAGAGACGCAACGAGCCCATCGATAAGTGTGGATTTCCCCGTACCGTTGGGCGCGACGAGGACGTTCAATCCGGGCTGGAACCCGCCAATCTCGACGCGATTCCGGAAATGGCGGACGCCTTCGAGCGCGATCGACTCGATGATCATGACGACACCTCAACACCTTGGCGGTCGGCGATATCGTAGAGTAGTTCGAGCGCATCCATCGAAGCGGATTCAGACGCTGCTCTTGAACCGAGGTCGCGCGCGACATTGCGAAGCGCACCGATGGGAAGCACGTCAATCCAACGATCGTCGTCAGGTGCGCTGCGAACGGTTGAATCGTCGATGTCAAACCACAGAAAGCCGGCGGCGGCGAGCGCACGAAGGGCGGTAAGGCCTTGCATTGCATCGGCGCGCAACGTACCGTCGAGGACGAGGCGTACGATGTGGCGTTCGCGGGGGTGCAGTGCACGCAATTCATCGCAGAGCAACGTCAAACCATCGGCGGAAAGATCCGTCTGAGTACGAAGCCGCCACTCCAGCTCACCGACGGAAATCGGCGTGACGCGCGGTGCAGCGCCCGGAGCGCTGATCTCGACGAGGGCGATGTTGCCGGGGTTCTTGTCGTCGAAGGCTGTGCGTTCGTGGGTCCCGCTGTAGACCGTGCGGATGGCACCTGCAGCATCGGGGAACTCGAGATAGCCATGCCAATCACCGAGGGCAAGATAGTCGAGGCGCATCCGCTCGGCGGCATCGCGCGCGATCGGGAAGTTCAGCTCGTCGTCACCGACACCCGCACCGCGCAACCCGCCGTGGGCGACCCCGATGCGGAATCCTTGAATATCGAGGTGTTGCGCGATCCATTGCGTCGCGTCTTGCGTTCCATGTTTCGATGAGATTGGGCACGGGAAAAGCGTGACGCCCTCGGCGATGGTTATCGGTTCCGACTCGAGCATCGGATGGACGTTAAGCGCATCGCTCCAGAGATGCTGGCGCCGCCACAGCGATGCGGCGTAGGCGGGATCATGGTTGCCGGGCAGCAGAAAAACGGGTCCTTCGAAGGCGGCCAGCGTACGCGCCACGCGTTGCACGAGCGCTTCGGGAACGGCGAGGTCGTCGAACACATCGCCAGCGACGACAATGAAATCGGCGCCGCGCTCGCGCGCGATCGCCACAAGTCGCTCAAGCGATGCGAAGCGCGCTTCGCGTACCTGCGGCGCCTTCGTCCCGAACTGGGCGGCAGGCATACCGATTTGCCAATCTGCCGTGTGAATGAATTTCATGTTCTCTCTATCCTACCGACGGAGCGCTTCACACCTATGGCGAGTTGATAAGGCTGATGAAGCGATCGATATCGTAACGCTGGAACTGCATAGGCCGTTCAACCCTTTATCGGGCCATGCTAAGACGATGACGCTTCGGATAAAATTCGCCCATATCCCCGAGTGGCGGCTGGCGCGGCGCGGTCAACCCCTCGCCCATCTGACGGCAGAACGCACCGTCGCCCAAGGCCCTGACGCCGATTTTTGCCTTTTCGAGGGGATGGGCAAATTTAACCACAATGGACCCCCCAGGTGGGGTCAAAGGCTAGATGCCGCTACGGGGTCAAAAATCCGGCGACGTTCCCACTTACTTAAAAGCAGCGCTAGCGTTACAGCAGTGTTGGGGAGCTGATGCACCTACAATCATACCGCCTTCAGAATTACCGAAGGCTCCACGATGTCCACGTTCAGCTGGCAAACGACATCTCGATATTCGTTGGGGCAAACAATAGCGGAAAGACCTCTGCCACGCAGGCAATCCAGATGGTTTTGTCTGGTCAAAAGGAACAGTTTGCACTTTTCGAATTCAG
>Ga0307373_10002563_pt1 | contig 32594 bp, 33 predicted proteins | sample OX2MG_FD_202534 | JGI IMG/M metagenome (GOLD analysis project Ga0307373, IMG submission 202534) | Soil microbial communities from Risofladan, Vaasa, Finland - OX-2 | ecosystem: Environmental > Terrestrial > Soil > Coastal area > Acid sulfate soil | place: Finland: Risofladan, Vaasa | collected...
CTCGGCGAAGGCGAGCCCGTCGCGCATGGCCAGCAGCTGGCGCAGTGTGATGGCGTGCCGCGGATCGCCGGGGTCGGCCCACTCAGGCACGGGCGCGGGGGCGTCCAGGTCGAGCTTGCCGTCGCCGACCAGCAGGCCCACCGTCGCGTGCAGCATCGACTTGGCCATCGACCAGCTGAGGAGCGTCGTCTCCGCCGTCACCGGCGTCGGGGGACGGTCGAAGTGCTCCAGCGCGCCCTGATAGCGCTCGGCCACGACGCGCCCGCCGTGGACGACCAGCACGGCGAAGGTCCGGGCCAGCGGCCCGCCGTCCTCGAAGACCTCGTCGAGGAGCGGGTCGAGGTCCACACCACGCGGCGTTTCGCCCGTGGGCCAATCCTCGGTGGGCCAGGTCACGCCGATCGGTTGCGGCGGCAGCGCGACCAGGTCGCTCACAACGAGGAGAGGAACGCCAGCAGCGCGGCGTTGGTCTCGGCCGGCTTCTCCTGCTGGACCCAGTGGGCCGCGTCTTCGACGACGGTGGTGCCCCGGTAGTCGGGCAGCGCGGCGGCCATCTCCTCGGCCGCGTTGGGCATCATGAGGGCCACGGGGTCGAGCGCACCGGTCAGGAAGCCGGTGGGCATGGTGTAGACGGAGGCGGAAATCTCGTGCGAACGCTCCCAGTTGGCGTCCATGTTGCGGTAGTAGCTGCAGGGGCCGAAGAAGCCGCCCTTCTCGAAGGCGGCGGCGTAGACGTCGACGTCGGCCTCGGTGATCCAGGGCGGGAGCACGTCGGGGGCGGGCGTCAGAATGTCCTGAAAGCGCGTCCCCTCGCGTGGCGCGTCCGAAATGAGTGGGCCCGCGTGCGCCATGCCCTGGGCGCCGGCCGAATAGAGCATGGTGCGCAGGAAGCGGCGGGGGTCGGCGTCGAACTCGGCCTCGGCGGGCCCGACGGGTTGGAAATAGAGCATGTAGAAGAACGTGTCGGGGAAGAGTGCCTCGAAGATCTGAATGGGCGGGGCGGGGGCGTTGGAGTACGGCACGCTCATGTTGTAGAGGGACGAGACCCGGGCGGGGTGCAGCCGCCCCATCTCCCACACGACCATGGCGCCCCAGTCGTGTCCGACGAAGGCGGCGGTGTCGTGGCCGTAGTGGTCGAGCAGGCCGCAGAGGTCCCCGGTCAGCTTTTCCGACCCGTAGTCGGCGACCTCGGTCGGGTGCGCGCTCGCGCCGTAGCCGCGCAGATCGGGGGCGTAGGCGCGGTAGCCGGCATCGGCCAGGGCGCCGAGCTGGTGGCGCCACGAGTACCAGAGCTCCGGGAAGCCGTGGCACAGGACGACGGGAGGCCCGTCGGGCGGCCCGGCCACGGCCACGTGCAACTCGATCCCGTTGGTCGGCACCTGCTCGTGCGTCACCTCAGCCATTCGGTGTCACCTTGTCCTCCGCCTTGGCGGCCTTGTCGGCTTTCTCTTCGTGGTGCTTCTGTATGGCCGACATGACGGCGTTGCCGGCGGCTCCGATGAACTCGGGGCGGTTGTCGGCGGCCCAGTCCCTGCTTCGGGTCAGCGAGGCCGCCGAGTCCTGGAACCGGGGCGCCACGTAGCGGGCGATCAGCTCGTAGGAGTGGCGGGTGGCGGCCGTGTCGGCCCACTCGTGGCCCATGAGGAGGAAGGTGCCGAAGCCCTTGGACTGCGCCTGCAGCCGGGCCACCTGCGCGATGGCGTCGTCGACCGTGCCGATCACGGCGAAGCCCGATGCGTTCAGCGCGTCGACGAGCGACTCGAAGTTCTCGGTGTTGGGCGCCAGAGGGAGGGCGGCCACGCGTTGGAAGTAGTCGACCCACTCCTCCAGACCGAAGGCGACGTCGGCGACGGCCTGCTCCTTGGTGTCGGCGATGTGCATCGGCCCGACGAGGCGCCACTTGTTGCGGTCGACCGTGGTCGAGAACTCCGCCGCCCGCTCCTCCATCACGTCCCAGTGGATACCGAGCACGTCGAAGCCACCGGCCGAGGTGGCCCCGATCGACAGCAGGCCGGTGCCGAAGCGCCCGGCCGCCCGGGGCCCGGCCGGCGACACCTGCGCCGCCACGGCGACCTCGGGGAACGGGCGCTGGTAGGGCCGCAGCTGCAGGCGGGCCTTCACGAGCTTGAACCATTCGGTCTCCATGGTGACCGTCTCACCGGACAGCAACAGCAGAATGGCCTCGAGGGACTCCTCCATCATGTCGCGCTGCTTCGCCGGGTCGATCCCCATCATGAAGGCGTCGGAGGGCAGCGCTCCGGGGCCGACGCCGAACATGACGCGACCGCGTGTGAGGTGGTCGAGCAGGACCATGCGGTCGGCCAACATGAAGGGGTGGTGGTACGGCAACGAGGAGACGCCCGTGCCGAGCCGGATGTGCTTCGTGCGTTGCGCCGCGGCGGCGATGAAGACCTCGGGCGAGGCGATGATCTCGTACCCGGCCGAATGGTGCTCGCCGAACCAGGCCTCGTCGAAGCCGAGGGCGTCGAGATGCTCGACGAGCTGCAGGTCGCGCTCGAGCGCCAGCGTGGGGTTCTGCCCCACGGGATGGAACGGGGCCAGGAAGATCCCGAACTTGAGGCGGCCGTCGGCGTCAATGGTCGTCATTGCTCTCCAGGGTCACTGAGTGGGCGTGCAGGGCAGCATGTCAGGGCGTCACCAGGATCTTGCCGTGCTCGCCGGGTGTGCGCAGCGTCTCGAAGGCGCCGGGTGCGCCGGCCAGGTCGACCCTCGAGGTGACCAGGAGATCGGCCCCCGGCATCCCGTCGGCCAGCCGACGCAGCGTGGCGGCGAACTCGTCGGGGGTGTAGCCGAAGGAGAACCGCAGCTCCATCTCCTTGGTCACCGCCATGAAGGGCTCAAAGCTGTCGGTGTGCATGCAGACGCCGACCACGACGATGCGGCTGTGCGGCGGGCTCTCGGCAATGAGTGACTGCAGCATGCCCGGGACCCCGACCGCCTCGAAGATCACCGGGTCGGGGACGCTGGCGCCCAGCATGGCGGACCCGATGCGCTCCATGACGGTGCGGGCGATGCCGAAGTCGGCCCAGCGGTCGTGCGGTGACCCCTGGGCGGGGTCGAGGACCTCGTCGGCCCCGACCGCCTCGGCCAGACGGCGCCGGGTGGGCGAGAAGTCCGCGGCCAGGACCGGGCCGTGTCCCCTTCCCTTGAGCGCGGCGATGACGGCGAGGCCGACGGGCCCGCACCCCACGACGAGACAGGGCTGCCCCGGCTGCAGCCCGGCCAGTCCCACGGCGTGCTCGCCCACGGCGAGAGGCTCGGTCAGCGCGGCCAGGTCGGTGTCCAGCGAGTCGGGCACGGGGAGGAGCAGCAACTCCTGCAGCACCATGTGCTCGGCCAGCGCGCCGGGGTACGCGTTCGAGTAGCCGATCTGCTCCACACCGGTCGGGCCCAGCACAATGGGCACCGAGCACACGCGCGTCCCGACCGGCAGGTTGGCGGCGGTGTCGGGGCCGTGATCCACGATTTCCGCGCAGAACTCGTGGCCGAAGACGCAATCGGCGGTCGGGTCCAGGGCGGGCACGCCGACGGAGCCCATGAGATCGGTGAAATGCGTGAAGTCGGCCAGCGCGTGCAGGTCGGACCCGCAGATGCCGGCGGCCAGCGAGCGCACGACCACGTGACCAGACGAGGGAACCGGTTCGGGCACCTCGCCGACCACCAACCGTCCACCCCTGGTCACCGCCGCACGCATGGCTGCGTCCACCCCCACGGGCGGCGCGGCCGCCCGCATTCGTCGCTACGTTTGCCCGGTGAGTTTCACACACGATCCCGCAGCCCGCCTCTTCGAAGGCCATGTCGCGCTGGTCACCGGGGCGGCCCGCCCCCGGGGCATCGGCCGGGCCACCGCCGTCGCCCTGGCCAGGGGCGGGGCGGACGTGGCCTGCCTCGACATCGCCCAGCCCTACGCCGACGCGCCGCACCACGGCACGGCGAGCAGCGACGACCTCGAGGCGCTCGCCGCCGAACTGCGCCAGCACGATGTGCGGGCGATCACGCTCCGGGCCGACATCTCCGACGAGGCCGCGGTGGAGGCGGCGGTCGCCCGGGCCAGCGAGGAATTGGGGACGGTCACGCTGGTGGCCAACGTGGCGGGAGGCAGCGGCGTGGGCTTCGGCGCCGGACCGTTGCTCGGGGTGCCGGCGGACGAGTTCCGCCGTGTGCTCGACGTGAACCTGATCGGCACGTGGCTGGTGTCCAAGGCCTGCGCCACCCGCATGGTGGGCGCCGGCGTGGGCGGGCGCATCTGCAACGTCTCGAGCCAGGCCGGCAAGCGGGCGTTCACCTTCCTGGGCCCCTACTGCGCCGCCAAGGCGGGCGTGATCCTGCTCACCCAGACCATGGCCCTGGAGCTCGGACCGTCGGGCATCGCGGTGAACGCGGTCTGCCCGGGCACGGTCGACACCGACCTGCTCAACAAGGACCGCATGTTCGAGAACATGATGGGTGGCCCCGAGGCGCTGGCCGCCTACGTGCAGCGCGAGATCCCGCTCGGGCGCCTGCAGGACGCCGACGAGATCGCGGCGACCATCGTCTGGTTGCTCTCCGACGCCGCCCGCGGCGTCACCGGTGAGGCGTTGAACGTCAGCGCCGGACAGACAATGGTGTAACCGTGCCGATCCTCGAAGCCCGTCACGACCTGGCTCACCCCGTCGAAGGCGACACCGCCTGGAGCGAGTCGTACTACTTCAACGCCTATGACCCCGGCACCGACTCGGGCTTGTTCACCCGGGTCGGCATCCGGCCCAACGAGGGCACCATGGACGTCGGCATGTCGCTCTGGCTCCCCGGCGGCGAGCTCGGCGAGTACCGCTGGGTCAAGGAGCAACACGACATGGTCGATTCGGTCCTCGAGGTCGGCGCCGTGCGCTACGAGATGCTCGAGGCGCTGCAGGCGTGGCGGCTCACCATGGAGGGCGACGTGCAGGCACGCCCGTGCCGGCGCGGCGAGACGACGACCCATTCCGTCCCGGTCGTGCTCGAGGTGCGCTTCGACGCCGTCACCCCGGCCATCGGCACCGACGGACAGCCGAGCGGCGGCCCCAAGTCGGCGGAGGCCGCCGCGGCGGCTGGCACGGTGGGCAAGGGGCACCTGGAGCAGGCGGGACGGTGGACGGGCACGCTCACAGTCGACGGCACCTCGTACCAGTGGCAGGGCGCGCACGGCAACCGGGACCGCTCCTGGGGCCCGCGCCGTTGGGGCGGTCCGAAGATGTGGCGCTGGTTCTCCATCAACATCGGCGAGGACATGCACTTCGGCGGCATCCGCCTCGGCACCGATGCGGGCGATCTGCACCGCGGCTGGGTCTGGGACGGCACGCGGGCGACGTCGGTGGCCGAGTGGCGCCTGCGTACCGAGCTGGCCGACGACGGCGTGACACACCGGGTCGTGCATCTCGACGTGATCGACAAGTCGGGCCGGATCTACCCGTTGCGGGGCGAGGTGCTGCGCGTGGCCGACATCGGCCGGGCCGGCGGCACCATGGTCAACGAGGGGTTGGCGCGTTGGACCTACGAGGATCCGGCCGGGCCGGCCCAGACCGGCTACGGGATCTGCGAGTACCTGCACCAGCTCGACGACGGCGGGAGGCCTGTCGTCCCCGTCGAGTAGCCATGGCCCCCCGCCTGACCAACGAGGAGCTGGCGGAAGGGCTGGGTCGTGTGCTCGGCGGCACGGTGCACAGCCTGCGGCGACTGTCGGGCGGTGCCTCGCGCGTCACGAGTGCCTTCGAGCTCGAAGCCGACGGCGGCGCGGTGCGGTCACTCATCCTGCAGATGGACCGCGGCGACGGTTCCCAGAAGGGCCGGGCGCGGATGGAGGCTGCCCTTCTGCGCGCCGCCGCGGGGGCCGGGGTGCCGGTGCCGGCGGTGGTGGCGCTCGGCGACGGCAGCGAGCTCGGCACCAGCTGGTTGGTGGTGGAGCGGCTCGAGGGTGAGACCATCCCGCGCAAGGTGCTGCGTGACGACGACTGGGCCGCCGCCCGCGCCGCGTTGACCGCCGATGCCGGGCGTGCCCTGGCCGCCATCCACACCGTCGACCCGGGCGACATCGAAGGCCTGCCGCCTGTCGACCCGCTCGGTGACCCCCTGCCCCTGCTCGATGCCCTGGGCGAGGTCCGGCCCGCGCTCGAGCTCGGCGTGCGCTGGTTGGCGGCGCACCGCCCACCGAGCGGGTCCCGGGTGACGGTGCACGGTGACTACCGCATGGGCAACTTCCTGGTGGGGCCCGACGGATTGCGCGGTGTCCTCGACTGGGAGCTGGCGCACACCGGCGATGCCGCCGAGGACGTCGGCTGGCTCTGCGCGCCGGCGTGGCGCTTCGGCGGACGCGGCGAGGTCGGCGGTTTCGGCGCGGTCGCCGACCTGCTGGCTGCCTATGTCGGCGCGGGCGGCGAGACCATGAGGCCCGCCCGCGTGCACTGGTGGCAGGTCTACGCCACGGTGAAGTGGGCCACCATCTGCGCCCTGCAGACCTCGGCCCATCTGAGTGGGGCCACGCGCTCGGTCGAGCTGGCCGCCATCGGCCGCCGCGTCTGTGAAAGCGAGTGGGATCTCTTCACCCTTCTGGGCACACCGACGCCGCCGACCACCGGACCGATCCCGGCGGACCGGCCGCTGCCCCCCTTCGGCCGCCCGACCGCGGCCGAGCTCGTCGAAGCCGTGCGGGAGTATCTCGATGCGCTCATGGAGCGGAGCGCAGACGGTGCCCGCTTCGAGGCCCGCGTGGCGCGCAACGCGTTGGGGATCGCCGAGCGCGAACTCCTGCTGGGTCCCGCCTTCGCTGCTGCGCACGCCGAGCGCCTGGCCGACCTCGGCTTCGGTGACGACGCCGCGTTGGCCACCGCGCTGCGGACGGGCGCGCTCGACGACGAGTTGGAATCGGTGGCGCCGGCGCTCGCCGCGTCGGCCCGCGACCAGCTGCTGGTGGCGAACCCGGCCTACTTGCCCGCAGCCAGCGGGTAGAGCAACGCGGGCGCCGGCACGGAAACGGGGTCAGCCGCCGGGTCGTGCGGTTCTGCCTCCAGGGAGGTGTCGGCCACCTCGGTGACCTTGTTGCCGACCCCCTGCAGCAGCGCGCCGGCCACCAGTGCGCAGGCGATCATGAAGATCCAGGCGTGGTCGAAGGCGTGCACGGCGCCCTCCCCGATCGAGACGCCGAGGATGGCCACCAGCCCCGCCACGCCGAGTGCGATGCCGATCTGGCGGCTCATGACGTAGAGCGCCGATCCGGTGGCGAAGCGCTCCGGGGGCAGAGGTGCTGTGGCGGCGCCGCCCAGGGAGGGGAGCATGAGCCCGACGCCGATGCCGCTGAGCAGGCTGCCCGGCAGGTAGGCGCCGGCCCAGTCGGGCGTGACGCCGACGTGGGTGATCCACCACACGCCGCTGGCCGCGAAGAGCAGGGCGCCGACGGTGCCGACGGCCCGGTGGCCGAAACGCGTGCCCACGAGCCCGCCCGGGAAGGCGGTGATGCCGGCCAGCAACGGCCCGGGGGCGATCATGAACCCGGCGGCCAGCACCGACTCGTGCCACAGGCCGGTGAGGAGCAGGACGCCACCGAGCACGAGCGCCCCGAAACCGCCGAAGAAGGCGAGCGAGCTGAGATCGGCCAGGGCCACGGCGCGGTGGCGGATGACGGCCGGCTCGATGATCGGGTTGGGGTGCCGCAACGAGCGCAGGACCAGCCCCGCTCCCGCTGCGACGGCCAGCCCGAAGGCTCCGAGGATCCTCCCGCTGGTCCAGCCCCAGTCCGAGCCCTCGACGATGCCGGCGACCAGGCTGGCCACCGCCACCATGAGCAGCGCGGCGCCGAGGACGTCGGACTTCTGCGCATCGGGGTCCCGCATTTCGTCGAGGGTGCGGATACCGAGGACGAGCGCGATCAGGGCGAACGGGAGGTTGACCAGGAAGACCCAGCGCCAGCTGGCCTGGACGAGCAGGCCACCGATCGGCGGCCCGAGGGCGGCAGCGGCCCCACCCACGGCCGACCACAGGCCGATGGCCGCCCCCTTGCGCTCGGGACCGAACGCAGGCAGGAGCAGGCCGAGGGAGGTGGGCAGCATCAGGGCCCCGCCGACGGCCTGCAGGACGCGGGCACCGATGAGGAAGTCGAGGGAGGGGGAGAGGGCGCAGAGGGCGGAGGCGGTCGTGAAGATGGCCAGTCCGAGGAGGAAAGCCCGCTTGCGGCCGGCCCGGTCGGCCCAGCGGCCGGCCGGGACCAGGGCGGCGGCGAACACGATCGTGTAGGCGCTGAGCACCCACGACAGCGAGCTGAGGCTCTCGCCGTGGTAGCTGGCCGAGATGCTGGGGAAGGCGATGTTCACGATGAACAGGTCCAGTGAGGAGAGGAACACCCCGGTGAGCACGATCAGGGCCGTCAGGACCGGCCGTGCCCGCTTGGAGGTCTCGGATGCCGTGCTCGGTAGTTCGTTCATGCAACGCACTCTACCAATAAGGTTTTATAAAACAACCCATGAGATGGAATTGTCGGTTACACTGGAGTGATGCTGAAGAGGGACTACCCAAGCCAGTACTGCCCGGTGGCGTCGACGCTCGAGGTGATCGGCGAGCGGTGGACGTTGCTCATCATCCGGGACGTCTTCCTGGGCATCCGTCGTTTCGACGACATCCAGCGTGACCTGGGGGTGGCGCGCAACGTCCTGCAGGTGCGGCTGGAGCGACTGGTCGAGGAGGGTGTCCTGGTCAAGCGGCCCTACCAAGAGCGCCCGCTGCGTTGCGAGTACCGCCTGACCGAGAAGGGCGCCGACCTGTGGCCCGTGCTGGTGGCGATGCTCCAATGGGGCGACCGCCACGCCCTCGACGGGGAGCGGCCCATGATCCTGCAGCACCGCGGATGCGGCGGCGAGCTCGACGACCGCCGCCGCTGCCTGGTCTGCGGTGCGGACGTCACGGTCACCGAGGCGATCGCCATCCGGACGGCGGCCCACCGCCACGGACCTGGCCCCGCCACCGGGGCTCCCGCAGTGGCGTCCGAGCCAGCGAGCGAGAGCACGCCCACGTCGGTCTGAGGCGCCCGGGCACGCCGGGGCCCGCGTCACTACCGTGCAGTGCATGAGCGACGACACGGCATGGCTGGACGCGACGGGACAAGCGGAGCTGGTCCGCAGCGGGGCGGCGTCCCCGTCCGAACTGGTGGACGCGGCCATCGCCCGCATCGAGAAGCTCAATCCCGAGCTCAACGCCGTGATCCACGACCTCTTCGAGCGAGCCCGGGCGGAGGCGTCCGGAGCGGTGCCCGACGGCCCGTTCCGGGGCGTGCCGTTCCTGTTGAAGGATCTCGGCGCCGAGTTGGCGGGGACGCCCTTCTGCGAGGGCCTGGCCTTCGCCGGCGACTACCACTCGGCCACCACGCAGCTGCTGACCCAGCGCTACATCGACGCCGGCTTCGTCATCTGCGGCAAGACGAATACGCCCGAGCTCGGCATTCTGCCGACGACGGAACCGCATCGCTTCGGGCCGTCGCGCAATCCGTGGGACACCGGACGCTCGACCGGCGGATCTTCCGGCGGTTCGGCCGCCGCGGTGGCGTCGGGCATGGTCCCCGCCGCCCACGCCAACGACGGGGGCGGTTCCATCCGGATCCCCGCCTCGTGCTGCGGCCTGGTGGGCTTGAAGCCGACCCGGGCGCGCAACTCCGCCGCCCCCGCCTACGGCGACATGATGGGCGGCCTCGTGGCTGAGCACGTGGTGACGCGCTCGGTGCGCGACTCGGCGGCCATCCTCGATGCGACGGCCGGCCCCGTGCCGGGCGACCCCTACTGGGCGCCGCCGCTGCGCGGCCCGTCCTTCTCGGCTGCGGCGTCCACGCCGATGGCGGGGCTGCGGGTGGCGGTCATGACGGCCTCGCCGACGGGCAGCCCGGTGGACGCCGATTGCGTGGCGGCGGTCGAGGCCACGGCGACGCTCTGCGAGTCGCTCGGCCACCGGGTGGAGGCGGCGGCGCTGTCCGTCGACGGTGACGCCTTCACGGCGCACTTCGTCAACCAGTGGGCCTGCGCCAACGCCTGGGCCATCGCGGACTGGGAGCACCGGGTCGGACGTCCGGTCGCCGAGGAGGACATGGAGCCCTTGAGCTGGGCCCTCATCGGGCTCGGCCGCTCCATCGACGGTGGCACGTACCTCCGTTCGGTGCAGGAGCTCCAGCGAATCAGCCGCGACATCGCCGACTACTTCGAGGGCATCGACGTGCTGCTGACGCCCACCCTGGCCGAACCACCGGCGCCGCTCGGCACCTTCGACTCCCCGCCGGGCGAGCCCTTGACCGGGTTGTTCCGCGCCGCCGCCTACGTGCCCTTCACCCCGCCGTTCAACGTGACCGGACAGCCCGGCATTTCGCTGCCGCTGCAGTGGAACGACGCCGGTCTGCCCATCGGCGTGCAGTTCGTCGGGCGCTTCGGCGACGAGGAGACGCTGCTCTCGTTGGCCGGTCAGCTGGAGGTGGCCGCTCCGTGGGCCGACCGCCGCCCGCCGGTCGCGGCGTAGGCGGTACCCCGCGGTCAGCTCACCAGCACACAACGCGTGCCCGAGTAGATCGTGGGCATGCATTTGTTGCAGTGGATGCAGAGGGAGACGGTGGCGGCGTCCGCCTGCATGCGGTTCGGGAGGTCGGGCTCGCGTAGGAGGGCGCGGGCCATGGCGACGAAGGCGAAGCCCTCCGCCAGCGCCGTCTCAATGGTCGCCATCTCGGTGATGCCGCCGAGGAGGATGAGCGGCGTGGAGAGCGCCGCCCGGAACTGCCGCGCGTAGGGGAGGAAGTAGGCCTCCTCGTAGGGATACGACTTGAGGAAGCGGTGGCCGATGAAGCGGAAGCCCAGCCGGACGGGCCCCGGCAGGGTCGCCCCGAACTCCTGGAGCGGCGCGTCGCCCCGGAAGAGGTACATCGGATTCGCCAGCGAGCTTCCCCCGGTGAGCTCCAGCGCATCGAGCGCGCCGTCCGCCTCGAAAAGGCGCGCGACCTCGACGCTCTCGTCGAGCCACAGGCCCCCCTCGACGCCGTCTGCCATGTTGAGCTTGGCGGTCACCGCCACATTGGCCGGGGCGGCGTCGCGCACGGTGCGCAGGACCGTCCGGGCGAAGCGGGCGCGGTTCTCGACCGAGCCGCCGAACTGGTCGTCGCGGCGGTTGAGCTTCGGGCTCAGGAACGCGCTGAGGAGATAGTTGTGCCCGACGTGCACTTCGATGCTGTCGAAGCCGGCGGCGACCGCCGACGTCGTGGCACGCCGATAGTCCTCGATGATGCGCTCAATGCCGGCGGCGTCGACGGCACGCAGGCGCGAGCCCATCGGCGTGAGGCCACCGGAGGGAGAGAGGGCGGGGGCGCCGTTGGACCGGGCGTTGGCCACGGGCCCGGCGTGGCCGATCTGTGCCGCCGCCGCGGCGCCCTCCGCATGCACGGCGTCGGTCAGCCGGCGCAGGCCCGGCACGGTGTCGTCGTCGAGGAGGAGGCAGTGCCGATCCGTCCGGCCCTCGGGCGAGACAGCCAGGTAGGCCACCGTGGACAACGCCGCCCCGCCGGCCGCCACGCGTCGGTGGAAGTCCACCAGTGCGTCGCTCACCGTGCCCCCCGGCGTCACCCCTTCGAAGGTGGCGGCCTTGATGATGCGGTTGCGCAGGGTCAGCGGCCCCAGGGGGGCCGGGGCGAAGACGGCGGGGACGGCGACGGGGTGGGCGGGACGCGGCATGGTCCTACCTTGGTCCACCGATCCGCCGGCCGCACGTTGACCTCAGGCGCACCGCTCCTCGTGGGCGGCCAGCACCGGGTCGGGCGGTGGGCCGCTGACGCCGCAGTGCCAGGTGGGCTCGCTCTGTTCGGCCGCGACGAGGGTGGGTGTCGTGCGGGCCGGGTTGCGGATGGTCAGTGCCGCCAGGACACCGCCGGCGGCACAGAAGAGGCCCGAGATCACCATGGCGGTGCGGAACCCGCTGGCCAGCGTGGTGCTCTCGAGGGCGGCGGCTCCGGTCAGACCGGCCAGCAGCGGCAGCACGGCCACCGCCAGGAGTCCTGCGGCCCGGGCCACGACGTTGTTGACCGCCGACGCCACGCCGGAATGCTCGGGGGGCGCCGCGCTCATGGCGGTCGCCGTCAGGGGGGCGACCGTGACGGCCAAGCCGATGGCAAAGACGAGGACCGCCGGGAAGACCTGGGTCCAGTAGCTGCCGGGGTTGGTGGCCCGGACGAGGAGGACGAGCCCCGCACCGACGATGAGGGGTCCCACGGTCATCTGCAGGCGGGGACCGATCCGGGCCGACAGCGCACCCGACCGGGCGGAGAGGGTCAGCATCACGAGGGTCAGAGGGAGCAGTGAGATGCCCGCTTCGAGCGGCGAGTACCCCTTGACGATCTGCAGCTCAACGGGGAGAAGGAAGAGCGCGCCCCCGAGCGCGCCGTAGACGGCGAAGGTGACACCGTTGGCGCTGCTGAACTGTTGGGAGCGGAACAGCCCGAGCGGGAGCATGGGGTGGGTCCGACGGTGCTCGGCCAGCACGAAGGCGGGAGCCGACAGAGCGGCAACCACGAGGCAGACCGCCACGGCCGGACTCGACCACCCCCGGGTCGGCCCCTCGATCAGCCCGTAGGTGAGGCCGGCCAGGAACACCACCGCCAGGGTGGCGCCGACGGTGTCGACGCGACCGGTGGCGGAGGGATCGCGCGACTCGGGCACGTGGCGGACCGTGATCAGCAGGACGGCAGCCGAAACGGGCAGGTTGATGAAGAAGACCCAGCGCCAGGAGCCCACTGCGAGGAGATAGCCCCCGACGAGCGGGCCCGCGGCGCTGGCCACGCCGCTCAACCCCGACCAGGCCCCGATGGCACGGGCCCGGTCGTCGGCACGGAACGAGGTCTGCAGGATGGCCAGGCTGCCCGGCGTCAGCAGCGCCCCGCCGATCCCCTGCACCACGCGGGCAGCGATGAGGAAGCCGGCCGTCGGCGCGATGCCGCACAGAGCGGAGGCAATGGCGAACCAGGCGATCCCGATGGAGAAGATGCGCCTGCGCCCGTAATGGTCGCCGAGGGCGCCGCCGAGGAGCAGGAACGCGGCCAGGGTGAGGGTGTAGCCGGTGACGACCCACTGCAGCGTGCCGACACCGCCGTGGAAGTCGCGACCGATGGAGGGCAGTGCGATGCCGACCACGGTCGAATCGAGCATGGCGATCCCCGAACCGAGGACGGTGGCCGCCACCACCCAGCGCCCGCGCCCACTCGAGAGGGGGAGGGGATCGGGTGCCGCGCCGGTCGGCGCCGCCCCGGCCGGGCCCCCGGTACTCATCGGGCGAGACTCACTGGGGGCAGTGGTGCATGGTGAGCGTGGTGGTCGTCGTGGTGAGGATGTCGTGCACCGCCTTCTTCTGCGCGGTGGTGGGACCATTGCCGCACGAGGCCAGGAGGCACAGCCACCACTGCGGCGAACCCCAGTGCGGTGACCCGGCCCCCGGACGGCATGAGCCCATTGTGCTTGCTGGATCCGTGCGGCGCGGCTGCGAGGGATATCCGGAGCGGCTACTTCAAGATGTTGACGGCTCGGGCAACCACGAGGATGGCCACCACGAGGGAGATGGCCTCCTCGGCCATCATCATGAGCTTCATCCAGGGTTTCACGGCCGAGACATCGGTGGGGCTGAAGGCGGTGGCGGTGGCGAAGGCGAAATGGAAGTAGTCCACGAAGCTCGGGGTCCAATCCTTGCCCACGTGTTGCGGGTGCAGCATTTCGGGGAAGATCAACGCGGGCTGGACATGCCGGTTGGCCGCTCGGGCGGCCGGTCCTCCCCGGTCGAGGTTCCAGTACCACAGCGCAAACGTGATGATGTTGGACAACCAGATGGCACCCCCACTGGCGAGCAACACTTTGGCGTTCTGCGTGAAGCTCGAGACGTTGATGATGCCGATGACGAGACGGATGGCGGCGTCGGCGTTGGCGACCGAGATGAGCCCGATCAACACGCTGGTGAGATTGTGCAACCACCGCCGGTCGCGGTCGATGCGACCGGGATCGCCGATGATGAGGACCGCCAGGAGCCCGACGACGAGCACCAGGAAGAGCCACGCCGCGTCGCCGTTGCGCAGCTCGTGCGGCAGCGCCGCCCGTAGAAGGCCGGTGGCGATGACGGCGATCGCCATGGGCCAGCGGGGCTCGCCGAGTCGAGCCTGGTGCACGCTTTGCGCCGGCTCGCCGCGGGAGGACACGACGCCATCTTCGCCCACGGCAACCAGCACATGGGGTTACCGCCCGGGAGACGAGGGGCGTTGACGGCTACGGAACGTAGGCCCCCTGGAAGGCCAGCACGGCGTAGAGGGCCATGGCGGCCCCGCCCAACACGTAGGTCACGGTGGCGACGCGCGAGGAGCGGAGCAGGGTGGATGCCGCCATCACGAGCGGGAAGGCGCTGAGCGCGTACCGCTCGAAGGAATCGAGGTTCGAGCCGGACAACGCGACGGCGACGACGCAGAGGGCGAAAGCCCCATAGGACACGGGCAGGCGCCAGAATGCCAGGACGAGCAGGACCGCGGCGATCGCGATCCATGGGACATGCAGCGCGTCGCCGATATGGTGCCCGTGGGACAGCGCGGCGAGCGAGTGGTAGACGGTCGAGACCGGGTCGGTCAGCGCGCCGTGGTGGGCCTGCTGTTGCTGGACCTTCAGCGGCTCGAGGAATCCTCCTGACGTGGCACTGACCCAGCCCAGGTAGGTCACCGTGCCGGCCACGGAGGAGCCGATGGCGGCAACCGTGCCGGGCCACCGTCCCCAGCGGTCGGCCGGCCACGAGCGGACGACCTCAATGACCGCCGGAACCACCAGGAGACAGCCGATCGGGCGGGCGGTTCCGGCCAGGTAGCCGAAGAGCGCGGCCCACCACCAGGTGCCCCGCCGGATGGCGAGGAAGAAGGCAACGGCGAGCAGGACGAGCAACGCCTCCGAGTAGCCCATGACGAAGACGAACGCCGGGGGCGCCAGCATGAGCAGCCAGACGGCCCGCCGCGCCAGGACGGCGTCGTGCCACTCCGACCGCACCAGCGCGTAGATCCCCATCCCCAGGAGGAGGGCAGCCACATTCGTGATGAGGAGGGAGGCGACACCTACCGTCAGCGAGGTGACGTCGTGCAGACCGCGGTCGAGCAACGGCAGCAACGGGAAGAAGCGGGTGGCCGAGCGCGGGAGCGCTCCGTAGCCGTGGGCGGCGATGGTCTGGTACCAGCCGGCGTCGGACCCCAACAACCCGTCGTGCGACTCCAGCACCGCCTTGCTCTCGGTGATGTGGAAGTGCTTCACCTCGTACTTGGTGAGGCCGAGCGCGAAGAGTGTGATGACGCGCGCCGTCAACCAGGGGAGCCACGTCTCGCCCAGCGCCTCGAGGAGCAGGCCGCGGCGGCGACGCCAGCGCTCGACCAGGTTGCGCGCTGGGCCCGACCCGACCGCGATCTGAATCTCGGCTTGCTGCGTCATCGGAGAGGTGGTGTCCACTGCTCCCCACGGCATGGGGGGATGTTTGCACGTGAACGGAGGCGGGACCGGGTTTCAGGCACGGGCGCCAGCCAGGGAGCGGTAGAGGTCGGCGAGCTCGCGGCCAGCGCGCTCCCACGAGAACGACCGGGCCCGCTCCGTGCCCGCCGCGATCAATCCCGCGCGGGTGGCGGCGTCCGTGGCCACCGCGAGCAGGGCCTCGGCCAGGGCGTGCGAATCGCGCGGTGCGACGACCAGAGCGGCCTCCCCGACGACTTCGGGGATGGCTCCGGCCGTGGTGGCGACCACGGGGACGCCGAGGGACATCGCTTCGAGCGGCGGCAGGCCGAAGCCTTCGTACAGGGAGGGATAGGCGAGCAGCCGTGCCCCCGCAAGGAGCGTGCTCCTGTCCTCGACCCATCCCACGCGATGGATCCGGTCCGCGTGGCGGGCGGATCGACGGGCGGCGTCCAGCGCGTCCTCACCCCACCCCGATGGCCCGGCGATCTTCAGCTGCAGGTCGGGAACGGAGCCGGCGATACGGTCGAACGCTGCCACCAGATCGGGCAGACCCTTGCGCGGCTCCACCGTCCCCATGGCGAGGATGTAGGGCGGCGCTGCCTCGACACGCGGGAGCGGAGGCGGCAGCGGGGTCAGGCCGTTGTGGATGACGTGGACCCGGGCGGCGTCGAGCTGGAAGTGGTCGACGATCTCCTCCGCCATTGCCCGTGACACGGTGTGCACCGACGCGCCGTGGTCGAGGGCGCGACGGATGAGGCCGGGATAACGCAGCGAAGTCGGGCTGCAGAGCTCGGGGAAGCGAACCGGGGTCAGGTCGTGCACGGTGACCAACCGGGCTGCGCGGCGCGAGGGGGGGACGACGAAGTTGGTGCCGTGCACCACGTCCACCGGCCCGGTCCAGCGCTCCACGGCAGGGTGCTCGGAGCGCTCCCAAACCCGGAGCAGAGCGGCGGCCGGGATCGGGAGCGCTCGTCCGGCCCGGACGGTATCGGGAAGCACCCTCGGCAGCGACCGGCCGGCCGTCGCGCTGAGGCGGTAGGCGACGAGGTCCACGTCGGGATCTGCCGACACCGCACCGATGAACCCGGCTACCGAGACGCCGACCCCCGTCCGCGTGCCCAGCAGGGGCGTGGCGTCGAACGCCGTGACGACGGATCGGGCCGGGCCGGGCATGCACCGAACCTTAGAGAGCGGGGACTGCAGTGCCGAATTACCGGCAGTTGCGGCAGCGGCCGAGGATGGAGAAATGGTGAGGATCGATGCTGAAGCCGTACTGCGTCTCCGCCCGCTCGGCCAGACTCACGAACAACTCGTCCGGTGCCATGAACGCCGTGCCGCAGTGTTCGCACACAAAGTGGCAATGGGCACCGGCGGCCAGGTGGTAGGTGGCGGGACCGTGCCCGAGATGCGAATGGACCACGACCCCCAGCCGTTCGAGCTCTTCGAGGTTGCGGTAGATCGTCGACAGATACACGTCGGGAGCTCTTTTCTGGACGATCGCCGCAAGGTCCTCGGCGCTGTGATGACCCGGGTCATTGAAGATGGCCTCGAGGAGCAGTCGCCGTGAGTTGGTCACCCGTCCGCCGCCGGCCCGGACCAGCGCGAGGACCTCGTCGACCGAGTTGACGTCGTGTGATGGAGCTTCTGCGCCGAGGGGGACTCCCATGTACCGCTATTGTACGTCCTGGGACCTTCTTGCAACCCTTTCGCATTTGCCTTAGGGTGGCAGTAACGCACCGATTCGAGCCGACGCAGGCGAGGAGTTCGACGACATGGCGGTGCCGGGCGGCCGGATCGAAAAGGTTCGTGCCAGCCTGGTGTCACGCGAGTGGCTGCAGGTCGGCGGCATGGCCTTCACGATCGTCGCCCTCAATGTGCTCGGTTGGGGGATGCTGCTGCTCGCGCTGCGCGGCCAGCACCACGTTCCGAAAACGGAGGTCTTCGGCTTCGGGACGGGCATCCTCGCGTACACACTCGGGATGCGGCACGCCTTCGACGCCGACCACATCGCCGCCATCGATAACACCACCCGCAAGCTGATCCAAGACGGCGACCGCCCGTTGAGCGTCGGCTATTTCTTCTCACTGGGCCACTCGAGCATCGTCTTCGTGCTGGCGGTCCTGCTGAACTTCGGGATCCGTTCCCTCAACGGCCCGGTGCAGAACAAGGGCTCGGGCCTGCACCACTGGACCGGGATCATCGGGACATCCGTGTCCGGCACGTTCCTCTACGTGATCGGGATCTTGAATCTCGTCGTGTTGGTCTCGATCGTCAAGATGAGCAGGGAGATGCGCCAGGGTCGCTACGACGATGCCGAGCTCGAGCGCCAGCTGGACAGCCGGGGCTTGATGAACCGCGTCTTCGGTGGCTACGCCCGGCGCATCGACACGCCGTGGAAGATGTACCCGGTGGGGGCGTTGTTCGGCCTCGGGTTCGATACGGCCACCGAGGTCGCTCTCCTGGTGTTGGCCGGATCGGCGGTGGTCGGGGGCCTGCCGTTCTACGCCGTGATCTCGCTGCCGATCCTCTTCGCTGCGGGCATGTGCCTCTTCGACACCATCGACGGCTGTTTCATGAACTTCGCCTACGACTGGGCCTTCGCAACGCCCATCCGCAAGATCTACTACAACCTCACCATCACCGGCTTGTCGGTGTTCATCGCGTTGTTTATCGGCACTGTCGAGATCCTCGGTCTCATCGCCCAGGAAACGAGCCTGAGCGGCGGGTTCTGGTCCTTCATGCAGAACTTCAACATCAACCGGGCCGGCTTCATCATTGTGGGTGTCTTCATCGCGACCTGGATCGTGGCCCTTGCCGTCTGGCATTTCGGGGACGTCGAGCGCAAGTGGGAGGGCCAGATGGCCGACGCCCTCGCCAACGGCGGGACGAGTCCGAACGATTGACAGCGCCGGTCGGGACCCATCGGGGCGTTGAGCCGATCGATAGGGTGGTCGACATGGCTCACGAGACAAGCACCGGATCGTCGCCGATCGTCAAGGGGGTGATGAACGGCCTCCGCGAGATCCTCCCGGAAGACGAACGGGTGAAGCTCGCCGCGTACGAGGATCAGGCTGAGCAGGCGCAGCCGCGCGGGGACTTCCACCGGGCGTGGCACTGCCTGCACTGGGCGATCGAAGTGACCGAGCAGTCGAAGAACTCGCATCTGTCGGGCGTGGGCGTCCGGCTGAAAGAGACCTACAAGGCGTGGCAGGACGTCGTGCTCGGGGCGGAGTTCGGGTCCGACGTCAAGATGGGGACGGGCAACCCGTCGCAGGAGATCAAGGGAGAGCAGAAGATCGGCCCGGGCGAGGACATTGAGCTGTTGTGGGTCGGCGAAGCGATGTCCGTGGCCAAGAGCGCAGCCGAGAAGTCCGGGTGGGACAGCGTTCCCTGGCGGGACCTCCTGCGAGAGGTTCTCCAGATCGGTTGACGCGGCCGGCCGATCCGGCTTGCTACCGCGGCCCCTCCCGGTCGAGGTACCAGTGGTTGACCACCGCGGGGAACCAACCGTCGTCGGCCCCCCCGTAGGAAGCGATGGAGAAGCGGCTGATGGTGCGCTGGCCGCCTTCCTGGTCGCCGTAGAGAAGGTCGATGAGGAGCGGGTCGGTGCCCGTCATGGCGGACTCCACTCGTGCCCGGTCGGGATCGTCGACCGTCCTGATGGCCGCTTGCCAGTAGCTCAGGTCGTTTGGGTGCGAATAGAGGTCCCGGGTCTGCGGACGGAAGGTGTCCGGGTCGGGGCGGACCAGCTGCGAACCGGCCAGCCAAGGATCACGGCGATGCCGGTCCCCACATTCTGGAGTGACATCGCCAGATAGATCACGCCGTCCTGCTCGTCCAGCACGGCGCGACCGGGTGGCAATGCCGCCCAGTGTCCGTCCCCCCACCGGACCTTCTGGACGGTCTCGTGCGGGCGCGAGGCGAACAGGACCGGACGCTGGCCGGCCTGGAGCGCACGTTCGGCGTTTCGTCCGGCTCTGTTGCCGGATCGCACCGAGGCGAAGGTGGCCAGGGCCAAGACCAGTGTTCCGATTGCCGTGCCCCACGACGCCCAGTCGATGGTGCCGATCATGGGCGCGCCAGACGTTGGCCGAGTGTCGAGATCACCGCTCGATCATCTGCATCTGCTGTTCGTTGTGGTGCTCGCCGGCAGCGGGGGGAAGCTCGTCCAACCGGTCGATCTGCTCCGCGCTGAGCTCGACGGCGTCCGCTCCGACGTTCTCCTCGACCCGCGGCACCCGCTTCGTCCCCGGGATGGGGACGATGTCGTCACCCTTCGTGAGGAGCCAGGCCAGTGCGACCTGACCCGGCGTGGCACCGACCTCGGCCGCGATGGCCTCCACCTCGTCGACGAGTCGCTGATTGCGTTGAAAGTTCTCACCAATGAAGCGCGGATTGGACTTCCGAAAATCGGTGTCGTCCAGCTCGTCCAGCGAGCGGACCTTCCCCGTGAGCATGCCCCTTCCCAGCGGTGAGTAGGCGACGAAGCCGATACCGAGCTGGCGCAGGAGCGGCAGGACCACCTCCTCCTGGTCCCGGGTGAACAAGGAATACTCCGACTGCAGAGCGGTGATGGGGTGGACGGCCTGAGCGCGACGGATGGTCCCGACCCACGCCTCGGAGAGGCCGACATGGCGAACCTTGCCTTCGTCGACCAGCTCGGCCAGCGCGCCGACGGTGTCCTCGATCGGCGTCCCGGGGTCGACCCGGTGCTGGTAGTAGAGGTCGACGTGGTCGGTTCCCAACCGCCGGAGCGAGCCTTCGATAGCCGTGCGGACGTTGGGCGGGCTGCTGTCGAGATGGCCCGGCCCACCTCCGGCGTGCGAGACCATGCCGAACTTCGTGGCGAGCACGACCTGATCGCGACGACCCTTGATCGCTTCTCCAACCAGCTCCTCGTTGGTGAACGGTCCATAGATCTCGGCCGTGTCGAGGAGGGTGACGCCGAGATCGAGGGCACGGTGGATGGTGCGGATGGATTCAGCATCGTCCTTCCCCGCGCCCGTAAATGCGGTCGACATCCCCATGGCCCCCAGCCCGATGCGGCCGACGTCCAGGGTGCCCAGAGTGGCGTGCTTCATAGCTGCCCTTCCCTTCGTGGTGTTCTGTCGATCATGTCAGGCCTTCCGCCGCTGAACCGAGGCCGGCATTCAGCGCGGCCACTCCCGGGCGGGCCGGTCTGCTCTTCAGCCGGGGAGATGCGGCCGGGGCAGGTTCGTGCGGGGACGAGTCACCTCGAAGAACCCCTCGTGTTCCGAGAGGACCTGGACGGCATCCCAAAGCCGGACCGCGTCCGGTCCGGTGGGGGCGGGGGACATCACGGGTCCTTTGAACCCGTGGGGCGGATCCGCGCGCACCACGATCGTCGGTGTCTGCGTCTTGGGCCCGCCGAAGGCGTAGGCGACCTCCATGGCCTCACGAATCGGTGCATCCCACTTCTCGTCGTCGGCGGCTGCCTTCAATGCGGGCGAGAGGCGGGCGGCCGCCAGGCAATCGGCCAGCAGTCCTTCCGGCTCGGGCCGCACCTTGGCGAAATTCAGCGCGCCCCACTCGGTGTAGAGCCGATCGACGGCCTCTTCCCCTTCTTCGGCTCGCGCCGCTTCGAAGATCCGCAACATGCGATGGGACACGGCGTGGCCGTCCAGCGCCTGTTGCCGGTACACCTCGGGGACGGTCGGTACCACCCCGTAGTCGTCTCTGATCTCGAGGCAGTACGAGCGCCAGGTGACCGAGAGATCGCGCTCCGGCGCCACCTCGACGATCCAGCGGGAGGTGACCCAGGCCCACGGACAGCTCGGATCGATGAAGACCTCGACGTCGGTCATGTTCGCAGGGTACCCGGAGCGCCCGGGCCGTCCGGCCCCTGTGCAGACCTGTACGCTCGACCCCGATGGCACGTGGGGCGGGGACGCACAGAAGCGGGACCCGCTGACCGTCTCGGAGACGGCGCACGCGCGGTTCCGCCGCTGGGCAGGGACCATGCTGGCCCATCGGAAGGGCGTGCACGAGATACATCACAATGCCGCGCAGGCGCACACCTTGTACCAGACGTCGACGATGGCGGCGCTGCTCGACGGGATTTACGACGGGTCCGTCACTATCGCCGAATTGCTGGAACACGGCGACTTCGGCGTAGGCACGTTCAACCATCTCGACGGCGAGATGGTGGTCAACGAGGGTGTGTGCTTCCACCTGTTCGCGAGCGGGGAGGCCCGGGTGGCGAGTCCCGACGAACTGACCCCGTTCGCAGCGGTCACCTGGTTCGAAGCCGACACGACGCTCGTGGTGCAGGCGCCCGCGTCCCGCGCCGACCTGTTGGCGCGGATCGATGCAAGTGTCTCGAGCGAAAACCTGTTCTACGGCATCAGGGTCAGCGGACGCTTCGCCAGCGTGTCGACCCGGACCGCAGCTCGGCAGGAGGCGCCCTATCGCCCGCTGGCCGAGGCCACCGACGACGAGTCTGAACAGACCTTGAATGGGACGATGGGTGTCCTCGTCGGGTTCCGGACCCCCGACTACGAGCAGGGCATCTCCGTTGCCGGCTATCACCTGCACTTCCTCAACGAGGAGCACACTGCCGGGGGCCACGCGTTCGACTTCGTGCTCGAGGATGGCCGGGTCGAGATCTCGACCGTGTCGGAGATGAGGCTCAGCCTGCCGACATCCGGACCTTTCCTGGAGGCCGACCTCCACGGTAGGGACATGGAAGTAGAGATTCGCAAGAGCGAAGGGTGAGTCGCCGAAGGGTCGAGTGATCACCAGGCGGAGCAACCTTTCGGGAGCGTCGGGCGTGAAGACAGGTAGATGACGTGGTACAACGCGCACCAGGTTGACCTCACGGACACACTCGGGGGTGCACACGGCTGTGAAGAGCACTTGGGTGATCCGGGGATGACGAGGACCGTGCCCCGTTCCTTCGAACTGGCCTTCCCCGATCTCTATCGCCTGGCCTACCGGGTCGCCTTCCGCATTTTGGGGGACCGATCCGATGCCGAGGACGTGGCCCAGGAAGCGCTGGCCCGGGCCGCTCTGCGGTGGTCCAGGCTCCACGAGCGGCCGGAGGGGTGGGTCAGCCGGGTGGCGGCGAACCAGGCGATCGACCGGTATCGGCGACGGCGCCGCCAGCCGCACATTCCGGCGGGACCTCTCGGTGTGGTCGACGCCAGGCTCGGTGAGCGGGGCGATCTCGTGGCCGCCTTGCGCAAACTGCCGCGCCGCCAGCGCGAGGTCGTCGTTCTCCGCTACCTGGCGGACTTCTCCGAGGCCGACGTTGCGCTTGCGCTGGGATGTTCGGTTGGTGCGGTGAAATCCCAGGCGTCACGGGGACTGTCTTCTCTGCGCCGCCACCTCGGCGCTCCGACCGACACGGATGGGGACGATGTTCGAGCATCTTGACGATCCGGCGCAGGAGATCCACCCGGGGCCAGGTGAGTTGGCAAGGGTCTGCCGGCGGGCGGAAAGAATCAGCACGCGGCGTCGCTGGACCGTCATGGTGGGCTTCTGCTTTGTGCTCCTTGTTGCATCGGCTGGCTTCTTCTTCGCCCGTCCCGCCACAAGGCAACCGGCGACTTCCAGCGCCGACTACCAGTTCAACCTGCTGCAGGGGAAGCTCGCAGTCGGTCTCCCCGTCCCGACGACCGCGCTCGAGGCCGTCGGTTTCGCCAACCAGCTGGACGGCTTTGCGCTGGCCCTGCACCGGAACGGCGTTCTCCTGGCGGCCACGACCGACGGGGGTTCGACGTGGCGCGTGCGAAACGACAACCTGCCGCCAGGCCTCGGAGCGGACAGCGGATCTCCCGGACAGTTCGAATTCGTGGGCACGAACGGTTACCTGTGGGGTGCACGGTCGGCCGGCGGAGCGCCGCTCTGGGTGAGCCACGACGGGGGGATGTCGTGGCAGTTGGCCCAGATCGGGCCCTACGTGCTCGACGCCAGCGCGATCGGTCCCGATGTGTGGGCCCTCACCAGTTTCTGCCCCGCAGCCTCCCCGGCCGCACCGGCTCCGTGCGCCATAGGTGTCGAGCAGTCACTGGACGGTGGGAGCACCTGGACGGCCCTGCCTGCGCCGACCGCGACCGTCGGTGCTCCGACGGGCACCGCATTGTGGCCTGCCGAGCTGGCTCGCATCACCAAGACCCGCGCCTACATTTTGTCGGGCCAGGCGCCGAGCACCCCGGGCGACCCGGTATGGACGCTCTCCTACACCGCGGACTCGGGAGCGACCTGGACGACTCGGCCCGTGCCATGTAGTGGTGCATTCTCTTTGGGCGCAGAAGTGGCGGCTTCGAGCACCGACGACCTGTGGTTGCTGTGCGGCAGTCAGGCAACGGCTGGCGAGCAATCGAAGGAGCTCTTCCGGTCCAGCAGCGGAGGAGAGTCGTGGTCACTGGTGGCATCGGCGACCGGACTCGGTACGCCGCCGCCGGTCTCGGTTCCTCCGAACCCTCTCTCGCTCGCCGGATACGTTGCGCCCTTCACCGAGGGCCACCACAATCTGGCGGTTGCCTCCGCGACCACCGCATGGCTCTATCCCTCGAGGGCCTCGCTCTCCGTCACGTCGGACGGTGGATCGAACTGGAGCCAGATCCCTGAGCTCGCGGCGGCGGGATTCGCCAATGGAGGTCAGGGCAACATCACGTTCCTGAGCCCGACCGAAGGTTGGATCTGCGAGTACGGCATCGGGCTGTGGCAGACCTCCGACGGCACCCACTGGCATGCTCTCGGCATCGGCTGATGACCGTGCTCGTCGAGCGACACGTCGCAGGTGTTCTCGACCTCGTCGGGCGCTCTTGAGACGCCTCTGCGCCCTTCCGGTAGCACTGCTCACCCTTCTGTGCGCGACCTCCGTCTCCGTCGGTCAACTGCTCAGCAGCCCGGCCACTTCGGCGGCGCCGACTGCGATGCGCTCGTGTGCTGCCGGGCCTGTCTCCATAAGCGTCTCGGCGGGGTTACCGGGCATGAAGCAATTCATGGTGATCCTCGAGGTGACAAACAAAGGCAAGCGAATGTGTGTTCTCTCTGGGTTCCCCATCGTCGGCCTGTTGAACGCAGCGGGGGTGCAGGTCGCGACGGCTCTCCCGAGCGAAGGAAACCAGGCGACGACCCCCGGTCTCAGGCTCGACGGCGGACAGACCGCATCGGCGCAGCTGGGAGGTTCCGCCCACTCTCCCGGACCCGCACTGACCTGTCCGTCCTACTCGGGATACACGGTCCGTCTCCGGGGGTCTTCCATGTCGAAGCGGTTCAAAGGGCCACTCGCGGGCTGCTCGCGGTTGTACGCCACGTCCTTCGTTCTCGGATTCAACGGCGCGTCGCCGAGCGGCGAGGTCGTTGGCACAGTGCCGCCGTGCGATCGGCGGACGGGGCCGGAGGGCCCCGGTCTCTCTGTGGAAGTCGATGCCTGGTTGGGCACCCGGTTGGCCGGGTCGACAACCGTGTTCGAGGGTGTCGCGTCGGCGCGCCCCTTTTCCCTGATCGTTCCCCCTGGTCGATACCGGATCGGCTCGCCGCGTTCCCCCTCGAGGCACGTGGTTGTGCGGGCTGGTGAACTCGTCAGACTCGGGCGGTACGGAAGATGTTCTGCAGCCGGCGCGACGCCGTCAACCGTGACACCCTCGACCACTTCCGGTCCCGGCGAACATGCGACCACCACGACGACTCCCCCCGCGGCATCTCCAAGCGCATCCTGCGGCGCGTCGGATCTCGAGCTGACGCTGGACCGTGTCGCCCCCGCACTGATGCAGCAACCCTCCGCTCTCTTTCGATTCACCAACACGTCGCACTCGGCATGCACCCTGGATGGCTACCCCAGCGTCGAGCCCGTTGCTGCAACCGGTCAGATCATCGGCGCAGCGATCAGAGACAGCGGCAGCTACTTGATCATTGATCCCGGCCCGCAGACCGTCACGCTGGCGGCGGGCGGATCCGCCTACTTCGGTTACGGCTGGTCCGACGTCAGCCAGCCCCTCGGTACCACCGCCGGTTGCCTCGGCGCTGTGCGGGTCGAATCGATTCCGCCCGGAAGTGCGACGCCGTTGACCACACGCGCCGTGCTCCCCTCGGTCTGCCCGGGTGGATTCCCGAGTGTGACTGCGGTGGCGGCGGCTTCTGCCTTTGCGGCCGACAGGAGTCCGGCGCAGCCGTAAATCCCCTGCCGCAGCGAAACCTGCTTGGTGACTCCGGCCCAGTGACGTTCGAACGGGGCAGGACTACTGTTCCGAGAGATCCGAGTCACGGGGAGGGACCGATGAACGAGCAAGAAAGGCGGGGGGGTCCGCGGACAGACCGTCATCGTCATCGGCGGCAGCGCCGGCACCTCTTCGACACCAATAGGATTCTCGCGTGAACCAGAGAGATCTCCATGGCGTGTTCGAGTTCAGCGCGCGGGACGTCAGTACCCTTGTCGGGCTGACGTGAGTTGCAACTGAAGCGTCAGCATGGCATCAGAATCCTTGTCCCGCTCGTCGCCTTCCGGTGGCTACCTCCGCTCGATGCTCGGTCGTCTTGTCAAGCGCGGCCCAGTCCGTGGGGGCCGTCATCGAGACGTACAAGGAAGCGCTGCCCGCGCCGGAGTCCTCGGAGCGGGGGATGGCTTGATCACGAACATCTCGCTCATACTCGGCGTTGCCGGCGCCAGTACCAGCGGCACCGCGGTAAGGGTGGCGGGAATCGCGGGACTGCTTGCCGGGGCGTTTTCGATGGCCGCAGGGGAACTGGTCTCGGTGAGGGCGCACGACGACCTGGTGCGCCACGAGATCGACGTTGAACGAGAGGAGATCGCGGACGATCCGGCTGGAGAGCAGAGGGAGCTAGCCGCCATGTACCAGGCTCAGGGAGTGCCGCCCGACGACGCTGAAACGGTGGCTCGCATACTGATGGCCAATCCCAATGTCGCACTCGATACCCATTCACGGCTTGAGCTCGGCATCGATCCCGACGATCCAGGTTCGTCGATGCAGGCTGCAGCCGTGTCGTTCGTTTCATTCTCGGTCGGTGCCATCCTCCCACTGCTGCCTTGGTTCTTCACCAGCGGGACGACCGCCGTCGTCGCATCAGTTGTCATCGGGGGATCAGCTGCCCTGGCCCTCGGGGCGGCCATCGGCTCTTTCTCTGGCCAAGGAGTGTGGCGGACAGCGGGTCGGCAACTCCTCGCCGCCGTCGTCGCTGCATCCGTCACGTATGGCGTGGGTCGTCTTCTGCGATAAGGGACTTGGGGTGAAGGGAATGCGTGTCGGACACTCAACCCGCAGGAACGGCCGCCGACATGGTGATGAAGTCACGCGCCCACCCCGGGTTGAAGAAAGTCGTTGCGTTCTGAACGCTGGTCGGCTGCAGACTGCTCCCGTTCGACGACCCGGCCAGGCCGTTCGGCGACGAGGGGTCGTAGGTGGCGAAGACGGGCCAATTGGGGTTGATGTCGAGCTCCATGCCCCGGACAACCCCCGCTCGCACGAGGAGCTGGGCGAGTTGCAACGGCGTGAGACCAGGCCCCGCGCTGTAGACGAGAGCGCCGTCGGCGGTGATGCCGGCGCCGGATCGCCACTGGTTCTCTATCCCTGGGACCGTCGACGAACATGAAGTCGCGCCACACGTGGCTCCCCAGGCCTGCCAGTCGGGGCTGGTCGCTTGCGGTGTCGGTGCTCCGCCTGCAACGAGAGGCACGAGGTTCTGGCGGACGGCGACAACCCCCGGTGACATGGACACATCCGTGCCCCAAGCTCCGATTGTCACAGACCCGTTGGCGTAGATGACGAACGACGCCGCACCGGCGACGAGCGGGACGACGGTCCGGCCCTCCGTGTAGTAGCCACCCTGCGCTGCGTTCATCAGGAAGCCGCCGTTGAACGCAGCCACGAGGCCCGCCGCCTGGGCGGGTTGGATCGGTGCCGTGAACTCGTACGGGCCGCCTCCCGGGCTCTTCGAGCCCGAATACAACCGTGCTGAAAGGAGGCGGGAGTCCATCCAGGCGATCCCGGCCGTTTGCGTGCCCCCGGGAGACACGAGTGCCGTCTCGTAGACGGCCCGGACCCCGTTGACGGGGCGCCCCGCAGCCGTCCAGACACCCTGGCCCGCTGATGTGGGCGACGACGTGAAGGGGACCAATGGCCCTGGAGCTGGGAGCGGGACGGGAGCGGGCGGTGCCGGCGAGGTCGAGGGAGTCGTGCCGGCTCCCGCGCGTGCCTGGGTCGAGGTCGTGGACGTCGATGGTTTCTGGGCCGAAGTGTGAGACCGGCCGCTCGTTTTCGCTCCAACAGCGGCGCGATTCGGTGCCGCACCGCTGCACGCCGCGAGGATCAGACCGAGACAGAGCACGCCCGAGGCCGCCAAGACCTTGGGCGCTCCGGGATGGAAAGGGCGGCCCACTATCGGCGGTTGTCCACACCGGGGGATCGGGCGATGCTCCGACGCGCCCGAATTGTGCTGCACCTCGTCGGAATGCGACTCGTTTCCTGCCGCGATCCGGCCTTCAAACTGACAACGCAGGCGGACCTCGCCAGCGACGATTGCCACCCCGATGGGCCGCCGCTGAACACGGGCGCAGAGTGTGGGTTCTCCTGCTGGGACCTCACCCTGGCAGTCGGCGCCACAGCGGTTCTGGTAGCAGGCGAAGTGCGGAGAAGACCCACCGGAGCAGGCCCGGCGACCAGATCACCGTCTGGCCGCGTGCGACGCCGCGCACGATGTCAGATGCCACCCTCGAAGGGTCGACGGCGAAGGGCGCCGGAGAGCGCCCCGAGGTCATCTTGGTGCGGACGAAGCCGGGTCGGACGATATGCACGGCGACACCGCTTCCACGGAGGGATTCGCTCAATCCGTGCCCGAAGCCGTCGATGCCGGCCTTCGCTGAGCCGTAGATGAAATTCGAGCGTCGCACGCGGAATCCGGCCACAGACGACAGCACGATGATGCGCCCGTGGCCCTGTCGGCGCAGTCGGCCCGCAATGGCGGACATGGCCGCCGCGGGCCAGGTGAAGTTGACCGTCATCATGTCGACGACACGATCAGGATGGAGCTCATCTGTTGTTTGGGACCCGAGTTCCCCCACGGCGACGATGACGAGATCGACCGCCTCGGCCGCCGCCTCGAAGCACTGCGCGACAGTCTTGTCGACGTCGTCGGGGTTTTCGGCGTCGAAGACCACGGTCTCGACACGCTCCACGTGAATGAGGTCCTGTGCCGCTCGCTGGAGCGCCACTTGGTTGCGTCCGGCGAGAACGACGGATCTCCCGCGGTCGGCGACGAGCAGAGCGACAAGCTCACGGGCGATATCCGACGTCCCGCCGAGTACGACGATGGACTGAGGGTGACCGAACGCGTCATTCATCGCGGGATCCCGAGGCGCCGAGAGAGGTCAGAGGCCAAGACGCCATTAGGATCGACTCTCCGGCGTACTGTCGCCATCTCGCCCAGTCGGGGGTACATGACGGGGAGAAGCTCTGGCCGCAGCCGGGAGTCCTTGGCCAGGTAGACCCGGCCTCCAGCGGTCGCCACCTTGTCGTCGAGACGGTCGAGTAACGCATGGAGTTCGGGCGGCCCGAGCGGGAAGTCCAACGCGAGGGTCCAGCCTTCCTGGCTGAAGGACAGCGGGCCGGGCGTCCCGGGTCCGAATCGTTTCAAGACGGCGAGGAAGGAGGGAACGTTCGCGGACGCGATGGCAGCGACAGCGTCTTCGATGACATCCCCGCGCTCCGGCGGTACGGCCAACTGGTATTGCACAAAACCTCGGGGTCCGTACAGGAGGTTCCATTGGTGAACCCCGTCGAGTGGATGGAAGAACGCCGCCAGCGGGCGGAGCAAAGACCGGGTCTCTCGGGAGGCCCGGAACCACGCCTCGTTGAGCGCGCGCACCGACAACCGGTTCACCAGACGACCGGGCGCCGTGTGTGGCACGCGCAACTTCGGATCCCCCGGGACTTCACGGCTCCTGCCACTTAGCCGGTCCGGGATAGCCGCGTGGGGTGCGTGGTCCCCTCTTGTCAAGATTGAGCGGTGGTCGCCATGTCGACCTCCCATGCAGTCCAGCCACGCCACGCTGTAGCGGTAGCGAGAGTCCGACCGTTCCATGGTCGACATCAGTTGCTCGAGTCGGGTGAACCGCTGCGTGTCCACTTGCATCCACGACGTTTCGATCGGGATGAGACGCAGGACAGCGCTGACCACCACGCCGGTGAGGCCCATTCCGCCGGCGGTGGCCCAGAACAGCTCGGAATCACGCTCAGGCGCCACAGCGAGCATGCCGCTCGGCGTGGCGAGGGTCATTTCCAGGACGTGCCGGGCGAAGCTGCCTTCCTGATGATGGTTTTTCCCGTGGACGTCCGCTGCGATGGCGCCTCCGACGGTGACGTAGCGGGTGCCGGGCGTCACTGCCACGAACCAACCGAGCGGTATCAGGTGCCGCATCAGGTCGTGCAGGGTGACGCCCCCACCAACCTCGACCGTCCCAGCCGTCTCGTCCAGCGCGCCGATGTGGCCGAGGCCGGTGGCATCGATGGTCAGCCCACCGCTGCACTGCGCCGCGTCGCCGTAGCTCCGCCCCATGCCCCGGGGAATGATCCCGCCGGAGTCGTCGCACATGGAAGCAAGCACTGAGGGCGCATCTGACGGCCGGCTGACCAGAGCGGTCGTGGGCATGGTCCTGCCCCAACCGGACAGTGATCGGGGAGAGCTGTCAACAGTGGCGGTCATGCGTACAGGCCAACCCCCATGAGCGCCAGCCAGAGCACCCCGTACCCCTGAAGTACGTGATCATGCAGTGCGATCTGCTCGGGTTCGCCGCCGTGACCGGCGTCGAGGAGGCGGAGGATGTGCAGGACCGAGAGGACCAGGGGGATGACGGTCAGCTCCATCCAAACAACATTTCCTCCGCTGTGGGCAAGCAACCCGGAACGCTCGAATGCCCACAGGCAGTAAGAGGCGACGGTGACGGTGGCCGCGATCGTCAGGGTCGACTTGAGGAAGGATTCGCTGTAGTCGTCGAGCACGAGGCGGTGCACCCCGCGGTTCTGGCCGAGGCGGGTGTACTCCGCGCAGCGCTTACCCGTGACGATGAACAGGGCGGCGAACGAAGTGAAGACCAGGAACCATTTGGAGAGCGGCACATGGGCCACGACTCCCCCGGCAACCGCGCGAAGGACGAAGCACGATGCGACCGCGGCAAGTTCCACCACAGGTTCTGTCTTCAGCCTAAGGGTGTAGGCGATGCTCAACCCGGCGTATGTTGCAACGACGATGGCAAATGCCCACGGTCCGACGACGAAGGCGCCCCCGATAGCCGTGGCGATCAGGACGCCCCCGACTCCGAGGGCAATACCCGGACGCAACGCTCCGCTTGCCACGGGACGGGTTCGCTTGGTGGGATGGTGGCGATCCGATTCGGCGTCTACAACGTCGTTGACGAGGTAGGTGCCCGAGGCCACCACGCAGAAGAGAAGGAAAGCTGCGACCACCCGCAGCGCCGTGTGCCATTCGCCGAGAACGCCTGCAGCGGCGGGCGCCATGAAGACGAGGAGATTCTTGAGCCATTGTCTCGGGCGTGCGGCGCGAGCCAGTGCGCCCAGCGTCGAACCGGCAGGTGGTGGATCGACGCGGCGAAGCGGCGCGTCACTGTTGCGCGGCGGTGGCTCCTGACGCTGGATTGGTCCCACCGGCGTCACGATCCGGTCGCCGCTGACATGGTGATGAAGTCGCGGGCCCACCATGGCTGGAAGTAACGGCCGGGGGTGCCTGTCATGCCGGGAACCAATTCAGTCCCGTTGGCTGGGGTGGCAGCTCCATTCGGGCTCGACGGCTGATAGCTGCTGAAGTTGACCCAATCGGTGTTGATGTCCATTTCCATCCCGCGCACGGCCCCGGCCCGGACCAGAATGTTCGCCAGATCCAAGATGTCGAGGCCGGGGCCACCCACGTAGACAAGGGCACCGTTCGCCGTGACCCCGAGCCCGGAACGCCACACATAGAGACCACCACCGAGGGTGGCGCCCCACTGCGCGGAATTGACAGTGGATGCCGCAGGCACCACCTGCCCGTTGTCGACGAGCAAATTCAGGTTCTGGCGCACCGAGGCGATATCGCTGCCCATCGAGACGTCACGCCCCCACTGCCCGACGGTGGCCGAGCCGTTCTTGTAGACCACGAAGGAGGCGGCACCGGTTCGCAGGGGCAGGATGGTCTTGCCGTCGGTGTAATAGCCGCCATTGGCGTCGGACATCAAGAAGCCAGCGTTGAAGGCAGCGACAAGTGAGTTGGCATCGTTGGGTGAGATGGGTGCTGTGTGACTGTAGGGGCCCCCTCCGGGGATGGCGCTGCCCGAGTAGAGCGTGGCTTTGAGAAGCTTGGTGTCCATCCAGGCGACACCGACGACGTAACTCGTGTGAATGGCGTCGGGTCGGAGCATCGTCTCGTAGACCGCAGGTATTCCATTCACGGTGCGGCCGATCGGCGACCACTGGCCCTCGCCGGCAACAGCCGGACTGGCAAAGGGCGTGAGGGGTGATGGGGTCGGTAGGTGCTGGACCGTTGCAATGACGGGCGTGGTGGTCGTCGTCGCTGTCGGCTTGCGAATGGTTCCCGCGGCAAGGCTTCCTCCCACCTTTGGCTGGTGATGGGAGTACCACTGGGTTTCCGCCCAGACGACGATGGACGCCCCACCGTGTCCACGGAACCATTCCGCAGCGCGGGCCCCCATTGAGCTGCCCAGTGCCGGGTTGGTCAGCGCGCCGCCGAGTGAAATGGCGAGCCAGAGGAAGAAGACTCCGAAGGCGGCAGCCATGACCCCAATGATGCGGCGCCGACGGCGATGGACACGCGACCTCGACCAGCGCGCCCTCCGACTCCGCCCGTTGCGCGGTGAAGTTGAATGGCGCTCTTCCAGGTCCTCGAGAGGAGTGCTCAGCACCGGCGTTCTACCAGGTGCAGTGCCTGCTTCGGACAAGAGTGAACGGCTCGTACCGCATGCTCGTAGAGAGCGGGCGTGATACCAGCGCCGTCGATGACAGGAAATCCCCATGGGTCGAGTTCGATCTGCTCGGGGAGCATCTCGGCGCACACGCCTCGACCGTCGCAGGCGACCGGGTCGAGGACCAACTCCAGCCTCCACTG
>Ga0307373_10002565_pt1 | contig 32586 bp, 33 predicted proteins | sample OX2MG_FD_202534 | JGI IMG/M metagenome (GOLD analysis project Ga0307373, IMG submission 202534) | Soil microbial communities from Risofladan, Vaasa, Finland - OX-2 | ecosystem: Environmental > Terrestrial > Soil > Coastal area > Acid sulfate soil | place: Finland: Risofladan, Vaasa | collected...
CTGGCCGATGATCGACCGCAGCGAGGTCTGGGCCTGCTGGGAGACGGCGAACATGTAGTTCTGCACGTTCACGACCGCCTTGATCGGGTCCACCACCCGGAAATACACCACGGCGTCCACCCGGACGGTCACGTTGTCCCTGGTGATGCCCTCCTGAGCCGGAACCGTCATCGCGGTGATCTGCATGTTGACCTTCTGCATGCGGTCGCCGACCGGCCTGATCATCGTCAGTCCCGCGCCGCGCGGCGGCGACTGGATCTTGCCGAATCTGAACACGATGCCCTGCTCGAACTGCTGCACTACCCGGACAGAACGTCCAGCCACGATCATGCCGAGCACGACAAGAACTGCGAATATGACCACAATGGCTTCAATCATCGCCAACAGCCTCTCTCAGGCGACGCGCACCTGATGCGGCTCCGGTCCAGTGACGAACCTCATGCACGCCAGCCACCGGAGACGCTACTCTTAACACGTACCACGGTCGGCGGAAGTTCTGGTGCGCGGCCAGGATGGGCGTAACGCTCGCCGACGGTTGCCTCGACCAGGGTTGCGGTCGGGATTGTGCCCCCGGTGGAGAATCCGACGGCCCGCAAGGGCCCGCCCGGAGCGGTCTGGGCAAGGGAGCTCAGCACATTGGAACCAGGCCCCGGGTTGGCGCTGGGCACGAACCGCTCAGTGAGGTGAGTTCACCCTTGGATGGCGTGCCCGGTGGCCTTCTCCACCATCATCCGCACGACCACGCGGACCGCGCCAGGCCGGTCCTCGCCAGGGTCCTTCCCGTCGTACTTCCATGACAGCTGGGTATCGACCTGCCGGCCGACGTCCGGTGTCATCGATACCCGGCCACGCAACTCGACGTAGTTTTCCGGGTCCGCCCAGTCGATCACGCTGACGCTGACGCGCGGGTCGCGCAGCATATTGCGGTGCTTGACGCGCCCCTCCACCGTGGAGAACAGCAGGTCGCCGCCGTCGCGGCCGACCCACACCACAGAGGTCTGCGGGCTGCCGTCGGGATTCACCGTGGCCAGGACCGCGTAGTTCTTCCCGTCGACCAGCCGGAGCGTCGCCTCGCTCAGCGGGATGCCCATGGCGGCACGGTAGCAGCGCAAGGTCTAGGGGCGTGCGGCCTCGCCGTCGTCGCCCGCGCCTGCCCCACCGGGCCCCGGGGCGGGGATCTCCGCGGAGTCGGTGAGGCGCAGTTTGCGGCGCGCACGCTCGTAGAAGGTGGTACGGCCAAGGCGGACCACCCGCGCCGCAGCCGGGCGGGCCCGCAGGTCGATCCGCTCGCCTGGGGCGGCGTACCCGGCGACCATCCCGTCCACCTCGACCGCGAGGCGGCCGCTGGCGGGCAGGACCTCCAGTGTGACCGTGTCCCGCGCGGAGATCACCACGCCGCGGTTGTAAGCCGAGTGCGGCGCCGCGGGTGTCACCAGCAGGGCCTCCACGGTGGGGCTCACAATCGGGCCGCCCGCGGAGAAGCTGTAGGCGGTTGAGCCGGTCGGGGTGGCAACCACCACGGCGTCGGCCGCGTAGCTGACGAACGGCTGGCCGTCCACGTGCACCGTCACGACGGCCGACCCGTGCCCCGGCACACGGACGACGGCCACGTCGTTGAAGGCGGTGATGGCCTGCGGGCCAAGGGCGCTGTCGACGGCGAGCCGGGGCTCGATCGTGAACTGCTCGCTGTCGATGGCCGACAGCGCACCGGGCAGGCCCGGCACGTCCACCTCGGCCAGGAACCCGAGCTTGCCGAGGTTCACACCCAGGACCGGGGCCCGCTGCCGGTCGGCCAGCCGCATGGCCCGCAGCATGGTCCCGTCTCCGCCGAGGCTGACGACCAGGTCGGAGCGGCGGCCGAGTTCGGCGGCGGTGACCGGGACGGCGGCGCAGTTCAGCCTGCGGATCTCGTCCTCGATGCCAAAGACCTCGATGTTCTTGCGGGCGGCCCAGCCCAGCACCGCATCGACCGCCTCCGCCGAATCGCGGAGCGGATGCAGAACCAGGCCCACCGAGCGCATACCCCGGACGCTACCCTCGCCCGCCACGCGGCAGGCCCGGCCCCGGTACTTCACGCACGCCAGCCTGCTACAACCCGGCTGGCGGTCAACCTACCGTGATCGCGTCCAGGCGTTCCTTGAGGAACTGCGCCGACACGACCGGCGCATAGTCGTTCGGCTTACCGATCGGCGGCTGCAGGGACTCGATCACCGCGTCGTGGTCGGCCTCGTAGAAGTAGACGAGCGAGACGAGGTCCTCCTCCGGCGCCTCGGCCTGCGGCGGGAGCACGCGGTGCCGGTTGGACTTCCACCGGCTGCCGCTCCAGCGGGCGAGCAGGTCACCGGTGTTGATCGTGAAGGCGCCGGGCTCGTAAGGCGCGTCCTGCCAGCCGTCCTGCTCGGTCCACACCTGCAGGCCACCCCGGCCCGGCTCCCGGTCGAGGATGGTGACGGTGCCGAAGTCGGTGTGCGGGCCGATCCGGAACTGGCCGGGTTCGGGCTCGCCCGCCAGCGACATCGGCGGGTACCAGTTGATGTTCATCGTGTGCGTGGCATGCCCGGTGTGCCGACCGCGAATGACTCCTTCAGATCCGGCGGGGTCTGCGTGCCCTCGGCGTAGCCGTTCGCCTCAACGCCGGGCGGCAGCCAGCCCCGGCCGCCGACAGTGACGGCGTAGCTCTGCTTGGTCTCGCCGGGCAGTGCGAAGAACGCCCGCGCCTGCGTGCGTACTCGCGTGCGCAGTTCGTCCGGCACGCCATGACCTTTGATGAGGAAGAAGCCCACGCTCTGCAGCGCGGCGTCGACCTGGGCGGCGACGCCAGCGCGCGCCGTCTCGTCTCCGCTGAGCCAGGGCGTGAGGTCGATGACGGGAACTGACGATCGCATAACTGGCTCCGATGTCGTGGCATGGCCGCGGCCGCCCGCGATGGAGCCATCGTACGTTCTGCGTTACGCGCCGCACCGCGCTGGCACGGTCCTTTGATCAACGGTCCTTTGATCAGCCGCGCTCAGCCGGGATTTGGGCCCGGGAGGCCGTTGGCCCCGCTGAGTTCGCCGGCGAGTTCGCCGGGGGCGCGCATCCGCCACGCGTCGGTCACGAGCTCCGCCAGGCGCCTGGCGTCCACCTGCGCCAGCCGGAGCATCACCAGCGGCCAGCCGTCGTAGCTGGGTGTGGTGAAGAAGATCCCGGGCTCGCCGAGCCGGAGAGCCTGCTTCTCGGCCTCGTCCCCGACGAACAGCACCGCGATGTCGGTCCGGATGAGCCGCGGCTTGCCAGGCCGGCGCTCGGGATAGGACCAGACGAACCCCTTGCCGCCCACCCGGAAGTCGAAGCCGTCGCTGTCGATCTCCTCCACGTGAGGCAGGGCGAGGGCGAGGCGGCGTACGTCGTCGGCGTCAGCCAATGAGGTCCCTCCCCGTCCGCGCCACCCGCATACGCACAGGCTAGGCGCCGGCCCGGACAACCGGACTGAGGCCAACCCGCCAGCGACACCACCGCGCTCTCGCCAGCACAGCCCTGCCGAAGCATCCGCGCCAGGGTTCGCGGCGGGACCGGAGCCGGGTCTACGGTGTCTTACATGGTCTCGTCCTTCTGGTTTGGCGGGGGGATGGGATCTAGGCCCCGCCCGGGCTCTCACGCTCCGGCGGGGCCGCTGTCGTAACCGCTGGAGGGGCCTCCCCGAGCCCGAGCCCGAGCCCGAACCCGAAATCCAGCACTCTATTGCGCCGTCTTGAGGCTATCGACCGCGTCCAGGACGACTTTCAGCCCGCCCTCGGTGTGAATATCCAAAAGGTCGAGGGCACGCTTTATGCATTGCCGCGCGTCTTCCACGTCCTCAAACGTCTTCGCGGCGCGGGCGTCGGCCGCCTCGTTCTGCAGGTTCTGGCCAACCATCAGGGCCGGAAGCAACACGAGCTGGATGAAGCTCTGCGAGATCCACGACACCATGAGAATGAAACCGCTTGCCGTGAGGAAGCCCACGGTCCCGATGATGTGCGCCGCGTACATCACCGCCAGCAGCGACGACAGCGAGATCACGCAGAACAGCCAGAAGCACGTCATCGTGCCGACGTTCTGCGTAATCACGAGGGCGAGCCGCTTGTTGAACCGCTCGTAGGCGGTTCGGGCCGGCAGGTGGTCGACGGTCCGCTGGTGCACCGGCTGCCCGAGGTTGGTGAAGCCGTGCGTGGGCTGGGGTTCGTTGAGTGCCGTCACCGGTCTGCTCCTCCCTGGTGAGTGCGGGTCCAGAGCCAGGCGGCCCGGGCCTTCAAAGGGGACCTTTGCCTCTGACCGGCCAGGTTGCACGGGACTTGAGTGAACTCATGCCATCTGGCGGTACCCATGGCCCGATCGCAGGCATCCCCTCCGTGGCGGTGCCCACAGTGATTGACATGGCCGCTGGGAAGTTGCCAGATGACGCACGTGGAGGTTTCACATGTCCCGCACGAAGAGAGCCGACCATGCCTTGGACCGCACGCGGCAGGCCGCCGCTCAGCTGCAGCCAGCCGCGGCCAAGGTGAAACCGCTGGCCAGGAGTACCGGGGCAGCCGCGAAACGCGGATTGCACAGAACGCGCGCCTGGGCGGCACCGCGGGTCGAGCACACAGGCCAGATCCTGGAAGACAGCGTCGCACCGAAGGTTTCGGCCCTGCTGTCCTCGGCCGCGCAGCGACTCGAGCCTGACAAGCCACGGCACCGGCGCTGGCGCACGCCGATCGCCATAGCGACGGTTACCGCCGCGGCAGTGGCTATCATCCGCAGCCGCACCAAGCCACGCTCCGCGACGCCGGAGGCCAAGCCGGACGACGTGGTACCCGCCCCAGACAGGGGCGACGGGCAGAGGGGGACCAGCGCCGACGCTGACGCAGATGTGAAAGGCCGGTAGGGAGCGCAGCCCATTACCACCCTCACGATTCGCCTGGACCTTCCGCTTGTGAAAGGAGCTGATACCCATGTCGGCCCTGGTGAAGGGCAGGCGTGACTGGCCGGCGGTGCTGTCACTGGGCTTCAGCATCGACCGTAACGGCAACCGGCGCAAGCCGGTATGGATCAACATTGTGACCCTGGGAGTACTGCTGCCAGGTTTCGCGATCTGGGGACTCTACCGTGTCTTCACCACCCCCACCGGCATTGGCCTGTGGGCGCTGGCGGCAGCGATGTACCTGTTCACGATGTTCGGCGTGACGCTGGGAAACCACCGTTACTGGACCCACCGCGGGTTTGAGGCCAGATTTCCGCTGCAGGTAGTGCTGGCCGTGGCGAGCGGCATGTCGATGGAAGGCGACATCCAGCAATGGGTGATGAACCACCGCGCTCACCACCGCTTCGCCGACGTGGTTGGCAAGGATCCGCACTCCCCTTACGAATACCCCGGGTGGCGGGGCTACAAGGGCCTGGCGTGGGCGCAGGGCGTCTGGCTGTTGTTCGAATACGAGCGGCCGCCAGAATACGCGCTGCACCGCGACCTGGCCGAGGACCGGCTCGTGCAGTGGCAGCACCGGGCGTTCCCCATCCTGGCTGTGGCGAACTTCCTCGTGCCGCTGGCGTTCTCCCCGCTGTTTGGGTGGAACGCGGTGCTGATAGCCGGCGCCCTGCGCACAGCAGCCCTCATGACGGCCACCGGTTTCGTCAACTCGGTCTGCCATAAATGGGGCAGCCGGGCCACCGACAGCCGCGGGCACCAGTACCGCGCGGACGACAGCCGTGACAACTGGTTCGTGGCGGTCGTCGCTGGCGGCGAGGGCAACCACAGCTGGCACCACGCCGATCCCGCCTGCCCCCGGCACGGCCGCAGGATCGCACTAGACGCCGAGGCCCTGGCAGCCAGAATCAAGCCTGACCGCGGCTGGCGCCCCGACGTCACATGGAGGCTCATACAGCTCCTTGCCACGCTGGGCCTGATCTACAAGGTGAAGAGGCCGCGAACGACGGTCCACTTCGCTGACAAACAGCTGGTACCCAGCCAGTCACTCCGGCTGACCCATCTCAAGTGGCACATCAATGAGCCGGAGGAGGTGCAAGACCTCCTTGCAGCGTGACCCACGGCTCGCCATCCTCGCGGTCGCGGTCGCGGCTTTCGTCACCGCTTGCGGAAGCGGGGGCATCAGCCAATCACCCACCGTGGCAGCCACATCCGCGGCGAGAACCGTGGCGAATTTCGTCGGGAAAGGGCTGCAGACCGCGCTGGATGACGCGCAGGCTGATGGGTTCAGCAACCTCACGAGCCACGATGCAACGGGGCGGGCGCGTCACCAAATTCTTGACCGTGACTGGAAGGTCTGCTTCCAGACGCCTGCCGCTGGTACCACTGCCAGCGGCGGCAGCAGGCTCGACTTCGGCGTGGTCAAACTGGAGGAGACATGCCCAGCCACTGACCAGGGCAGTCAGTCACCCTCCCCCGTCTCAGAGGGGCAGACGATGCCGGATCTCATCGGCAAGAGCCTGAACGTGGCCGTAAGCTCGCTGCCGTCCAGCACGAGCATCACCTCCAAGGACATCAGCGGCCAGGATCGTCTGATCATCGTCGAGAGCAACTGGAAGGTCTGTTCCCAGAACCCCAAATCTGGCGCCCGGTTCAATGGCCAGCCCGTCAACTTCGGCGTGGTCAAGTTCGGGGAGCCCTGCCCCTAGCACCGATGAATTATCCGCCGTGAGCTGTCACGCGCTGGCTGAGCACAGCCGCGCCGTCGCCCGACAGCCCGGCCAGGCCGGCCGCGCGTCCAGTCATCGCGAGCAGCAGCGACAGCGCTGGCCCCGACACCTCAGGGCCGGCTCCGTAGGACCAGCCGGTGTCCGTGGCGGCAAGCCGCAGGCCGCGAATGCGCTTCTTCCCGCCGACGGGGAAGCTCGCCTTGGTATACATCTCCAGGCACGCGTTCGCGGCACCGTCAGCAACCGTACCCGGCAGGCCAGCCGGCCGCCGGATGTCCTCGCCATGCACGACGACCTCACCGAGCATGGCCATGACCGGCGCCGGTGGGTGGTTCGTCGTCGTGGTCCGCTGCCGCAGCCGGTCGACGATCTGGTCAGGCGGAAGCTGTGCGCGGCTGCGGGCGTCCCGCTCCATCAGCGCGTTGAACCGGAACCCTGTGGTCATCATGCCCGTGAGAAAGTGCCCAGGTGTCTGTTCCGCGCCGGCGAGGATGTGCGCGGCGAGGAGCCCGACCGTCCACCCCTCGCACAGCGACGCAGAGCCCCACTGCTCCGGCGTCAGGCCTTCGAGCGTGGCGGCCAGCGCCTTCCGCTCGGCATGGATCATCGCCCAGGTCTTCGCATCGTCCGACATGTCCGGCCTCGTCTCCCCGCAGTTGTCCTGTCATCTCAAACGACGAACGGCCGGCCCCCGGATCGACACCTCATCCCCGGCCGAGGGCGCTCTAGGATACGGTCCTGGCCAGCCGGGCAAGGCCAGGCACGAGTTCGGTGCGGGTACCGCCCGCCTGTCATGATCTAACGGTGATCGCATCCGGTAGCCCTCCCTCACACGGCGAGCCGCGCCCGCAGCCGAGGATCAGCTACGTGGTGGCACGGCTGGAGCGTGCGGTCCGGAAGGCGATCAATGAGCAGGTGAAGCCGTACGGGCTGACGACGCTCCAGTACACCGCGCTGAGCGTGCTCGGTGCCCGCGGCGAGCTCTCGAACGCCCAGCTCGCCCGCCGGGCGTACATGACACCTCAGTCGATGAGCGAGGTACTCGACTCACTGGAGGGGAAGGGCCTGATCCAGCGCATCGTGCACCCTGGGCACCGCCGTCTCTTCCCAGCCACGCTGACGGCCCAGGGCCGCAAGGTTCTGGCAGCGTGCGACGAGGCGGTGGACGCTGTTGAGCGCGAGATGCTCGCCGACCTGAACCCACAGCAGACCGCCGCTCTGCGGGAAGGACTGCTCACGGCGGTGCGGGCACTGCACTCAGGCTTCCCGGAGCACTGATCCGGCTGTCCAGGGCCCGGCTCCGGCCTGGCCTTTTAATTGACAGGTAACCTGTTCATTGACAGGTAACCTGATAGTCCCGTACCTTTTCGTCCGTCCCGAACGTCCCGGCGCGTCAAGCCGTGGGCTCCCACATCGGAGGTGGGGTTGTGAGACGACGGACGGCAAGGCTGGGCGCTGCCCTGCTTGTCATGACGGTAACGGCAGGCACAGCGGCCGCCACGACCGCGGCGGCGGCAGGGCCCTCCAGCACTCAGGTCACAGGACCGCTGCCCGATGGCGGCAGCTGGATCGCTGACATCCCGGCGCAGTGGAACGGGACGCTGCTGCTGTACAGCCATGGGTTCGGATCGCTCAGCGCCCAGGATGCGCCCGACCCGGCGACCGCCGCCGCACTGCTCGCCCACGGGTATGCCCTGGCCGGGTCGTCCTATGATCCAGGTGGCTCACTGTGGGCGCTGGACAGCGCGGTCCGCGACCAGTTCGCGACACTCCAGGCGGTGGCAGCGGGTGTGCTGCCAGCCAGGCCGCGCCAGGTGATCGCGTTCGGGACTTCCATGGGCGGCCTGGTCAGCGCCCTTGAGGCACAGCAAGGAGCCGGGCGCATCGACGGCGCCCTGACCACCTGCGGGATCGTGGCCGGCGCCATCAACCTGAACAACTACCAGCTCGACGGCGAGTACACGATCGCCCAGCTGCTCGCACCCGGCCAGCAGATCCCGCTGGTGCGCTTCACCAGCGAGGGGCAGGCCATCGGCACCGCTCAGGCGCTGACCACGGCCGCGATCCAGGCGCAGCTGACCCCGGCCGGCCGGGCACGGCTGGCACTGGCCATGGCATTCCTGAACGTGCCGGACTGGGCGGCTGGCCAGCCTTCTCCCCCGGGCAGCGACCCGGATGCGCAGGAAGCCGGCCAGTACCAGGTGTACTTCGGTGGCTCCCCGGTACTGGCATTCCTTGAGGGCGCGCGGCCAGCTGTCGAGCTGGCAGCCGGCGGCAACGGGTCCTGGACGCGCGGCGTTGATTTCGCGGCCCTGCTCAGCCGTTCCCCGTACCAGTCCGAAGTAGCGGCCCTCTACCGTGAGGCCGGCCTGAGCCTGCGCACCGACCTCGCCGCCTTGACGCGGGGCGCGGGCATCTCCGCTGATCCAGCCGCCCTCAGATCGCTTGCGGCGACCTCCGTCCCCACCGGCCACCTGGATGTCCCCGAACTCGACCTGCACACGATCTCGGACCAGCTCGTCCCGGTCCAGCAGGAGAACTTCTACGCCGGCACCGTGCGCGCGGCGGGCAGTGGCGGCCTTCTCCGGCAGGCCTACGTTGCCCGCGTCGGGCACTGCAACTTCACCCCGGCCGAACTCGTCGCCGGCGTCATGGCCATCCGGCACCGGGTGACCACCGGGCGCTGGGACTCGGTGGCTCAGCCCGGCCAGCTGGAGCAGACGGCACTCGGCCTCGGCCTCGGCGACGCGACGTTCATCGACTACCTGCCCAGCCCGCTCTCTGGCGCCAACGGCCAGCTTCACGCGGGATTTATTCCTGAACGCAGGTAGCCCCGGACTGCCCTGACCACCGCGAATGCCCATCCCGATGGGCGCACTCCCAAGAACGGGGCACCACGAATGTCCCTGGAACTCATGTTTGCGGACTTCAAAGGAGAACACATATGGGCAGTGACAGCGTGGGCAACGGCTCGCCGCAGGCGCAGGGCGTCACACGGCGGTCCGTGCTGCGGGGTGTGGGTGCGGGCGCGCTCGCCACGGGCGCGGCCAGCATCCTGGCCGCGTGCAGTTCAGGCATCAAGGGTTCGGGACCCTCTTCCTCCAGTGGCACGATCAACATCGGCTTCATCACCCCGCTGACCGGCCCGCTGGCCGGGTTCGCCTCGGGTGACAAGTTCGTCCTCGACACGATCCGCGCTACCTCGGCGTTCTCGAAAGGGTTCACCGCCGGCAAGAAGAACTACAAGGTCAACATCGTGGTCGCGGACAGCCAGTCCGACCCCAACCGCGCCTCGCAGGTCGCACGCCAGCTGATCCTCAACAACAACGTCGACATGCTCTTGACCACCTCCACCCCCGAGACCACCAACCCGGTCGCGGTCGTCGCCGAGACCCAGGGCGTGCCCTGTGCTTCGACGGTGGTCCCCTGGGAGTCGTGGTATGCCGGCCTGGGCGGCAACCCCGTTAAGCCGACCCAGCTCTTTCGGTACTGCACGGTGTTCTTCTTCGGCCTGAAGGAGTTCCAGGAGACGTTCATCCCGATGTGGAACCGGATCCCGAACAACAAGAAGGTCGCCTGCATGTACCCGAACGACGCCGACGGCAACGCGTTCCGCGGCGGATTCGAGCCGCTCATCAAGGCATCGGGCTACACCGTGGTGGATGGCGGCGGGTACACCGACGGCACCACCGACTACTCCGCGATGATCGCCAAGTTCAAGTCCACGAACAGCGAGATCTACTCCAACTGCCCGATCCCGCCGGACTTCAACACGTTCTGGAAGCAGGCAGCCCAGCAGGGCTGGAAGCCGAAGCTGGCGACCGTGGCCAAGGTGCTGCTGTTCCCGGCCGACACGGCCGCACTCGGGCCGCTGGTCAACAACATCGCCACCGACTCCTGGTGGGGCCCGTACATGCCCTACAAGTCGTCGCTGGACGGCCAGAGCGCGAAGGCGCTGGCGGACGCCTTCCAGTCGCAGACCGGCAACCAGTGGGTGCAGTCGATCGGGTCGACCTACAGCCTGTTCGAGGTGGCCAGGGAGGCGTTCACCGCGGTCGGCGACCCGCACGACAAGGCTGCCCTCGCCCACGCACTGCACAACGTGAGCTACAGCGGCATGTGCGGGGGCCTGAACTTCGCAGGTGGCCCGGCGCCGGGGGTGGGCATCATCAAGCCCGTCGGTGCGCAGTGGCAGAAAGGAACCGGCAAGTTCCCCTTTGAGCTGCAAGTCGTGGACAATTCGGCGAACCCCGCCGTGCAGCTCACGGCCAAGCTTCAGCCCACCAATCCGTAACCAGCGGCCAAAGCGCCGCCATTAACTCCGGCCGCGATCAGGGCTCCGGCCGGGTGGCGCGGCTGGCCGCGGCTGGCCCGGCGCTCAAAGCCCTTCTCGGGGCGCCGGGCCAGCAGCGCAGGAGCCCGGTGATGCGGATCAGGAATGTGGAGGGGCCACACTGTCGCGGCTGACCAGTGTCGGTGTGAGCATCCTTCTGTCGCCGAGGCGGCGGCCTGTGCGGATCTGAGCCAGCAGCAGCTCGAGGCTGGCTCTGGCGACCGCTTCGAAGTCCGGCCGGATCGTGGTCAGCGGGGGGATGAAGTACCCCGCCTCAGGCACGTCGTCGAAACCGACCAGGCTGATGTCCTCCGGTACTCGCCGGCCACATTCGTGCAGCGCCCGCAGAATGCCCAGGGCGAGGTGGTCATTGGCGGCGAACACGGCGGTCACGTCGTTCATCCGGGCCAGGATCTGGCCGGTGCGGTAGCCGGAGGCTGCGGACCAGTCGGCTGGCATGAGCGGTGGGACTTCCGCGCCCGCCTCGGTCAGGGCTCGCTGCCACCCGGTGACGCGCCCCTGGCTGTCGAACCAGTCGTTGGGCCCGGACACGTGCCACACCGTGCGGTGCCCGGCTGCCAGCAGATGGGTGGTGGCCGCGTATGCTCCAGCCTCCTGGTCCACGGTCACCAGTTCGATCGGCCGTCGCGGGTCGCCGTCGACGTTGACCAGCGGGATGTCGTCGGGCAGGTCGTCCAGCGCGTCGTTGGCGGACTCGACCGGCGCGATGACCACCAGGCCCGCGACTCGCTGGTCCCGAAGGCGGCTGATCGCCTCCGCGACCGGCCGGCGATCGAGCGTGCGGACACTCTCGACGTTGACAGCGAATCCGTGCTGCAGCGCCTCCTCGGCCAAGGCGGTGAGTGTTGCCGCCGGGCCGTAGAGGGTCGAGGTGCGGGAGACGAAGCCGATGACCTGGGATGTCCCGGTGGCGAGCACGCGGGCGGCCCGGTTGGGGCGGTAGCCCAGTTCGGTAATCGCCGCCCGCACTCGCGCGCGGGTCTGTTCCCGGACGTTGGGGTGGTCGTTGAGTACCCGCGAAACGGTCTGGTGCGAGACGCCGGCCAGCTTGGCAACGTCCGTCATCGCTGGCTCGCGGACGGGTTTGACCACGTACGTCCTCACTTGACTGCCGGGTTCGGCTGATGTAGCTGCACATCAATGTAGCCCGGCCGCTCGGACGACCGCTCTCTTGGGCAGCCAGCCACGGCCGCGACCGCGGGTGCCGTGACGATCCGCCAGTTCCCGCTCACCGGCCTGGACGGAGCAGCCCGACTTCGCTGCGCCCGGACAGCGTTGCTGGACAGCAATTATGAGCGCTAACAACTACGACGGTCAACAGATGCCAGGCGCTCAACTAAACCTAGATCTGACAGTGCATGCAAGTCCTCGAGGTCTTGACGACAGGACAAGTTAGCGCTAACAATGAGCCACCGTACACAGCGGTCATCTGGGCGACATCCGGTCGAAACATTCGCCGGCCGCGGCTGGAGGGCCGACTCACCGCCGCCAGGGGGACGACGTGGCAGCCGACAAAGCAAGGCACCGCCACCGTCGTGGGCAGGGACCTTGCGGTCAGCGGCAACCACACCATGCTTGAGCGGAGTTCCCGAACGATGATCATCCCCAGACGTCGCGAAATCTGGTTCCTGACCGGGAGCCAGGCGATGTACGGCGAGGAGACGCTGCAGCAGGTCGCCGCGCAGTCGCAGCAGATCGCACGGGCCTTGGATGCCGATGCGGACCTTGGCGCGCGCGTGGTCTGGAAGCCGGTCCTCACCGACCCAGCGGCGATCCGCCGGGCCTGCCTGGACGCGAACTCTCACGACGACTGCGTCGGCGTGATCGCCTGGATGCATACGTTCTCCCCCGCCAAGATGTGGATCTCCGGGCTCGACGCGCTGGCCGAGCCGATGCTGCACCTGCACACCCAGGCGAACGTGGCGCTGCCGTGGGCGACCATCGACATGGACTTCATGAACCTGAACCAGGCCGCCCACGGCGATCGCGAGTTCGGCTACATCCAGACCCGGCTCGGCCTCGCCCGCACGACGGTAGCGGGGCACCTCAGCGACCCGACCGTCACCACTCGGATCGGCAACTGGGTACGCGCCGCAGTCGGCCGGGCCGAGCTGCGCAGCCTGAAGCTGGCCCGGTTCGGCGACAACATGCGGGATGTCGCTGTCACCGAAGGCGACAAGGTCGCCGCGCAGCTCCAGTTCGGCGTCTCAGTCAACACCTACGGAGTCAACGATCTGGTGGCGGTGGTCGACTCGATCGCCGACGGGCGAGTGACCGACCTGGTCAAGGAGTACGAGGACACCTACCGAGTCGCCGCCGAGCTGCAGCGTGACGGTGCACGGCACGAATCCCTGCGCTATGCGGCGCGGATCGAGCTCGGACTGCGTGACTTCCTCACCTCCGGCAGGTTCCGCGCCTTTACCACCAACTTTGAGGATCTCGGTGGCCTGCGCCAGCTGCCGGGCCTGGCCGTGCAGCGGCTGATGGCCGACGGCTACGGCTTCGGCGCAGAGGGCGACTGGAAGACCGCAGTACTCCTTCGCACCCTGAAGGTGATGTCTATCGGCCTGCCTGGCGGCACGTCGTTCATGGAGGACTACACCTACCACCTGGAACCGGGGCGGGAACTGATCCTCGGTGCCCACATGCTCGAAGTCTGCCCCTCGATTGCGGCGGCGATCCCGTCCTGCGAGATTCATCCGCTCGGCATCGGCGACCGGGAGGACCCAGTACGGCTGGTCTTCGACGGGTCGCCCGGACCGGCATTCGTCGTCGGCCTGGCCGATCTTGGTGACCGGTTCCGGCTGATAGCCAACGAGATTGACGTCGTCGCGCCGCCAGAACCGCTACCGCGGCTTCCGGTGGCTCGCGCGATCTGGCAGCCGCGCCCGAACTGGCGCACGTCGACCGAGGCGTGGCTGACCGCCGGCGGCCCGCACCACACCGTCCTGTCCGCAGCCATCGGCACTACGGCCCTTGCCGATCTCGCGGACATGCTCGGCGTCGAACTGCTGGTCATCGACGCCAACACCACAATCCGCCGATTCATCAACGAGATCCGTTCCAACCAGGCGTACTACCGGCTCGCCCAGGGATTTTAGATGCCTTCCACAGCCGTCACAGCTCCTGGGCGGGCTGGCGCAGGTCCGCCAGGAGGAACCGCAACACCGCACATGAAGATGCAGCACCATCTCTTACACCAGAAGGGCACAGAGCATGAAGCGTAAGACGTCTCGTTCGGTCGCCGCCCTGTCGGCGATTGCGCTGCTGACACTGCTAGCAGCGTGTTCCAAGAGCGCCACCGGATCCAGCGGATCCACCACCAGCTCGAAGTCGACAGGGCACGCCATCACGCTGAAAGGCACGGTCACGTTCAACCAGGCGAATCTCGCCAAGCTGGACGCGGCGCTGAAGGCCGCGATGGCTGGCAAGAGCCTGTCCTCGGTCAACATCGCGATGGTGGTCAACGTGGCCGCCGACTACTGGAAGGCGGGTCAGGTCGGCTTCCTCAAGGGCTGTTCCGACCTGGGCATCGCCAGCAGCAAGTGCACCTTCTTCGCCCCACCGAACGGCCTGCTGACCGAGCAGAACTCGGAGCTGGAGACGCTGCGCTCACAAGGCATCACCGGATACTCCATCTCCGCGATCGACCCGGCGTCCGCGAAGGGGACGATCGCGACCGATGTGCAGCACGGCATCTCGGTCCTGGCGATCGACTCGCCGCTGCCAGGCACCGCCGCCGCCTCGCTCTACCTCGGCACCCCGAACTACGACGCCGGGTTCCAGGCCGGCACGGCGATGAAGCAGGTGCTCGGCGGTAAAGGCAAGGTCGCGATCCTGGTCGGCTCGCTGACCGCGGCCAACGCCACCCAGCGCATCGCCGGCTTCGAGGCCGCGCTGAAAGGCACGAGCATCACGATCGCACAGAAGGTCAACGACAACCTCTCGGCGAGCACTGCCACGTCCGACGCGGAAACCATCCTGGCGAACAACCCGGATGTCAACGGCCTCTATGGGGTCTACTCCTACGACGGTCCGGCCCTCGCCCAGGCGGTCACGTCCGCTGGCAAGACGGCCACAGTGCACATCATCTGTGACGACTCGGATGCGCAGACGCTCAGCTTCATCCAGTCTGGTGTGATCTCCGGCACGGTGGTACAGATGCCATACGAGCAGGGCTACACCGGCGCGTACATCCTCGCTGCGCAGAAGGTCCTCGGCAAGGCCGCCACGATGAACATCATCAAGCCCTATCTGGCGTCGGACGGCTCGACGCTGAGCTCCGGTGTGGGCCTGGTCACCAAGTCGGATCTGAGCTCCTACCAGGCCCTTGAGGCGCAACTCGGAATCTGATGACGATGACCGTGTCTGACGACACCCCCGGCCGCGCGGTCACCGCGCGGCTGCGGGGGGTCCACAAGTCCTACGGTTCGGTCAGCGTCCTCGACCTGCCGGAACTTGACCTGCATGCGGGTCAGGTGATCGGCGTCGTCGGCGAGAACGGCGCGGGCAAGTCCACGCTGATGGGGACGCTGGCCGGCTCGGTAGACCGCGATGGCGGTGACATCGAGATCGATGGGCAGCCGCTGGTCCCCGGATCAACCGAAGCCGCCGGCCGCCTCGGCGTGGCCCTGGTCTCGCAGGAGTTCCCGCTGGTCGGTCAGCTGTCGGTGGCAGAGAACCTGCTCCTGGGACGGCGCCCGCGCAACTCCTCAAAGCGCTATCTGGTCGACAGGAAGGCACAGCACGCCGAAGCGGCGGCCATGCTGGCGGAGATCGGCCTGTCCGCGAGCGCGATCCCCGTGAATCGCGAGGTGCGCACGCTCCCGGTGCCGGCCCGGCAGATGATCGAGATCGCCAAGGCGTGGGGCCGGGAGCCCAAGCTGCTGATCCTCGACGAACCGACGTCCTCGCTCGGCCCGGTCGAAGCGGAGATGGTCCTGGGCCTCGCGCGGCAGCTGGCCGCACGGGGTGGCACGGTGCTTTTCATCGGGCATCGCCTCGACGAAGTGCTCACAGTCAGCGATCGGATCCTGGTGCTCCGCAACGGCCTCCTCGTCGCCGATCTCCAGCCGGAGGAGGCATCCGAGGAGCGGCTGATCCGCGAAATGGTCGGCGGCGAGATCGTGCACGGCAAGCCGACGCCCCCGCCACCAGACAGCGAGGTGGTCCTGCGGGTCGAAGGCCTGACTGCCGACGGTCTTGGCCCGGTGGATCTGGAGGTGCGGACCGGCGAGATCGTCGGCGTCGCCGGGCTCATGGGGTCCGGCCGCAGCCGGCTGATCCACACCGTCGCGGGCGCGCAGCCGGCAACCGGGGGCACGATGTGGCTGGGCGGCAAAGCTTATGCACCGAACAGCCCGGGCGACGGCACGGCGGCCGGCATCGCGCTGATCCCGGAGGACCGCAAAGAGCAGGCGCTCGTGCTGTTCGCGCCGATCAGCGCCAACGTGACCGTGTCGATCCTGCGCCGCATCAGCCGCGGCTGGCTGCTCGGACCCCGCCGCCAGCGCGACGAGGCCCGCAAGATCACCGCGAACGTCAACGTCCGGATGCAATCGGTGGAGCAGTTGATCGGCTCGCTGTCCGGTGGCAACCAGCAGCGAGCCGTCTTCGGCCGGGCGTTCGCGACAGACCCTCGGCTGCTGCTGCTCGACGAGCCGACCCGCGGCGTGGATGTCGGCGCGAAGGCGGAAATCTACGAACTGATCGATCGCGCCGCCGCGGCGGGCATGGCAGTGCTGGTGGCCTCCTCCGAACTCGAGGAACTGCTGTCCATCTGCCACCGGATCGCGGTGATGAACAACGGCCGGACGGTGCAGATCATCGACCACGACCAGGCCACCAAGGAACGGATCATGACGGCCGCCGCTGCCGCGAACAAGCCCTTGCCCACTAACGGAGCTGCAGCATGAGCGCCCAGAGCACGCTTTTGCCGGCCGATGTCCCACCCAGCCCGAGCAGGCAGCGCGCCGCTACCCGGCTGCTGCGCAAGCTCGCCGAGTCGCCGGAAGCCGGCGTGCTCATCGCGTGCGTGGTGGTATTCGTCCTCATCGCACTGAACGCGCCGACCTACGCGAGCATCGGGAACATGCAGGTCATGGGTCGTGACCTGTCCCAGGTCGGCATCCTCGCCATCGGCGAGTCGCTGGTCATCCTGACCGGAGGCATCGACCTGTCGGTTGGCGCGCTGGCCGGGCTGGCCGGCATCCTGGCCGCATGGTTCAACGTCAACAAGGGAGTCCCGGCTCCGGTCTCGATCCTGCTGGCCATCGCCATCTGTGCCGTCGTCGGCCTTTGGCACGGCACCATGGTCACCAGACTGAAGGTGCCGCCGTTCGTCATCACGCTGGTGACGTTCACGGTGGCCCAGGGCCTTTCGCTCGCGATCACGAGCGGCTTGCCGATCAACGGCATCGACCCGCTGTTCAGCAACCTGAGTTCGTACTACGTCGACGAGATCCCCGTGCCGGCGCTGTTCTTCGTCGGCGCGGCGGCGGTCGCCTGGTTTGTCCTCGAACGGACCTACATCGGGCGGCAGATCTACGCGGTCGGCGGCAACAAGGAAGCGGCCCGGCTTGCCGGGATTCCCACCGGACGGCGGATCACGTCCACCTACATCGCCAGTTCCGTGCTGGCCGGCGTTGTCGGTGTCCTGGTGATCGGCCGGATGAACGTCGCGGACCCCTCGGTCGGCCCCGGCTGGGAACTGATCGCGATCGCGGCTGCCGTCATCGGCGGTGCCTCACTGTTCGGTGGCGAAGGCCGGATCGTCGGCATCGCCGCCGGCGCGATCCTGCTGGAGTTCATCTCCAACGGCCTCCTCGCACTGCACATCAGCCCGTACTACCAGCAGGTCGTGCAAGGCAGCGTGCTCGGTGTCGCGATCCTGCTGGACCGCGTGCGCGCCAGGTACTTCGGCCGGGGCCGACGGTAACGTCGCCGGGCAGCCCGGCCGCCAGTTGCGCGCGGCGGCCGGGCCACCCGGTCTTTCATGCCTGTGCTATGGCAAGTGCCATTGCTGGTTAGCGCCGCCGTTGCAGGTCCACAAGACGAGCTGAGTTCCGTTCGTGGTGTTGGAATTCGGGTCGTCTAGGCATTTGCCTGATGCCGGGTTGACGAGCTGGCCCCCGGTCGCCTGCCATTGCTGGTTGGTACCCCCGTTGCAGGTCCACCATTCGATCAAGGTGCCGTTGCTGAAGTTGGCACCGGTGATGTCCATGCAGCCGCCGTCGATCGTGAGGGTGCCGTTGCTGTTCACCGTCCAGCTCTGCGCGGCAACGTTGCCGTCGCAGTCCCACATCTGCACCTTGTTGCCCGCCGTGCCGCTGCCGTTGTTGTTGTCCACGCACTTGGCGCCGTTATCACCGGCGACGATCGGCCCGGTCGCTCCCCCGCTCGCGGGGGCGTAGCCGACGGAGACGATGTTGGCCTGGACGGCGTTGTCGGCGGCGTCGGTCGGATAGCCGGCGGTCATGACGCCTTCGAAGAAGGAGCCGGCGGAGCTGTTGCTGTTGTCGCCGCCGACCCCGAGGATGATGGCCCCCTCCTGATGCATGGGCAGGTAGCCGCCCTGGGTGGGCAGCGACCCGTTGTACCAGGTGGTCAGTCCGCCCGAATCCGCGTTGCCGCCCTTGATCGCATAGGTCGTCGTCCCGTTGTTCTTCACCAGGGCGGTGACGAACGCGCTGGTGTTGCCCTGGTTAGCCGGGTTGTTGCCGTTGCCGCCGGCGAACAGGCCGTTCTCCAGGTCCGCCTGCACCCACGGCCCGCGCCCGGTACAGGGCGAGAACCAGCACAGGGTGCCGAAGTAGACCGCGTCCATGTGCCCGTTGCCGTTGTCGCGGTTGTTGGTCTCGGCATTGCCGTAGTCGAAGCAGCACCCGCTGTTGACGTGGGTGCCAGCGGCCACCATGTAGGCACCTTGCGGCTGGGACCCGGTCGCCACGCCCGACGTGGCATCGTCCCGGTATCCCGTCCCGGGTGACACGAACACCCCGTAGACCTTGTGCCCCCCGGCCATCACCGGCAACGCGGTCGCGTTCGCGCCGACATCCGCCCCGCCGGCCCCGCCAGCAGGCCCGATCGTCAGGTTGTTGTGCCGCGACGACTGGTCGTAGATCTCGGTGATCGTGCACGTGGTCCCGGCGCAGAACGAATCCTGCGTCGCGGCGTTGGCGTAGCCGCCCGCGGTGAGCGTGCTGATGTTGGTGGTCGCGCCATCGGACGCACGCTTGACCTGGTAGAGAGGGCCGTTGTAAGCCGCGAAGAGCGCACGCACGGTGCTGTGTGCGGCGACGCAGGGCGTGCTGGCGGCGGCATAGATGTCGCACGGAAGTGACACCGCGGCCTGCGCCGTGCCAGCTATCCCACCTGCAGCGAACGACGTGCCGGCTACCAGTGCGACTGCCGCGCCCGCGGACAGTAGCAACTTTTTCAGGTACTGAAGTCGTGACCGAACAATCACTGTCAACCTCTTCCGTTCCGTGGGTGTGGCGAAATGCCTGAGGGGCCCGGGCATGGATCGAGAATTCACAGCCCAGGCGACTGTCGCGTGCGGTTGGAAACACGCAAGCGGTGACAAAAGGTGTGAGCGCTAACAGCAGTTGCCATACGTGTGGTGCGTGCAGACCTCCGGGTGGTTGTGCCTTCTGAACAGCGTGATTGCCACAACTATCACTCCGGAGCGAAGTTACGTCAAGGTTTCTGGCGTTACCTGTGTGAGCGTTCACACAGGAGCCCGGAATCGGCAAAATCGACCGTCAGCGCCGACTGGCACGCCTCAGGGAAGGCGTATGAGACCAATGGCTTCTATTGTCACTTCTGGCTCGCTGGTTTCGGCCTGGACACCTTTCTTCTGGCAGGCGCGAGCCCAGCCAGGCACGCCACCAGTCCTTCCGCAGGGTCTGCCCGCAGGAGATCGCCGCTGCCTGGCGTGGCGCCGATGTGAACGCTAACATCAGTCATTGCCAGACCACGGAAGCAACGACGTCGCCCGAACCGAGGACACGCTCATGAGCCAGCCGACTACACCCGATAGCGCCGGCCAGGGCCCGGCCTGCGTCGTCGGGGTGGACTTCGGGACCCTGTCAGGCCGGGCGCTCGTGGTCCGGGTGAGCGACGGCGCCGAACTCGGCAGTGCGGTCAGTGAGTACCGCCACGGCGTGATGGACACCGCGCTGGCCGCCACCGGCGAGCAGCTGCCGCCTGACTGGGCGCTGCAGGACCCCGAGGACTACCGGGACGTGCTGCGCGAGGCCGTGCCCGCCGCCATAGCTGCGGCCGGCGTCGACCCGGCGCGCGTGATCGGCATCGGCACCGACTTCACGGCCAGCACGGTGCTGCCGGTCCTGGCCGACGGGACTCCGCTATGCCAGCTGCCCGGGCTGGCTGGCAGGCCGCACGCCTACCCCAAGCTCTGGAAGCACCACGCCGCTCAGCCACAGGCGGACCGGATCAACGAGCTCGCGCACAGCACCGGCCAGGGCTGGATCGCGCGGTACGGCGGCAAGATCTCCGCCGAGTGGCAGTTCGCCAAGGCACTGCAGCTGCTCGACGAGGATCCCGAGCTGTACCAGCGCGCGGAGCGGTGGATCGAGGCCGCCGACTGGATCATCTGGCAGCTGACCGGGGTCGAGACAAGGAACGCCTGCACCGCCGGGTACAAGGGCATCTTCCAGGACGGCCGTTACCCGTCGCGCGAGTTCCTCGGCACGCTCGATCCGCGGTTCGCGAGCTTCGCTGACGACAAGCTGGCCCATCCGATCCTGCCGCTCGGTGCCAGGGCCGGCTCGCTGACCAGCCAGGCCGCCGCGTGGACCGGCCTGCCCGAAGGCACCGCCGTCGCCGTCGGAAACGTCGACGCGCACGTCACCCCGCCCGCCGCCGGGGCCGCCGGACCCGGGCAGATGCTCGCGATCATGGGCACGTCCACGTGCCACGTGATGAGCGGCACGGAGCTTGCTGAGGTGCCAGGCATGTGCGGCGCTGTCGACGGCGGCATCATCGCCGGGCTGTGGGGCTACGAAGCAGGGCAGAGCGGCGTCGGGGACATCTTCGCCTGGTTCGCCGACCAGGCGGTCCCGCCCGCCTATCGCGACCAGGCAGCGCGCCAGGGCATCTCGGTGCACGAACTGCTGTCCGCGCAGGCCGCCGCGCAGCCCGCGGGAGCACACGGCCTGATTGCGCTGGACTGGCTGAACGGCAACCGCAGCGTGCTGGTCGACCATCACCTGTCCGGCGTTATCGCCGGGCTGACCCTGGCCACCCGGCCGCCCGACATCTACCGGGCGCTGATCGAGGCGACCGCCTTCGGCACCAGGACCGTCATTGAGGCGTTCGGGTCGGCCGGCGTGCCTGTCACCGAGCTGGTGGTAGCCGGCGGCCTGATCCGCAACAAGACCATCATGCAGATCTACGCCGACGTGACGCGTCGCCCGCTCAGCCTGATCGGCTCCGAGCAAGGGCCGGCGCTCGGCTCGGCCCTGCACGCGGCCGTGGCCGCTGGCGCGTACGACGACGTCGGCGCCGCGGCGCAGGCGATGGGCCGCAGGCAGCACGCGGTCTACGAGCCCGACCCGCGCAGTGCCGATATCTATGACGAGCTGTACGCCGAGTACCAGCAGCTGCACGACTACTTCGGCCGTGGCGGCAACGAAGTCCTGCACCGGCTCCGCGCCCTGCGGGACCGGGTCCTGGCCGGCCGGTCCGCCGGCGCCGTCGCCGGCAGCGATTCCCCCGGAGGCCAGCGGTGACGGCCGCGGACGTCAGCCAGGATGTCATCCGCCGGGTTCGCGATGAGGTCTGCTCCCTGCACGCCGAGCTGGTGAGGAATGGCCTGGTCGCGTGGACGTCGGGGAACGTGTCGGCCCGGGTTCCCGGGGCCGACCTGATGGTGATCAAGCCGAGCGGCGTGGCTTACGACGACCTGACCCCCGAGGCCATGGTCATATGCGACCTGAACGGCACGCCGGTCGATGGGGAACTTAGCCCGTCCAGTGACACCGCCGCACACGCGCACGTTTACCGGCACAGGCCGGGCACCGGCGGCGTGGTGCACACCCACTCCGCGTACGCGACGGCCTGGGCCGCGCGGGGCGAGCCGATTCCCTGCATCCTCACCGCGATGGCCGACGAGTTCGGTGGCGAGATCCCGATCGGGCCGTTCGCGCTGATCGGAGGCGACGAGATCGGCCGGGGAATCGTCACGACGCTGGCCGGGCACCGTTCGCAGGCGGTGCTGATGCGCAGCCATGGCGTCTTCACCGTGGGCGCGACCGCGCGGGACGCGGTCAAGGCGGCGGTCATGTGCGAAGACGCGGCCCGCACGGTGCACCTGGCCCGTGTGCTCGGTGAACCCGAGCCACTGGCCAGCGACCAGGTAGACGCGCTGCACAGGCGCTACCAGGATCACTACGGCCAGCGCTGACCCGTCCCGGCGGCGGCGCCAGATCCCGGCTGGTTGGGGGTAGATTCCGCCGCTGTGACCTGCGCCATATCCTCGGGCTAAGGCGTCGCGGCACAGATAGGGACAACGCGGTGAAAGTGCGGATTGACTCCGAACGCTGCCAAGGGCACGGCCGCTGCTACGACCTGGCCCCCGGCCTGTTCGGCGAGGACGATGAGGGCTACGGGACGGTCCTGCACGGCGGTGCCGTGCCGCCGGGGAAAGAGCGCGAGGCACGCCTCGCGGCCTCCAACTGTCCCGAGCGCGCGATCGAAGTCCTCACGGAGGCGTGACATGGCCGTCGATGACCGCTTCACCGAGGACTTCCGGGAGGATCAGCCCCTCGGCACACGCAACGAGATCATCACCGGCCCTGTCTCAGACTGGGCGACCGACTTCTCCCATCTCGAGCCGGAGTGGTCCGCCGATCCCTACCCGATCCAGGACGACCTGCGGCAGCGCTGCCCGATCGCGCACACCACCCGGTTCGGTGGCGCCTGGCTGCCGACGCGCTATGAAGACGTGTCGGCGATCGCCTATGACACCGAGCGCTTCTCCTCGCGGTCGATCATCCTGAGCAACTTCCGGCCGCCCCGCGAACTGGCACCGATCGGCGGCTCGCCGCCGATCTCCTCCGACCCGCCGTTCCACCATGACGCGCGTAAGCTGCTGCTTCCCGCGTTCACCAAGAGGGCCGTGGCCAAGCAGGAGCCGGCCACCCGGGCGTTCTGCCACTCACTCATCGACGCCTTCGAAGGGCGGGACGTGGTTGACGCCGCCGCCGACTACGCGCAGCACATCCCGATGCGGGTCATCGCCGACATGCTCGGCTTCCCACCGCAAGACGGGCCGCAGTTCCGGGAGTTCGTCGAGGACCTGCTCGAAGGCATCAACCTGCCGCCAGATGAGCGGATCACGCGGGTCTCACGGCTGTTCGACTACCTGCTCGCCCAGATCCACGACCACCTCGACAACCCGCGGAACGACCTCACGGGCTACCTGCTCAACGCGGAGCTCTACGGGCGCAAGCTCGACCCGTCCCACGTCGCCGGCACGATGGCCCTGCTGCTGATCGCCGGCATCGACACGACGTGGAGCGCGATCGGCGCCTCGCTGTGGCATCTGGCGAAGACTCCCGGCGACCGCGAGCGGCTCGTCGCCGAGCCCGGGCTGCTGCCGACCGCGACCGAGGAGTTCTTCCGGGCCTATGCGCCGGTCACGATGGCGCGGCTGGTGAAGAAGGACATGCACTGGCACGGCGTCGACATGAAGGCCGATGACTGGATCTTGCTGTCGTTCCCGGCCGCCAACCGCGACCCGGCGCAGTTCGACCGGGCAGGTGAGGTCGTCATCGACCGCGAGGTCAACCGGCACGCCGCGTTCGGGATCGGCATCCACCGCTGCGTGGGTTCGCACCTGGCGCGCATGGAGCTCCGGGTCGCCCTCGAAGCCTGGCTTGAGCGGATCCCGGCGTTCAGCCTCGCTGACCCCTCGGCGGTGATGTGGTCCGCAGGCCAGATCCGCGGCCCGCGCACACTCCCGCTTCGCATCCGCTGACCGCGACCGGGAAGCTCACCCGTGGGCGTTTCGAGGATGGCCGGCGCGGGCGGAACGGGCTGCGGCGGCGTACGCTGGACGAGCAGGTGCCCGTCTCAGCGGCGGTTTGGCCGCGGGTTGCTGGCGGAGGTTGTGGTGGCGTTGCCGGCATTCAGTGGTGTGCTGGCGGTGCTGGCTGGCCTGTGGCGGGTGATGGGGCATCTTGTATCTGCCCCTTCTGGCCTGTCGGCTGTCGCCGTGACGGTGCTGGCCGGGGCTGTGCTGGCCGGCGTGCTGGCGGTATGGGCTGCCGGCGCGGTCAGGCTTGGCCGCCTGTCCGCAGCTGTCCCGCTGATCAGCCGCGCCACGGCGCTGCGCGAGAAGTCCTGGCGTGCTGCGTTCTTGCGGCAGCGCGACCCTGATGCGGCGGGGCGGCCCCGTCCCAGAGCGCCTTCGGCGGTCCCGGCGGCCGCCAGCTCATGATCGCAAAGGGTGCAGGCCTGGGTAGGGGCCGGCACTTTCCCTGATCGTCGAGCCCTCCGGGGCTGAGCGGCCGTCTCCAGCAGTCATCTGTCGCTTCTGGCCCGCTGGAGGTTTCTCGTCATGTCCACTTTCCTCGGCGTCCCCGTCGACGCCGCGTATCACGTGGTAGCAGTATTTGCCAGCATTCTCACGCCGCTGCTCGGCGGCCTGGCCGCCGCAGCCGCGATCGTGCTGTTCACCGTGGCCGTCCGCCTGCTTCTTGTGCCGCTGAGTTACCGGGCCATGCGGGGGATGGATGCGCAGGCCCAGATGGCGCCCCGGGTGCAGGCGCTGCGGAACAAGCACGCCGGGCAGCCGGACAGGCTGCAACGCGAGCTGGCTGCCTTGTATCAGTCCGAGGGCACCAGCATGTTCGCCGGCTGCCTGCCCATGCTGCTGCAGTGGCCATTGCTCAGCGTCATGTACCTGCTGTTCCGGTCGCCGCGCATCGGCAACGCCGCTAACTCGCTGCTCACCCATGACCTGCTCGGTGCGCCGCTTGGCAGCCACTGGCTAGGCGGCGCCGGGCCTGTCAGCGCCCAGGGAGCGGTATTCGCCGGCCTGTTCGTGCTGCTAGCTGTCATCGGCTGGCTATCCGCCCGGATGGCACGGCGCGCCGCCACGGCAGGCGTCAGCCCAGCCGCGGGCCGGGCCGGGCTGGCCTCGGGTGCGGTGGCCAGGCTGGTGCCCTATGTCACCGTGGTCATCGCCGCATTCGTGCCGCTCGCGGCCGGGCTGTACCTGATGACGACCACCGCCTGGACGCTGGGCGAAAGAACGCTTCTGCGCCGGGCCCGTCACCCGCTGGGGGTGGCACCCGCTGGAACAAGATCTCAGTAGGGCCGCTGTGGCGGCTCCCGGACCCGGCCATGGCCTACCACGGCCGGCAGCTCCCCGGCGCACGGGACCAGCTCTACGCCAGAGCCCACATCGTGGTCGCCCTTGCTCAGCCGATTCTGTGCCCGTGCTGGCGGGCAAGATCATCCAGCACGGCCGTGGCCTTGGATCTTTCCTCGCTGAGGGCTTGCAGCTCGGCCGCCGCCAGCTGGGTGACCAGGCTCCACGGATTCCGCTCCCCCCGGCCGCCAACCTTGGTGAGCCGGTAGAACACCTGCCCGTCGGCACGCATGATCCACTCCCAGGACATCACCGCGAACCCGCTGGCGGAACTGCTGCTGACCCGGGCGATTACCCTGGGGGCGATCAATGCCATCCGATATGCCCTCTCGCCGGGTGACCTCTTCGGCGATGAAGTCCCCCGTTTCCCGGGGCCGGTCACGGTGCTATGGCCTCCACAGAGGCTACCCGGCAGCGCTGCAAAGGATTGCAGCGACCGTCATAGTGTCAGGAACATCACAGCCGCCTGACCCATACCGGGTGTGTGCTGCCAGGCGAAGGGGGTGGATCCCGCAGTCTGGTGCACCTCCATCCTCTTTGGCCTCTAACGGTGCTCATCACCTGAGACGCGCAGGTCAGGTTGATCCGGCGCACTGGGACTGATGCACCTCACCGGTGGCGCGCACGATCGCGGTCCGCATCGGGCGATGATGTCATCGCCCGCGGGGATGTGGTCCACTCAGTCCTGGGAGCGGTCAAAGGACCCTAGTTTCGCGGGACTGGTGTACCTGCCGGGGGAGGCTGGTTCTGGTACAGGGTGGACGTGGACAAGTCGGGCGGCGAACAGGCTGGGGTGTTGCTGGCATGAGGAAAGCACGTGTGCTTCTCCCCGCAGGCTGACCTCATCGGCGGCGTGGTGATCAGCGCGATCGGCGTCGACGCTGTCCGCCACATCCACCAGCGCCGCGAGCTCATCGCTTTGGCGTGGATTCCCCTGCTGCTCGGCGCCCACCAGTTCATCGAGGCGCTCGCCTGGCTGTGGCTCCAGGGCCATGTGCCCCCTGGGATCGGTCATCTCGCGCTGTGGGCTTACCTGCTGATCGCCTTCGTTGCGCTGCCCCTGCTCATTCCCCTGGCCGTCATCGCGCTTGAGCCGACGAAGCAGCGAAAGCTGATAATGACACCCTTCGCGGCGATCGGCGCACTGGTCGCCGCGGTGCTGCTAGCGGCCATGGTCCGTGGCCCTGTCGGGGTCAGGCTCGCCCCCCACCACCTCGCATACAGCGTCCGGCTGCATGACGGCCTGCTGATCACCGCCCTGTACGTCCTCGCCGTGTGCGGGCCGCTGCTGACATCGGGCTACCGCCACGTCGCAATCTTCGGCGTTGCCAACCTCGTCGCCGTCATCATCATCGCCCGCCTCACCGCCTCCGGATTCGCATCCGTATGGTGCGGGTGGGCGGCCCTGTCCAGCGGCGCCATCGCCCTGCATTGCCGCTTCGCCCCACCTCACCGCCAGCACGCCCAGCCCGGAGCCGACAACCTTGCCCCCCGCACGTGAAGACCCGCCAGCACCAGCATCACCAGACCGGCGGCAGACCCAGCACCCAGCCACGCCCACCGCCAGGCCCGCTAGCTCCTCGCCGCTGGATCAGGCTTGCCAAGCGGCCGAGAGCAGGTCTCCGACCGGCTGCGCCTTACTCGCCACAAGTGGCAGTTGCAGCCACCAACCGGCGCGACAGTCACCGGGTTCGCCGATTGCCGCCCCATGTTCGGGCTGTGACAACACACTCATCTAATGGCGACTGGTCAGCTGCGCGGGTGTGCCAGATGGGATGATGGCCGTCGTGAGCGAGTTCGAGCTGGCCCGCGAGTATGAGGCCGTCAACCTGTACCGGAGCGGCGCTGCCGCGAAGATCGAGCTGAACCGTCCCGCCCGCATGAACGCCTGGACGCAGCAGTTCGCGCTCGACCTGCTGGATGCGGTGACGGCCGTTGGCGAGGACCCCGCCGTGCGCGCGGTGCTGATAACTGGTGCTGGACGTGCTTTCTCCAGCGGTGCGGACCTCAAGGAGGGCATGGAGCGGGCGCCATCGGGTGATCTGGATCTGTACAGTGTGCTGACCGAGCGCTATCACCCGATCATCGTCGGCATCCGGGAGATGCCCAAGCCGGTGGTTGCCGCGGTGAATGGCGCCGCGGCCGGGATCGGCTTGTCGCTGGCGCTCGCCTGCGATCTGGTCGCCGCCGCCGAGTCAGCGTATTTCCTGCTCGCGTTCGTGAACATCGGCCTAGTGCCGGACGGCGGATCGTCATTGCTCGTCCCGTCGCGGATAGGTTTCGCGCGCGCGGCGGAAATGGCCATGCTGGGCGAGCGGATCGCAGCCACCCAAGCGCTGGAGTGGGGCCTGATCAACCGGGTCTGGCCGGATAGCGAATTCGCCGCCCGCGCAGGCGAGCTTACCTCGCGGCTGGCGGACGGCCCGACCAGGTCCTACGCGGGCACCAAACGCCAGCTCAACAACTGGCTCTACCACCGGATGGGCGAGCAACTCGAATTCGAAGCGCGGATCCAGCAGGAGGCGGCCACGTCGGCCGACTTCATCGAGGGGGTCACGGCCTTCACGCAAAAGCGGCAGCCGCGCTTCACCGGCACATGAGCCGGCGTCCACCAGCCACCAGCCCGGGGTCGTACCCGGTCAGGGACCGTACCTGCTGGCTGGCAGGTGAAGCTCACAGCTGGCGTGGCCGGTAGATATCGGAGCGATGCTCGATAGCCACAACGTCAACCCGGAGTCGGTGGTTGTCGATGCGGTAGCCCACCCGGTAGTCGCCGCGGCGGGCACTGTGCAGCCCTTCGAGCCCGAGCTTGAGCGGCTTGCCGACCCGCTGCGGACTAGCTGCCAGGGAACCGTAAAGGAATTCCACCACGGCAGTGGCGACCTTCTCGGGCAGCCGGGCCAGCGCCCGGCGGGCTGGCGCGGTCCAGGCGATCGCGGCGTCGTGAATCTGTCTCCCCAGGGCTGCGGACGCTTGCGGCGAGACGGTACTCATGTCGATCACCAGATGACCGGTCCGCAGCCCTGCCAACGCTCCGTGCGGGCCGACGTAGAAGGCTTGGAGCGCGACGTCGTCAGCGAGCATGGTGATGAGGACATCGCATGACGCCGCCAGGTCGCTCGGGTGGACTGCCGCTTGGCACCGGCAGGTGAGCCCGTTCCGGGCAGTCCACCAGGAGCGACGTTCCGCAGCGGCAACGACGCCTTCCATCTCAGACCGCCGTGGGTTCGGTTGTACGCGTTCTAGACGGGCGACTTGTTGTCGTGCGAGGGTCAACAAGTAGCTTCACGGCCTCAGCCTTGCCGTCGGCGATGGTCTTGAGCCCTCCGGCGGCGAGTTCCTCCAGCGGCACCACAGTGGGCGCCACATCGCCCCATCCCGCGCGGCGGCCGGCAACCAGCTTCAGCGCCCTGTCGAAGTCGTGTTCACGCACCATTGCCATAGTCCCGATCAACTCGAGCTCGGAGAGTGTCAGCTGCCGCAGGTCAAGCTCCACGGCATGCGACTGGAGACCGACTGGGACAAGGCGTCCGCCCGGCGGAAGCACTCTGAGGGCCAGAGCTAGTGCCTCTGGGCGGCCCGACGCTTCGAAAACCACCTCAGGAGGACCGTCCAGGGCCGAGACCAGCGCCTCGGCGTTAGCCGTCTGGGCGGCAAATGTCGCGAGTGCGCCAAGGCGAGCCGCGAGAGCCAGGCGGTCCGCGGAGGCGTCAACGGCGATGACCCGGCCGCCGGCGGCACTGACCGCGTAGACGAGGAATGCACCGATTCCTCCCACACCGAAGATCAGGACCCGCTCACCGTCCTGCACTCGCGCGCGACTGCAGGCGTGGACGGCGATGGACATGGGCTGGCCAAGCGCCGCGGCATCGGGTGGCATGCCCAGCGTGTCGACTGGCGAGCAGTTCTGCAGGGGAGTTGTGACGTACTCCGCGAGTGCCCCATCTCTGTGCAGCCCAACGGCGACATAGCTGGTACACAGATTCGGCCGGCCCCGCTGGCACTGCCAGCACCCAGTGCACGAAATGGCGCCACACGAGGCCACGTCGCGCCCGAGCCATTCAGGACCGACGTCAGGACCGAGAGCCACGACCCGGCCAGCGAATTCGTGACCGATGATCATTGGCCCCTGGTGCCCGCTGACAGGATGCCGCTCGTGGACCGGGAACATGCGGGGCCCGTTGGTGTATTCGCTGGCGTCGGTGCCGCAGAGGCCGACGGTTCCGACTTCGAGCAGGACCTCACCCGGCCGTGGCGAAGGCCGTGGTCTGTCCTCGATTCTTAGATCACCCGCACCGTAAAGAACAGCGGCACGCATCGTCGTGCCTGCTGGCGTGCGATCGGAGTCATCGACATTCATCTGCGCCCTCCCCGGGCGGCCTTACTCAGTCCTGGCAGCCCGGCTGAGCTCCAGGATGGCCGATTCATTCGCCGCCGGAGTGGGCCATGCCGGAGGCATCCGGTGGTTCATGCACGTAACCGGCCTCCTCAAGGCTGGCCGCCCCGCCGTAGCACCAGAGCATGACCGCCCGCTCAGTGGCAGAAGTGTTGTGGAAGCCGTGCTTCTCGCTGGCTTTTGCCACCACGACGTCTCCCGGCCGCATCCGGACATTGACGTCGCCCACCCGTGCCAGACCGGTGCCCTCGATGAGATATTCCACCTCCTCAGCATGCGGGTGATAGTGAATATCATGACGTGCTCCAGGTGGGAAAGTAGTGATGCCAAAAACGGTTCTCTCGGAGCCCACCGTTGCGCGGGTGACGACCCATTGCACCGCCATATCAAGCCAGCCCTCGTCTGGATTCATGTTATTGGGCTGGACAGCGCTGACACTAATCTTCTGCGGATGTTCGTCGACTTCCTGGACCTCGGACATTCCCATCCCTTTTCTAGTTGCTTAGCACCTGCGTGGGTGCCGGGAACCTCTGGCGACTGGCCTGAATACGGCTCTGGCGCGCACCGGGAAAAGCTTCTTGGCCAGGATGTCACGATGGCCGGTCGATAGCGGGCCTGTCATCGAATTTCATGATATAGACACCACTGTTCTTCTCCGACATATATATGAACCCCCGCCGGTCGACGAGGACGTCCTCGGCTTGGTGGACAAGGGTCCTTGGAAGTGGTCCACGGCGGGTCGGCGGATCGTCCGGGATGCAGTAGCCCACTATGTGCGGGTCACGGGGATTGCGGACATCGAAGATCTGGAGCCCGGCGTTGAAATAGGTCATGTAGACCAGATCCCCATTCGGCGCGAGACAGCTGAGACCCTGGTTTTGATGCTGGTTGTGAGGGCCGAATCGGCCACCCTTGGCGCAAAAACCTGAGATGCCGGACTCCCTGGGCGGGCGCGGCTGCGGGAAGAGCGAGAGCAGAACCGGATCCTTCTCGTTGCTGACGTCGACGATGCCGGCAAACCCGGTCGGCTCGTCGCAGTCTTCCCGCAGTGCCTCGCTGTTGATGACTACCAGGTTCCGGCCGGGCAGTGGGACCGCCGAATGCACGGCAATGGTGCTGCCAAGCGGTGGGTAGACCGGCAGTGATGAGATGAACTCCGGCAAGGCCGGGTTACTGGTGTCAAGGATGACCAGGCCCCCTCTCATCCACGGGCAGTAGGCACGGTTGCCCAGGACGTAGGCACCGCCGTGCAGAGACAGGCTGTGCTGCGGTTCCTCGTCGCTTGGGTAGGGGCGGCCGGTGGTCAGCCGCCGCAGATCATCCTCGGAGTACTCCTCGCCCCCGGCCCGGTACTGTCCCGGGTACCACCATGTGCCCTGCAGGCTGGGTGAACGTGGATCCGCGATATCGACAATGCCGTAGACGTACCCGTCGTAACCGGGCAGCCCTGTGGTGACATGAACATACCGCCCTCCGTGGTAGAAGTTCCGGTGCGTGCCTGCGGCTCCGCTGGACCACTGGCCCGCCAGCTCAGGCCGGTCCGGCTCGCTCACGTCCCAGATCATGAAGCCGCAGGCGGCTGGCGCCTGGCCGACCGAGGAAGACCAGCCGGGAGGCACCTCATCCAGGCCAGTGATCATCATGCGATCGGCCACCTGCACCTGAATGGTCCACGTATTCGGTGGTCCATCTAGCCAGCGCAAGAATCGAGGACTGGCCGGTTCGGTGACATCAAGGAGGCTCCAGCCCGGCTCCCACAGCGCGGCGACATACAGATAGAACCGGCCGGCCACCTCCTGAAGTGCCAGCTTGAATCCTGACCGGCCCTCGAGATCAGCGTAGCCAAGCAGTTCGACATTACTTTGCCACACCATCGATATCCTTCCCATCCGAGTACGCCAGCAGGATCCCGGCAGCAAGCTCAGGCGTGGTGTCGAGAATTCTGTAAGCCTCGGCTGCGTTCGCGAACGGCAGTCGGTGCGATACCGGGGTGCGGAGCCAATCGGCCTGCAGGAGATTAAAGGCGACCCCAATCCGCCGGTCCAGCGACCAGCGGGGCTGGAGACCCGAACCGAGGCTGCTGGTCTGGGAACTGACTATCCGCTGACGGCGGAAATGGAACTCGGGAGCGAGCGTGAGTGTGACAGCGCGCATGCCGAAATAAGAAATCGCGACAATCGTGCCCTCCTGGCCGGTCGCCGTGATGGCCGCCTGGAGCGCGCTCGGCGCCCCGCTCGCCTCGACCGAGATGTCGGCGCCGCGGCCGTTCGTGAGGTCCTCGATGCCGGCAGCTGCCTCGTCCGGAGAGAAGGCCGCGGTTGCCCCACCTGCCAGCGCCTGCTGCCTGCGCACGGCAAGCGGATCAACGACTATAACGGTGCCCGCTGTGCGGCTGGCGAGCTGAGCACACAGACTCCCCACTATGCCCTGGCCGTAGACGACCACGCAGTCGCCATGACGGACTGGCACATCGAGCTGACTATTCAGCGCCACTTCGAGCAGATTGACGAAAACGGCGCGTTCCGGCGTGAGCCCGGCGGGAACCGCGGAGAGCAGCCGGTTATCACTTCTGATTGTGAAATAGTCCTGATGCGGGTGGCGCGCGAACACGATGTCACCCGGCTTGAATCGCGCACCGTCGGCCGCCTGAATGACCTCGCCGACGACCTGGTACGCATACTTCACCGGGAATTCGAAGGTGCCCTCGGCGGTCTCCAGGCCAAGGTCATCCTGCCCGGACACCTCTCCCCGGTAGACCCGCAGCTCGGTGCCAGCACTGACCAG
>Ga0307373_10002566_pt1 | contig 32574 bp, 33 predicted proteins | sample OX2MG_FD_202534 | JGI IMG/M metagenome (GOLD analysis project Ga0307373, IMG submission 202534) | Soil microbial communities from Risofladan, Vaasa, Finland - OX-2 | ecosystem: Environmental > Terrestrial > Soil > Coastal area > Acid sulfate soil | place: Finland: Risofladan, Vaasa | collected...
GGCGCGGCGGAAGCTGCGGCCGACCGGCGCCGCGGCACGCCGCACGCTCGGCCTCTACGCGAAGCACCACCTGGAACAGAAGGCGGTGATGGAAGAGGCCGACGAGCAGTGGCTCGCCTCGGCGCAACGCCATCTCGAGGAAGCCCGCGACTTTTTCGGCGACGCCCGGGATCTCGCCGACATCCAGGTGAGCGACGTCAACGAGTACGCTGCGCATCTACTCGGCCGGTCCAACGGGCGCGGCAGCACGCTGTCCGGCGCGTCGAGCGTGCACTATCTCAACAGCCTTTCAAACCTTTTTCGCCGCGCGATCAGCGAGCAGATCCTGTCGATGGGCCACAACCCGGTGGCCGCGATGGTGTCGAAGCCAAAGATCCGGCGGCGGAAGACGCCGTGGTTGGAGATTCAGGAGGTCGCGAAGATTCTGGCATTTGCCAAGGACTACGTCCCGATCCGAGAGGACCTCGCGCTTCCGTCGTTGTTCGAAATCCTGGCCGGGATGGCGCTGACTGGTTGCCGGGAAGCCGAACTCCTCGGGCTTCAGGTGGACGAAGTGGATCTCGATCGACGGATCATCACGGTGCAGCCGAATACGTGGCGGCGTCTCAAGACGGAGAACTCGGAACGCCCGGTGCCGATCCATTCACAGCTCGCCGAGATCTGGGGAGCGTATCTGAGCGGACCGGCCCGGCCGATGGGCCGCTTGATGTTCCCGGGATTCACTGACGAGGGCGAGGAGCGCATGATCGTCGATCTGCGCCGGGCCTACGACAAGATGCCGATGCCGGAACGGCTGCGCCGCGCGCGGACTCCCCGCGAGATCGAGAAGGCCGAAGCCAAACGGCTCGCGCTGCTGGCGCGCTGGGACGGGAAGAAGCGTGGCCCCAAACCCAAGATTCCACGTGAGGAACTGCTCAAGCCGGTTCCGACGACCATCGTTCCCCCTTTGCGTTCGAAGATTTTTCGGCACTCGTACTGCGCCGCTCGTTTGCAGACGCTCGACAACGGCAAGCCGATTTCCGTCTACTCGGTGGCGGTGGAAATGGGCCACGAGGACATCAAAATGGTCAAAAAGGTGTACGGCCACCTCGGCCGATTCCGGTATCGGGGGGAGGAAGTGGAATACCGTTTGCCGTCGGAATAGGCGAAGCGGACGCCTGCCGTGGTGGAAGGCACGGGGCCCGTGGGGTGGCGTTCAGGCCAGGCACCGGATGCTTCCCCTTTGCGGGAGCCCATCAGGACCTGCTTGGGGGGCTTGCGGCGGGCCCCGATGCTCCGCCTTGCTGTTGGACGTCGGCGGGCATTTGCCGACAGCAGCCAGCGTTTCGCGGTAGCCGCACCGTGCTCCCCCGCGCTCGGCGACCGATGTGGCAGGCCAACCAACTCTCCAGGAGTGGAAGTGTGAAAATCTACTACAATTTGCTCATTGTTGGCGGACGCGTTGCCGACGTGGAACGCTTCGCGGACGCCGCCGAGGAGCGACGGGCGCCTCTCGTGCTGGAGGCGCTCAACCTCGTGCCCAAGCACGTCGTCAAGATGAACTCGGGCCTGAAGTGGAAAGCCGAGACCTGGGGTACAGCGACGTACGACGAGCTCGCGGCCGTGACATACGGGCTCCCGAATGGGATGCGGTACCGGGTCAATACCGAGGGCAATCCGCCGCGCGAGTGGGTCGAGCGCGTTTCAGCGGAGAACCCGTCCCTCACCTTCGCACTTCATTTCCTGGAAGAACGTTCGAATCACTCCGGGTCGCTGGTTTGCACCGCGGGCAGCGTCGTGGCGTCCATGGAAAGCAGCAACCCCGCCATGGCGCTCAGTCACAGCAGCCAGTACTTCGACGAGGAGCTGCTGGAAGATGAAGATGAAGATGAAGAGGAAGATGACGAGGATCTGTGGGAGGACGACGGCGACCCGGAAGATCTCGGCGAAGAGGTGCGCGAAGGAGTCGAATAGGAGTACCAGTCGGCGCCGGGCGTCCGAACGGGTGGGGCACAGTGCCGCCGTGCGCTGCCTGGCTCAATCCCGGCGGTGGTGGTCCGCGGGCTTGCAGCGGGCTCGTGTGCCCGCACATGATGGAGATGTCTCCAACGGCGGCCCGGGGGACGGATGGATGCAGAATGCCGAGGTACCTCCCCCGCAGGCGCGGGGATTCACCGGCAGCGGAGTTGCTGGATGTGGTATCCCCCGCGCATGCGGGGATGGACCAAACCAGGACGTCAGAGACATCCAAGCAGTTTCCCCCGCGTACGCGGGGATTGATTAAGGCAGGGCCCTTGGAGACGTCCAAGCAGAGTCCCCGTGCACGCGCGGGGTGGATTGAAACGAGCAGGTCGAAATCTGTCCGAGTGACATGGTCGCCACGAAGGCGACGATGGACGAAGGGACCGGCGTTATCGCCGGTCCCTTCGTGTTCCCCATCGACGCCTGCTGGGCATTCCTTTCGCAGCAGATGCTTCTTTCCCGTTGGAGGTTGCCACCGATAGAGCACCGGATCTGCCCTCGGCAGGACGCCTCGCGGCGGAGGCGATGACCATCAATAGGCGTAGCAATCCATCACCGAGAATGCGTGCCGCCTTCGTTCTAAGTCTTCTCAAACCCCCTCGAACCCCCGGGCCCCGGACCCCGTAGGATATTCCAGACCCCGATTGGAGCCGTCCCATGATCTCCGCCCTGTTGCGACTGTTCGCGCTGCGCCCCTTTCTCACCATGGCCATCCTCGGCATCCCCGTGGTGCTGCTCATCGCCGTGGGGCTGTTCACGATCATGGCGTTCAAGTTCTTGGTGTTCATCGTGCTGCCCATCGCGCTGGTGGTATGGCTGATGCGCCGGGTGTTCCGGGCGAACCGCGGCCCCGCGACCTGAGCTGATACGAGTTCTGGTCGGGCGCGCCGGCGGGACGCGCCCCATGTTGTAGCCGCATGGTCGCGACGACGCGATCTGCCGCTAGCAATGTGTGAAGCCGTATGCCCCGGAGTTCCGGATGACCGCACCGTCCGCCCTGCCCCGCTCGTTTGCCGCCGCAGCCATGGCCGCCGCGTTCCTCGCTGGATGTGGGTCGGCTGGGAATGCCCCCAGTGCGGCGCCGGCGCCGGCCAACACCAAGACGATCACCCGCGACGTGCTCATCCCCCTGGGACGCCCCGGCGGGGAGGCCACCGTGGACAACTTCGCGATCGCGCCCTGGTCGGCCGAACACGGTGAGTGCTCACCCGTCCGCACGGCCACCACCGGGGCCACATTCGCGACCGCCTACTACCCGTCGCGAAGGGACGCGACCGTCCACATCTCGCTCACGCTCGATTCGGCGGGCCGCCTGATACGGTCTACCGAGAGCCACGGCCGCATGTACATGCCGCCTCCTGGCGTGACGGTCCAGCCAACGCCGGCGAGCGCGGCCGCCGGCGACACCCCCGGCATCACGATTATCCTCGACTACGAGACCGACGTTGGCGCTCTGATGCGCAGCGAGCGCGGGAAGCCGATGCAGAGCATGGCCGTGTCGACGCGGGCGGTGGGCGAGTTGGCGTTGCTCGGCAGTCCGGCGGACAAGGCGCTCGCCGCGGCGCGGATGTGCCACATGGGCACGTATGCGGCCGTGCAGACAGAGACGCCGTCGGTTCCCCGCACGCGGAGCCCGCAGGTGCCGGACGACGTGGCGCGGGACTTCTTCGATGCCGTGGGCAATGAACGGTGGAACGCCGCTGCCGCCGATCTCGATGCCGCTGCGCTCGTGCGGTTTCGCCTCGACGCCATTCGCGGGCTGCTCGGCTATGCAAAATCCGTGACGGCGGCGGGCGCTAATCCGCTCCACGGCATCGGCTGGTCGTCCACGGCGGATACCAACGTATTTGCGCGATACGATACCGTGTCCGTGATCACCCAGGGGGACAGCACGACGGTGGGCGCGCTCGCGCGCCTGGCGCCGGCGGCATTCGCCGCGCGAGCCCTTGCGATCGTGTACACGCCGCGCGTTGGCCGCGAACGGTGTACGGTGCTCGGCTCCGTTTCCGAGGGCGACTCGCTCGCCCACGTCGTGTACCGTCGGGACTTCGCGGGACTACGACTGGGAGACGCGTCGCTGTCCCGCTCGCTCATGCATTTTCGGCGCGTGGGGAGCGAGTGGAAGATTGCGCCACAGGAATCGGTCATACAAACATTCGACATCATCAATGCGGCGACGAGCTACCGGATGGTGCGACAGCGCCAGGGCAACTAACCCGCCGCCCGCTTCCGCCGGCTGATCTCGTCGCCGATCACCACCAGCACGATCACCACGCCCAACGCGATCTTCTGCACGTACGGATCGACGTTGGCGAGGTTCAGCCCGTTGGTCAGCACGCCGATGAACACGGTGCCCCACAGCGTACCGGCAATCGTGCCGCGTCCGCCAAACAGCGAGGCGCCGCCCACCACCACCGCCGCGATCACGTCCAGCTCGTACTGCTGCCCGGCGTTCGGCACCCCGGCGCCCAGCCGCGACGCCAGCGTCAGCCCGCCAATGCCCGCCAGGGCGCCGTTGAGCACGTACACCCACCAGATCACGCGCTTGGTATAGGGATAGTTGGTATGAAGCGGCGGTTGGGCCTCCACGGTAACGTGGTGGCAGAGTCGCCCCACACATATCAACGCGCTCACCGTTCACGGACGGGGCGCACACCGGGAGGCCAACCGCCATGGAGATCATAGGGCTGGATTTGCACAAACGCGAGAGTCAGCTGGCGATCAAGGCGGAGGACAGCACGATCACGGACCGGCGCATCGTCACGAGCCGGGCGCGGTTCACGGCGGTGCTCGGGGGCCGGCAGCGCGCGCGGATTCTGCTCGAGGCGAGCACGGAGAGCGAGTGGGTGGCGCGGCATTTGGAGTCGCTGGGTCACGACGTGATCGTGGCGGACCCGAACTACGCGCCGATGTATGCCAACCGTTCGCGCCGCACGAAGACGGACAAGCGTGATGCACGGACGCTGCTGGATGCGTGCGCCACGGGGGCGTATCGGCCGGCGTATCGTCTGTCGGAGGCGCGCCGCCACGTGCGGGCCGAACTCGCGGTGCGCGATGCGCTCGTGCGCACGCGGACGCGGTACATCGCGCTGGCGAAGGCGCTCGTGCGGCGTGATGGGTTGCGCGTACCGACGAGCGCGAGCGCGTGGGTGCCGGCGCGGATCGCCGCACTTGATCTGTCGCCGGCGCTGACCACGGAGCTGGCGCCGCTCTTTGCGGTGTATGCCTCGCTCAACGAGCAAATCGCGGCGGCGGATCGGCGCATCGCGGTCGTCGCGGCGAGTGATCCCATCGTGGCGCGCCTCGCGACGGCGCCCGGGGTCGGGCCGGTGACGGCGAGTGCGTTCGTCGCCACGATCGATGACATCACGCGATTTCGCTCGGCGCACGACCTCGAAGCGTATCTCGGCGTGGTGCCGAGGGAGCGCAGCTCAGGGGAGAAGCGCCAGCTCGGACGCATTACCAAAGCGGGCAACGGCCGGATGCGCTGGCTCCTGGTCGAGGCCGGGTGGCAGATCCTGCGGTCGAAGTCGGCGGAGACCACGGCGCTCCGCGCCTGGACGCGGACCATCGCCCAGCGGCGCGGCAAGCGGATCGCCGTGGTCGCGCTCGCGCGGCGGCTGGCCGGGATTCTCTACGCGATGTGGCGCGACGGCGTGCCGTATGAGGCGCAGCGAATCCGACCGCTGGCACCGGGGGCGTCCCAAGCCGTAGACCAACGCGCGGGATAAGGGCGGCGGACCGTGCGCGAATCGAGTTGACTGAATCGGGAGCGGCGAGCGCGTGAAATTCCTTGACGCACCACGGACCATCGACGTCGTGGGATAGTTGGCGCCGTCCGCTCTTTCGTACCACCCAAATGCGCCGGGACCCTCGCGTCCCACCCGAGAGCGCGAACAGAAGGCTGAGCAGCACCTCGAGGACCGCGTGGACAACAGAAGAGTGCGCTACGGCAAGCCTGCAAAAAACACATTGGGGCTTGACGCGGGCCGCCGCTTCACAGAAGGAATTTCAATCCCCGTATGACCCGACGGGAGAGCGCTGGAGGCGGGCCGCCAGGCCTGGCTCGGCGGTGTCGCGGCCCGTCGCGAGTATTGCGACGGCCGGCGTGGGGCAGCCGGGCCTCGTGCAGCGGCCGGCGCGGGCGTCGCCCCGGCCGACGGGCATCGCAAACGCCCCCGGGGGTGCCGGCGGGGGTGGGATCAGAGCGAGCCGCGGGTACCGCGCCGCGCCGTCGGGGAGGCGGTCGGGCGGGGGGCCCCGCGCGGCTTCGGGGGCGCGGCGGAGGTGCGCCAGGATCCGATCGATCACCGCGCCTGCAGTAATGAACGCGAAGATGCGCATCGCGCCGCCACAGGCCGGGCACGTGAGCGGGGCGACTTCATAGACGCGCCGCAGGAGCTCGGCCCAGCGCCGCTGCACCTTCCCCACTGGCAGGACCGCGCGCTCGACGATCTCGATCGGGCGGGGGTGCGCCATGGGCCATTGCCGCCGCTGCCTTCCGCCGCGCCCCGCGGGGCCGGTTGGCGTACCAATCGTAGTAGCGGGTCATCACCTGATGCTTGTTTGGGACGCGCGTGACGATGCGCGCCAGAAAGGCGAGGGAATGAACGGTCTCGGTGCCCGCCGCGGCTGTCCGAGCGGTGGCGCACCGGCGCGCCGGGCCCGGTGTATTGCAACCGGTCGAGCGCCACCGGATTGCGGGCATAGTGGCGCGCAAGCCGTATGGCGAATGCGCCGTCGCCATCGGGGAAGTTTCAGGCCTATATCGAAGATCTGAAGAAGCGGAAGGGACCGGAGGCGGATCAGCCACATCGGGTGACGTATCGGAAGTTGGTGCGAGGGTAGCCCCCCACTCGGCAACGCTGGGCCCACGGCTGGGCCGAGCCCCGATTGAACTTTCCGAACCGGCCGTGCGTCCGTATGATGTGACCTCTTTAGGACCTGGAATGCGGAGCCTCCGTGACCGACGGCGAGCCGGTGCACAAAGACGATCTGCGGCTGCGGCTTCTGGTACTCCGTTGCCAGACGGGGGACGAGGAGGCTTTCGCCCAGCTCCTGGGCGCATTCGGGGCGCGGACGCTGCGATACCTACGCAATCTCCTGGGTGACGACGATGCCGACGACGCACAGCAAGTGGTGTGGCTCTCGGTGTACCGGTCGATCGCAGGGCTTGCCGATCCCGGCGCATTCCGAACATGGCTGTTCAGCACGACACGACACCGCGCCATCGACCACATGCGGCGCCGGCGCCGCGAATCCGAGTTGTTTGCCGATGAAGAGTGCGAAGACATCGGAGCTGCCGACGAACTGGAGGAAGGCGAGCACTCGTTCGATGCTGCCGAACTCGAGGCGTTGCTCGCCGAACTGCCCGGCCCGCAGCGTGAAGTAGTGTTGCTGCGATACCGTGATGAGATGAGCTACGCCGAAATCGCCGTGATCGCCGGATGCCCGATCGGAACAGTCCGAACGCGCCTGCACCATGCAAAGCGCAAGCTGCAGGAACTCACGAATAGGGGATACCAATGACGACACCCGTAAATCAGAACACTCGGAACATCTGGTCCGCGATCGAGGACGAAAAGCGACGCGACCGCTTCATCCGGCGCGTGTCCATCGCGGCCTGGAGCGTCACCTTCGCGCTGCTTCTAGTACTCGGCGTGCTGGTCGGGGTGACGGAAGCACAGACGGTGAAAGCGATGTGGGGCAACGGCGTGCCGTGGATGATGTTGTACGGGTTCGCGTTGCCGTTCATCATCATCGTAGGAATCGTGTTCCTCCTGATCGCGACACTCAGCACGGTGGGGGTGTTTCTTAGGATGCGCACGACGACGTTGGGCGAGATCCAGCTGCGGCTCGCGGCGCTCGAGCAGATGCTCGCGACGCGCAAGGACGGCGAGTAACGACTTGGGTTCATGAGATCTGCTCGATGCGGAGTCCTCTGTTGACAGAGGGGTGCTGGTCGTCCCTGCACGTGGCCAATCGGAACTTGAGGCAGCGGTGCTCGGATACAAACGGGGATTTGTAACCATGACCTCCGCGGCCTGGCCGAGCCCTACCGACTTGCCTCGTAACCCCATACACGACCATGCCTTCCAATTGGCCCATCCAGAACAACACCGCGAAGGCGGCTGAACCGAGGGGAACTTTCAGGCTTATATCGAAGATCTGAAGAAGCGGAAGGGACCGGATGCCGATCAGCCGCATCGGGTGACGTATCGGAAGTTGGTAAGAGGGTAGTTGCGCGGCGGGCCGCCCCTATGCTTCGCTGCCGCCAATCGGCCGCAGCCGTTTCCGAACCCACGCCGCCAGTGAAGCCTCGGAGACCCGGCCCGCCGCCATGCCTTCCATGGCCGTCACCACCTCCGGCTCCGTCGCCTCGGTCTCGTGGCCGTTCAGGCCAAGAAAGACATGGGCGGCCATGAAGGCCACGCGCTTGTTGCCGTCAATCAACCCGTGGTTCTTGGCCAGTCCAACCGCATAGGCGGCCGCCAGCGCGCCGAGGTCGGACTTGGCGGCATACGCGAATTTGTGCCGCGGACGGGCGAGCGCCGACGCCAGCAATCCATCGTCCCGCACGCCGGCCAAGCCGCCGTGCTCGGCCAACTGCGCCTGGTGAATCGCATCGCGCATGGTCCGCGTCACCCACCGAGGGGCTCGCCGGTTGGCCGCCACCGCCTATTGCGCCAACTTGCGGAGCGCGTTGCGATACCGCTTCGCTCCGCGCGCGTACACTCCAATGAAAGGCTCACGCATCACACAGTCCGCGTTCGGCGGACCAGGGAATTGGAGGGTTCACGCCTCAGACCATGGCACCATCCCATTACGGGTCGCGATCGGTCCGCTCGCGCTCATTCTACCGCCGAAGATCTACTTCAAGATCACGGAAGGGCACCATCCGCACGTGCCTTCAACGCCGGAGTTCAGCAAGGTGGTGAAGGACATGACGCCCGCCGACCGCAATTTCGCTTCCGCGAGGGCCGGCCGAGGTTACGACGGCCGCGCCGCGCAGGTGGCCGCGGCGCGCACCGCCATCGGCTGCGCTGTGTCTGCCGCCAGCTGCTGTGCGAGGGCGACAATGGCCGACTCGAATCCGGCCGGGGGCTCGACGCCGTGACTCCAGGTCGGCTTCGCGTCCGTCACCTCGAGCCCGTCGTCGCACGCGGCCACCGGGTTCGTGGGCGTGGATGCGTCGGTGGGTAGCATGCGGTCATAGCCGATCCAGAACTTACCGGTGCGGAGCACCCATAGGGCGCGAAGCGCGAACACGCACGCCTCGACGCTCGCCGACGGGTCGGCCGCGACGCTCATCGACGCGTCCACGACCGCGGAGTCGCGGAAATCGCCAAATGGTCCGACGAGCGCGTTCAACACGGCGGAATCGGTGAGGAAGCGTGTCGAACGAATGGTCGCGGCGGCGGTCGCTCCGCCCTCGCCCCCACAGCTCAGCAGTCGCGCCGCTGCGATCCGGCGCTGCTCGGCCTTGCCGCTGCCCTCTGAGGCGTGGCCGTCGCTCTGGACCACGGCCTGATCGTACGCGCGCACCAGATCGGCGGCCTGGCGGCAGGCGATGAAATCCGCCCGCGCCGTGTCTTGGGCGTGCGCACCGGGCGCGAACGCGAACAGCGGCGCCGCGGCGGCGGCGAGCAGAAGCCGGAAACGGGGCGCGCTCATGCGATCTCCTGCGCGCGGCGACAGGTCATTGCGAAATGCGTCGTCATGGTAGTCGCGGCATGCAGTCGGCCGTCTCGACCGGATACTGCTGATCGACGGCCGTACTGACGGTTGTGAGCCACGCCGTGTGGTACGCGGCCCCGGCTGCGGAAGCCCTGGCCGCGTTCAAGACGTCGATGGCTTCCGGCTGAGTGAGCGTCGAGACGTCGAAGACGGCGTGGGCCGCCTTGAGGGTTGCCTGCACGCCGAGTGACGTATCGGAAGCTAGTCCGAGGGTAAGGCGATCGGTCGGCCGGTAGCAATAGAGCCCTCAACAAACTGTCTCTCGAATCATGGTACACAGCACTTCCAGCGATAGAAGGTCGTCTCGTTCACCTCGCGCTTCCGACGAGTCTCAGCCACCGGGATCCCGTTTTCAGCCTGCCGCAGCGTGGCAACAATCTGGCCCTCGGCGAATCGGCTCTTCCGCGCCGCTCTGCTACCTCCAGGGTCGGCTCCGACCCGGAGAATCAGACCGCTTTCTCCATCATTCCGCCAGTCAGCCTATTCCAACTTCGAGGGAATGGGGTCCCAATCCATCGGGAGCCAATGCAGGTTCTCTGCCATTACACGCCGATGCCAACAGTCGGCGCGAGGTGGCGCTGGCGCGCCATTTACTTGTTCCTATATATTGCTGGCCTCTCGTCACGATCCACACGCCATCGCCTCGTCCCGACGTAATGCACCGCAGGATCGCGCACTGCTCGAGATCTGCCGCGGGCATGCAACGTTGAGCGAATAGTCGCGACCTAGGACCATGCGCAGGCACCCCCTCGCTGCCTTCGCTCGTGATCCCACCCTTCCCCCCTCTCCCATGCAGCCGGTAATCCTCTTCCGAGCCGATCCGTGCGATCGTGCGGCACTCGATCGCCTTGTGAAGCGAGTTGGAGCCACGATCTGTTTGGCGTCCGATTGCCAGCGAATGGCGACGCTCCTCGAGCGCCTGCCTCGAGCGATCGTCGTCGTGAATCTTGATCGGCTGGCAGACAGTGAGGCGTCCGCGATTGTCGATATCGTCGCCATGCATGAAGCGAGCCCAATCTTTCACTTATCGCTGTCGTCTAGCGCGGCGAAGCTGGTCGCCTCAACCGCCGACGTAGTCTCACCGGTCGCTGTCTGCTTAAAGGGGTTCGACGGTCTGGAACGGTGTGTCCTGAATGCGGAGTTGGCTGCGGTAGACAGTGCCGCTGGCGTGGCCATTCTTGCACAACTGAAAGGAGCCCTCGGACTCGACAGGTTTGAACTGGTCTGGTCGGCGGCGCTTGTCGGCAGGCGCGTGACATCCGTACGGGAGTGGGGCATAGTGTTCGGGCAATCAACGCGGACACTCGAACGACGCTTCTTGGAACGCGGGTTGCCCGGGCCCAAACGCGTCCTTAGCTGGATGCTGGCCCTGCACACCGCATGGAGGGTAGAGCGACTCGGTTGGACGCGGAAGCAGGCGGCATCCGTGTGCGGCGCTTCGTCGCCCCGCTCGCTCGCCACACGACTGGTACGAGGCAACAACGTTGGCATCGGCGGGCACCGGCACATGGAGAGCTTTGGCGACTTGCTTGAGAGGTGCGCCTACGAACTCGGGCGACCCGGGGGAGCCAGTAGATCAGAGAACTAAGAACGCGATGGCGGGAAAGTGGTACTATTGGCGCGATTCGTCGATTGTGCGTGGCAACCGAAAACAATAGCATTGTCTCACTCCGAGCGTTCGAAGTGAAGGCGGGGTGGCTGCGGGCCGTCCCCGGTGCACAGGCTCCGACGTAGTAGGCGTAGTCCGTGAAGTATCCGGCCGACGCAGACTATCGTAGAGTCCGGAAGTGGCGCTGCTCGACATGCACGAATCCTGGGGTGAGCGAATGAAGCTTGGTGTCGATCAACTAGTCTCGGCGGTGCTCGGCGTTGCGGCTCTGGGCGTCGCGGTGTCCGTCGTCCACAGAGAATTTGGTAGGCCGCGTAGTCCAGCAGCACAGGAGATGGCTGCAGGCCCGCCGACATTCGTACCTCAATGGCGTAAGCTCGTTAGAGCTGGCCGAGAGGTCGGAGACTCAACTAGTGATGTCAACGTGATCGAATTCGCCGATTTTGAATGCCCGTATTGCCGCGCGTTCGACGCGACAATGCGGGACGTTGAGCGGCACTATGCGGGACGCATCTCGCGCGTGTTCCTGAATTATCCCATCCAAGGACACCGGTTTGCGCGGCCGGCTGCACGCGCGGCCGATTGCGCTGGCCGCCAGGGGCGATTCGCTCGAATGCACGACATTCTCTACACGAAGCAGGATTCACTTGGACTAAAGCCCTGGACGTCGTATGCCAGGGAAGCGGATGTCGCGGACACGAGCGCGTTCGTGCGCTGCGTCGCGGAATCGGCGGCCCTGATGAGTGTGGATGCCGACGTTGCACTCGCTGCAGCCCTAGGTGTGAACGCTACACCGACGGTGATCGTGAACGGGTGGCGATTCGCGCGGCCCCCGAGCGACTCGGAGTTAATTGCGATAATTGACGCCCTCAAGGCCGGTCGCGATCCCACCGGTGCGAAGGTGACTGGGTCGCGGTGACGCATTCGTGGCACGTTGCAAGTTGCAGGTGGCGACAGCCGTACCGTACCGTCACCGCAATGCAGGTCGCGGGTGTGGTATTGAACGCATAAGCAGTGTCGGAATCACTCTCTCTCCAATCGGGAGGCGAACATGGGACGGATGCGAGGACTAGGGGCCAGGTGCTTGTTGGTAGCGGCCATGAGCGCGGTGGCCCTGTGGATGCCCAAACGTGCCGAAGGCCAAAATCAGATTATGAGTTGTTATTCGTGGTGTGAAACTGTCTGCGACGGCAGTGACGGAACCTGCCTGTGGGACGGCTGCTTCGGCGGCTTGCTATGTTACGATCCGGCCCCGAGTGGCTCCAGTTGCAGTCATGCCTTGGAGTCGTGTCAATAGAGCGTGAAGTGAGCCTAGCCGAACGTCGCGAGGGCATGGGAGTGGGAGGGTGACGCCGGGCAGTTTGGTGGTGTCGCCCTCCGAGCCCATCGGGGATGCCGGCTCGCGGATCAAGCATGGACTAGCTTGGGAGGTGCGGCCGTGTATAGGTGGCGGACTGCTGCGATAGTCGGTATGGTTGTCGGCGCCGTGAGTGTGATCGGAGCTAGCTGTACGGAGCCAGGCGGCCAGGTTGGCGAAATGGCTGCTTTCGCGCATCCTTTTGTAGGAATGCGAGGCGTTCGACTTGGTGAGACGGCGAACGAAATCGAGAGGCTCAGGGCGGGAGCAACGCGGGCGCCAGTTGGCTTGATGGAGCGCATCGGTGAGTATGCAATCATCTATGACTTTGGGGATGAACGCTCGCGGGTGATCGATCATACCATCGGGCCACTACGGAGAGTTGTTGTGAGTCGTGGGTACGGTCGCATGCCGGAGGCCGTGAATGCTTGGCTAAGTGTGGTCCGCGAAGTGGAGGGCCATGCTGGGCCGCCAACGCAGTGTAGAGACGGTATGTCGCGGATCGTGGTGTTCGCCGAGGCGGTGTGGAAGCGAGGTGGCGGCGTTGTGACAATTCAGGTTACGCTTGCGCGGGATTCGTCAACGAGTGTGGGGAGTCGGAGTGGGAACTTTGTTACGACTCGGATTGAAACCGTAACGTCGGCACTGTCAACGGCTCGAACGTACGACGCGATGCCTCAGGACGAACCGGATCTCTGCCACAGGATATTCGCCGACCGGGGGCACGACTTGGGTAATTGGCGTTGACGTGACTCCGTAGAGTTCATCCCGTTATTGCGACCCGGCCGGAGCACTCGGCCCTGCGCGCCCTTCCCGGTAATGAGCGCGTGCGCCTCGAACCTTGGCTCCTTCACGGCGGGAGCAAATGTCACATTCGACTGCCACGCATCCTGGGAGGAGTGCCGACATAGCCACTGCCAAACGCCGTGTGAGACGGGTGTAGGCGAACGCTAGAGACGTGAGGGAGTTAGGAACCCTGCGTTATGCGCTTCCCCAGCGCGGTGCCGGTCGGGTCGCGAGGCAGTGAAGTACTTCCGATCCGCCGCCCACTGCGGCCCGTCGTGCGAAAACGGCGCCGCCGAGGACCTCGATCTCAATATCGGTAAGTTGACATTCCCCCGCCGGAGTCATGAATGGACTGCCAACATGTTCCAGTTGCAGGGCCGGACTGGCCGGCCGGGGCCACCCGGGCCGGCCTTCGGACGCGCTGCGAACTTGCCTCGGCCATTAAGGTTTACGGCATTCAAGACACGTATTGGTGCTCGATGCTACTCATGATCCCGGGGACACCGTGAGGGCCAGCGTGATATCACGACGGATGCTTCGGCGCGTACCGGCCTTGGCGCTCTCCCTCCTGCTCTTGGCGCCGGGGTGCGCCGTTGGCCAGCGCACGGACGTCATCCGCGGACGGGTGGCCGACGGCAGTGGCCGCGCCGTTTCCGGCGCCGACGTAGTGGCCACGCGGGCCTACGACCTTCAGACCTTCGATACCACCACAGACGCTGCGGGACGCTACCAGCTGACGATCACCCACGGCCGCCAGGACTATCTTCTGTTCGTGTCCAAGCCCGGGTTCAAGCCATTCCAGAAACGCGTACGGCCGGTTTCTGGCGATTCGATAATTCAGGGCGACGCGATGTTAGTCCCCGCGCCGCCGCCGCAGCTGAACGCCATGCGGTCGCAGGCTGTGCCGAACCGACCTCCGCGGCGCGACTACTCGATGAACGGTGGGCCCGGCAGCGACCAAATGAATAACGGCGGCGTGAGGGCGGGCCTCACGCCGGACCAGATGGGAGATTTGAACGCGATCGCCCAATTGATGCCAGGCATGGCTAGCGGCACCATGTTCGGACTGCCCGCCGATGGTAACGGCACGCTCCTGGACGGGCTGTCCTTCCAGGGCGGCACGCTCCCGCGCGACGCCTCTGTGCATACCCAGATCGCCAGCTCAGCGTACGACGCATCGCGCGGCGGCTTCAGCGGCGTGCAAGTCACGACCACGCTCGACGGCGGAAGCGTGATGAGCCAACGGATGGCGCATGTGACCCTGGACGCCCCGGTGCTGCAGTACAACGACCCGGTGGCGGAGCGGCTGGGCGGTCGTTTCGTCCAGACAAGTGTGGGCGGAGGGGCCAGCGGCGCCACTGCGTTCGAGCATGTGTTCTACAATGTGGCCGGGCAGTACACGCGCCGGCTCGGCACGACCTCGGATCTTCTCACAGCCGACCCGAGGCTCGCGTATGCCGCCGGCCTTGCTCCAGACTCCGCGCGGCGTTTGATCGCGGCGGCTGAAGCGGCAGGAATCCCGGTGGGGCCGCCCGGCTTTTCCACCGACCAGGTCACCGACAACGTCGTATTCCTTGGCCGCTTCGACACGCCAAAGTCGATGAACGACCCTGGGTCGAAGAACCTCTGGTCGCTGCTGCTCTACGGCAACGTGTCGCACCGGCAGGCGCTGGGAGTGGGTGCGACCACGGCCCCCTCCGTAGGCCACGACGCGAATTCCGCCATCCTGACCGCCCGGCTCGTCCGCTCTGTCTATTTCGGGCCGCATGACTCGTGGCTGAACGAGACCCGGTCGGGGTTCACGTCGAATACCAGCCGCACTTCCCCCTGGATCGCCGCCCCCGCGGCAGTCGTCATGGTGGCTTCCAGCTTCGCGGACGGCTCGGGCGCCGTGTCATCGGTCGCCCTCGGCGGCGCCGGCAACGACGGATCGCGCAACCGATCGTGGACGTGGGAGACTACCAATACCACGCAGTGGTACTCTCGCGGGCACGCGGGCACGATCAAGCTCTATGTCGACTCGCGGCTCGATGGGTACAACTGGTGGTCGCCCGGCACCGACCTCGGCGCGTTCACGTACGGGTCAGTTGCCGACCTTGCGGCCAATCAGCCGGCCTCCTATACGCGAACGGTGCAGTCTCCGGCCATCGCCGGGAATGCTTGGAGCGGCGTGTTGGCGCTGGGCGACCTCTGGCGCAGTTCGGCGACCTTCGAATTGGAAGGGGGGCTGCGGCTGGAAGAGAATCGCTACTTCTCGCCACCGCCGGCAAACTCGAAGGTGGCGAGCGCGTTGGGAATCTCCAACGACGCCGTGCCGAATACACTGCACCTGAGCCCGCGCCTTGGCTTCACCTGGGCGATTGCTCGCGGCCAGACCACGAACCAGGCCGCCGTATACTCGAATGGCACCGGGGCGTTTTACCTGGGGCCCTACGGCGTGCTGCGCGGCGGGGTGGGCGAATGGCGCAGCGCGCTCGCGCCGACGCTGCTGTCGGGCGCCGAGGCGGCGACCGGACTCGCCGGTGCGAGCCGGACAGTGTCTTGCATTGGTGCCGCCACCCCGACCCCCGACTGGTCAGCCTACGCCGCCAGTCAAGCATCGGTCCCCTCGCAGTGCCTCGACGGATCGAGCGGCGTGTTCAGCGACGCCGCGCCCAACGTGCGGCTCTTCGATCCGTCGTACACGGCCGGGCGCAGCTGGCGCGCGAACCTGATCTGGGAGTCGCGCGTCCCCGGCTTCCGCTACCGGCTCGACGGCACCTATGCGCTCAATCTCAATCAACCTGGCACGTACAATCTGAACTTCGTCAACGTCCCCAGTCTGTCGTTGGCGGATGAGGGCAATCGGCCCGTGTATGTGCCGGTGTCGAGCATCGTGCCGGCGACAGGCGGCGTTTCCCCGGTGGACGCGCGGGTCACACCGATGTTCGGTACTGTCAGCGCCAGCCGGTCGGACCTGCGCGGCACCGCGCGGCAGTTCACCGTCCAGATCACGCCGGACTTCGCTTTCTCGGCGTTCGACGAGAAGAATCCCCCGTTCTGGCAGGCGCTGTGGCGGCGGATGTACGTGTCCGCCGCATACACGTATGCCGACGTGCGGTCGGACGCCCGCGGGTTCGACGGCGCGACAGCGGGCGACCCGACGGCGCTCAGTTGGGCCAGCGGAACGTTCACGCCACGTCACCAGATTCAGCTGCAGTTCGGTATTCTCGGACCGAAGGGAATCTCACTCGGCGCTTACGCTGTTGTTGCATCAGGGCTGCCCTACACGCCGATGGTCGGAAGCGACATCAACGGCGACGGGTACGCCAATGACCAGGCGTACGTCTTCAATCCCGCGACCGCGCCTTTGGCGATAGCGTCGCAACTCAGGTCGCTCCTCGCGCAGGCGCCGGGTGCAGCGCGGGCGTGCCTCGAGCGGCAAGTTGGGAGCGTGGCCGGGCGGAACAGTTGCGCCGGCCCCTGGAGCACGGCGCTCAATCTCCGCCTCAGCTTCCCAAACCGGATTCCCCTCTGGGCGGGGCGGTGGGCGGACATCGGCGTCAATCTTGCCAACCCGCTCGGCGGGCTGGACCAACTCCTGCATGGAGCCGACAATTTGCGCGGGTGGGGCACCAATGCGTCCCCCGATCGGACGCTCTACTATGTTCGCGGCTTCGATCCGGCGACGCGGTCATTCACCTACGAAGTGAACCCACGGTTCGGGAGCACGCGCGCGTCACAGAACACGATCCGCGCGCCCTTCCGCCTGACGGTCGACCTCAGCCTGTACCTAGGCAGGCCGTACCAACTCCTGATGCTTGACCGCTCGATGGCGCTCGTGAGACGGCTGCGAAACGATCCCAAGGGGGCAGTCGATACCCTACGCGTGCGGTTTGCGGCAAATCTTCCCGACATGTACAACTGGGTGATCGGGCGCGCCGACTCGCTCCTGCTTAGTCCGGAGCAACTCGATTCCCTCTCGGCGGCCGCCGTGCCCTATCGGAAGTCGGTGGATAGCCTCGTCACCCAGTTGGCACTCTACGTGGCGGCCCTCCCGGAAGACTTCAATACGCAGGTCGTGGTCAAGGAGCAGAATCGGATGCTGCAAATGGCGTGGAACGCGGCGCGCGACCAGCGCGTGCCGATCGCGCGCATCCTGAGCCCGCAGCAGTACAAGGCCCTGCCGCCATACATCACGTCCATACTCAACGCGGTGGGCGACGTGAAGACGCGGTACATCATGATATTCTAGGTCTTGAGGCGCCGCCCCCGCAGGCGCTCGCCTCTACTCCTCTTCCCTGCCGAGCACGACGCGTGCACTTCGTGTCAACTACGGCAACTGAATCGCCCCGGGATTCCCGGAGGCTCCATTCCTTGAGAGATTGGAGCCATGAGCAGACCAAGTCGGTATTCCCCGGAGGTTCGGGAGCGGGCGGTGCGGTTGGTGTTCGAGCATGCGCCGGAGTATGGCTCGCAGTGGGCCGCGATCGCGTCGATTGCCACGAAGATCGGGTGTTCGGCGGAGACGCTGCGGCATTGGGTGCGGCAGGTCGAGCGGGATGAGGGCCGGCGGCCGGGCCTGACGACGGAAGAGCGCCCGCGGGTACAGGCGCTGGAGCGCGAGAATCGCGAGCTGAAGCGGACGAATGAGATTCTGCGCAAGGCGTCGGCGTATTTTGCGCAGGCGGAGCTCGACCGCCACGGGAAGTGATGGTGGGGTTCATCGACGCCCACCGCGACGCGTACGGAGTCGAGCCGATCTGCCGGGAAGTGCTGGTCGCTCCGTCGACCTACTATGAGCAGAAGGCGCGGGAGCGCGATCCCGCGCGACGGCCGGCCCGCGCCCAGCGCGATGCGGAGCTCCAGCCGCAGATCCAGCGCGTCTGGGATGACAATTTTCAAGTGTACGGGGCGAAGAAAGTGTGGCGGTCGTTGAATCGCGAAGGGATCGCGGTCGCGCGGTGCACCGTGGCGCGGCTGATGGGCGTGTTGGGGCTTGAGGGCGCGGTGCGCGGCCGCGCGTGGACGACCACGACGAGGGCGGACGACCAGGCCGAGCCGCCGACGGATCTGGTGGACCGCGAGTTCGCGGCCGAGCGGCCGAACGAACTCTGGCCCCCCTCCCTGAAAGTCGGACCAGGGCGGCTGGCGGAATGACGGATGAATCGGCTCGCCGTTCGGGCGGTGGACGGAAGCACGGCGGACTGCGGAAATCGTGCTTATGCGTTCTCGCGGCGTGGGCCGGATACAAACTCGGTTTGTAACGGTCGCGTTTGGCTCATTCCCGAGCCGTACCGACTTGGCGTGCAAGTCGATGCTCTGCATCAACTTCCAATTGGCCCACCCAAAACAACACCCCGAAGTCGCCTGAACCGAGGGGAATTTTCAAGCGTATATTGAAGATCTGAAGAAGCGGAAGGGGCCGGATGCCGATCAGCCGCACCGGGTGACGTAGTCGGAAGTTGGTGCGGCAGTAGGAAGGATGAGAGCAGCGCCGAGCGCCGAACGGGCCAGACGTTGATCCGCCTTGCGCGAATGAAACGCAGGCAACATCATGAGCCGACTGCGGTACTCCCCCAGCCGTGAGGTGGCGCGATGACCGGATCCCCCAGCACTTGGCTCCGCGTTCCCCTTCTCGTCGGGGCGGTCGTGATCGGCACGTTGGCGGCTGCCGCCGGGACCTATCCGTGGGCATGGCTGGCCGGAGCAAATATGCGTTACCTGCCAACGGTGCCGTGGGGGCCCCTGGTCATGGCAGCATATCTCTGGCTCTTCTCTCAGAAACTGACGCTCTGGGGCGGATCAGTTTTGGGGACCCGGGCCGTAACGAACGGGGTTATCAGTTACTATTTTGTGTGCACGGACGTCGCGCATGGCGGCATCGGACCGGGAGACAGCGGCTCGAGCGTTTTCTATTTCGACGCGAGCAGTGGTAATGGATCGTGGACCGGCCAAGCGTTCGCCGGCAACACGCCGGGCGCCAATGGCTTCTACACGAACTTCCTCTTCTCGCCGCTAAACAACATTCAATCTGAGTTCGGGACGATTCCGGCCACCATTTATGGCACCTGAACATCAGTAACGGCCCGGGGCGAGCGTACTGAACAGTATTGGCCTTAGGCCAGGCATAGGCCTCCGGAGTAGCAAGATGCAGCATGTCTCCAAGCATGAAACGCCGATTGGCCAGCGCGCTGCACGTTTTCGGTGGCCAATCGTCGCATGGTGCAAGCCCTTCCCGCTCGCGATGTGTGGTGCTATCGCCGTCGCGTGCAGTTCGTCGTCCACACCGACCGCGCCCTATGAGCTGTACGGCATGCGCCTCACGGCGACCGCCGAGCTCACCCACGATAGTACGACGTCGGCGCCCGCATTCGCAGCGACGTTGACGGTGACGAACGTCGCAGATACCACGGTGCGAGTCTTTTGGGCCGAGTGTCCGTCGAACGGCCCGTTCGTCCTCTTCGCGTACGCACCAGGAAAGTCCACAGCCGTCTGGGATGCGACTGACGCGTATGCGAAAGTGAATTGCTTCGCTGTGCGACACTATGCAGATATTCCGGCCCGTCAAACTTGGCAGCATAGCGTCACGGTGCCAACGCGCGACATTCTGGGGGACAGCCTGCCTGCCGGCCGGTATCATTTGACGGGCTCTGCCAAATGGCTCGAACCCGGATTCCCGCAGGAGTTGTCGTTGGGCGACTTCGACATCGTCAAGTAGCGGATTTCCGGCCTCTCATTCTCTTCCGCGCGACGATGCCGCAGGCCACGCTTCTCCACTCGACGAATCGAGTGATACGTGACATACTCGTCAGGGAGGGCTCTTGATCGCCACGTTCTTCGGTCACGCCCGCGCGCGGTGGGCGGTTTGCTGCACGGCGCTGAGCCTTTACGTCGCTCACTCGCGGAAGCCGGGAATTCGCCAACGGCATGCTAGCTTGGTCAGCCCGAGCTGCGAAGCCCGCGGAGTGCGCGGCGGTGGGCAAGACGCGACGGGCGGAGGCGTCCGGAGCCGTCAGCGACGGAAGACCGCGTGCGAGCGAGGGCATTGGGAAGCCGCCCGAGGCGGCAGGCGAGGACCGCGGCCGTGAGGTCACGCGATGTGCGCCACGTTGGTCTGCTTGTATCCGCGGTGGGGGTGATCTCGGGCGTCGGGGCCCGGCGTGCGCACGCGCAGGAGTTGCCGTCGGTCGGAGCGCTCCGCGGCGTGGCGACCGATAGCGTGCATCACGCGCCGCTCGCCGGAGCGACGATCTTGGCAAGTCGCGAAGACAGCCAGGCTGACGCGTCGCGCTTCAGCGCCGCGACCGACGATCGCGGGCGGTTCACGTGGGGCGCGCTGCCATCGGGTCGATATACCCTGAACATCGAGCAATCGTGGCTGGACTCGGTGGGAATCTCGACGTTTCCGGTCGAGGCCACCGTACGGCCCGGCGAGACCACGACGGTGGAACTCGCCACGCCGTCGGCCGCTACCTTGCGGCAAGTGCTGTGCGGAAGCGCGGCAGACGACACGGCGAAGAAAGGCATGGCCCTGGGGGCGGTGCTTGTCGCGGGCACCGGAGCGCCGGTCGTCGGCGCGCAGGTGATCGCCATTTGGCACGACTTCACGTTCGACGTGCGCGCCAAGCGGCTGATCAGCCAGCCGCGGGGTACTGCCGTGCACACGGATCGGACGGGGGTGTATTGGATCTGCGGGCTCCCCGCGGCGCAGACCCTATCGCTGCAGGCGCAGCTCGATTCAGGGCATTACTCGGGACTGATCGAGACGGAGGTGCCTCCCGCCGGGGCTCTGGTGCGCATATTCTACGTCGACGTATCCAATACGGCGACGGCGAGCACCCGGCCCGGCAGCGTCAGGGGCACGGTGCGCGGCACCGATGGCCAGGCCGTCCCCAATGCGCGCGTGTCGGAATTCGGAAGCGACCGCGCCGCAACCACTGACCTCCTGGGGCACTTCCGTCTCACGGGGCTCCGTTATGGGACGCAGGCCATTGATGTCGTGGCGCTAGGTTTCTATCCCACCCGCGTAGCGGTGGACGTGGGGGCCGCCCCGGCGGACGACGTTACGATCCGGATGCAGGCGGTGGCCGTGGTGCTCAAGTCGATTGTGACGAACGGACAACGAGCGACCACGCTGAACCGGATTGAGATGATCGCGCCGGGGTTCGCGTTTCGTCGGAAGGAAGGGTTCGGCGTGTTCATCATCGCGGATTCCATTGAGAAGCTCAGGGCGATCTACACGTCGGATCTATTCCGAGCTGTACCAGGGTTCACTGTGGTCGGTGAGGGGTCTCAAGCTGTGATTGCATCCAGTCGCCTTGCGGGTTCTCTGGCTGGCAGGCCCTGTTACCCGGATATGTACATCGACGGAACACACGTCAGCGTCGGTGAGGTCAACCTCATTGCACCGCCAGACGTGCTCGCCATGGAGGCCTATCGGGCCGGGGAGCCTGCACCGGTAGAGTTTCCCGCCAACGCTTGCGGCGCGATTCTGATCTGGACCAAGTAGCCTCCGGGAGAGTTGCAGCCAGGGGCTCCGATTCTTGGCCCGGCGCGTACCCGATCACCGGGGCTGTCTTCAACACTATTGTTCAAATCAGGCTGACGCCGTTGGCGAAGCTGTGGCCGTGTCTCCAACACTAGCCCGGATTTCTCACCAAGAGCCGCTACTTCTGTCCGAGTTGTCACGCCAATCGGCTGGCCCTCTGGACACTCTGGTTGGAGGAGACGCTCCTCGCGCCCGTGCCGCACCGCCAGGTGGTTGCTGTGTCCCCCAATTCGACGAGGCACTTTGGGAAGCGTAGTTTGACTTCTCAACGGAGGATCGTCGGATGGAGAAACATCGGCGGGCGACGGATGGCCGTCGTCTCTTTACCGCGGAGTTCAAGCGGGAGCAGTTAGCGCGGGTCGAGCGCCAAGAAATCACGCTGGCCGAACTGGCCCGGGATCTCTCGATCCCGCCGTCGGTCGTGCGGCGGTGGCATCGGCTGAGCACCGCCGGCAGTGCGGCGGCGGTGGGCGCCAACGAGGACGTGGTGCCGGCGAGTGAACTCCGCCTGGCGCTCAGGCGCATCAAGGAGATGGAGCGCGCCCTGGGCAAGAAGGCCATGGAGATCGAGATTCTCCAGGCCGCCCGGGACGAGGCAAAAGAAAGACCGCGCTACTACGGGGTGTCCAAGCGATGACGGGCCAACCAATGGCGCCGATTTGCCGGACGCTCGGGATCAGCCGGGCGTGTGCGTACCGCGAGAGCGTGGGGCGGCCGGCGCGGTACGTGCGGGCGGATGATCGCGTGGTGACGGCGCAAAGCCGCACGGTGATTCGGACGCGCGCCTCGTACGTGGTCCGGCGCGTGCGGGCGCTCGTCAATCGCGAGTTTGTGACCGCGTCAACCTCAAGCGGATCCTGCGGGTCATGGAGCTCAACGGCTGGAAGCTGCCGCGCAGCACGCGGCGACGCACCGGCCGGGCGCACACCGGGCGGATCCAGCGGGACGTGTCAAACGAGCGCTGGTGCAGTGACGGGCTCGAGATCGCGTGCTGGAACTGCGAGCTCGTGCAGTTTGTCATTGATCAGTTGAAATTCCCTACGTGCTTGGAAAGTGCGCAATTCTATTCCGGTGTTGACAGAAGCGGCTGCTCGTTGGCGTACTGACCGGTCTTGGGATTGCCCTTCTGTTCTCGGTAATTGCCGGGTTCTCCTACGCGACGGGCGGCGCGCACACCAGGGCCAGGATCGGGCTCCCGTATTGGAACGTGGTGCTTCTCTACCTGTGGGGTGGGGCGTCAGGCGGTTTCATAGCGGGGGCGCTCCTTCCTTTCGTTACAAGTCAGTGGCGTGCCATGGCGCTCGGCTGTCTCGCGATCCTGCCGATGTTCTTGGCAGCCATTCCTTCCATGTTCCCGCGCGCGGAATGGTATCCGCCCGGTGTCATCATTGCCCTTATCGTTGCCGTAATCGTCGGGGGCGGGTAGGGGGCCTTGGCATACTACTACAAGTAACTCTTGGGGTGGTAGAGGGCGCATCGGAACGGAACCTGTCGACGAGTTTGAGGCACCGAGGGACGTAAGATTACCGATCAATGGCCTCGGATAGCCCGAGCGAGGGGTTGGGGGGGATTGATCCCCTCCTATTCCAAAACTCCGTCGACGAGTCACACGGGATACGTGCCGTTCGCGGTCCGCCAATCTCGCGCTGCACCAGTCGCGCCAGACGTGTCCGTTCCCCAGTCCGTCCCCCCGATCTGAGAAACACCGATTATGCGTCTGGCGCCGACCTATCCGCGACGGGAGGCGGAGACGGGAACTCGGCTGGCCTGGGTCCCTGAAAAGTGGTCCAGCCGGGGTCCCGTTTTGACACGGGGATGAGACGAGGCCGGACGCTCGAAGGAGAGGAGGCTCCGGATGCGGAAGCGCCGATTCACCGCCGCCAAGATCGTAGCCACCCGTCGCGAGGCCAGACTCGTGACAAGCGGCATTGTCACGGACAGGTGCTCGTGACAAGGGTGAACTACACGACCTGCCGCGATTTCTCCTATGAAGACCCCCCGGATTCCGTCATAACCACGCTTTGGCGTGCGTAGTTCGAGGGGAATTTCGGTTCGTATATAGAGGATCTGAAGAAGCGGAAGGGACCGGATGCCGATCAGCCGCACCGGGTGACGTATCGGAAGTTGGTGCGGGGGTAGGGCGGTCGTCGCGCGACGTTGGATGACGTAGCTATTGACAAGTGCTAAAACTTCCCGCAGCCTTGGCTGGGGGCCTTAGGTCGCCCTTTACTCCGCAGGGACCGGCGCCGGCCGTTCGGAGCGCAGCCTTCGGGCAGGCTCATGTCACGAGACGGCCCCGACCGATGGAGGCGGACATGGTGCGAATCCCCTTTTCGCGTGGCCGATCGCTGTGGGCGATGATCGCGTCGGTTGTGGCGATGGTGGCAACCGCCCAATGCGTCGCGCCTTCTCGGGGTGTGGGGAATTCGGTTGGCCCCCGCCCGGCGGCGCTCCCCGATGTCCCGGCCATACCGCCGGATTCGGAGCCGGTGTGGCTGTACGCCGATTCGAATCTTACCACGGAACAGGGCAGCGGTCCGTTCACGCGCGGCGTCGTCAACGTCCGATTTCAATTGTCGGCGAGCCGACGCGAGCGGCAGGCAGCGATTGCTGCCGTGCATGGAGTCGTCGTGGGCGGTCGACGCTTTCACGGCGGCGACGGAGACGGCATCTACATCATTCGGCTGGCTTCGACAACCACAAATGCGGATCTGTTCGCCGCCATGGATACGTTCAAACGTATGCCGCAGGTGCGGTACGCGATCGCGAATTGGATCCTGGGCGGCACCTCGCGGTGACGAGAGGCCGAGTGGTCTGGCGCGGCATACGCGCTGGGATAATCGCGGGCTGATGCGGGGCGGGGTGTACGACTGTCGAAGGGGCGACCGATGCGATCGCCTCTTTGCGTGTTCAGTGGGTCGAGTCCCGGCGAGGTCGCGTGGTGTCGACCTTCACGATCGGGTCCTCGCGGTCAGCGATGACATTGAGCGAATCGCAGAGCGCGCCTCCGACTTCATAACTGCGGCCCGCGACCATGCGCTGCACCCGGGCGTGGGCGGCGCGCGCGTCGGGTGCAGCGAGTACGGTGTCGCGCACCGCGGCGACTCGCAGCAACGCGTCGTCGACGCCGAGCGCCTGGCTCAGCCGCCACTGTTCGCACGAGAGTTCCTGCTGTAAGTCCACGGGATCAGAATCGGACAGCTGCCGCCGCAGCAAACGGGCGTACCGGTCAGCGGCATTGGGATATGATTTCACGGATTTCGCCGGCCCCTTGGGCAACGGTTCCGAACAGGCCGCGAGGGCGACGCCGGCAGTCAGGGTGATTAGGCGGAATAATTTCATGCGCTGCCGATTCGGGAAGAAGACCCAAATGTCTGTGTAGGATTGCGGTGGGGGCAACCGCAAGGAAGATTATCCAGAGCGGTTGTTCACGCAAGCTCGGCGACGCCGCCGTTCTCGCGCCCGGCCTTTCTCTGCGAAAGGGACGATCCGTGACGAACGTACGTCGTGCTCCCTTCCACGTGACCCTGCTGGCGCTTGCGACGCTCGCCGTGGCCTGTCACAAGGACGCGTCGGTAACGAGCCCGCGAACGCGTGCGGGCAATCGCGATGCCGTCCTCGGTGCGCCGACGTTCATCGCGTGCGCGACCTTGGGCGTCGCCCTGCACGGGACGTCGGTGGACAGCGTGGGCATCTCCGCGATCACGGGCGGTTCATGTGGTATGACCCTCCAGATATCGCTCGGCGGTACCGTCCGGTTCGACGCGTCGCGCAACGTCATGCAAGTGCCGCTGGTGCTGCACAACGCCGGGTCGAACGCCATCGCCAGCCCGGCGCGCGTCTACGGATGGGAGGACACGCTGGTGGTGACGAGCCCACCGGGCCTTGCGCATAACAAGCACACCGAGTCGTACCTGGAATTCGTGAATCAGGATTCCGTGATCGCGGGCGACGCGAACGCGTTCGCCGGCGCGGTGGTCTGGCGCCTCGACAGCTTGCTGGCACCGTTCGGCCACACACCGGCGCTCGCGCCGGGGGCCTCGTCGTCCGTCAAGTGGATCGAGATCTCAGTCAAACAGGGGGTGCACGCATTCACGGCGGCGCTGGAGGCCGGCGCGGCCCAGGCCAGTGTACCCGCCGCGGCGGTCGTGATCGCCATGGATACGGGAGTCGGCGGCCCCGCGTGGACCGATACCGTGGCGATGGTGGGCGACCATCTGCCATACGCATTCACACCGATGACAGGATACACCAACGTCCAGGTCCGCATCGACGGTCACGCGGCGGTCGCGTCGGGTACCGTGGTGGCCGACGCTGACCCGCATGTGATCACGGCGACGGCCGACCGCGTGGTGACCGTTCCGAACGGCGCGGAAGGCGTATACGGTGCCGCGCGGGCCGTGCTCACCTCGACCAACCCGCCGGCTGCGTTCCAGACGTATCTGGATTCGGCGTACGCGTACGCGGTCCGGATCGGAGAACCGAATCGGGTGGCTCAGGATCTCGACGACGTCGACGGGCTGGTGTTCGACTACCTGACGCAGCAGACGGCGATCCGGCGCGTGGATTCGGCCATCGCGGGATACTCGTTCCGAATCGGGCCCGATTCCCTCGGCGATCTGAGCGCCCCGCCGTTCGTCGATCCGAGCGACACGGGCACGATCATCTTCAATCGGGGGCCAGCCGCCCAACGCTCGGCGTCGCGGGGCAGCTTCGACGTTGCGCCGGGCGATACGATCGAGCCGACAGTCTTTCTCTACGTGAATGGAATCTGGAGCGACGAGGTGAAGACGGCGGCCACGTCGGTGCTGCTGCGCATGATCGTGTCGGGCGTTCCGGGGTTCGGGTCGCGAAGGATCAGCACGTACTACCACTACAATCGGACGTGGACCGATCAGACGTTGACCCCCGAAGAGCAGCGCGTCGATTGTGTGCAGTTCTTCGGTGCACGGCTGGCCGGAGGCGCGCTCGGCGCGAACTCGTTCCCGTCGTTCATGGCCACCTGCATGCAGGATACGAAGCTACGCAACCTGTCCGACGAGGACATCGTCGAGTCGATCCGACAGGTGTACGACATCCTCACTAACACCCAGGCGCCGGTCGTCGACGCGGTCGAGTTGGCGAATGACATTCAGCACTTCCGGACGCACGGCCGCCACGTGATCCTCGTGCCGCACTCGCAGGGTAATCTGGTGGGGGTGCAGGCGATCAACTTCCTTTCCATCCACCACGAGTATCGGCAGACGGCGGACTCGATGTGTCTGGGGGTGGTGTCGCTCGCCTCGCCGGTCGATCCGAGCCACTTTGCCGTTCCGCCCCACCAGCGGGCGGGCGTCGCGGTCGAGGGCGATCTGGTACCGGTCACCGGCGACAACATCTTCATCCCTCGGACAAGCACGTCACTCTCCCGACGCGTGGCTCTGCGCGGGGCGTTGCTGAGCCCCATCCCCGAGGTGGCCGCGCTCTATCTCACGTGGCAGGGATTCACCACCCTGCACTACGTGAACACGAGCTACCTGAGGACGGAGGCGGCGCCGGTGGTGCAGGCCGACTTGGCGCAGGTATACGGCGCGTGCACCGTGCACGGCCTCGAGCCCACGCAGCCATCGGTGACGACGCAGGTAGGGTCGCGCATTGGGGTCGGGGTCAACTTCCTCAACTCCTACGGCGACCATCTCACTCGGACCCTTCGTGCCGACGAGTGGAGTATCGCCGATTCCACAATCGTGGGACCGTCGAGTGCCGGTGTCTTCCGCGGATTGGCGCAGGGGCAGACTACCGTGACGGCCATTCTGGGGGCGTACAACGCGACCACTGAAGTCTATGTGGTTCCCGCCACGCCCCCGGCGATCGTGGGGCAGTGGTCGGGGACCTGGTACAGCGAGACCGATTCCAGCTCGTTCGGTACCATGCAGGTGGCCGTGAGCGGAAACATCTTCGCCATGTCGGCGACGGTCATGTGGACGGACCAGGCGGGCCAGGTGTGGAGCGCGTTCAGCACTACCGATCCGACGAACACTATCAACGACGTGCCGGGGCTGAGCTCCACCGCCCGATTCTGGGCCGCGTATAAGAAGCCTACTGAACCGAACGGATTCGATTTCTTCCGGTACTTCATTCTGACGAACCCCGCTGGGAGTACCCAGGCGACGGGTACGGCGTCCGACGGCAGCGGCCTGGACACATGGCAAATCCAGCTCACGCGGGTGAATCAATAGGAACGGTTGGCTGCATCGGCGACGCGGTGATGAACGGGTCGGTGCGGAAGCGGCTCGGGTTAGGGATCCCGCGCGCCTTGGCAGCGGTCATCGCGCTGGCGCTGGCGCTGACCGTTGGGCGGACCGCGGCCGCGCGGCCGCCTGCCGACTCAGGGGTAGCGAATGCGCTCCGCCTCGTTCCGTCGGGCGTCACCGCTCGCATCGAGACGCGCGGCGTGCACGTTGGGCGCATCCTGGGTCTGTCGGGCGATTCGGTGGTCGTGGACGAGGCAGACGATTCGCGCCACGTGGGGCCCCCTCCCTGAACGTTGGACCAGGGCGGCTGGCGGAATGATGGAGGAAACCGCTCGCCGCTCGGGGGGTGGACGCGAGCATGGCGGACCGTGGAAGTCGTACCCTCACGCGCTCACAGCGTGGGCCCGTTACAAACTCAGTTTGTAACCGTCGCGTTCGGCTCATTCCCGAGCCGTACCGACTTGGCGTGCATCCCTATGCTCTGCATTGACTTCCAATTGGCCCAGCCAAAACAACACCGCGAAGTCGGTTGAACCGAGGGGAATTTCGGTTCTTATATAGAAGATCTGAAGAAGCGGAAGGGGCCCGATGCGGATCAGCCGCACCGGGTGACGTATCGGAAGTTGGTACGGGGGTAAGGCGATCTGTCAGCGGGTGGCAATGGAGCCCTCAACAAACTGTCTCCCGAATTGGGGTACACAGCAACGCTTGCCCCGCGCTGGTAGCCAACATATCAGGGCCGATCTATGTCGATTCCGGAAGCTCTGGCGGAGCTTGGTCGCCGAGCTTTATTGTTCCGGGTGTGTCCCCATCTACCTACGCGTGGAACGTCGTGCTTAGCGGTAGCGGGTCGTCCATCAGCGGCCTCCCGAGCGCCAGTGGATACCTATACCTGAATCTCACTGATGCCGTCGGCGATACGGCAAGTGCGTCGCTGTATATCAACGTGAGAAGGCCCATCACAACCGTCCGAGCAGGAACTGGATATTGGCCGATAGCAGCACGTATGCCGTTTCGCAAACATGCTTCCCGCGTTGCGCACTCAATTCATTCAGCAAAGCCCGCAGCGGCCCGGCCTGCGGCTTGACCTTCACCTGCAGACTGTTACAGACGCCCTTGTTGTCGATCCAGCCCAAATCGCACGCCCGGTCGATGAGCGACGATAGCCTCATCGCCAGCGCGGCCGAGGATAGATCTGTCGGCATTGCGCCAACGCCGACCGTGAATCCAGTGATGCCATGGATCGTGACCACCGAGTCCAACGCAAGCGAGGAATCGACGGGAGTCACAATCTGCGTGCTATCCTCTGGCGTGTTGACTTCGGCCCAGTATGTAACGATGTCGAGCAACCCGCGTGCCGTGAACTGCAGCGCAGGTGTGGAATCGCCCGGCGCGATGAACAGCGTATCCTTTCCCCAGTCTGCGATCGGTCGCGTCTGCCAGCGCGTTCCCACTCTCCACTCCGGCCACGCACCGGGCATTCTTACCTGTAGAACACCTGGCGCATCCACCATGAACGACACAAGGGAGTCGTGCGCCGTCGGGATGACGGTTACGACGTATGCGAGCGTGACCGTGTCGCCTTCAGACGCTACGACCGTCGGGCGCACGATGACGCCAAAGCCCGAAGCAGGCGCGATCGTATCGCCGCCAGCAGCGGCGTCCTTCCTACCGAGGTTGGCACCAGCGGCCCAAGAGCCCGCTAATGGCCTAGACAGAGGCGTGGAGAGCCCGAGCGTGAGCACGACCACCGAAATGCCGTTGAATCGCATGCAGGCTCCTTATCGAAGAATCTTGAGGTGAAGATGGTTCCCCTCTGGGACAGATCCGGCGGCACCATCGATCCGGGCCCACACTTCCCTTAACCACCGCTTTTGCGCCCCCGTCAGAAACTTATTCTGAATATCTGCGGCCACCCCATCGCGGTGCGAGCAATGCTGCGGTGGTGCCCAATCTGCGTTGAGATCAAACAGCCCTCCGAGAGAAAGACTCTCGTCGTTGATGCCGAGCACCGGTAAGCCATGCGCGACCACCGAGTCCGCGAGAACCCGCAGCGAGACCGCGGTCTGCGCTGAGGCATAGTGCGCGTCCGGATGAATAGGCTTCTCACCGGTGAACATGTAGTTCACATAGGTCGGCAAGTGGGTCAGTGCATACCCGACCGTGACCGTATCCGCAGTTGTCGGCGCGCCATCGGCTGACGCCGTCACCACATACTGACCGCTCGGTTCTGGAGCAACGAACCTAAAGTTTGCGACGCCGCTCGAGCCGGTAACTACCGTCATATCAGAAACCTGCGCGCCTGAAACGAAGGAACCGGTTGGTCGCTCGACGTTGTCGTGGATGTGCGAGCCGCTGAACCGCACCGCCGATAATGTCAGCATGATTGACCGACCATTCACGGAATCCGGGTTTGCCGGGTTCACAGGTGTGACACGCACTTGATAGCCGCGCTGCTGGGGGATTGGGGGAATTGTACAGACGTCGTTACGGAATGCCTTCCAAGACGGAGTAAGCAGCCCGGTCGTAGCCGGTACCAGCAACAACTTGATGCCGGACGCCTGCGAGCGGAACGTTACCCGCATCGAGTAGGCCACGTAGTCCAGGGGCGCCGGAATGAGGTGCACGCTCGCGATTGCTCCGGACAGCGTGCCCGTCTGCGTCGTCAGCGTACCCGGCATGTTGTTCCCCGGGAACGGCACCGTGCCGATCAGGCCGCCCGTGCTGTCGAGCGCACTCATCTGGTTGCCCGCGAAGGTCGGATCATACGCGGTCACCGTCACGCTCGCCACCGGTTGGCTGAACGTAATGATGATCACATGCGACACGCCGTGACCCTGGTCGCTCTGAAACGTGGCACCCGCGGCAAGAAACGCGTCGGCCGGGACGGCCCGGAAGAAATGCACGTTCACGCCGCAATACGTCCCGTCCTGGAAGATGGGAACGCCTTGGCTTCCGCATCCCGGCGTGACGTCGGCATGCATCCGACCGAGGCCCGCCACGGCACCCCGCGTCGCGGACGGCTGGGAGCTCGCCGAGGAGTCGACCGACGCGAACCAAGGCCTCGCCACCGCGACCACGGCCGCCGCGCTCGATGCGATGAGCACCACGTGGCCATTGAGCCCCGCGGCGAGGGCCCGATTGAGTGTCACCTGCAACGTCGTCGTATCCGCGGAAGCGAACCTCCAGCCCGTCGTCGCCATCGTGAGATTGCGCAGCGCCACACGAGCATCCACGATGCCGTCGGAGACATCGACGATCTCGTCCGGATTGATGCCATTCAGCACAGTGGAGTCGGCACGCAACTGCAAGGTCAACGAATCGCCCGGAACCGGCGCATACCGAATGGCTGCGATGGCCACCGGGATGTTGGTCGAATCCGGATTGGCGAGCGCCGACCAGAGCGGTCCAGTGTTGTTGAACAGGACGCATGAGGCCGGGCACGTTCCGCTGGCGGGAGCGAGGCTGGCGGACATTCCACGGGGACTCGCGGGCGCCTTCGATGCAGGCGCCACTACATGATCGCTGGGCGCACACGACAGCACTACCGCGGCGGCGGCGACTACAATCAGTATTCTGATGCGCTGACGCATCGGTTCCAATCGGCGGGGGGAGCCGCGTCTGCCGCGGTTCCCACCTTCGGGCGACCGATCGGCTGACGTACGGCATGGACCCATCATTCACTTTGTTCGGTGACGGCGCAAGGCCCGGATCGGGTTGTGTCAACGTTCAGTAGAAATGTCCCCTGTTTTAGTTCATTAGAAATGTCCCATTCGCGTTGTCGGTTGATGGTGGGTAGCAGTCGTCGGGAGTTGTTCCAGGATCGTTGGGCCTGGGTCCCTGAAAAGTGGTCCAGCGAGGGCCACGTCAAAGGGTCGGCCCACGGCTCCGGAGCACAGCCCGTAGGTGCGACCCGGTGCGACGCGGTCGATTCACCGACGCTCGGATCATTGTCGCCGGTCGGGGGGCCAGATCCGTGACAAGCGGCCTTGTCACGGACGGGTGCTCGTGACAAAAGTGAACTACACGACCTGCCGCTATTTCCCCTATGAAGACAGCGCCGATCCCGTCATAACCACGCTTCCGGGCTCGTAGTGCGAGGGGAATTTTCAGGCTTATATAGAAGATCTGAAGAGGCGGAAGGGACCCGATGCGGATCAGCCGCATCGGGTGACGTATCGGAAGCTGGTGAGGGGGTAGGGAAGCATCAGCCTTGGGGGCACCGCGCACGTCGGCTCAGCTTTGAGCGCGCTCAGCTTGTGCGCCCTGCCGCGTTGCCGAGGCGCTCAGGTGACGTTTACCGCCACCCGGTCCGAAATCA
>Ga0307373_10002567_pt1 | contig 32547 bp, 28 predicted proteins | sample OX2MG_FD_202534 | JGI IMG/M metagenome (GOLD analysis project Ga0307373, IMG submission 202534) | Soil microbial communities from Risofladan, Vaasa, Finland - OX-2 | ecosystem: Environmental > Terrestrial > Soil > Coastal area > Acid sulfate soil | place: Finland: Risofladan, Vaasa | collected...
GCTTGTACGCCTCCCGCATCTCCTCTACCGTCTCCTCCGTGAGCTGGCCCCGGTTGAGGTTGTATCGAGCGGTCATGTCTCCCCGGTGGCCCATCCAAAATTGAGCGTGAGCGTGGGAGACTAGCCCCTGACTCTCGCAGGTGAGGAGGCGGGTGGCGAAGGTAGTCCGCAAGACGTACGGCCGGTCTTCTAGCTGCGCGGCTCGGATCGCGTGTCGAACTAGGTCGCCGATATTCATGGTTCGAATGAACGTCCGCTTTGCCCGCTCCGGTACGATGATAGGAGACTCGGGGCCGACTTTCTCTCCGCCGCGAAGCCGGGTCTCAAGGTAGGTTTTCAGATAGCCTGCCCCCTCCGATCCGATGAACGTCGCGTAAGAGTGGCCCCCCTTTGACAAGTCCCGCCGCACGACGATTCGGAGGGGCAGCTTGTCAAACCGTACCTCTCGCTTTTCGATTCGCACGTCGGGAAGGTCCCGGACCTGCAGACCATCAAGCCCGAGGTAATTCCCGAGGACCATCGGCCGGACTCCGCTCATTACCATCAGGGAGACGGCGACCTTCTCTCGGGCGGACGCTGCATTGAGGACGGCCCGGAGCCGGTCGGGAGATAGAGCGGTCTCCTCAAACACGCGGTCCGCGTCGCGGACCTTAACCGCTCCTCGCGGCAGCTCGACCCCGCCGAACCGGAGCCAAGAACGGACGACTTTCACCGTGTAGGCGACGTAACTCCCCTTGCGTCCGCGCCGTCGTTCGTCCTCCTCGAAGCTGTCCAACAGGTCCACGATCCGTTTCGGCCCGAGGCCAAGCAGCTCGCTAGGTGACGACCCGACGCGGAGGCAGAACGTACCGAGGCGGCGGGGCCAAACGTCCGAGGTTGATGGACTCGATTTCTCAAGCCGCCTCCGCCATCGCACGACCTCGGGCTCGCTGAGCAGGCGATCGCGCTTTTGCCGAGCGCTCTTGGAGGGCCACTTTGGCATGACGGGTTCCCAGGTAGGGTCAGGGCGTCTCCCCTATATATGTATCCCTTAACGCTGTAACTGTAAGTAGCCCCGGGCGGATTCGAACCGCCGTCGCCGGCTCCAAAGGCCAGCATGCTTGGCCACTACACCACGGGGCTGCGACCGGCCCAGCGATGGCGTGCGATAATAAGCTGATGCGGCGCGAGCGCCGTCCCAAACCGCCGTACGTGCCGGCGACCCGCGACCTTTGTACTCCTCCGGCCTACTCCCGGCCGTGCGGCGGACGAAGATCTTGGTCACGATTGGACCGGCCTCGTGCTCCACAGCCCAGCTCGCGGGGCTCGTGCGGGCCGGCGCGGACTCCTTTCGTCTCAACTTTTCGCACGGGACCGACGCCGAACACAGCTCATGGCTTGCTCGAATGCGTTCGGTTCGGGAACATCTCGGTCGCGAGCTCCCGATCGTCGGGGACGTTCAGGGTCCCAAGATGCGCATCGGCGCGCTCGCTTCGGAGCCGGTGCGACTGGTCGAGGGCGCATTCTGGACGCTCGATGAGTCGGACCGACCGGGCGATGCGCATCGTGTGGGTGCGCACGTACCGGGATGGACCCGCTCGGCCCGCGTCGGTGACCCGATTCTTCTCGGCGACGGCGGGGTGGAGCTGAGGGTCACCCGGGCCGATCGAAGGGGGATCCGGGCCCGCGTAGTCCACGGAGGACCGGTGCGCAGCCACGCGGGGCTCTTCCTCCCCCGGGCCCACCTGCGCACGCGCGTCCTCGGGCCGAAGGACGTGCACGACATCGGGATCGGTGTCGCGGGCGGGATCGATTTCCTCGCCGTGTCGTTCGTGAGGAACGCCGAGGATCTGCGCCTCGCCCGCTCGGCCCTGGACCGCCGGCCGGGGGGAAATCGAGTAGGTCTCATCGCCAAGATCGAACGCGCGGAGGCGCTCGATGCGATCGATGAGATCCTGCTCGCGTGCGATGGGATCATGGTCGCGAGAGGCGATCTCGGGGTCGAGGTCCCTCTCGAGCGCCTCGCCCTCGCGCAGAAGATGCTGGTGCGCAAGGCCAATCTCGCGGCTCGTCCGGTGATCGTGGCCACGCAGATGCTCCTGAGCATGGTCCACGCGCCCCGGCCCACGCGGGCCGAAGCGACCGACGTCGCCAACGCCGTCCTCGATGGAGCGGACGCCGTCATGCTCTCCGAGGAAAGTGCGATCGGAGAGTATCCCGAGGACTCCGTTCGCTGGCTCGCCCGGATCGCCTCGGCGACCGAGGGTCACATTCCGATGGGCGTTCGCTCGGACGCCTCGGGATCCGCGCCCACGGAACCTACGCCCGAGCGGGCGGTGGCGTTGGCCGCCGTAGAGCTCGCCCACGCAGTCGACGCCCGAGCCATCCTCACCCCGACCCACTCCGGTCGGACCGCGACGCTCATCTCTTCGTTCCGACCCCGGGTGCCGATCGTCGCGCTCTCGGCGGTCCCCGAAACGCGCCGTCGCCTCGGCCTCGTCTGGGGCGTTGAGAGTCGTGCGGTCCCCGCGCGCCAGTTGCTCACCGCGCTCCGGGGTCGTGCCCTTGCGATCGCGCGCGAGCTCGGCCCGGGTCCCGCCGGCCGCGTGGTCTTGACGGCCGGCTATCCGGTCGAGGGCCGACCGACGAACCTCGTGACGATCGTCGATCCCGCCACCGGCCCTACGCGCGCGGCGCCGTCGCGTCGAGATGGGCGTGGTGCGCCGTCCCCAGGTAGGCGTAGAACAGCAGGGGGAGAAACCCGATAGTGATCGCTCCGGCGAAGATCCAGGCGAGGACGTAGCCCCCGTACTCCGCGAGGTACCCGAACGCGATCGCGAGACCGCTCCCCACGAACACCTGGATCGTGTTCAGCGAGGCGATCCCGAGCACGAGATGCTCGCCGCCCGTGTCCGGCATGTACGTCGGGATGAAGTACAGCACGGCGACCGCCACGCCATCGGCAAAACCCACGTAGATGAACAGCGCCGCGACGGCATAGAGGGGCAGGAACGGGATCGTCGCGATCACGACCCCGATCGTTGCGCTGAACAGGACCAGGAGGAAACGATGTCGTCGGCTGCCCTTCGCGAGCCATCCTCCCGCGATCCCTCCAGGGAAGGCGGCCACGACCACGAGTGCGGCGACGGCCGCAGTGATCCCGATCCCCCAGTCGGGATGGACCTCGGCGCCGTACTGTACGAAGTACTGAGCGATGATGTACATCGAGGCCCACAGACCGGCCAGGGCCAGCGATATCGCCCAGAGCGAACGGGACCGGAACACCCGGACGGCGGCGCGCTGGATCTCGGAGAACGTACCCACGACCCGTCGGACCGGTTCGAGGGGAAGGATCCACGCCGCGAACCCGGCGAAGCCCAGAAGGACCATGCCTCCCACGCCGAGCGTCCATTGCCAACCGATCACGGTTCCCAGAAGCGCCCCCCCGAAGAGTCCGATCGCGCCCCCGAGGCTGAAACCCCCGTTGTACAGCCCGATGATCGGGGCGCGCTGTTCGTGCGGATAGTACGACGCGACGAGGCTGAGCCCCGGCGCGAAGAAGAACGCCGCTCCGGCTCCGGTCGCAAAACGAGCCGCCGCGAGGATCTGCCAGTCCGGTGAGAGCGCGCTGAGCGTGCCGAAGATCCCCATCACGCACAGCCCCGCAAGGGCCACCGGCCTCGCCCCCCAACGGAGGGCCGCCATTCCACCCGGGATCTGGAACAGGCCAACCCCGAGCAGGTAGATTCCGAGAACGAGCCCCAGCTGCGAGGTGCTGGCGTTGAGGCCCACGCCGATGAGCGGGAGGACGGCGCCGATGTTGTACCAGTTGAACGCGTAGACGACTCGGGCGATGAACAGGGCCGCTGCAGCGTTCCTTCGATCGAGCGGAGCGAGCGCCGCGGTCAGGCCCCCCGCCTCCCGATCTCCCCGTGCACCTCGAAGTAGCGCAGCAGGCCGAGGGCGGCGAGCGAGTAGCCCGAGACCAGATCGGAGTGCCCGTTCGCGCCCGCGGCGGACCCGGACGACGCGAGACGGGCTTCCTCGTGCGCCCGCAGACGCGCTGCGACGAACTCCGCGTCCGGGCTCTCGCGCGCGGCCTCCAGGGCCACGTCCCGCCACTCCTGGACGATGCCTCGGTACTCGGCGAGGTCCTTCGGGCCCCCCGGAGCGGGACCGAAGTGGCTGTAGAGCACGATCGCCGGATCGAGCCGGCGCATCTCCTCGACGCTCGAATAGAGCTGGTCGAGATCGAGGTCCGGCGGAGGGATCGCGGGGCGTGCACGCCAACTCCCTTCGAGTCGGACCCCGGCGCCGTCACCGGTAAAGACCGCCCGAGTCCCCGAGTCGAAGAATGCGAGGTGGTGGCGGGCGTGGCCTGGAGTGGCAATAATCCGGAACTCCCCCCCGGTCACCGGAAACGACTCCCCGCCGCGGAGGGCCACGATCCGGCCCGGCGCAACGGGGACGATGGGACCCCACAGCGGATCCGCCGCGACCCCCCAGGCCCGCCGCGCGCTCGCGATGAGGCGGGTCGGGTCGACGAGATGCGGGACGCCGAGCTCGTGCGCGTAGAAGGTAGCGCCGGGCAGCTTGTCCACGAGCGCGCCCACCCCTCCGGCGTGATCGAGGTGAATGTGCGTGACGAACACCCGGCGCACCTCGCCCGGCTCGACCCCGGCCGCTGCGAGCCCCTTCAGCAGGAACTCGCGGCAGGTGGTCGGTCCGGTCTCGACCAGGGTCCAGCCGCCTTCCTGAGGCAACAGGTAGGCGGCCACCAGTCCCTCGGTGTCCCGGAAGTCGAGGTCGATCATCCGGCGGTTCTTCCCGAGCTCGAGGACCGTCGGGGCGCTCATGGCTCCCTCATGTGGGCACCGAAATCTGACCGTAGAGCGCGAGCGCCCCCACGATCGTCATGGCCCCGCAGATCACGATCGCGCCGATCCAGGTCGTCCGGCTCCACCGCATCACCTTCGCCCCGTCGAGCGGGCCGAACGGGAGCAGGTTGAACGTGGCGAACCACCCGTTGAAGAACGTCAGCCACAGGAAGGCTCCGACCACCGCCGCAGAGAGATGAGACACCGAGGTCGCGACTGCGCCGGCAAAAAAGACCGCGGAGAAGGCGAGGTTGGTCATCGGCCCGGCGAGGCTCGTTCGTCCCCACTCCCGGAGGTCGTTCATTCCCCCGACCACCGTCGCGCCGGGGGCCGCGAAGAGGAACCCGAAGCTGGCCGTCAGGACGCTGAAGGCGAGCCCGGAGGGAGACATCCGGAACTCGGCCCAGGCGTGGTGGCGCTGGGCGACGAACTTGTGGGCGAGCTCGTGGGCCAGGAATCCGGTGACCGCCGCCGTCGCGGCGATGGCAAACGTCGAGAGCGAGAGGAACCCGGCCAGGCTCGACACGCCGGCGAACAGGCTCAGGCTCCCGATGATCAACATCAAGTCGAACGTCAGCACGATGAACGCGATCAGGAGGTCGCGGATCTCGATGGGAGAGGTCGCGTAGCGCGCGGGAGCGGCGGGATAGGCCGTCGTCGTGTAGTAGTAGCTTGTATTCGGACCGGTCATTCGATCTTCCTCGTGGAGGACGCCCACCGCCGCACAGGCATCGGATGCGCATCCTCACGACCCGTCAGGAGCCCCCGAACCATATCGATCCCGTCCGCGAGCCGGGGGCCCGGCCGGCTGAAGTAGGCCTCGTCGGCGATGTAGATCCCGAGGCGGGGAGTGAGGCGGTCCATGCCGGCGTGCAGCGAAGGGCGTTCCAGTTCCGACTGCGTTCGCTCCACGGAAAAGCTGCACGGGCTGAGCACGACGAGATCGGGAGCGTACCGATCGATCTCCTCCCACGTCGTCCGAATGCCGGGCTCACCGGAGCACGGACCGATCGCGTCTCCGCCGGCCGCGCGCACGATATCCGGCGTCCACAGGCCGGCGAGGATAGGGGGATCCAGCCATTCCACGATGGCCACCAGTGGGACACGGCCGGACAGAGGGGGTGCGGTCGACCGGGCCCTCAGCTCGGCTTCGATCCGATCGCCCGCGGCCTCGTCCCCGATCGCACGTGCCACCGCCCCGACCGTGTCCCACACGTCGGAGAGCGTCCGGGGGGTCAGCGAAACGATCGTCGGAGCGATCCCGGCCTCACGGCACGCGGCGACGACCTCCTCCTCCGTTACCGAACAGACGCCGCATAGGTCCTGGGTGAGGAGCAGCTGGGGCGCGAGCTTCGTGAGCAGGGGGATGTCCAATGTGTACAGGCTTTCCCCCCGGCCCCGAACCTCGCGCACTCGCGCATCGATCTCCTCCGAGGAGAGATGGCCGTCCCTGTGCTTCGGTCGCATGACCGCCGGCCGGGATCGCACGGCGGGTGGGTAGTCGCACTCCTCGCTCCGACCGACTAGATCCGACGCGTGGCCGAGAGCGCAGACGATCTCGGTGGCACTCGGTAGAACGGAGACGATGCGCATGCGGCCCTTCCAATCGCTCGACTACGTCGAAGAGGATAGCTTACCTTTTCGCCCGGACCGGAGCCGCCTGGAGGGAGCGGCGGAACTTCGCCGGGCGTGGGCCGGGGGCTTCGACATCGGCGGGGGTGAGGCGGAGGCCCTCTGCCGAGCGACCCGGATGGACGCCTCCACGCTCTGCCGTGCCGTGGCCTCGGCCTCCGTGGTCAGGCCCAGGGCTCGCGCGGTGTTCAGCTCGAGGCGCGCTCCCGCGGCGTCGCCGGTGCGTTCGCAGGCAAGAGCGGAGAGCAGGCGTAGATGGGCGTCCGAGGGTGAAGCCCGGAGCATCGTTTCGACTTCGCCCCGTGCTTCGACCCACTGCTCGGACTCGATCAGCGCTCCGAGGAGGCCGGCATGCGCCGCAGTGAGGTCCGGGAAATCGCGCACGAGTCCCCGGTACGCACGGATCTCCCGGTCGGTTCGACCGAGCGCCCCGAGCACGACCGCACGGCCGAGCCGAGCGTCCGGGTTATCCGGATGGAGCGCCTGCACTTCTTTCCAGGCCGCATCTGCTTCCTTCCACTGTCCGAGGATCGCGAGCGAACGTGCCACGCCGATGAGGGCGGGTAGATACTCCGGCTTGAGGGCGGCCGCCTGCCGATAGAACCGGAGCGATAGCGCCGGAACGCCCGAGTCCTCCCAACTCCGGGCCCGGCCCAGGATGGCCTCCAACCGCTCGACCGTCGGGAGGTAGTGCCCGCGCGGAGCGCCGCTGACCGGGGGAGAGGGGGGGAGGAGCGGTGACTCGATTCCCAGCTGCTGGACGAGATTCACGAACGCGGGGCCATCGACCACGGTCCCGCCGCCGTCTCCCACCTCCCCGCGGACGGCGCCGGACACGGGATCGGGCGAGAACAGCACGAGCCGCTCCGCAGGGGCCCCATTTGTCTCGAGCCAGTGGTGGACCGATGCCGGGCTCACCCGATCTGCGCGGGGGGCGAACACGAAGAGGAACCCGTCCGTGCTGAGGACGACAAACCCGTCCCGCACTGGCCGCGCGGCCGCGAGGTGCTGGTCCATCGCTTCGAGCATCTCGCCGACGAGACGGACAAACGCCCGGGTCTCCATCGCTCCCGGCAGGGTCGAGCGCTTAAATACGAATGCCAATCCCGCCGGCGGGGCGAACCGTGGAGTTCTCCGAGCTCGCGAAGTACCGGCGATCGATCGAGAGGGAGATTGCCCGACAGTACGCGGCGGAGCGACGAAGGGCCACCCCCACCGTGCGTCCGTACCTCGATATTCTGGAAGAGTTCACGCTTCGCGGGGGAAAGCGATTCCGGGCGATCTGTCTCCTCGCCGGATACCACATCGCCACGGGTCGAGATCCGAAGGTGGTGGTGCCCGCCGCCGCCGCGATGGAGCACTTCCAGAGCTGGATGCTGATCCACGACGACATCATCGATCACGGCGAGGAGCGCCGAGGCGGCCCCACCGTCCACCGTCGCCTCGCATGGGAACACGCCGAGTCGAAGGCCGAGGGCTCGGCGGAGGACTACGGCACGGGGATTGGCATCACGGTCGGCGATCTCGAAGAGCCGTTCACGGTCGACGCCCTTCTCTCCACGCCGGCTCCCCCGGCCGCCCGTCTCGCGGCCCTCGCCGAGTACGTCGAGATGACGCGCCTTACCGCGTACGGCCAGCTCCTGGACGTCCGCAACGGAACGCTCGAACCGAGTCGGGTCACCGAGAAGGACGTGTTGCTCGTGCACGAGTTGAAGTCGGCCGTGTACACCGTCGTCTCCCCGCTGCGCATCGGGGCCCTCCTCGGCGGCGTTCCAGCCCGTCGCCTCGAGGACCTCACGGCGATCGGAACCGATCTCGGGATCGCCTTTCAGCTGCGGGACGACGTCCTGGGTGCGGGCTTCGACGCCGGAGCGAGCGGGAAGAGCTCGAACGATATCGTCGAAGGGAAGCGCACTTTGCTCATCGTGCGCGCGTGGAGCGCCACGGACGAGGCGGGCCGGGACCGCCTTCGCCGGGTCCTCGGCAACCCCCACGCCGCCACGGAGGACGTAGAACGCGCTCGCGACCTCATCCGGTCGACGGGGAGTCTCGAGTATTCCGAGCAGCGGATCGCGCGCCTCGCCCAGCGGGCGTACGCTCGGCTGGCGCGGAGCCGGACGATCCGCCCGGCGGGAAAGCCGCTGCTCCGAGAGATCGGCGATCGCCTGGTCCAGCGCTCGACGTAGGCGCCGAGACCGGTTCAGCCTTGGGAGCCGCCCGACACGGGGACCCCGGCGGCCTGGAGCGCCTCGGAGATCTCCTTCTGCATCGTCGTGTAGCGCTCTTTGAGATGGTTCTCCTGCCGCTCGAGCGCCTTGTGCCGGATCTCGAGGGTCTCCTTCTCTTCCGTGAGTAGCTCCTCGACCTCCTTGCGGCTCTTCGCCTTCACGATCAGGCTGCCGATGGGCCGGTAGATCGTCGCGTCCTCGGGGAGGGACTTGAGCTCCTCGAGTGTATGCGTCACTTCCCGCAGCTTCAGGTCCATCTGCAGGCGCTGTTGGGAAGTCGATTGGAGCTCCTGCTGGAGGCGCTGGAACTGTCGGAGATCGTTCTGGATCTTCGCGGGTATCGCCACGAGGGTTCCGGACCGAACGCGTTAGATAAGCGCTTCGGCCGTGCGTATGTCCTTGAGGGGCGGGGCTAGGATCGGGAGAGCGGAGGGACGCCACCGGCGCGCGGAGCGCGCGCGGCTCTCACCGTCTCCAGCGTCAGGTGGACCCAGCCGAGGTACGTGTTTAGGGCCGCCCGCGCGGCGCCGGTGTCCCGCGCCTCGAGCGAGATCCGGACGATCTTCGGAACGGAGTGATCGATCGACGCAGTGGCCCGAGGCACCTCGCGTGCGGCCTCGGGAGCGAGCGCGCGCGCAAGCCAGTCCGCGACCTCGGCCTCTTCGAGGCGGATCGAGATCGTCGCGGTCCACGGCGGCTCTGGGCTCATCGGTGGAGTTCCGACTCGATCCGATCGACCACTCGGTCGGTCTTCGCGGCCGCGGCGCGGACGTAGGCCCCCGGATCCAGTAGCTCCCCGATCTCCTCCGGCGTCAGGAGCGTGGCGATGGCGGGATCGGCGGCGGCGCGGTCGGCGAGTCCGGCGCCGTGAGCCGCGTCTCGCGTGAGCGTGCGGAGCCGCTCGTGGGCGTCGGCGCGGGCCATTCCGCGCGCGGTCAGGGCGAGCATGAGGTTCTCGGTCATCGCGTTGCCCTGCGAACGCTTCAGATGCTCCGCCATGCGATCGGTGTCCACCCGAAGGGTCCGGAACACCTCCGCCATCTTGCGCAGGATGTCGTCGGTCAACACGATGGAGTGCGGCAGCGCGATCCGCTCGTTCGCCGAGTTGGCGAGGTCGCGCTCGTGCCACTGGATCATGTTCTCGAGCGCGGGGAGCTGGAAGGCGCGGACGAGGCGGGCGAGGCTCGCGACGTTCTCGGAGAGCATCGGGTTACGCTTCTGCGCCATGGTCGAGCTTCCGACCTGCTTCGACTCGTCGAACGCCTCCATCACCTCCCCGATCTCCGTCCGCTGCAGGTTGCGGACCTCCGTGGCGAGCCGTTCCGTGCTCGCCGCCACGAGAGCCATGAAGTTCGCGAACTCGGCGATCCGATCGCGGCCGACGATCTGCGTCGGTGCCTCGGCCACTCCGATCCCGAGCCGGCGCATCACGCCGGCCTCCACCTCCGGCGCGTGCGCGCCGAAGCCGGCGCCGGTGCCGACCGCCCCGGCCATCTTCCCGACCAAGAGGCGCGGCGTGAGCTCCTCCAAGCGTCGGTGATGGCGGGCGATCTCGGCAGCCGCGGACGCCATCTTGTACCCAAAGCTGATCGGGACCGCGTGTTGGCCATGCGTGCGACCGATCTCGGGCGTGGCACGATGTTTGCGCGCGAGGGCCACGAGCGCGAGCGCGAGCTCTCGGAGGTCCTCCCGCAGGATCGCGACGCTCTCCTTGAGTTCGAGCGCGAGCGCGGTGTCCGTGATGTCGGCGGAGGTCGCCCCATAGTGCACCCAACGACCGGACGGGCCGGCGGCCTCAGCGAGCGAACGCACGAGCGCCATGACGTCGTGGCGCAGCTCCCGCTCGAGCGCGTCGGCCCGGGCGAGGGTCACGCGGTGTTCGCGGACCGCGCGATCGATCGCGTCGGCGTCGGCCTTCGGGACCAGTCCGAGCTCCGCTTCGGCGAGGGCGAGGGCGGCCTCGACGCGGAGTGCGCGATCGAGGCGCGCGCCTCGGGAGAAGATCTGCCGAACCTCGGCCCGGCCGTACCGGAACTCGAGGGGACAGAACAGGCTCTCCGCATCCTCCGACACGCTCCGGAGAGCCGGCTCGTCGTATAATAGACGTGCGTCCGGGAGGGCAGTCGCTGGGAGCGCGGTGACCGAGGCCCGAGAACGCGTCGAGGCCCGCTCGCGGGAGGTCCTAGGGTGCCGGCGGCTGGAATCCGCCCGAGGACGACGCGGCATTCATCGTGGCTCGGTCCACGTATCCATCGGAGTCGAGGAAGTGCATGTAGCCCGGCTACTGGCCCTTCACCGCCGAGCGCCCGCGGGTTCCGCGGGGGCCGGGTACTGCCAGGCCCGGCGCTCCCCCGGCCGAGCGAAATCCTCGATGGTGGTGACGGCATCTCCGGCCAAGGAGATCAGAATGACCACGATGAGCCCGAGAAGGATCGCGAGGGTGCCGACCGAGACGGCGATCGATTGGTACTCGACCGTGTTCGGAGCGATGCCTACCACGACCACGAAGTAGAAGATCTCGAGCACCGCGGCTCCGATCTCGATCGGGCCGTAGTACCGGGTGGGATGCGCGGCGTACGCGGCCCCGGCCAATAGCGCGAACAGGGAACCGACCCATGCAAGGGAGGAGGGGAAGCTTGCGACGGGGATCCCGTTCGATTGCAACATCGACACAAGATACAGCGGGAGCCAGACCACGGCGAAGTACGTCCCCAGACCGAGCGCTACCCCTCCGATGATCCTCCACATCCACCACGGCACGCTGAACTGCCGAGAGCGAGCCAGCACGAACCGCGTTCCAAGAAGTGCGGCCAGGACGAGCCAGAATTCGTAGAGAGGCGTCGGCCAGTTCGATACGGGAGTGCTGGAGGGCAGGACCCGGTTGAGGTAGTACCAGAGCTGGGTGTCGATCAGGAGGTAGAGGACGAGCGCGAGAGCTACGCCTCCCGCAGCCCGCCAGGCCCATCCGGCGGGGGAGTCCGGGCGCAGGGGAGCGAGGGCGTAGCCGGCCCCAGCGAACGCCGCCACGACGATCCAGATCGCGTACATCGTCGAGTTCCATCCCGTGATCGGAGAGTTGGACGGGAGGAGACCGAAGGCCCGCAGCAGGAACCAAAACAGTCCGTCGAGGATGATGAAGATCGACACGGCGATACCGAGTCCGATGGCGACGTGTTTCGGCCACTCGGGGGCCGGAGCCGGGGTCGGCGCGTTCGCGGGGGTGCTCGAGCCGGGGTCGGGCTCGGCCATGGCTAGGCCTCCACGGGGATCGGGGGGAGCTGCACGCTAAACGGAGAACCGACCCCGCCGCTCAGCGTGGCCACGAAGGAATCTCCGGTCAAGCTCGCGCAGGGGGTCGGGACCTGGGCCGTCTGGCCAAAGGGCTGACCGCTCGGAGTGGAGACCCCGAAGGAACCGGTGCCGCACGAGACGCCCCCGGGCGTGAGCACCTGGAAGGCGAGGAGCCCAGCGAGCGAGAACGAGGCGTGGTTCTGGAACGCGAGCGTCACACTCGCCTCGCCCCCGGCGACGCTCGCGGTCACGACGGCGTTCATGAACGGCGCGCCCCAGGATTGATTCTGGACGAAGTGAACCGAAACGGGTACGAGCAGGATCCAGCCCACCGTTGCGTTCACCCAGATCCCGAACTCGAGGGTCTCGGAATTCGTCAGCAGGGCCTGGCCGGGCGAACCCGGAGCGACCGATACCGAGACGCCGAGCCCGAGCTGGCCCGATCCTCGCGAGGGGATCCCCGTGGATGGGGTCGAGCCTTGACCCAAGATGATTCCCGAGGCTGTGTAGATGACCACGCCCGCGCCGAGCGTGAGCGGGTAGAGGCCGGAGTTCGACACGTTGAGCGTCTGGGTCGCCCTGATGGTCGAGGAGCCGACGAACCCGAACGTGCCCTTGTTCGAACCGCCGCTCGGCTGCAGGTCCTTCGCGACGTTCCCGAAGGAGTACGCCACCGTCGCGAGGTAGAGGATGAACAGGACGAAGACGACCAGCGACGCCCTCTTGAGGATCTTGGTGAGCCGCACGAGACGCGGTGGACGTGAGCGCGTCGGTCCGGTCCGCGCCATTGGCGGAGGAAGCGGGCTTCCCCTTGTAAATCTTGGGCTGGACCCTGACCAGGGTTCCGGCCATGTACCCGGCCGGTACCGAGCTCGCGCGATTCTACGGTTTCGACCCGCTCGACGAGCGCCGGCGGGGAGGGGGCAGGAGCGGGAGCTCTACCGGAGGCGGCTCGGGTTCCCCCGAGGTTCCGTCGCCCATGAGCAACGGCGTGGCTACCCGTTCGTGGAAGCGGTCGGCGACATGCCCGATCCGATCGACAACCCGGTCCGAAAGCTTCCCGCGGGCCTTCCCGAGAGCAGCCTCCAGCCCGAAGCGGGCCTGCTCCCACCGGTAGAGGTGCTCCGGGTAGGTGGCCTCGTACAGCAGGGTGCTGCCCCCGGATCTCCGGCTCGGGGTCGAATGCCCGGTCAATCGGTCCTTCACGGCCTCATGAAATCGCGTTCCCGGGACTGGCACCGCGATCGATACCGAGTACTCTTCCGGACTGAATCGTCGGAAGAGCTGGAGCGTCGCTTCGATATCCGCGAGGGACTCCCCCGGGTACCCGAGCATCAGGAACCAGAACTGTCGGATCCCTTCCGCGCGAAGCGCCTCGGCCGCGCGCTCGACCTGGGCGAGGCGCGTCCCGCGGTTCATCAGGTCGAGCATCTTCTGGCTTCCGGATTCGACCCCGACGTAGACCCGCTCGAGGCCGGCCTCGCGCATGCGCTTCAGGAGGTCCGGCTTCAGGAGATCGACGCGGGCGAGGCACTCGAACTTGAGGTGGAGGTCCGCGGCCTCCATGCGGTCCAAGAGCTCGTCGAGCCACGCTCGAGAGATGCCAAAGACATCGTCGCAGAACCGGACATAGTCGACGCCGTACCGCTGGTGGAGTGCCTGGAGCTCGCGGACCACGCGTTGAGGCGATTGCTGGCGGAAGGTCCGGCCGAACGTCGGCTTCGAGCACCAGGAGCAGTCGAACGGACATCCGCGCGAGGTGAGCACGGCGGAACGCCGCTCGCCCGTTCGGCGCTGCCAGCGCTCGAGGTAGCCGTCCATATCAATCAGGTCCCAAGCGGGGAGCGGAAGATCGTCCAGCTCCCGGATCACCGGCCGGGAAGGACCGTGCACGGTGCGGCCGGCCCTGCGCAGAACGACGCCGGGCATCCCGGCGATCTCGGCACCCGTGGCCAGCCCCTGGGCGAGCGCGACCGAGGTCGCTTCGCCTTCGCCGGTCACGACGAAGTCGAACCCGGCATCGAGGTAGAACTCCGGCCGGCTCGCCGAGTCCGGACCCCCGGCTACCGAATGGACCCCCGCGGCACGCGCCAGCCGCGCGATCTCGGCCGCCCGGTCGTGCGTGAGCGTCTTCGTGTGGACCCCGACGATATCGGGCCGAAACGAGCGGATCCCCGCCTCGACCGGGCGGACGTCACGGGCGAACGTGAGGTCGACCATGGAGACCGCGCAGTCGTGCGACCGGAGGTACGCTCCCAACGTCAGAAGGCCGAGCGAAGGATACAGTTCCACGAACTTGCGCTCCATCGGGTCCTCGCGCGCGAGGTACGGATCGACGAGCAGGACCCGGGGAGGGCTCGTCGCGGGGGAGCGGGTGCCCGTGGACTTTGCGCTAGGCACGCGTCCGCCTCCCGCGGGGAACCGGGCGACCCCCCGAGATGGCTCCGACGGGGCAGTATGCGACACACCACCCGCACTCCGTGCAGTGGGAGAGGACCTCGAGGCGGGTCGGGGTGAGCTCCATCGCATTGGGCGGGCAAACCCCCGTGCACAGCCCGCAGAGCACGCAGGTGTCCGAATCGATCGTCACCATGGTTCGGGACGGCCAGGCGGTGGACGCCGCTTACGCTCCCTGGGCGGTGGGACGGATCGTGGATGGGCCGGAGGAGTGCAGCGCCTTGCCGAGCGCCGCGAATCCCGTCAGAGCGCACTTCAAGCGCACGGGGGAGAGGGGGATCCCGAGCAGCTTGAGGACGTCGTCTCGGGTGATGGCTCGGACCTCCTCCAGCGACTTTCCCGCGACCTGGACCGTCAGGAGGGAGGTGCTCGCGACACTGATCGCACATCCGTCGCCGGTGAAGCGGATCTCCTCGACCTTGCGGTGGTCGGGGTCGAGCTTGAGTCGCACCTCGATATGGTCCCCGCAGGTAGGGTTGGATTCAGCGCCCTCCAGGTCCGCGGAGGGTAGGGGGCCGAAGTTCTTCGGGTTCCGGTAGTGAAGCAAGATCATCTCCTGATACAGGTCGTACGCCATCGGGATCCCTGCTCCTCTGAGCCTCGTCGAGCTATAAAGCGCAGTCCCCGCGGAGAGCGGGAAGGTTTCCGGTGCGTTTACCGTCAGAGAATCGCCCACCCAAACATGCGAATCTGGGCCGGATCCGACCATCCACCCCGGGAGTTTATAAACACTCCTGAGTGTCTAAATCCAATGGCGACGGCGACGACGCAGCGACCATGGCTCCGGGAGGAAGAGGTTCGGGATCTCTCCGAATCGCTCGCCGACCCGGAGGCGGTGGCTCAGCACCGAGCCGAGGCCTATCGGCTCTTCCTCGAGCTCCCCATGGAACCCAACCCGCTGTACCGCCACTATGGGTACTTCTCGGGGGTCGACCTGAGCGGCATCGATCCGGTCGCCCATGGAGCGTCCGTGGCGCTCCCGCCGGCGCTGCCCGACGCAGTCCGCATCGTCCATGATGGGTCGGGGACCCGCATCGAGATCCCTCCCGCGCTGCGCGAACTCGGCGTAAGCGCGAACGCTTTGATCGACTCCTGGAAGGCCGGCGCGACGGCGCTCCCCACACTGATGCGCGGCTCGGAGACCCCCGCGGATCGTCTCTCGGCGCTCAGCATCGCGCTCCTGAACCGTGGGTACCGGCTCGAGATCCCGGACCGATGCCCGACACCGATCCGGGTCCAGGACATCACCGTGCTCTCGCAGGCGCACGAGGCCCAGTCGATCCGCCGATCGATCCGGATCGGCGAGCGCGCGCAGGTCCTCATTACCGAGGAACTCTATTGCCACGGGCCGGTCCCCACCGAGCAGCGCTTCTACGGCTCGTCGGTCGACTACGATCTCGCGGCCGAGGCGAAGGTCGTCCACCTCTCGGTGCACGCTCCGGATGGTCGGACCGTCTCGTTCTACCGTCGCTCGGCGACGACCGAGCGCCGCAGCCGCCTCGCGTGGATCTGGGCCGGTCTCGGAGGGTTCTCGACGCGCGGACGCAACCAGACGACGCTGATCGGGAATGGATCGAGCGTCGACGATCTACAGACCTTCTACGGAAGGGATCACCAATCCTACGACAGCGATGTGCACATCACGCACCGTGGCGAGGACACGCACGGCCAGTCGATCACGCGGGGGGTCTTCCGAGACGAATCGCGCGGGATGAGCCGCGGCCTCGTCCGGATCGAGCCGCTGGCGCGCAAGACGCTGAGCTACATCTCCGAACATGCGATGCTCCTCTCGCGAGGGGCGCGCTCGGACACGATCCCGATCCTCGAGATCCTTTGCCCCGACGTCAAGGCGACGCACTCCACCAGCGTCGCTCCGGTGGACCCGGAGAAGATCTTCTACCTAGAATCCCGAGGGATCAGTCCGTCGGAGTCCGTGCGGGCGATCGGGGAGGGTTTCCTATCCTACGTGCTCGACCGCGCGCCGATCGCCGGCCTGCGGGAGACCCTGTATCCCCTCCTCGCCGCCCGCTGGGAGGGAAAGGAGATCGACTGGGGAGACCCGGCGTACCCTCCGCTCCCCGAACTCGAGGTGGCGGGCACGGCCGCGGCTCCCGATTGGCGCTTCGACGCGAAGCTCCGGTAGCGGGCGTGCGCACGGTCGGCCGCACCGATCGCGCGGGGGCCCGCTCGGATCTCCGGTGGGGGCGTATCGGATCTAACCGACCGCGCCGATCATCTCGAGCTGGATGAGACGGTTGAGCTCGAGCGCGTAGTCGACGGGCAGCTCCTTGGAGAACTCGGCGAGGAATCCCATCAGGATCAGGTGGATCGCGTCCGACTCCGTGAGCCCGCGGCTCATGAGGTAGAAGATCTGCTCCTCGCCGATCTTGCCGACCACGGCCTCGTGCGTGATCGTCGCGTCCTCTTCGTGGATCTCGTTGTACGGGTACGTGTCCGACCGGCTCATGTCGTCGGGGAGCAGGGCGTCGCAGCGGACGGCGGCCTTGACCCCGGTGGCTCCCTTCGCGACGTGGAGGAGGCCGCGGTAGCTCGTCTGGCCGCCCCGGATCGCGATCGACTTCGAAATGATCTTGCTCGAGGTGTCCGGTGCCGAGTGCACCGCCTTCGCCCCGCTGTCGATGATCTGACCGGCGCTCGCGAAGGCGACCGAGAGAATATCGGCGCGCGCGCCGCGACCCTTGAGGTAGACGGAGGGGTACTTCATCGTGATCTTCGAGCCCATATTGCCATCGACCCACTCGACGAGCGAGTTCTCGTACGCCACGGCCCGCTTCGTCACCAGGTTGTACACGTTCTTCGACCAGTTCTGCACGGTCGTGTAGCGCACCTTGGCGTACGGTTCGGCGACGACCTCGACGACGGCCGCGTGCAGCGAGTCCGTCGAGTAGATCGGAGCGGTGCAGCCCTCGATGTAGTGGATCTTGGCGCCCTTGTCGGCGATGATCAGCGTGCGTTCGAACTGCCCGACGTTCTTCGCGTTGATGCGGAAGTAGGCCTGCAGCGGGATGCCGCAGTCGACCCCGGGCGGTATGTACACGAAGCTGCCTCCGGACCAGACGGCGCTGTTGAGCGCGGAGAACTTGTTGTCGTTGTACGGAACGATCTTGCCGAAGTACTTCCGGACGATGTCGGGGTGCTCCCGCACCGCCGTATCCGTGTCGCAGAAGATGATCCCCTTCTTCTCGAGGTCTTCGCGGAGCTTGTGGTAGACGGTACCGCTGTCGTATTGGGCCCCGACGCCCCCGAAGAAGTCGCGCTCGGCTTTGGGGATCCCAAGCTTGTCGAACGTGTTCCTGATGTCCGCGGGCAGGTCCTCCCACTTGCGCTTGGGCTCGTCCTCGCCCATCGGGGCGGCGTAGAACGTATAGGAGTCGAAATCGAGCTCGTCGAGCTTGGGACCCCAGTCGGGCATCGGGCGCTTGACGAAATGCTCGTAGGCGCGCAGGCGGTACTCCCGGAGCCAGTCCGGCTCCTTCTTCCAATCGGAGATCTGGTGGATCGTTTCGACCGAGAGGCCCTTCCCGGAGCGGAGTTTGTACGTCTCCGGGTCCTTGAAGTCGTAGCGAGTATAGTCGAGCGGAATGAACTCCTGAGCTCCCTGCGCCATGGTGGTCCCGTCAATTCAAGCACCAGATGGTATTTAAATGAAATGTCGCCCGAGTCGCTTGTCCATCCCTCTATCGGGGACGGCTCTCGATTTGCCATCGTGTAGCGTTGGGTGCTACACCTTCGCATGCCGCTTATGCGAATATCTTGACAACCTTGTCGAGTGCGTCGTAGAGCAGGTCGATCTCTTCGAGGGTGTTGTACAGATAGGGGCTCGCCCGCGCCATGGCTCCGACGCCATAGCGATCCATGAGCGGCTGGGAGCACTGGCGGCCCGCCCGGATCGCGATCCCTTCCGCGTCGAGGATCGAAGCGATGTCGTGGGGGTGGATCCCTTCGAGCGCGAAAGAGAACACGGCCTCGCGTTCACGTACGTCCCGGGACCCAAAAATCCGGATCTTCTTCCCGAGGCGTTCGTCCGCGTTCTGGAACAAGCGGGCCTGCATCGATCGTTCGTGTCGGGCGAGGTCCTCCCACCCGATCGCTTCGAGGTAGTCGAGCGCGACAGAGAGCCCGATCGCGCCGGCGATGTTCGGAGTGCCGGCCTCGAACTTCGCCGGAGGCTCGCGATACGAGATCCGACCGGCATGCACCTCCTCGATCATGGAGCCACCTCCCATCCAGGGAGGCATCTCCTCTAGGAGCTCCTTCCGGGCCCACAACACCCCGATGCCGGTCGGCCCGAGGGTCTTGTGCCCTGAGAACGCGACGGCGTCGGCCCCGAGCGCGACGACGTCGATGGGGATGTGCGGGGCCGACTGCGCCGCGTCCACGACCACGACCGCCCCGGCGGCGTGGGCTCGGTCCGCAATCGCGCGGACCGGGTTGACGGTGCCGAGGACGTTGGAGACATGGGGAAGGGTAACGACCTTCGTCTTACCATCGAACCATCGGTCGTACTCGTCTAGACGCAGGTGCCCGGTATCATCCACGTTGACGAACTCGAGGGTCGTTCCTCGCTCTTCCCGCAGCATGTGCCAGGGGACCACGTTGGCGTGATGGTCGCTCACGGTAGCGACGACCCGGTCGCCCTGCTTCAATCGGCTCCGGCCGAGACCGTGGGCGAGCAGGTTGAGCGCCTCGGTCGCTCCCCGGACGAACACGATCTCGGATGGATCCGGTGCCCGCAGGAACCGGCCGACGCGCGCCCGGGCGCCCTCGTAGGCGTCGGTGGCCTCCTCGCTGAGCAGGTAGATCCCACGGTGGACGTTGGAGTTCGTCTCGCGGTAGAAATTGGACTCAGCGTCGATGACGACACGCGGCTTCTGCGACGTCGCGGCAGAGTCGAGGTACACGAGCGGCTTGCCGCGCACACCGCGGGAGAGGATGGGAAACTGTTCGCGGATCTTCTGGACGTCCATGGTCGCCCGTGGGGTTGGTACGAGACCGGTCGGGACTCGCCTCTAGTTCTGCGTCGTGGCGCCGACCTTGACCCAGTCGTACCCTTTCGCTTCGAGTTCGTCGACCAATTCCCGTCCACCCGACATGGCGATGACGCCATCGACCATGACATAGACGCGGTCCGGGTTGACGTACTTCAGGATCCGCTGGTAGTGCGTGATGAGCAGGATTCCTTCCTGGGGACCGTGGAGCTTGGCGACCGTCTCTCCGACGGCGCGCACGGCGTCGATGTCGAGGCCGGAGTCGGGCTCGTCCAGGATCGAGAACAAGGGGTGGAGCATCGCCATCTGGAGGACCTCGTTGCGCTTCTTCTCGCCACCGGAGAATCCCTCGTTGAGGGACCGCTTCAGCATCGATTCCTCCATTTCGAGGTGTCCGAGGTTGGTCTTGAGGTCCTTGTCGAACGCCACGGTGTCCGCCGTCTCGGCGGTGTGGCGCTGCATGTAGGCGGTCCACAGGAACTTCGACACCGAGAGCCCCGAGACCTCCTGGGGGTATTGGAATCCGAGAAAGAGGCCGGCGCGGGAGCGTTGATCGACCGGCATCTTGAGAAGGTCCACACCATCGAGGAGTGCCTCGCCCGAGGTGACCTTGTACTTCGGGTGGCCCATCAGCGCATAGGCGAGGGTGCTCTTGCCGGAGCCGTTCGGACCCATGAGGGCGACGAGTTCGCCGGTCCGCAGGGAAAGATCGACCCCCTTGAGGATCTCCTTGCCCGCGACCTCGACCCGGAGGCCCTTGATGACCAGCGTATGAAGGGGCTTTTCCGCCATCGATTGCCCTCGGCGGATACGAGTCGGTCGCTTTATTTAAGCATAGCGCGGTGCCTAAATCCCTTTAAGCTTGGCCGCCGTCTGTTACGCTCGTAGGACGGGATGAGCGCAGCAGATCTGGCCCCTCACGAAGGAACTCGGGGGCGCATTCTCGATCAACTCGCTCAGGCCCCATGCACGGCCCGCAACATCGCGAACACCCTCGGCATCCAAGAGAGCGCAGCTCGAGGGCATCTCGAGCGCCTGCGCGAGCGGGGATACGTGATCCCGACGTTCCGTCGTGAAGGAGTCGGCCGCCCGCGCAAGCGCTACGCCCTCACCCCCGAGGGTCAGGAGCTCTTCCCGAAGAGGTACGATCTCCTCCTCGATGCGCTGATGGACGAGATCCTCGCTCGGCAGGGGGAGGAGTTCGCCAACGAGCTCTTCGCGAGCGCGGCGGCGCGCGTTGCACATGGGATCGCCCAGGGAATCCCGAAGGACGGTTCGCTCGAGGAACGCACCCGCCACCTCATCGATTCGCTCAACGCCTTCGGATTCAACTGCACCATGGAGAAGATGACGGACGGGGGGTTCCGGATCGTTCGCTCGAACTGCGTTTTCCGACGGAACGCACTGTCTCACACCCGCCTGATGTGCAACGTGTTCGACCAGCGCCTGACGGAGACCCTGATCGGTCAAGTGGACGTCGATCTGCAGGACACGATCGGCCGTGGGGGGATGCGATGTTCGCATCTGATCCATCTGCGGTAGGGGCGAACCGCACGATCGAGCGGACCCAGGGCTCGGAACACACGGCCCTCCGAGATCCTCTGCTCCGAGCGATCGGCAACACGCCCCTCCTCCCGCTCGATCGGATCGTTGCACGGCACGGTGGCGGGTTCCGCCTTTTCGGAAAGGCCGAATTCCTCAATCCGACAGGGTCGGTCAAGGACCGCGCGGCGCTATTCATTGTCGAAGAGGCCATCGAAGCGGGCGAGCTCCGGAACGGGAGAACGCTCGTGGACGCCTCCAGCGGCAACACCGCGGTCGCCTACGCGATGCTCGGGGCCCGCCTCGGCTTCCCAGTACGGCTCTGCGTCCCCCGCAACGCGCATCCCGAGCGCCTGCGTCGGATGCGAGCGCTGGGCGCGGAGATCGTCCTGACCGACCCGATGGAGGGAAGCGACGGCGCCCAGCGAGAGGCCCTGCGCATCTCGCAAGTCCAGCCGGAGAAGTACTACTATCCAGATCAGTACAACAACCCCGCCAATCCCGAGGCCCACTATGCGGGCACGGGCCCGGAGATCTGGCATCAGACGAGCGGAAAACTCACCCACTTCGTCGCGGGCGTGGGCACCGGGGGGACCATCTCTGGGGTGGCGCGGTACCTGAAGGAACAACAGCCGACGATCCGGGTCGTGGGCGTCGAGCCGACCGGCCCCATGCACGGGATCGAGGGGCTCAAGCACCTCCCGTCGGCCTTGCGCCCATCGACGTACCAGGAGCGGTGGGTGGATGCGACGATGCGGATCGAGACCGAGGTGGCGATCGAGGTCCAAGGCGAGCTCGCCCGGGAAGAGGGGATCTCGGTGGGTCGGTCGGCGGGCGCCGCCGTCGCAGCCTCCCTCGCGCTCGGTGCGGCGAATCCGGATGCGTTCATCGTGACGATCCTGCCGGACGCCGCGGATCCCACGGTGCAGGAGACCGACCGATGGCGGTAGCGAACCTCGCTCCCGGGCTCATCGAAGAGATCGCCCGCCACGGGGAGGAAACCTACCCGGACGAGTGCTGCGGGTTCCTCGTCGGCACCGCCCGCGACGAGGAGCGGCACGTGATGCGCATCGAGCGCGCGACGAACGAATACGAGGGAGAGCGGCGGCGGCGCTTCGTGATCCGCCCGGAGGAGCTGCGGCGGATCGAGGAGGGGCTCGAAGGCACTTCGCTGCTCGTCCTCGGCTTCTACCACTCCCACCCGGACCACCCGGCACGGCCCTCCACGTTCGACCAGGACCACGCCTGGCCCTGGTACGTGTACCTCGTCCAGAACGTCGAACGAGGTCGTGCCGGCGAGATCGGCGCGTTCGAGCTCGAGGCGGAGGCCCGAGAGTTCCGTGCAATCCCGCTCCGACCGGCTTCACCCCTCCACGCCACCGTCTGAATCGAACGATACCGAGAGCTCAAGAACGGACGAACCCAGGTACCAGCGATGGCACAAGTCTCGGTCAAGATCCCCACGCCACTACGCTCGTTCGCCGGCGGCGCGGCCACGATCCCTGTCGAGGGCGCCACGGTCGGCGAGGTGCTCCGGCGGATCACCACCATCCACTCCGGGCTCGGTCGCCACCTGTTCACCCCGGAGGGGAAGCTCCGCAGTTTCGTCACGGTCTATCGTAACGACGAGGACATTCGCTACCTGGAACGGGACTCCACGCCCGTGAAGGACGGCGACGTGGTGTCCATCGTCCCCGCGATCGCCGGAGGGGGCGGTGTCGAACCGAGGACCCCAATCCCGCTCGTCGTCTCCGAGCGCAGCGTTCCGGCCGGAAGCCGCGCGCGGGCCTTGTCCAACGAGGAGATGCTGCGGTACAGCCGCCACCTCCTCCTCAGCGAGGTCGGAGTCGAAGGTCAGAAGAAGTTGCGTGACGCGAAGGTTCTGATCGTGGGCGCTGGTGGGCTCGGCTCTCCCACCGCGCTGTATCTCGCCGCCGTCGGTGTGGGAGAGATCGGCCTCGTGGATTTCGACCGGGTCGAGGTCTCGAACCTGCAGCGCCAGATCCTGTACACGACGGCGGATGTGGGTCATGCGAAAGTGGACGCGGCCCGTGACCGGCTCCAGGCGATGAACCCCGGGGTCCGTGTGACCGCGTTCTCCGAGCCGCTCACCTCAGCGAACGCGATGGACGTGATTCGGGGATACGACATCGTGATCGACGGGACGGACAACTTCGCCACGCGCTACCTCGTCAACGACGCCTGCGTTCTGCTCGGCAAGCCGAACGTCTATGGGTCGATCTATCGGTTCGAAGGGCAGGCGAGCGTCTTCGACGCCCGGGCGGGCCCCTGCTACCGCTGCCTGTATCCGGAACCTCCGCCTCCGGGCCTCGTTCCGTCGTGCGCCGAGGCCGGTGTGCTCGGGGTGCTGCCGGGGATCGTGGGGGTCATCCAGGCGACCGAGGCGATCAAGATCATCCTCGGAGCCGGTGAACCCCTCGTCGGACGCCTGCTCTTGTTCGATGCACTTGCGATGTCGTTCCGGGAGCTCGCGCTGCGCAAGAACCCGGACTGCGACCTCTGCGGTCCCCACGCGACGCAGAAGGGACTCATCGACTACCTAGAGTTCTGCGGTGTCCCGGCCGTCGGCTCGGCCCCGGCCCCGTCGGGGGTGCCCGAGGTGAGCGCGAAGGCGCTCGCGGAGGAACTGAGCTCCGCCGAACCGCCGTTCCTGCTCGATGTTCGCGAGCCGGAGGAGTGGGAGATCGTTCGTCTTCCCGGCGCCCACTTGATCCCACGCCTCGAGCTGCCCGACCGCCTCAACGAGGTGACGGATGCTCGGCGCGTCGTGGTGTACTGCAAGAGCGGGGTCCGTTCGAGCGCCGCCGCGAAGCTTCTCCTCGGGCTCGGCTTCTCCGGAGTGCGCAACCTACGCGGAGGGATCGACGCCTGGGCGAAGCAGGTCGACCCCTCGATGCCGCGATACTGAACGAAAGTTACATCGACCCCGGGGCGCGCGCGCCCGCCGGAGCTCCGTCATCGATCGCGAGGGGAGCACGATACGAGCGCACGCGCCGGGAGAGTTCCCGCGCGAACGCCGGCGGGTCGCGAGGGGAGATGAACAGCGGCACCGAATCGGCCGTGATCAGGAGCCCTTTCGGCGAGGTGTAGATCGCATCGATGGGTCCGAGCGAAGGCGTCCACATCCGGCCGCGCCACCCCCAGGATCCGAAGAACCCGCCCGGCGAGAGATCGCTCAGATTGACGAACTCGATCTTCCGCACCTCGTGCAGGTTCACGTGGCGGGAGCCGAGGATCCGGGAGGCGTGCAGCCGGTCGGCGTCCATCGAGTAGTGCGTGGAAAGGTAGCGGACCAGGAAGAACAGGATGAGCGCATAGAGAAGGTAGGGCACCCACCACCCGCCGGAGATGAGGCTCGCGGGCACCGTGAAGAAGGCGAGGAGGAGCAGAATGATGTACGTGCCGATGACCGCATAGGAGTATGACGCCCAGGACCCATAGTGTCCCCCCCCCGCGGTGGGGGAGTCCAGCTCGAGGTCTGCGGGCTCCGTCGACACCCTCATCGATTGGTTCTCGTAGGGGGCTATCCCGAAGTGGGGTTAAGGATTCCATGGAGCTCGCTCTCGTCGGAGGGGCCGCCGCGTTCCATCTGGCACCGACCTGGGATGTTACGTACACGACCTGTCGGATCGACCAGACTTCCGGAACCGGCCAGGACTTCAACGCAACCATCAATGGAACGAGGGGCCAGCTGATCTCCACCAGCTCCGGATCGGTCAGTTGCACGCAGGGACCCGTGAGCGGCCCCGCGGCGACGAGCGCGCCGATCCTCGCCGGCAACCGCACGCTGGGTCCCTCCGCGCGCCCGGCAGCACCGGTGGCCGTCGTTAGCCGTGCCTCGGACGCCTCGAGCGTCAGTCCCCTCGAGCGCCTTCGGGAGCGATACGAGCTCGGTAGGTCGCGCCGTCCGCGCGCACGTTCATCTTCGAGCCTCTTGAGGGAAGGTCCCCCTCGACGATCGCGAGCACGCGAACCCCCTCGGAGACCTCCACGAGGGCCAGGCGGTGCGGGCTCTCCCAGCCGGTGGCGGGGTACACTACCACCGTAGATGCGAGCACCGTGCCCGTCGACGGAACGGTGAGGGAAGCGCGCGGCAATCCACCGCACCGCGGGCACGGCCCGTCGCTGGGGAGGAACGCTGCCTGGCATGCCGAGCAACGCGAAAGCTCGAGATCGTCCGGTCGAAGATTCATCGTCCCGTGCTCCCCATGATCGTGACGTAGTTGTGGGAGCCGATCCCGCTCATCGCTTGAGCCAAGCCGACCCTCGGTCGCTTCGCCGTCGCATGGCGACCGGCCTCGCCTCGCAGCTGCAGAGCGACCTCGGCCACCTCGGCCACGCCCGAGGCACCGACGGGGTGGCCCCGCCCGATCACCCCTCCACTGGGGTTCACCGGAACTCGCCCGTCGGGACGGACCCACCCGCGCTCGAACCATGTCGGGGCCTCTCCCGGCCCGCAGATGCCGAGGTCCTCGATGTGAACCATCGCAAAAGGAGAGAAAGCGTCGTGCACCTCCGCGACATCGATGGTCTTCGGTGTGATGCCGGCAGAGTCGTAGGCGCGTTGAGCGGCGCGACGTGTCGCCGCGAACGAATAGAGGTCCTTCCGGTCCACGAGCCTCAGGGTGTCGAAGCCTTGGCCGAGCCCGAGGACCGTCGCCGGACCCTCTCCTCGCTCGAGTACGAGCGCGGTCGCTCCGTCGGAGATGGCGGAGCAGTGCAGGAGTCGAAGGGGAAGGGCCACCGGGCGGCTCGCGGCGACCTCCTCAACGGTGACCGCCTTCTGAAAATGCGCGCTCGGGTTGCTGGCCGCCATCGCCCTCGCATGGACCGTGGCGGCGTCGCAGATTGCGGGGGTCAGTTGAAATCGCTCGATATAGCGCTGGGTCGCGATCGCCGCGAGCGCAGGCATGGTCGCTCCGGCCGCGGCCTCGCTCGGATGGAGCGACGACGACAGATCCTTGGTGTTGTCGGCCGTGGGCCGGTTGGTCATCTTCTCGGCACCAACGACGAGCGCGCGGTCGAACCGCCCGGATTCGAGCGCGAGGACCGCCGCGTGGACGGCCATTCCCCCCGTGCCACTCGAGGAGTCCACGCGAAAACCCGAGCTCGATTCGAGACCGAGGCGCCCGGCGAGATGTGGGAGAAGGGGTTCGCGACCCTGGGCTCCTTGGGCGAACATCGTCCCGACTACGAGGAGGTCAACCGGCTTACGCCCGATCCCCTCGAGGGCGAGCGTGGAGGCCTCCACGGCGAGATCGATCAGGCCCTCCGGACGCTTCCCGTACCGACCCATACCGATCGAGGCGACGTGGACGCTCACGAATTGCCCGCTCCTATATGCCGTCGGAGATTGCTTCGGACCTTAAACCTCCCGATGGCGGGGACCCGGCGCGGAGGGAGGAGCGACGTCGGACGAACTAGGCCCGATCGACTGGATGCTGCAACGGGGGCAGCGGCGCGGTGGACCCGGCGTCGGATCGCGCAGCTCCGGGTTTAGGAGGCCGGCTCGTCGTAGAACACGCGGACTGACGAGAGCTGGGGCGGTTCCCGCGCTAATCCGGCATGCTCCGAGCGCGCAATCGTCAACTCGCGGATCGAAACTCAAGTCTCGGACCCGAACCTCTTCGCGCGGCTCCTGGTCGGCGCCTACATCACCGGACACGACCGTGTTCAAATCGTGGGAAGCTCACCCCTGACCGAGGCGCAGCACGCGGATATCGACTACATCACCAAGAAGATTCTCGGGATGAGCCCGGTTGAGGAGTCCGCGGTCTCCACTCCTCCGCCGACGCCGCCGTCGTAACCTGGAGGAAGGCGTCCCGAAAAGGATCCGTTTCGGGCCGGGGAGATGGTGCTCCCGGCGGGAATCATGCTGAATGTGGGGTAATCCCGTGCCTCGACCACCATCAGCTTTGCGTCAACTCGACTCTACGGCCCTCGTGAGCGGCACCGGCCGCCTCCCGCGGATCTACTCGCCGTGCAGTCTTCGGGATCCTGAGGAAAGGCCCCACCACGAAGTGAACACGAACGAGAGCCCAATGATGATGACTCCGGCGGCCGCGATGTACCCTCCGGCGTAGAGGCCACTGGACACGTAGACCAACACGCCGGCGAAGGTGGTGACCGCACCTACGGTGGCCGTCCAGCCGACCCTGAGGCTCTGCCGCTCGCTCAATAGGCGCTCCGCGAGGAAGACCACGAGCACCACCATCATTGTGAGATAGAAGGCGATGAACAACCGAATCCAAGCCTGGGGAGGGGTGCCGATTATCGTGCCGTTGGTCGGCTCAACGACCGCCGTGAGGACGGTGAAGACGACCAGCATCAAGAGCGGAAGGACCCGGATCGGCAGGCCCGCCTGACTCGTCCATCCCTTAAGCCGGCCAGTACCGATCACCAGCGCGCTGAGCAGCAGGATGCCCCCGAGAACCAAGAAGACGAAGTTGCTCGCGTCGTTCAGGGCAACGAAGCTGGGGATTCCCGGCAGGGCCAGAATCGGGGGAGGAAGGTTGCCCGGCCAGCTCGAGAATCCGAGGAGGAGCCCCATCCCCGTCTGTAACACGAGATCGATGCACACCAGGGCGAACCCCACCTGGGCCAGCAGCTTCGTCGCCCCCACGAGCCGGTAGTACCCGAAGCGGACCGCGGCGAGCGCCATGACCCCCGCGGCAACGGCAGTGATCATGAGATACGAGTGCGAGCCGATGAGGCTCGCGGCCCAGGCGTCCAGCGACAGGCCCATCTCTTGAGCGGCGTACTGTCCGAGCAGGGAGGGGTTGTCCCCGAACCCCAGGATCACTCCGGCGAGGTGCCCCATCAGGGCCGCGACCAACATGACGGCCCCGACCAGCGAGGCTGTGATGAAGGGAAAGGTCCGGCTCCGGGGAGCGCCCTCCCTCCATACCGTGAGCATCCCCCACAGGAGGAGGATCACGACCTCGTCGAGGGCAAGGAACGCCGTGACCTGGATCCACAGGCCGGGGGTTGTCCACGGAGCCGAAGTGTTGAACACGGCGCCGATCGGAGAGAGGACGCCGGCGATGAGCACGCCGACGAGCCCATGGAGATACATCACGACCCAGTAGTAGTTGGGCGACCCGGCCCCGACGTCCCAATTCGAGGCGTCGCCGAAGCCCGTGAAGGGGTTGTTGACGAAGACGCTTCCTGCGAAGAAGATCGTAGCCCAGAAGATGAGGAAGAACGCCAGGCGTCGGGAGTTCAACCAGGGCATTCGCGGAATCAACTTCACTCCCCCTCCGTCGAGGAAGGGGGTAGGATCTGCTTCCACGATCTTTTCACTCATCGCTCGAGACCTCGCGTTTGGTGTGAGGCATGGAGGAATCTCTTCCAAACGCCCTCAACCACTGGGGGATCACGGAAGAGGGCCCACGCGTCGACCGGGACCGTCACTGCGCATCGGTCCGATGCGGCGGCGCAAACACCGGCATCCTGTGGAGGGGGGTCCTCGGATCCTGCCGTGGCCGCGAGCGTCAGCCTCTCCCCGGGTACCGATGCCAAGACTGAGGCTACTCGCGTCGTCTCTGTCACCCGCCGGACTTCACCGTCAGCCCACCGAACGATCGTTGGGAGGGAAAGTCTACTCGGATGGGATGGAATGTACCGTACTGTCAAACGGAAAGAAGACTCACCGGGACCATCCGTGTCATCCGTGCGAGTTCTCCCCGAGACGTCAACGGCGTTGCACGGAGAGTACATATGATACGGGCGGCCATCCGACGCGGAGCGTCGGAGGGAAAGTTTTCCGAGTGACCTCGAAGGGGAAGAGATGCCCTACGATATGGCCGCGAAGGATCGGCGCGATGAGCTCCGCCTATTGCGCCGGGTCCAGAAGACCGGCCACTCCTCGCTCTTTGTGACATTGCCGAGGTCTTGGATCCATTCCGCCAGTATTCGCCCCGGCGATGTCTTGGAGTTCAAGGAGCTCGCCGGAGGGCGTCTCGAGCTCTCCGTTTCCCACGTCGTCCGGGCACCGTCAGGGCGGCAGAAGACCCTGCGGATCGAAACCCAAGTCTCGGACCCGAACCTCTTCGCGCGGCTCCTGGTCGGCGCCTACATCACCGGACACGACCGTGTCCAAATCGTGGGAAGCTCACCCCTGACCGAGGCGCAGCACGCGGATATCGACTACATCACCAAGAAGATTCTCGGGATGAGCCTGGTTGAGGAGTCCGCGAACCAAGTCGAGGTCCAGATCTCCGTCGACCCGGGAAAGTATGAATTCGCGCGCCTCCTCCAGAGAACCGTCCGCCTACTCGACCAGGCCGTCGAGCTGTGCCGACGCAGTTTGCGGGAGGGGGACCCTTCGGTCCTGGACCGGCTGCCGCTGGTCGAAGACGAGATCGATCGATTCTATCTCTTGATGGTGCGTCAGCTGCTTCTCGCCTCGGATGACTTTCACATCGCTGTCGAGATCGGAGTGACGAGCCATCATTTCCAGATCGGTAGCCGCCTCGTGGCCAAGGTCCTAGAGGTGAACGGCGACCTGCTGGCCGACATCGGCCATGAGCTTGGGTCGTGGCTGGGAACCGACCGCGCCCATCTGTTGAAGGCGGCGGACAGCATGGACCGAATGCTGGCCGATTTCGATTCCTTCCTCAAGCGGACGATGGAGGCCTTTCTCGGCCTATCCGTGCTCGGGGCGAACTCGACATTGAACGACATCAATCGATGGCTTTCCCACCAGTACGGACTGGAGGACCGAAAGGGCCGCCTCGTCCGCACGAAGGAGGGGCCAGCCCCGGCCCAGCGCATCGCTTGGGACCTCGTCATGGCGGTCGAGATGCTGGTCGAGATCAACGAGATCACGATCAACCGCTATCTCGAGCCGGAGACTATCCTTCGGTCCACGTCCCGTAACTCCATTATGATCTCTTCGGAGGTCGCCGGGTCTCTGCCCGGGTCATCCGCTCCGATCATAGTCCCTGAGCCGGACTAGAAGAGTCAGGACCCCGCCCCTCGATCCGACGCCGGGTCGCCTCGAACCGTGGGGGTGTCGGCAGCGGCGGCCCGGGTGCCGGCGCGGTCTCGCGTCGGTGGCTCTCCACCTCTATTGCACCGCTGAGGACCGCGGCAGACAGCTGCCTCGGTAGGCGATCCGGTAGGAGAACCCTCGGACGACACACCTACTGCGCGTGTCGCGGAGAGCGGGAGCATGCCAAACGTCGGTACGCCGTTCCCTTCACCCCGGCGGGCCCCACGATGGACCTCGACGCCGGCGGGGGGGGGCGCCGAAGTCCCCTCAGATCACGTCCACGGTGCCATACATCATTCCGGGATCGCTCATATCCTCGCAACGGCACATGCACCCCCACGCGAACGCCCCGGTCGTATTGAATTCGGCCCCGAACGTGACCAAGGCCGGGGTGGAGCCGGTCGAGGCCGGTGGGATCGGTACGCTCAAGTTGTAGTACGCATCGAACATCGTGAACGTGTGACTTATCGCGCCAGGAGCCAAGCCCGTCATGTCCGCCTCGGGGGTCGTGTTACCCGTACCCACCATTTCGATCCCTCCGAGCGTACCGATGACCCGGTTGTCCCAGGGAACGAGGAGCGCGGAGTCCACGGGGTCGTAATTTCGTATGGTAAATACAACCTTCGTGTGCGCCGGGACCACGAAGTTCGCCGGGGTAAACCAGGATGTCCCGGTCGCCGGATCGTAGGAGATCGTGATGTTGACGTAGCTCGTTGCCCCGGCCGGGGGATTCGTTGCGGCGTGAACCGGGAGGGCATAGAGAGCCACCGAGAACGACGCTAGTGCCATCAAGGACACCACGGTGAGGACGAGTGCCGCGGTCACGAATCTCCGGTGTCGCGCGGGGGAACCTCCGTTTGGTGCCTCCCGTTCCCTATTCTCCCGTTCCTGTCGGCGACTCAACGTTACAGTCGACATACCTCTAATGATGGGCCTGCCTCCGGACATGTACCGTCGATTCCCGAGAAGCCAACTCTCTCCTAGCAGTCCATACTGCATGGAGAAACTCGAACCATGTGCCTCTCGGGTTTCGAGCAACGCGACACTACAGGCCCAGCACATCCCGAGATGAAGCTCGGCCCCTCGAAGCACGTCTCTGATCGCGCCCGTACCGATCCACCGTCTCTTGGGGACCGTGGCCCGGAGAGAGGGCCGGTAGCTGCCGGAATCCGCCGAGAGGCCCCTGACCAACCACGAGCGCGATGAGGTACCAGCTCGTTCCGGCGAGCTTGGTGGGCTCGGACGGGACCCGCGACTCAGTCGATCTGGACACCGCTCCACCTCTCCGGGCTGGTGCAAGTTGGCGACTATATTCGACCCGCCCATGGATTCCGCCGTTCCGGGCCGGTTCCGATCCGTTCGTCGTGGGAAAACGCTGAGAGGAATCGACCTACCTAGTGCCGAATCCACAAACGTCGTTTGACTTTGTGGACCTTCGGTTCGGCGTTCTCGTTCCGATGCTGGATCCCGTCGTGGATCGCCCGCGATAGGTGCCACCGGTCTGAATAGTCCGACCCGGTCAGTGCGAGATCCTTGACCTCTCCGAAGTGTGCCTCGACGAGGTTGTACTCCGAGGCGTTGGTCGGCGTGGGAACCATCACGATGTTCAGGGCGCGGGCCAGCGCCCGCGCCGAGGGCGTCCAATGTGTCGAGAGGTTGTCGTTGATCGGGTAGATCCGATCTCCCCCCGGGTAGTGCGCCCGAACGAATCGTAACGGCCGTCGCCACACCCGGGTGTGCTTGGACGGGGAGAGAAACCCGTCCATCTGGTCGCGATAGTAGTCGTAGATGCCGAACAGGTACCGGACCCCGAACGTTTTCTTGTAGGTCGCTCGAACTCGGTCGGGGTGACCCGACCGAGCCCAAGTGCGGCCCCCATAGGGTCGGAGAGCGATCGGACCCATCTCGTCCGCCGCGACCACGATGGGAGGGTTGTGCTCACGATTCGTGAGCGTGCGGAGGCGTCGGACCTTGGAGTCGAACTCCGGGTCGTTGGACTTCTTCCAGGTCTTCACGGCCTGGAAGGAGACGGCCTCCGCGTGGAGGATTTCCCGTAGTCGCTCCTCGCTGATCGACTCGACGATCCCCTCACGAATGGCGGCGGTCTTCAGACGCTCGAGCGACCAGGTCTGCAACAGCATTCCGTGGTCTCTCGGGCGAGAGAGGGCGAGGTCGACGAGTTTCTGACGGATCGGCTTCGTGAACTCGGGAGGACGACCTCCGGCTCGGGTAGGGTAGAGGGCGGCGGTCCCGATTCGATTGAAGTCGCGGATGACCCGTCGGACCCATGCCGGGGACCAGTAGACCATGCGAGCGATCTTGGGTGGGGAGAAGCCCTGCATTGAATGCAGCACGATCATCGCCCGGGTTCGCACGGTGGCGTCACGGGTAGTCCGGGTCAGTCGGCTAACGTAGTGGCTCTCAGACCTGACCTCCCGGCCTCTTGGGTAGCAGGTGCCTACCCAACGCCCGTTTCTCTCTCGTAGATCGACGCGCCCGTCTACCGGCAGGTTCTT
>Ga0307373_10002569_pt1 | contig 32538 bp, 25 predicted proteins | sample OX2MG_FD_202534 | JGI IMG/M metagenome (GOLD analysis project Ga0307373, IMG submission 202534) | Soil microbial communities from Risofladan, Vaasa, Finland - OX-2 | ecosystem: Environmental > Terrestrial > Soil > Coastal area > Acid sulfate soil | place: Finland: Risofladan, Vaasa | collected...
CCGAGACGCACTCGCGCATGTACTTCGGAGAGACGCCCGAGCCGAGCCGGTCGGCGACGAACACCTCGACATCCATGTAGTCGATGTCCGCCAGCCGGCGGCCCGAGAAGTATGGTCGAACGTGCCGATCGAGTACGCCCCAGTACCCCCGTCGGGTCGTCGGCCGCAGCTTTGTCGTCGTCCGCCACCACCGGTCCGCCCACTCGTCGAACGTGATACGACGAGCTCGAGGATCGATCCAGTCTCCCCGGCGGATATCCGTGCTGGCGTCGTCAAGGAAGCGCTGGGCGTCGATCTTGCGATCGAAGGTCCGCGAGCGCGATCGCCCTCGCTCGTCCCGGTATCGCGCGCGCCAGCGGCCGTTCGACTGCTTCTCGATCGAGCTCACCGCTCCTCCGTCTCTTCATCGAACTCGTTCGGCTGTGCCCGTCTGCTGTCGGGCACCCCTGGCGCACCGCCTCCGGCGCCTTGCCGTCAGGAAGCCGACGGTGATGACGTCAAGTACCGGTCCTCGTCGGCGGCCCTGATCTCCTCGGCCCGCGATCGCCGCTGGGTCTCGGCGAAGGCAGCCTCGCCGGGGTTCGCCCAGCCGATCCCGACTGCCCGCCAGCGACCCTCGCCAGCATGACCTCCGGGTGCGACACGGCCGCGGGTCCGGGCCGCCCGCCAGGCTGCTCGTGCGGCCCGGAACGCACTGAACGTCGTGGAGTAGGCCCGAGACTTCGACAGGAAGTGGCCGGGCGGCGTGCAGGCAGGCGGCGGCGAGTTGCTCGGCATCGACCGGCGGGACGCCAACGTCGAGCCCGTCGGCCCGGACGACGGCGTGAAGGTGGACGACGCCCCGGCACTGGAACTCGGCCACCCGGCAGAAGGAGAGCCGGACCCGCCGACGGGTCTCGGCCTGGGTGAGCCCGAGCACCGCGGCCAGGTGACGGACGACGTAGATGGTGGTGCGCCGCCACAGCTCCGGGGTGGCGGCGTTGTGGAGCACGGCGCCCTCGTAGTCGTAGCAGTCGCGGCACAGGGGACTGCCGACCAGCTTGTCGGCACCGTCGTGGCGTTCGAAGCAGGCGAGGGGCCGGCCATGGGGGCAATGGCGCCTGGGCACCCTGATGTGGCAGGGCGCACCGCTCCTCGCCGCGTGCACCATGCCGAAGCTCGGAGCGGTGAGGGTGACGAGCACAGCGGGATGCGTCACGACCGCCTCATCGACGCCCTTCCCACCGGCGAGCCCTGCCCGGACCAGATGGCGGGCGTCGGCGCGGTAGACGGACGCACAGGAAGGGCACCGGGTCGGCTGCCGCAGGCCTTCAGCGCCACGCCGTCGGGGAGTGAGGTGCACGAGAAGTCCAGCCGCCGCTCAGCACCCTCGCCGCAGGCGGCCGCACTGCGGAGCCGGATCGGGTGGCGGCACCAGCCGCATCCCTTTTCCTGGGCGAGGAAGGCCTCGAGCGAACCGGTCCGCACCCGGCGGACGACGGCGGCGAGCATCTCGTGGTCGGTGCAGTCCATGGCCGAACACGATGAACCCCTTGCCGGAATCTGTCAAGCATTGTCCCTGGTCAGAGGTGGTATCCAATGGTCGCCATGGTGTAGTCACGGTAAGCGGCGGGCAGGGTCGGACAGCTGAAATCTCCAGATTTCCTTTCCGTATCGTTCATCGTTCCCCGGTCCCTCCCCGGCCCCGAGGGGCCGCCGGGCCCGGGGACCGTGCCGTGCACGCCGACCACCGCGGATCATCCTCGGAAAGGGTCGGTCCTCCCGAGCACGCCTCTGCCCACCCGGCCGCGGCCCGCCGAGCTGTGAGGGGTTCCTCTACCCGGTCGAGAAGCGGCACACGACCGGCGGAGCCGCTCGCGAAACCAGCTGCCGGGACCACACCGACCGGACGAGGTGGCCGTCCTCCGGCCACGAGCCGCGTGTCCTATCGGTGTCCTACGGGCGTTCGGGGCCCGAACGAAAACCGCCTGACCTGCGGGAAAACAGGTCAGGCGGTTCGTGGAGGTGGCGCCTCGAAAAGCCAACCACGCCCAACGATCGCCGGTCGGCCCATCTACCTGGGGGGACGCAAGCCGGCCATTCCCACCTGCCGGGACGAGGTGGTCGCAGCCGTCGAGGCGTTGGTCGCTGGTGGGGGAGCGCCGGTCTTCACCGTGGAGGTCGTTCACGCCGCTATGGATTCGTGCGGATCCGCCTGGTCTCGGGAGACGGTGGCCAAGACGATGTTGCGGATGACCCGCCCGGCTCGCCGTCCTCCCTACCTCCAACTCGAGCGGGCGGAGCCCGACTTGTACCGGGTCGTGCCCGCTCGTGAGGAACTCGGACGCTCGTGAGGAACTCGGACGCTCGTACGAGTTTCGCGGTACAATACGCTGGTGTCGGAACCCGACCTGTGGATCGAACCGACCGCTCGACGCCATGGGATCAGCGACGACGACATACGACACGCTCTGGCACACCCCGGCTACGTGGGAGACGACCCTGATGCACTGGACGACGACACTCCCATGACCTTGATCCTCGGTCCGGACCGCGCCGGCAATCGATTGGAGCTGGCGGCCCTGGTGGCCGACGAGGGGACGGTGGTCGTCGTTCACGCCATGTCTATGCGAGCGAAGTACGCACATCTGTGGCCCGGAGGACGGAGGTCCCTACCATGACCACCAAGCGACCACCCCTCACGATCGGCGGCCGATCGATTACCGACGAGTTGGTCGAGAAGGCAGCGGAGCAGGCGGAGGTCGGCCTGGACACCGAACACCTTGTCCGCCGGCCTGGTGGCCGTCCCCTCCTCGGTTCGGCGCCGGCTGGGAACATCTCGGTCCGGTTCCCGCCCGATCTGCGGGACCAGCTCCGGGCCCGAGCCCAGGCGGAACAAGTTGCCGAGGCCGAGGTGATCCGCCGCGCCGTGCACGACTACCTGGAGCGCCCCCGGGCCAGCTGAGCCGGTGCGATCGCAAGATGGCAATGGCATTACATGACCACGGTTAGCGGCGGCGTGTATCTCCGGCGGAAGGGTTCGTTCGGGGCCTGCGACGGAAATCTGCGGGTTCAGGTGTGGCACCTGGCGGTCGAGACGTCCGGCGTCATCGCGGACCTGGCGATGGGTCTGGCCGCCGCGCACGTGCCTTCGCAGGCACCTCTCGCGCACCCAAACGCCAGAATCGCCGACCGCCTGGCCCCCAAGGGCGCCACCCGGACGGGCGATTTCGGGGAGTTCCTGGCCGCAGCGCTCTACGCCGACCGCTTCGGCGAGATCGTTCCATTCCAGAAGCTGTCCACCAAGCCGGTCGCCGGTGCGACCCAACAGGGTGCCGACGTCCTGGCTCTGTCCCCGCTACCGGCCGATATGCCCCGAGCCGGTGCCATAGAGATCAAGGTGCGGACCGCTATCAGCCCCAAAGCCCTGCTCGACGACATCTCCAAGTCGGTGCGCAGAATCGACCCCGACTACCTTGTCGGTGCCTGGAACGCTGCGGTGAACGCGATGGAGGCTCACCCCGATCACGCCCAGTCGTTCGCGCTGGCCGCGGCGATCAGCCTCGCCCAGCTGGACCGGCCGTCCCAGCCTGGACCCGACCACGAACATCACGCCGTGATCGTCACCGAGTCGGCGACCTTGCACGCAGCCACGATCAACAAGTACTGGGGTTCCCATCCTCCGGTCAGCGAGCTTCAGCTGATCGAGGTGCCCGGCCTCGTGGAGTTCATCGACCAGGTGTACGAGGCGGCCGCGGAGCTCAGCTACTCCGATACCGCCGGATCGGCACCGGCCTACCTTGCCGGGTTGGGAGTCACCCCCGGTGTCGCGGCCGCTGTGTCGGTCACCTCTGCCCGCGACGCCACCGCAGCTACGGGTCGGGTGGCCGGCGTAGAAGAGGTGGCGTTGTGGTACCTGGCCGGCTGGGATGGAATGGCCGCCGCCCGAGCCGACCAGATCATTCACGACGCATCTTCCACCGAAGCTCTGGGGTTGGCCTGGCTTCTGTTTGGAAGCTCCCGCCGGGCCCTCGACACGTTCAATCACAGGGGCCCCCTCGCGGACCTGTCCGAGGCGGCAGCTGAGCTGTGGCAGCAACGCAGCGACCTGGACAACTTCTGCAATGCTGCGGACGCGGCCGTTGCCGCCATCGCCGACCCAGGGCTGGGCCGAGCTACCCGCCTGGCGGCTGCGGCGATCAGCTACCGCTTCGACCGCCACCCAGCCCGCCTTCTCGCTGCGGCGGGCGCCACGGGAGCGAACGTTACCGAAGTGGTGCGTAACCTGACCCGCAAGGGGCGACGGGCGCTGTGGCCGTCCCAGGCCAAGGCCGTCCAGGCCGGCCTGTTCGACGCCCACGAAAAGGGTCTGGCCATCAAGATGCCGACCAGCGCCGGAAAGACGCTACTCATCCAGCTGGCCGTCGCTCACACCCTCGACCTGGATGCCTCCGGCGTCGCTGCTGTAATTGCCCCTACGAAGGCTCTGGTCCGTCAGCTCACCCACGACCTGCGCGAGGCGCTGCCCAAGTCGACCGCCGTCCGCTCGTCCCAGGGCGGGTTGGACTACGACGAGCCGGCCTCGGCTGGCGCGCTCCTGGCTGAAGCCGGCGTGGTCGTGGTTACCCCCGAACGCCTCGATCTGGAATGGCGGCGGGCAGTGACCTCCACCGAGGGTACGAACATCGAGAACCTCCGGCTGCTCGTCGTCGACGAAGCTCATCTGGTTGCCGAAACCAGCCGAGGCGGCCGCCTCGAGCTGCTCATCGCCCGGGCTCTCCGAGCCGGTGTGCGAGTCATCTTGCTGTCCAGCCAATTTCCCGACACCGCCCGGCTCGAATCGTGGCTTGGCGCCCCGGTCATCTCCTCCGACTGGGGTCCCACGTGGCTCCAACGCCACGTCTACCACCGTTCCGATGACAAGCAGATCGGGCTGCTAGCTGACGAGTCCGGGACCGAGACGAAGCTGTTCGATCTGGTTCCATCAGTGAAGTCGAGACAGCCCGGCGTGCCCCGGGACCGCTGCCACGAGGCGGCCTCGGTGGCCGAGCGCCTGGCTGGAGCCGGTCTGGTCGTCGTCTTCTCCGACAAGCGCTCCTACATGGACAAGCTGTCCGCCGCAGTCCGGGCCCGTTTTGCTGCCACCACCGTGGAGCCCGCCCTGGAGGAGGCCATCGCTGTGCTCAAGGACAGCCACCCCGACTACTGGGAAGCACTGCGCCACGGCGTCGGCATCCACCACGCCCATGTCCCCCTCCAAGTGCGCCGCACCGTCGAGCGCTGCGCCCGTCGCAACCTGCTGGCTTGCATCGTGTGCACCTCCACCTTGCTAGAGGGAGTCGACTTTCCGACCAAGAGCGTCATATGCGCCTACCCTCCACAGAACGATCAGGGGAAGCCCAATGTGGCGCGGCTGCGCAACCTGGCCGGTCGCGCCGGTCGGGGTGGCCGGTACACGTCGGGGACGATGGTCGTTATGGTCGAGCGGCTCGGCGACGCCAACAAGTGGCTCAAAGCTTTCCGTGCCGAGTTACCGGTGACCAGGTCGGCGCTGGAGAGGGCGCTCAACTACCTGAAGGCGGCCCCTGACTTCGCGACCGGCACTGGCCCGGGTCCCAGCGTGGCGGCCGTCGACGCCCTTGTCCTTGAAGCACTGGCGGAAGGAGCTGTCACCTCCGGTGAGCTACGCGCCGCTCTGGAGGCCATCCTGTCTCACACGCTGTGGTTCACCGGGCAGGGCATGCACCGGGCCACCAGGGACCTAGTCCTAGATCGGGCCACCCTGTGGGCGGGGCGCGTTCACGCCGCGTTCGCTGGTGACTCCTGGTCGAGGGTGGTGTATCGGACGGGTCTGCCGCTCCGATCCTGCTTAGCGGTACGTGACGCCCTGTCCTCCCACACCGCGCAGCTGGCCCAGGCGTTCGCCGATCCCGGCACCGACTACCTGGATCTGCTGGGCTGGCTGGTGGCGACCATCGCCCCACAGGTACCAGAACTTCAGGGCTTCGGATGGGCCGACCTGGACGCCAGCGAGCTGGCTGCTGCCACGAGCGCCTGGCTGGGCGGGGTGACTACCGAGGATGACCTGCAGGTCGCTTGGCCCGAGACGTGGCCGGCACTGGCGGCAGCGTTGGAATCGTTGCTGCCGTGGGTCCTGACCGCGGCGGTGGAGATCGCCGTACTGGCTGTGCGCGACGCCGACTCGCTCACCACTGTCGGGAGCATCGTCGACCTGTCCGCGGACACGGTACATGCCCGCTTGGGAGTATCTCGTCTCCGCTACGGTGTGCCGCAGGTCGCGCTGTGCGACGTGGTCCGCGACGGCGTTGAGCGGGCCGACGCGTGTCGGTTGGCGGCGCAATTCGACCAGCTGGATCCGCTGGCCCAGCTGCTCAGCGGTGGACTGGCGGAATACGTCCGCACGAACCTCGAAGCCGAAGCTGAGGCAGAACCGGACAGCTACGAGGATCCCTTCGGCGCTGCCGAGCGTTCTAGCGTGCCCTCTCTCCGAGTAGTCCCGACACACGGAGGATCCCAGGTCGGGTAGTGCCAGGTCCAGCACCGTCGACTCGGGGTGCCGTCCGATGGTGCACTCCGGGAGGGCTCGGACGGAGTTGTTCATGCGGACGAAGAAAACCTGGCGGCACTGGTGAGTGGGGTAGCGAGCTTGGGCTCGTCACATCCCCGGCCACCGTTCCGCCTGGTAGGTCTCGATCTCACCGTCCGGCAGAGCTCGGGTCGAGTTATTCATCCTGACGAAGAAGACCTGCTTGTCCTTGCTGGTTCTGGCCCACACCGGGCTCGGGGAGGCGGCGACGTCGACGCGGCAGATCTCGTGGCCGTCGTGGACGGTGATGCGGGCGCGGGTCCGCGTGACTGAGGTGTGGCCGAGGGCGGTGATGAGGTGCGTGGTGAGCCAGTTGACGAAGCCATCCCCGTTCTTGGGCTTCACCCGCTCGTAGTCCTTGTCGAGGCCCACAACGGTGCGGTCGGGGCCGATACCGATCAGCAGGGTCCCGCCGTCGGTGTTCAGGAACGCTGCGACGGTCTTGACGATGGCGTCCTCCATGGCCCTGCTGGGCTGATTCTCACGGAGGTGCCAGCGGGCGGTGGACTTGAACTCGACGGCGTAGTCCTCGTCGTTGTCGATCAGCTCCTCGATGGTCCGCAGTTCGGGTTTGCCGACCAGGCCGAGCTTCTCGGCGACGAGGGCGACGAACTCGGCGTCGGTGCGGAGCTGCGCCACGACCTCCTCGCTGAGAGCGGCGGCGGTGACGGTCCCGGCGGAGACGGCGGAGACCCCACCGGCCCCGGTGACCGGCTCGACGGCGGTGCCGTCGTAGACGCTGCGGCCGTCGTCGCCGTAGGCGGTGGCGACATGGTCGAAGACGGCCTGGACTTTGGCGTCGAACACGTCGGGCGGGTATGGGTCGGCGGGTAGGTCGGCGTCGAGGAGGCGACGGATCGACGACCGTACGTCGGCTGCGGTCGCCGCCTTTCGGCGCCAATCGAGGACGAGCTTGTCGTGGAGGTCAGCGAGCAGTCGCTTGGCGCTGGCTTTCACCACGGCGCGCTCGGCGCCGGTGAGGATCGGGTCGGGCTTGGTGAGCAGGTCGAAGATGGCCAGCTCCTCCTCGCTGAGCCCTTCGACGACGGTTCGTTGCTCCTCCTCGGTCAACGACTGGGACAGCTCGACGAGGCGCCGCAGGTATTCGTCGATGTTGAGGCTGCCGGCGTTGTAGGTGGCGATGAGTTCTTCGATCCGCTCCACCAGGTCGTAGCGGGTCGGGTTCCGGGTGGCCGCGGCGACGGCCCGCTGCTTCAACAACGCGGCGAGACGGTCGGTCTCGGCTCGCTTGCGGCCGGCGAACCGGGCAGCGAGGGCGTCGAAGTCGATCCGAGAGAGGTCAATGAGCGGGTCTGGCTCACTGCCCTCGGCCGCAGCCCGGATGACGTACTCCTCGGCGCCGACGGACCGGTCCAGCAATGCATCCACCGCGTCGGCGATCTCGGCGAGGTCGGTGGCCGGCGGCCGGCCCAGGTCGAGGAGGCGTTCGGCCAACACCCGGATGGCGGCGACGGTCGCCTGCTGGGCGCCAGCCGCGGGGTCGGGCAGGAGGGCCTTGAATAGCTTGCGGACCTGGCGGGCCCCCACCAGGAATGCTGCCCGCTGCTCCTCGTCGGCGAGCAGCGTCTCGACGGCGGCGTCGCGCAGAGCGATGTGCTCGAACCCGGTCGCGTCCCGCAGCGCCGGTATGTCGACGCCGGCCGCCGAGCAGAGCCGGATCACCTCGTCGATCGCTTCTCCCAGGGCGACCACCAGCGCGTCGACCTGCTGGATCGGGGAGTCGACGCCGGCCTCGGCGTTGGCGGCGCCGTAGATGGCGAGCGCCTTCTCGAGGTTCCGGAACACGCCGATGTAGTCGACGATCAGCCCGTTGTCCTTGTCCGGGAACACCCGGTTGGCCCGGGCGATGGTCTGCATCAGCGTGTGGTTCCGCATTGGCCGGTCGAGGTAGATGGTCGACACGGTCGGGGCGTCGAAGCCGGTCATCCACATGGCGCACACGAACACGATCCGCAGCGGATCCTCGGCGGCCTTGAACCGCTCGGCCAGGTCCTCCTCGTTCATCCGCCTGCGGTGCGGGCGGATGTCGAGGCCCTGGCGTTCGAGATGGGCGATCTCGTTCTGGGACTGCGACACCACGACGGCCGTGTCCGTCGAGTCCATGAGAGCCAGGCGGCTGGCCAGCCACGGCCGCTCCAGCTCGGGGAGGGCGTCATGTTGGGCCTGGAGCTCACCCCGGTGCTCGGCCCACGCCTCTTGGACGTAGTCGTACATGCGCACCGCGGCGGCCTTGTCGACCCCGACGTACATGGCCTTGCCGGTGAAGCCCCGGCCGACGAAGTGGGCCACCAGGTCCCGGGCGATGGTCCGGAGCCGCTCGGGGCGGGTCAGCAGCGTGTACTCCCGACCGAACTGGCGGGCGAGCTGGCCCTCGGCGTTCTCGTCGAGCTCGGCGTCCTCCAACAGGGTGGTGAGCTCGTCGGAGAAGTCGTCGTTGATGAGCTGGAGCTCGGGGATGCGGTTCTCGTAGTACAGCGGGACGGTCGAGCCGTCCTCGATGGCGGCGCGGAAGTTGTAGATCGACACGTAGTCGCCGAACTGCTGGCGGGTCAGCTCCTCCCCGGCGATCAGCGGGGTGCCGGTGAAGCCCATGAACGCCGCGTTGGGCAGCGCCCGGCGCATGTTCAACGCCAGCGTGTCGTACTGGCTGCGATGCGCCTCGTCGGTGATGACGATCACGTCCGAGCGGTCCGACAGCAAGGGCATCGACGTCTCCCCGGCCTTGGCGTCGAGCCGGAACTTGTGGATCAGCGTGAACACGTAGCGGTGATCGGCGGCCAGCAGATCGCGGAGGTGCGCGGCAGTGGTGGCGTGCACCTGTGCCTCGGCGGAGATGGCCCCGGCGTCGGCGAACTCGCCGTGGAGCTGGTCGTCGAGCTCGGTGCGGTCGGTCACCATCACGAACGTCCAGGCGCCGGGGATACGACGCAAGACCTTCTGGGTGAACCACAACATCGACAGGCTCTTGCCGGAACCCTGGGTGTGCCAGAACACCCCGAGGCGTTTCCGGCCCGTCGCTCGTACCCGTTGCAGGTTCTCGATCGCCGCGTTCACCCCGAGGAGCTGGTGGTTGCGGGCCACCACCTTGATGAGCCCGCCCGGTCGCTCGATGAAGGCGGTGAAGTTCTCCACCAGATCGAGGAGGCGGTCGTGGGCGCAGGTGCCCCGGATGGCGGTCTCCAGGGCGACGACGCCCCGGGTGCCATCAGCGTCGATGACCTTCCAGTCACCGAAGAACTCCCAGGGGGCGTAGGTTGCGCCGACTTTGGCGTCCGACCCGTTCGAGCAGATCACGAACCCGTTCGGGACGAACAGCTGCGGGATCGTGTCGCGGTAGTCGGTCACGTTCTCGTCGAAAGCGGCCTTGGCTGGCCGGTTCGGCTCCTTGAACTCGGCCAGCACCAACGGAATCCCGTTGACGAACAGCATGACGTCCGTGCGCCGGCGGTAGAGCTCGCCAGCCACCCACACCTGGGAGGCGGCCAGCCAGTCGTTCTTCGTCGAGTCGAGGAAGTCGACGAAGCGCACCGTGGCGAAGCGCTTCTCGCCCCGGTCGTCGGCCCAATCCGTCCGGTAGCCGTCCCGCAACAGCGTGTGGACCTCGCGGTTGGCCCGTACCCGGTTCATCACCGACCGGTCCTTGGTGACGGCCTGCAGGGCCTCCTCGCGAATGTGGTCCGGAATGTCGGGGTTCAGGACCCGGATGGCGTCGCGCAGTCGGTGGACCAAGACCACCTCGTGCATCGAGTCTCGCCCCAGGGTTCCGGCCGGCCCGAACGTCTCGCGCCACGCGTGGACGACCTCCCAGCCCAGCTCGGCCAGCAGCTCCAGGGCCGGCTCCTCGACCAGCCCCGCCTCCGAGTACGGCCCCGGCGGGTTCACGCGGTCGCGGCCTCGGTGGGAGCGCCTAAGTCGAGGTGCGACACGTCGATCTGCCCGGTGACGAGCTTCGGCAAAAGGAGGTCTCGCTGGAACGCGAGGACCTCCATCAAGTCCGCCAAGCCGTCGCTCAGGTCTGCAAATCCAGCCGCGATCTCTTCAAACCGGCGGGCCAGCTCCAGCGGAGGTACTGGAAGTCGGAAGTCGGCGAGGTCGACAGGTCGAAACCCCAGCACGGTGGTACCGCTTGCAACGCCTCGCGTGTAGCCCCGGAACCGGTCATCGCGGAAGGTCTCGTATAGCCAGTGTTTACCGACATGCTCAAGTGGTCGAACGATGAACAGGTGGTGCGAGGCGATGCCACCGTCCTCGAAGCCCTTGCGGGGAATGAACGCTGGACTGCCGATCACAGCGCCAGCCTGAGTGAGATCAGTGTTCGCAACGACAAGGTCACCGATCGACACCTGATGTCGGGGCTTGAAGGGACCGTTGTAGGGCTTGGCTCCCGCGCGACGGAACCCGCCACCAGGTCGAAGGCACTTCAGGTTCGCCATCGGGGTTCCCGACTCGGCCAGATGAACACCCTTGTACGAGAGGCCCTTGTCAATCACAGCAAGATCACCTACGACTTTGATCTCCCACCCTTCGGGGATCGGGCCGAGGGGGGAGTCGACGAGGGGGACGTTCTCGTGGCCCGGGTACCGGAAGCGGACGAACCACTCTCGGTAGACGGCCCGGGCCATCTCCTCCAACACCTCCACCCGACGCCGGTTATTCTCGATCAGATCGTCGATGGTCCCGAGCACCTCACCGATGATCCGCTGTGACTCCCTTGGTGGGAGCTGAAGGGGCAGCGATTCGAGCAAAGATGGGCTGATGTTCGGTTGAGCTACGCCGTAAGCGATGTTGACCATCAGGCTCTTGAGTTCAGGGCGCTGAAGCGCATAGCCGATGAAACGGAGCAAGACTGGATCTGTTTCATTGAGTCGAACGCGCCCGACTCGCTGATTAAGCAATATGTCTGTGTCAGAGCAAACGATGCCGACGGAACCGATCTCTCCGCTCATAGTGATGAGCACGTCGCCCCGAGAGAGCCCGTAGCGATCTGCGGCACTAGCAGCCACCGCCTGCGGAACGAACGAACAGTCTGTAAGGTTCACCCTGCCGCCGCGGACGTTCTGGATTTTGACTACCGGCACGCCTACTTCGGCCCAATCGCGACTCTTGAACGCGAAACCAGACTGCACCGTGCCGACGTCACGAAGAGTAATCTGCCGCCATTCGCTCATTCGCTGAGGATCCCCGTGATCGCGGCGTCGACCTTCGCCCGGAGCTCATCGGCTTCGTTGCTGAGGCGGGTGAACTCTTCGTAGAGGCCCTCAAGCTTCTCGGTGAAGTCTTCGTCCTCGTCGTCCGCTGCAGCGGTGCCGGTGTAGCGGCCGGGGTTGAGGCTCCAGCCCTGTGCTTCGATCTCGGCGCGGGTGGCGACCTTGCACAGGCCGGGGACATCGACGTAGCTGCTGTCGGGGAAGTGGGTCTTCAGGGTGGCGTCGCTGCCATCGACGGTCTCGACGTTCCCGCCGCGGTAGAGGCGGACGATGTTGGCGAGCAGCTCGAACTGCTCGGGCAAGAAGTCGCGATGGGCTCGGTCGATCTGACGGTAGAGATGGCGGGCGTCGATGAACAGCACCGTGTCCTCACGGTCGGTCCCGATCTTGCCCTTGTCGAGGAACCAGAGGGTCACCGGGAGGGTGACGGTGTAGAAGAAGTTGGTGCCGATGGCGACCATCACGTCGACGGCGCCGGACTCGACGAGCTGGCGGCGGATCTCTCGTTCGGAGTGGCCGGCGTCGCCGGCCGAGTTGGCCATGACGAACCCGGCCCGGCCGCTGTCATTTAGGGCGGCGAAGAACTGCTGTATCCACAGGTAGTTGCCGTTGTCGGTCTTGGGGAGGCCGAAGGGGAAGCGCTTGTCGCCGGCGAGCTTGTCCTTGTCAATGCCGTTGACGTTGAACGGCGGGTTGGCCATGACGAAGTCGAACCGACCGGCGGCGTCGTGGAGGTCGTCGTAGTAACTGTTGCCGAGGCGGATGTCGCCGGAGAGGCCGTGGAGGGCGAGGTTCATCTTGGCCAGGGGGACGGTGACTTCCTTCTGCTCCTGGCCGTAGACGGACAGCTCCCGAGTGGCCGACCCGGCGTGGCGCTCGACGAACTTGGCGCACTGCACGAACATGCCTCCCGAGCCGCAGGCGGGGTCGTAGACCTTGCCGTGGAACGGCTCGATGATCTCCACGATGAGCCGAACGATGGAGTGCGGCGTGAAGAACTCGCCGCCGAGTCGCCCTTCGGCCATGGCGAAGTTGGAGAGGAAGTCCTCGTAGATCAGCCCGAACGCGTCGCCGGACAGCTTGCGGGGAAGCGGCGAGAACAGCCGGAGCAGCTCGGTAAGAGTGGAGCGCTCGAGGCGTTGGTAACCGCGGGGGAGCACGTCACGCAGCTCGGGGTTGGCGGCCTCGACCGCCTTGATGGCGGCGTCGACCGCCGCCCCGAGGTCTTGGCCCTCGGGGAGGTGCACGAGCCCGGAGAGGCGTGCCTTGTCAGGGACGAAGAGCACCGACCGGGCGCGGTAGTCATCGGCGGTGACCGGGCTGCGGGGCGTGGCCCGGGCTTCCACCTCGGTGCGGACCGCCTCGAAGCGGTGCTCGGCGTAGGCGAGGAAGATCAGCCCGAGCACCGGACCGCGGTAGTCGGACGGGGTGAGGGTCGAGTTCGCACGCAGCTCGTCGGCCGCCCTCCACAGCGTCCGCTGAACCTCCGACAAGTCCTCGCTCTTCACGCTCCGACGTTCCTTTCGTCGCTGTCGTGCCGCCGGGGAGACCGCCGCCGCACCGGTTGCCCCTGGTAGGAGTTCCGTGACGGCAATCATGACACGTAGGGTCGCGCTGCGGTCGCCCGTGGAGGGCTGCGGTCGTGTGGTCCGTCAAGGTGCGGATGCGTTCGCTCGTCGACGCGTTCGATGTCGGATCGGTGGTTGCGGTCAGCGCTTGCCTACGGACCGTGGCTCTCCATGGTCACAAGCCCGAGCACACTCACAACCCCGGTCGACGAGGCTGTCGCAGCCCGAGAGTGCGCGGTACCAGCCGAAGATCGTCCGACCGGCTCGCTGCCGATGGTCCAGCCTCCTCGCCACTCGATTCCACACGCTGCGGCCCCAGCCGGCCATCTTCGACAGATTTCCATCCCCGTACCCCTTGAGTCCGCCGGCGTGACGGAGCCCTACCCCGCGCTCGGTGCTGGCGGTTCGAGCGAACGAGAGGGCTCCAATCCATGTCGGAGCCCTTCACGGAGCCCATCGTGGAGCCCTTCACGGAGCCCATCGTGGACGGGGTCCCTGGTCCTAACCCGGCGCGAGTCAGCTCCTCCGTCATCGAGGTGTCGTGGGACGCTTGCCCGGTCGCCGGTCCGTGTCCCGCCCGTGGCGGGGACGACCCCTACGAGAAGAACATGGGGTTCGCGGCCCTTTTTCAACAAAATCGAACGGGGAGTACCAGTCGGATTCGATGAACTCGGCCAAGGTCGCCTCGGCTCTCGCACGCCGGAGGTGGCACGCCTTGTAGGAGATGCCGAGCTTCCTGGCGGCCTCGGCGAGGCTTCGGTGCTCGAGGCGCGTCGAGGAGATCAGGTCGCCGTCTTCGGGGTCGATCACCCCTGCGGCGACGACCTTGGCCAAGACGAAGTCGGGATGGCCCCACGGCCGGGGCGGGTCGGCGGGCACCGGGCCGGTGCCGGGCCCGGCCCGTTCGGCCAGCTCGGCGCGCAGGAGCCGGGCCGCCCCGACCCGGGTCCGCCAGCACAGCCACGAGGCGATCCGGTCTCGCCCCGGCCGGCAGCGGGCGAGCGCGACCAAGAACGCGGTGAGCGCCTCTGCTTCGAGCTCGTCGAGCTTTTGGGGGCACGCTTCGAACAGCGGCCAGATTGCCCGGCGCAGGCCTGGCAGCAGCACGCCGGCGAGGCCGACGGTCCAGCGTCCGCCTTCTGCCTGGGCCCGTTCGACGAGCGCGCGGAGCGCGGCGTCGCGCACCGAGAAGGCGACCGAGGGGTGCAAGAGCATCGCCCGCAGCTCTCGGAGGGGGATCTCCCGGTCGGGCAGGCCCACGATGGCGCTGCCGTCGAGGGCGATCGGGCGGGGGCCGTCAGACAGCAGCCGGAAGGTCTCCTCCAGCGTGTCGAACGGGGAGAGCGTGGGGGTGTCGTCGGTGGGGTCCATGGGACAGCTCCTCTCATCGGGGAGCTGTCATCGGGCCACGGCACTACCCCGCTTTTCCCCCGGGCGCGCGGTCACGCGGGGTAGTCGCCCGGCGGACTACCCCGCACCAGGAAGCCGACTACCCCGTGCCGGGTATCGAGCGGGGTAGTGGCCGTGGGATGGCGCCTCTCGGGCCGGTGCCCCCAGGCGACTGCGTCTGTCGGGGAGGATCAGCTGGCGATGCGGTAGCGGCGCGGCTTGTCGGCGGCGAGGACCACCTCGCCCCGCTCGGCCATCGCCGAGAGCGCGTTGGAGATGGCACCCTGGGAGCGGCCGAGGGCCTTGCCGACCGCGGCGGGCCCGAACGCGTCGGCGGGGCGGGCGGCGAGGTAGTCGCGCACCAGCGCCCCGAGGGCGCCGCGCCCGAGCCGCCCCAATGGGGCTTCGCTTCCCGGCCCCTCGGCGGCCGTCTCCACCGGGCTGGGCTCGGCCACGGTTTCCTCGGGCGTGGTCTCGTCGGCCGGCGCAGCAGCGGTGGGGGGATCGGCCGTGCGCAGCGCGCTCCAGCGGTCCGGCGCCCGGACGCCTTCGACCCGGCCGCCGGGCGTGCGGCGCACCGCCCCAGTCGCCTCCAGTGAAGCGAGGCGCTTGGCGGCGGTGGACTGGCCGACGCCGAGGAGCTTCGAGAGGTCCGCGGCGGTCGAGCCCGGGGTGGTCGGCGAGGGCGGCGGTGAGCGCCTCGTCGCTGAGCTTGGGAAGTCGTGCCATGGTGGCTCCTTCCGGGTCGAGCTGGCTCGTCCCCAAAGGCCCTACCTCGACTCGACCTCGCCACCCACCTCAAGGCCAAAGACCGCCTGACCGGCGCCAGTCCCGACCGGGGTCGAACGCAGGATTTCCGGACCGATTTTGTTGAAAACGGTGTCCCTGCCCCATGTTCTTTAGGTGACGCTTGCCCGGTCGTGGGCCGCCCATGACTATCACTGCCAATCCCGGCAGCTTCCAGCACTCCGACCGCCATGTCCGAAGGCGATGCTGGGCACGATGAGTGGCGCCCCACGTCGCCCGAGTCGGCCTGGGGCCGTGCTCGTCGTACATCCGGCCTGTCACCTTCCTATGGACGAGGCACGCCGTACCCGCGCCGTCGCCTCTCTCACCGCTCTCCTCGCCGCGCGCCTTCAGGACCGAGCGTTGGGCTCGCACGTCCTTGACGACACGGGCCTGACGGAGGTCTCGTCTGTCTCGGAGACGAGCCCGGCAGCAGGAGGTGCGTATGGCAAGTAGCCCACGACGACGGACGGCGACGTCGAGAAGTCCCGTCGGAGATGGCAGCGGGACGACCAGGGTCGCCATCGTGACCCGGATCTCCACCGACGAGGTCAACCAGCCCTACTCGCTCGAGGCCCAGACCAAGGGCCTCGAAGCCTTCGTGTCCTCCCAGCCCGGCCAGGTCATCACGCACCGCTTCGTCGACCAGGCCTCCGGCGCCACCCTGGAGCGCCCCGGCCTCCAAGCGGCGCTCGCCGCGGCAAAGGCAGGCGAGTTCGACGTGCTGCTCGTGTACCGGATCGACCGGCTCACCCGCTCGATCGTCGGCCTGATGACCATCGTCGAGGCCCTCGCCGCCGCCGGGGTGGCGTTGCGTTCGGCCACCGAGCCGATCGATACCCAGGGGCCGGTCGGCCGCATGCTGCTCCAGCTGCTCGGGATCTTCGCCGAGTTCGAGCGGGGCCTGCTCATCGACCGCATCACCAAAGGCTTCGAGCGCAAGGCGGCGAGAGGGGAGTGGCTGGGGGGTCCGGGACCCTTCGGCTACCACGTCGACCCGGCGACCAAGAGCCTCGTACCCGATCCCAAAGAAGCAGCGACCGTCCAGAAGATCTTCTCCGCCTACGCCGACGAGCACCTCGGCGCGACCGGTCTAGCGAACCGCCTCAACAGCGCTGGCCTACGCAACCGCGGCGACCGGCTCTGGAGCAACCAGACCGTCCTCCGGGTGCTGCGCAACCCAGTCTACGTCGGCAAGATCTCCCACGGCGACGAGGTCTACGACGGCAAGCACCCCTCGATCGTCGACGAGGACCTGTTCGCCCGCGCCCAGGCGCTGCTGGACGAGCGAGCTGCGCTGGTCGAGAACCGGGCTCCGAACGCCTCCGACTACCTCCTGACCGGCATGCTTCGGTGCCACGCGTGCGGCGGCGCCTACTTCGGTGCCGGCACCAAGGGCCGCAACGGCTTCTACCGCTACTACGCCTGTCGGAACCGCCAGACCAAGGGCACCTACGGCTGCCAGAGCAAGCGAGTCCCCGCCGAAGACCTGGAGGCCACCGTCATCGACGACCTCATTCGCACCCTGTCCCGGTCCGACCTGTTCGAGCAGGCCATCACCGCGGCGATCGCGGAAGTGGCGGACAGCCGTCCGTGCCTCGAATCCGAGCTGGCCAGCACCGAGGCCCAGCTACGTGACACCGAGACCGGACTCAACCACTACTTGCGAGCCTTCGAGACCGGAGAGATGCCGGCGGCAATCTGCTCACCCCGGGTCACCGAGTTGACCCAACGCCGCGACGAACTTGTCGCCCACCGTAAGGACCTGGCCAGGCGACTGGAGGCAGCCAGCCCGCAGCTCCCGACCCCCGAGCAGCTCCGATCCCTCTGCACCGAGATTCGCGGGACCATCGACAGCGGCAACCCCGACGCCGTCAAGCAGCTGCTTCGCGAGCTGATCGACCGTGTCGAGATCACCCCCGACCGCCATGCGTACCCCTACTTCTGGGTGCCGGCCGGCTGCGAGACCGGCACTCCGAGCGGCAAACCCGGCCCGGACGCGCCACCGGTGCCCGCCCATCAGGGGGACACCGGTTGGCTTTTCATAGCAAATCGTGGAGGTGGCGGGAATCGAACCCGCGTCCTCCGGCACCTCAATGGGTCTTCTCCGAGCGCAGCCGCCAGAAGATTGTCGGGGGCGCCGCCGCTGCCGGCTCCTGCGGCGCCCCGTATCCGACTGAGATGTCCCTGACGATCGGTCGACGCAACCGTTCAGGTAAGCCCTACTTGATGACGCTCGTACCCGGCCCGTAGGGCTGAGACCGGACGAACGTCGCAGTTCTTAGGCTGCGAGCGCGAGCTGAGGCTCGGCGTTTGTTTTTGGTTCCGGCTCTTTAACGTGGATCCGGAGACCACGGCTCGCTTCTCCCACTTCGACATCCGGAGTCGAGACCATTCACCCCCTGGGTTGGGTTTTCGTCCTTGGCAGCACCGGTCGGCACGACCACCTGGTCATTTTACAGGGTCCGGGCGCCTCACCATCGCGAGGCGTCCCGAGCCGCCCTGGCGGCCTCGCGTTGGGCGTCGCGTTCGGCGATGGCGTGCCGCTTGTCGTGGAGCTTTCGACCCCTGGCCAGGGCAAGCTGCACCTTGGCGATGCCGTCGTGGAAGTAGAGCGAGATCGGGACCAGGGTGAGCGCCTGCTGGGTGGTCTGGCCCAGGAGCTCGTCGATCTGGTTGCGGTGGAGCAGGAGCTTGCGCCGCCGATCGGGATCGTGGGCGCCGAACCCCTGGGCGAACTGCCAGGGCGGGATGTGCATCCCGAACAGCCACACCTCGCCGTCGGCGACCCGGGCGTAGGACTCCGACAGCTGTGCCTTGCCGGCCCGCAGGGACTTGACCTCGCTGCCCTGCAGCGCGATCCCGCACTCAAAGGTCTCGATCAGGTCGTAGTCGTGGCGGGCCCGGCGGTTGGACGCCACCGTGCGATCGCCCGCTGGCTCCGCCTTGGCCGCCTGGCGCCTGCCGATGATCTGCTTGGCCCTGGCCATAGGCTACGAGGTTACCGGCGGCGTCGGGTCACCCATCCGCGTCGAGCCCGATCCACCTGGTTACGCTGCGGTTCATGCTGCGGCTGCCCTCCGAGGTCTACCTCAAGATGATCGGCCACTGCATCGCCGGGCTCCCGGACGAGGCATGCGGCCTGCTCGGCGGAGACCCCGTGACCGGGGAGGTCACGACCTGCTACCCGACCCGCAACGTGGCCGCGTCGGCGCGGATCTACACCGTCGACCCGCTCCAGCACCTGAAGGCGGACCGCGACGCCGAATCGCACGGAGACTCCATCCTGGGGGTCTTCCATTCCCACACCCACACGGACGCCTACCCGTCGCCGACCGACGTGACCCAGGCCCCCGACCCCGGGTGGCACTACGTGATCGTCTCGTTGCGGGACACCCACCCGGTGGTCCGCAGCTACTCGATCGTCGACGGCAGGGCGATCGAGGAGTCCGTCGTCCTCCTCGGCCCGCACCGCCCGGGTTCGGTCGCCGGACACGCTGCCCGGACCCGCTGACCAGGCACCCGGCCACGCCGACCGGCTGACCAGGCACGCCGCTTGCAGCCCGGGTCGGCCACGCCCTTCACCCGCCGGCGCCGCGGCGCTCCGTTGGGTCCCGGTCGCCCCGGCACCGATAGAATCCCAACCGGAGAAGTCAGCAATTCGATCCGATCCGGGCAGCGAGCCGGGTCGCCAACGAGATCCCGGGAGGCCCTGTGCCCGTCGACGTACATCTGCCGACCCTGCTGCGGGCGACGGCCGGTGGGCGGTCCACCGTGGAGGTGGAGGGCTCGACCATCGGCGAGGTGCTACGGGGCCTCGTCGGCGAGTACCCCGGCATGGCCGGACAGGTCCTGAACGAGGACGGCACCTTGCACCGGTTCGTGAACGTGTACGTGAACGACGACGACGTCCGGTACCTCTCCCAGCTCGACACCCCGGTGAGGGAGGGCGACGAGGTGTCGATCCTGCCGGCCGTGGCCGGGGGCTGAGCAGGTACCACCATGGCGGCTTTCTCCAGCGTGCTCGACCTGATCGGCAATACGCCGCTCGTCGACATCAGCCAGCTCAGCCCGAGACCCGAGGTGCGGATCCTGGTGAAGCTCGAAGGGCGGAACCCCGGCGGGTCGGTGAAGGACCGCGTCGCCCTCTCGCTCGTCGACCAGGCGGAGAGCGACGGCATCCTGGTCGCCGGAAAGCCGGGTCAGGTCCTGATCGAGCCCACGTCGGGCAACACCGGGATCGGCCTGGCCATGGTCTGCCGGGTCCGGGGCTATCACCTGAAGGCGGTCATGCCGACCAACGTGTCGCCCGAGCGGCGCCAGCTCCTCGAGCTCTGGGGCGCCGAGATCATCGAGTCGCCCGGATCGGAGGGATCCAACGGAGCGGTCCGACTGGCCCGCCGGCTCGCCGAGGAGCACCCTGAGTGGGTCTTCCTCTACCAGTACGCGAACCCGGCCAACCCGAAGGCCCACTACGAGGGGACCGGGCCCGAGATCTGGCGGGACTGCCCCGAGGTGACCCACCTGGTGGCTGGCCTCGGGACCTCGGGGACGCTGCTCGGCGCGGGCCGGTTCCTCAAGGAGCAGAACCCGGCGGTGCAGGTGTGGGCGGTCGAGCCCCCGTCGGGTGAGATGGTCGACGGGCTCCGCAACCTCGACGACGGGTACATCCCGCCCATCTTCGAAGGGCTGGGCGGGGCGGAGCTCCTCGACCGCAAGACGATGGTGCGCCCGCGCGAGTCGATCGAGTGGGCGCGGCGGCTGACCGACGTCGGACTGTTCCTCGGGATCTCCTCGGGCGCCGCGCTGGCCGGGGCGGTGAAATGTGCGGACCAGGTTCCCGAGGGCGAGGAGGCGGTGATCGTGGTGGTCTCGCCCGACGACGGATGGAAGTACCTGTCCACCGGCGCCTGGACCGACGATCTCGACGAGGTCGTCGAGCGGGCCAAGCGCATAATTTACTTTTGACCCGATGCGTTGGCCGGCGGTGCCGGTGAGCCCGTCGGCCGACGAGGAGCAGGAGCCCCAGTGACGACCAACGTCGAGACACCCGACCCGCGGACCCTGCGCGCCGACGGGCGAGCAGTCCACCAGCTCCGGCCCGCCAGTTTCGAGCGGGACTTCACCGTCTTCGCGGCGGGTTCGGTCCTGGTGAGCATGGGCCGGACGAGGGTCCTGTGCACCGCCTCGGTGGAGGAGCGGGTCCCGCCGTGGATGCGTGGCAGCGGCAGGGGCTGGGTGACGGCCGAGTACTCGATGCTGCCGGGTTCGACAGCCGAACGGGTGACCCGCGAGGCGGCCAAGGGAAAGCAGTCGGGTCGGACCCAGGAGATACAGCGTCTCATCGGGCGATCTCTTCGGGCGGTCTGTGACCTCGTGGTGCTCGGGGAAGTACAGGTCACGGTGGACTGCGACGTGCTGCAGGCCGACGGTGGGACGCGGACCGCGTCCATTTGCGGCGCCTACGTCGCCCTCCACGACGCGTTCGACAGGATGATGAAGGCCGGTACCCTGCGCGGGCAGCCGCTCACCGACTCGGTGGCAGCAGTGTCGGTGGGGATCGTCGACGGTGTCCCGATGCTCGACCTGCCCTACGTGGAGGACTCCCGGGCGGAGGTCGACATGAACGTGGTGATGACGGGCTCGGGCCGGTTCGTGGAGGTGCAAGGGACCGCAGAGGGGATGGCCTTCGCGAGGAGCGAGCTCAACGAGATGCTGGCGCTCGCCGAGGGAGGGATCGCCGAGCTGACCAAGGCCCAGAACGACGTGCTGGCCGCGCCGGCGGCCCCGCGCCCGGGCACCCCGGGATGAGCGGGGACGGCTCGGGTCGGTTGACTCTGGTGCTGGCCACCGCCAATCCCGACAAGGTGTCCGAGATCGAGTCCATCCTCTCGTCCCAGGCGATCGATTTGCTCCCTCGTCCGCCCGGCGTCGACGACGTCGAGGAGACGGGGGAGACGCTCCGCGACAACGCACGGCTCAAGGCCCGCGCCCTCCTGTCCGCCACCGGGATGGCCGCGGTGGCGGACGACACCGGGCTCGAGGTGGAGGCGCTCGGTGGGGCACCGGGGGTCTGCTCGGCCCGGTTCGCCGGCGAGGTGGCCACCTACGCCGACAACGTCGACAAGCTGCTGGAGGAGCTCGCCACCTTGCCCGGTTCCGGTCGTCCCCGGCGGGCGCGTTTTCGGACGGTGGCCCTGGCGGCGTTCCCTGACGGCACCGAGGTGGTCGCGGAGGGAACCGTCGAAGGTCGCATCGCCGAGCGCCCGAGCGGAACGGCGGGGTTCGGCTACGACTCCGTCTTCGTGCCCGACGAAGGCGATGGGCGCACGTTCGCCGAGATGTCCCCGGCGGAGAAGCACGCCTGCTCGCACCGGGGGCGGGCGTTCCGTTCCCTGGCCGCCGAGCTGGCGGCCCGCGCCCGAGGCTGAGCTCGCCGGCACGGCGTTGCGGCCGGGGTGATCCGGGGCGTGCCGGCGCGGTGAGGGCGCCTTCCGGCGATCTCCCCGAAGGTTCCCTGTTCAAGGGGGTTGGCGATCGCCGCTGTTGGGGAGACAATGGAGGTAGGCGCTTCGGGTCATCGCAGCCGATGGGGCGAGGAGACCGGAGGCCGTAGGGAAGGAGCTTGCGAATGGGTTCGCAGAGCTCGCACGAGGAGGGTGATCCGCCGGGCTGAATCGGCGCCGCCGGTTCTGGGCCGGTGATGGCGCGATCCCAGCAGATCACCCGGCGAGAGGCCCGACGCATCTCGATGGCCGCGTTCGCGCCGGTGCGTGTGCCGGCCGACCGACAAGGTGGCCCCCGCACCATTGCGCCGGAGGCCGGGGTCGAGGTGATCGGTGACAGCTGCAATACGTGCAACGGAGCCGGTTTCGAGCCGGCTCCGTTCACGTCTGCACCGCCGCCTGTCCGTGCAAGAGTTGTGTGCGATGGATCCGCGCCCGCTCGCCATGTTCCCCCTGTCGACCGTTCTGTTTCCCCACGCCGATCTGTCCCTCCACATCTTCGAGCCCCGTTACCGCGAGCTCGTACGGGACTGTCTCGACACGGACGGCACGTTCGGCGTGGTGCTGATCACCCGGGGGTCCGAGGTCGGGGGCGGCGATCGGCGTACGGGGGTCGGGACGATGGCCCGGATCCGGGCCGCCTCGCCCCAGGCCGACGGGCGTTGGGTGCTGGTGGCCAGGGGATCGGAACGGTTCAGGGTGGCCGAGTGGCTGCCGGAGGAGCCGTACCCGCTGGCGATGGTGGGGGCCCTACCTGCCGAGCTGTTGAATCCGGGCGAGCCCGTCCTGGCCCGCGCCGCATCCCGGGTTCGCCGGGTCCGCGCCTTGCTGTCCGAGCTGGGCGACCACCCGGCGCTGCCGCCGGACCCCGACCTCCTGCCGGACGGCGCCGGGCGCATGTGGGAGCTGTGCACCGCCGCCCCCCTGAGCGTCTTCGATCGCCAGCGGCTGCTCGAGTCCGAGGACCCGCTTGCCCGGTTGAGGCTGTTGATCGAGCTCTGCGAGGAGATGGCCGAGGACGTGACGCGGCTGTTGGCCCACCGGCCCGACCCCACCGGTCCGGCACCGCCGTAGTCCCCGTCTCAGCCGGCGCCGAGCCGGTCGGCGACGACCTCCTCCACCAGCGAGGCCGTCTGGTGGAGCGCCCGGTCGGAGCCGGCCAGGGACACCAGGTCGACGACCTCAACACCTCGAGGCGTGAGGGTCCGGGCCCGAGGATCCGCCGACCCGACGATGGCCAACACGGGGACTCGCCCGGCCACCAGGTCGATCACGCCGCCGACCACCTTGCCGGCGAACGAGCTCTCGTCCAACCGGCCCTCCCCGGTGACCACCAGATCGGCGCGGGCGAGGTGGTGGTGGAGTCCCACCAACTCCGACACCAGGTCGAAGCCGGGCACGAGGCGTCCGCCCAGGGCGGCCAACCCTCCAGCCAACCCGCCCGCTGCCCCGGCGCCCGCCAACGTCGCCACGTCCACCCCGAAGTCGCGCCGGTAGCGGACGGTGAGGCGCTCGAGCCGGTCCGTGAGGATCTGCACCTGTTCGGGGCTCGCCCCCTTCTGGGGCCCGAAGACCTCGGCCGCCTGATTGAAGGCTGTCCGCACGTCGGTCGCCACCACCAGGGAGATGCCCGCGAGCGCATCGGACGAGCCCACGACCGATACCGCTCCCCAGCCGCCGTCGGTGGTGGCGGATCCGCCGCAGCCGACGACGATCTCGAGCGCTCCGGCGTCCCGCGCTGCCAGGATGAGCTCGCCCACTCCCTCCGTGGAGGCTCGCACCGGTGCGTCGTCGGCGGCTCCGGACCCGTCCACCGCCGACCTCTCGTCCCCCTCTGGCGCCGGCAGTCGGCCGGCGACCCGTGCCATCTCGATGACCGCGACCGGCCCGCCGGAACCAGCGTCGCCGAGCAGGCGCCATTCGGCTGTGACCGGCTCTCCGAGCGGTCCGGTGACCTCGGTCCAACAGGGAATGCCCCCCACCACGTCGAGCAGCCCCTCGCCGCCGTCGGCGAGCGGGACCTCCCGGGCGGTCCAGCCGCTTCGCCCGGCACCGCGGGCCGCTGCCGCGGCGATCCGGCGGGCGCTCGCCGTGCCGCGGAACTTGTCCGGTGCCGCCACCAGGTGACCCACGGTCGAGGCCCGATCAGCCTTGTTGTGTTTCTTCCACCGTGAGCTCGGCGCGGAGCAGTGCTCGCGCACGCTTTTCGTCCATCGTGCCTCCCGATGCGATGAGGACGGCCCCGAACCCTGTGCGGTCGGGGCCTCTCCCAAACCTAGGCGCGCCGGTCGGTAGGGGGCCCGGGCGCGCACGGCGCCGATGCACGAGTTGGTAGCCTGGGGTTGTTGTACCTCCGCCACGGCTCACGGCTGAGGTGCTCGAGGAGGGGCCGAGCGAAGTGGCCGTCACGATGGTCCAGGCGATCAACTCGGCCTTGCGCGACGCGATGGTCGAGGATCCTCGCGTGCTCGTCCTCGGGGAGGATGTGGGGCGGCTGGGTGGGGTCTTCCGGGTCACCGAAGGACTGCAGGAGCAGTTCGGCCGGGAGCGGTGCTTCGACACCCCGCTGGCCGAGTCGGGGATCATCGGTCTTTCGGTCGGCCTTGCGATGCGAGGCTACCGGCCGGTTCCCGAGCTTCAGTTCGACGGGTTCAGCTACCCTGCACTCGACCAGATCATCAGCCATCTCGCCAAGTACCGCAACCGGACCCAGGGAGCGGTGTCGCTGCCGGTGACCGTACGCGTGCCGTCCTTCGGCGGCATCGGTTCTCCCGAGCACCATTCCGAGTCTCCCGAGACCTACTTCGCCCATACAGCGGGGCTCCGCGTCGTGGCCCCGTCCACTCCTGCCGATGCCTACTCGATGCTCCGGGAGGCGATCGGCGGGCAGGATCCGGTGATCTACCTCGAGCCGAAGCGCCGCTACTGGACGCGCCAGGAGGTCTCCCTTCCCGTCAGGACCGAACCCTCCGGTCAGGCGGTGATCGTCCGTCCGGGTTCGGAAGTCACGCTGGTGGCCTACGGGACGATGGTGCAGGTCGCCGTGGAGGCTGCACGGATCGCCGAGGACGACGGTGGCCGCAGCATCGAGGTGATCGATCTGCGTTCGCTCGCCCCGCTCGACGCCGGGACCGTTGTCCGTTCGGTCGAGCGCACCGGGCGGTGTGTCGTCGTCCACGAGGCGCCCCGGACCCTCGGGCTGGCTGCCGAGGTCGCGGCCCTGGTGCAGGAACACGCCTTCTACCGTCTCGAGGCGCCGGTGATGCGCGTGACGGGGTTCGACACCCCCTACCCGCCGGCCCGCATCGAGGACGACTGGTTACCGGGGGTCGACCGGATCCTCGACGCGGTGGAGCGGGTGCTCGGCTACTGAGACCCGTCCCGCCTGCTGCGTGCCGGCGCAGGGATCGGCACCGCGTTCACCCCGGCGGGCCGGTCGGGCTCACCAGCGCGGCGACGGCCATCAGCTCGAGGACACTTCGGGTGACGTCGGCGTCGCGGTTGGCCGCGCTGTGGGGAGTGGAGTTGAGGAGGCCGAACGTGGCCTGGGCCTTGGTGCGGGCGACACTCACCGGCGAAGACGGGTCGAGGCGCACCAGCACCTCCACCCACACCTCGACGTAGGCGCGCTGCAGCCTCCGCACGGCCCTCGCCTGCAGGGGAGGCAGGCTGGCGAAGTCCCTGTCCTGCACGCGGATCAGGTCCGGGTCCCTCAGCGCGAAGTCGGTGTGGAAGGTGACGAGGCGCTCGAGCGCATCTCGTGGCGAGCTTCCGGCAGCCGCCTCGGCGGCACCTCCGTACAGGAGCCGTTGGCTCACGCCCACGAGGAGCTCGGCCAGAATGGACTCCTTGCTCGGGAAGTGCCGGTAGACGGCGGGACCGCTGACGCCGGCAGCGGCACCCAGGTCCTCGATCGACACGGCACGGAAGCCCCGGTCGGCGAAGAGCCGGGCGGCCGCCCGCAGGAGTTGCCGGCGACGCTCGGCCTTCAGCCGCCCGCGATGGGTCCCCTCGTTCTTCTGCTTCTCGCTCGCCTCGTTCATGCGATCCTCTGGACGGGCACCGATCTCGATGCTATGTTACTTGAGTTAGTAAGTCCTAACTGAAGTTCGTCAACTGCACAAGGGGGCGGTGTCCGGTGGAGGAGCTGCACACCGTGATCGATCGCCACGGCGAGTCCTTCCGGCGCAACACGGAAACCCAGCAGGCGTTGGCCGACGATCTGCGCCAGCGGCTCGATCGGTGCTCGCGCGGCCCCCAAGCCGCCCGGGACCGGCATCTGGCGCGTGGCAAGCTGCTGCCCCGGGACCGAGTGGACGTCCTGCTCGACCAGGGCAGCCCGTTCCTCGAGCTGTCGCCGCTCGCCGCCCACGGCATGTACGGCGACGAGGCACCCGGGGCGGGGATCATCACAGGGGTCGGACGGGTGAGCGGGCGCGAGTGCGTCGTGGTGGCCAACGACGCGACGGTCAAGGGTGGGACGTATTACCCGATGACCGTGAAGAAGCACCTTCGCGCCCAGGAGGTGGCGCTGCAGAACCGGTTGCCGTGCGTGTACCTGGTGGACTCGGGCGGTGCGTTCCTCCCGCGCCAGGACGAGGTGTTCCCCGACCGTGACCATTTCGGGAGGATCTTCTTCAACCAGGCGACCATGAGCGCCCGGTCCATCCCGCAGATCGCCGCCGTCCTGGGGTCGTGCACCGCGGGTGGCGCCTACGTCCCGGCCATGTCCGACGAGGCGGTGATCGTGCGGGACCAGGGCACGATCTTCCTCGGCGGGCCGCCTCTGGTGAAGGCGGCCACGGGGGAGGTGGTGACCGACGAGGAGCTCGGCGGAGGACTGCTGCACGCCCGGACGTCGGGGGTGACGGACCACCTGGCCGAGGACGATGCGCACGCGCTGGCCATCGTTCGTTCCATCGTCGCCGGTCTGGCCCCTCGGGTACCGCGGCCATGGGAGGTCGCTCCGAGCGAGGAGCCGGCCGTCGACCCCGAGGAGCTCTACGGAGTGGTGCCGGCGGATCCCCGGACGCCCTACGACGTGCGTGAGGTGGTTGCCCGTCTCGTCGACGGGAGCCGCTTCGGGGAGTTCAAGGCTGAGTACGGCACGACCCTGGTCACCGGCTTCGCCCGCATCTGCGGGCACCCGGTGGGGATCGTGGCCAACAACGGCGTGCTCTTCTCCGAGTCGGCGCTCAAGGGCGCCCATTTCATCCAACTGTGCGACCAGCGCCAGGTTCCTCTGCTGTTCTTGCAGAACATCACGGGGTTCATGGTCGGCCGTCGTTACGAGGCGGGCGGGATCGCCAAGCACGGCGCCACGATGGTCACGGCCGTGGCGTGCGCCCGGGTCCCCAAGCTGACCGTGGTCATCGGCGGTTCGTTCGGTGCCGGCAACTATTCGATGTGCGGCCGGGCCTACTCGCCCCGCTTCCTCTGGATGTGGCCGGGCAGCCGGATCTCGGTCATGGGCGGGGACCAGGCGGCGGCGGTCCTGGCCACCGTCCGCAGGGACCAGCTCGAGGCGGCGGGGACGTCGTGGAGCGCCGAGGACGAGGAGGCGCTCCGGGCGCCGATCAGAGAGCAGTACGAGGAACAGGGCAACGCCTACTACGCGACGGCGCGCCTGTGGGACGACGGTGTGGTGGACCCTCTCGACACCCGGACCATGCTCGGGTTGGCGCTTTCGGTGTGTGCCAACGCACCGCTCGAACCGGTGTCCTACGGCATATTCCGGATGTGAGCGCCATGTTCGACACCGTGCTCGTGGCCAACCGCGGTGAGATCGCCGTGCGGGTCCTCCGCACCCTGCGGCGCCTCGGGATCCGTTCGGTCGCGGTGTTCAGCGACGCGGACGCCGGAGCGCGACACGTGAGGGAGGCCGACGTCGCCGTCCGGCTCGGGCCGGCACCCTCGCAGGACAGCTATCTGCGTGGCGGGCGTATCCTCGAGGCTGCGGCGGCCACCGGAGCCCAGGCCGTCCATCCCGGCTACGGGTTCCTCGCGGAGAACGCGGGTTTTGCCCGGGCCTGCGCCGAGGCCGGCGTGGTGTTCATCGGGCCCTCGCCGGAGGCCATCGACCTCATGGGCGACAAGATCCGGGCCAAGCTCACCGTGGCCGAGGCCGGGGTCCCGATCGTCCCCGGCCGTGCCGCGTCGGGCATGTCGGACGACGATCTGGCGGTGGTGGCCGCGGAGATCGGGTTCCCGGTGCTCGTGAAGCCCTCGGCCGGCGGGGGCGGCAAGGGGATGCGGTTGGTGGAGCAGGCGGCCGAGCTGGGAGAGGCTCTGGAGGCGGCCCGGCGGGAGGCATCGTCGTCGTTCGGTGACGACACGCTGTTCGTCGAGCGCTTCGTCCAGCGGCCCCGCCACATCGAGGTTCAGGTGTTGGCCGACGCGTACGGAACGACCGTGCATCTGGGTGAGCGGGAGTGCAGCCTGCAACGCCGGCACCAGAAGGTGATGGAGGAGGCTCCCTCGCCGCTGCTCGATGCCTCGAGCCGCGACCGTCTCGGTGCCGCGGCGATCGCGGCGGCGCGCAGCGTGGACTACACCGGTGCGGGCACCGTGGAGTTCATCGTCGCCTCCGAGCGTCCGGACGAGTTCTTCTTCATCGAGATGAACACCCGCCTGCAGGTGGAGCATCCGGTGACCGAGATGGTGACGGGCCTCGACCTTGTCGAACAGCAGCTGCTGGTCGCGGCGGGAGAGCCGCTGGCGTTCGGGCCCGACGACGTCAGTCGACGCGGTCACGCCATCGAGGCGCGGGTGTACGCGGAAGATCCCGGGCGCGGCTTTCTGCCGACCGGGGGCCGGGTCATGGTGGTCCGGGAGCCCACCGGTGACGGGGTGCGGGTCGACAGCAGCCTGTGCCAGGGTCTTGACGTCGGGCCTGGCTATGACCCGATGCTGGCCAAGGTCGTGGCCTGGGGCCCGGACCGGCCGACCGCCTTGTCGCGCCTCAGGAGCGCATTACGGGAGACCGTCGTGCTCGGGGTGGTCACCAATGTCTCGTTCCTCCTCGCGCTGACCGCCCACCCCGATGTCGTCGCGGGTCGGCTCGACACCGGCCTGATCGAGCGGGAGAGCGAGGACCTGGTCCGAAGGGAGCCGTCGGCGGCGGCCTGTGCCACCTACGCACTCTGCAGACTTCGCGACGCCTGGCCCCCCGGGCCGGTCGTCGACCTCTGGGACGTGCCGAGCGGGTGGAGGCCGGGGCGTCCCCGCCCGTTGTCGTTCGCTCTCGCGGGTGCCGGCGATGTGCCGCTGGTGGTCACCGTGACCGGCACCCCCCAGGACGCCAGGGTGCGGATCGGGTCGGGCGAAGAGCTGGCGGTGAGCATCCGGTCGACCCCTGACGGATCCCTGGTCACCGTCACCGGCGTCGCACGACGGACATGGACGGCGACCGACGGCCCCACCGTCTGGGTCTTCGTCGACGGGGAGGCCTGGGCGTTCACCGAGGTGCCGATGGCTCGGCGGACCGCCGCAGCCGGCGCGGCCGACCGGGTGGTCCGCAGCCCGATGCCCGGAACGGTGATCCAGCTCCGTGCCGTCCCCGGTGCGCAGGTCTGCGCCGGCCAGGCGCTGGTGGTCATCGAGGCGATGAAGATGGAGCATCTCCTCACGGCTCCGCACGACGGGACGCTCGACCTCCTCGTCCGCGTCGGCGACCCCGTGGGGGTCGACGAGGTGGTCGCCCGCATCGAGCCCGCCGGGGCCGACAAGCCCGATGATGAGGTGGTCTGAGGTGTCGGACACGCAGCTGAGCGAGGAGCAGGAGCTTCTCCGGTCGACCGTCGGGGAGTTCGCCCGCCAGGTGGTGGCACCCGTGGCCGCCTACCACGACGAGAGCCGGACGTTTCCCTACGCCGTGGTACGCGCCATGGCGGAGATGGGGCTCTTCGGACTGCCTTTCCCCGAGGAGTACGGCGGGATGGGTGGCGACTACTTCGCCTTGTGCCTCGCCATCGAGGAGCTCGCCAGGGTGGACCAGAGCGTCGCCATCACCCTTGAAGCCGCAGTGTCGCTCGGTGCGATGCCCGTCTTCCGGTTCGGCACCGAGGCGCAGCGGAGGGAGTGGCTGCCCCGTCTCGCCTCGGGGCAGGCATTGGCAGCCTTCGGGCTGACCGAGCCCGGAGCCGGCAGCGACGCCGGCGGCACCCGTACGACGGCCCGCCTCGAGGACGGGCAGTGGGTCGTCAACGGCAGCAAGGAGTTCATCACCAACTCCGGCACCACCCTGACCCGGTTGGTCACCGTGACCGCTCTCACCGGCCCGGCCGGCGACAGCAGGGAGATCAGCACGATCCTGGTCCCGGTGCCGACCACCGGGTTCACCGTCGGTCCTGCGTACTCAAAGGTGGGCTGGCACGCGTCGGACACCCATCCGCTCGGCTTCGACGATGTCCGGGTGCCCGAGGAGAACCTGCTCGGACAACGCGGTCGCGGCTACGCGAACTTTCTCAGGATCCTCGACGAGGGACGGATCGCCATCGCGGCCCTCGGGGTGGGCGCCGCCCAGGGCTGCGTCGACGAGAGCATCGTGTACGCCAAGGCACGCCACGCGTTCGGGCGGCCGATCGCCCAGCATCAGGCCATCGCGTTCAAGATCGCCCGGATGGAGGCCCGGGTGCACGCGGCCCGTACCGCCTATTACCATGCCGCGGCTCGGATGTCGGCCGGAATGCCCTTCAAGAAGGAAGCCGCCATTGCCAAGCTCGTGGCCGGTGAGGCGGCCATGGACAACGCCCGGGACGCCACGCAGGTCCATGGCGGGTACGGGTTCATGAACGAATCACCTGTTGCGCGTCACTACCGAGACTCCAAGATCCTCGAAGTCGGCGAGGGCACGACGGAGGTCCAGCTGATGCTCATCGCCCGGGAGCTCGGGCTGTGACGGCCGAGACGAGGGAGGTCCCCGATGACTGAGATCCCGACGACCCGAACCCCGACGACCGGGACGGCGAACGAGACCGAGCGTCATCTGGTGGAGCAGCGCGGGTTGTGGTTTGAGGAGTTCGACCTCGGAGCGCGCTACGTGCACCGCCCTGGCAGGACGGTGACCGAAGCGGACAACGTGCTGTTCACGACCATGACCATGAACGTCCAGCCGTTGCACCTCGACGAGGCGTGGAGCGCGCAGCAGCCGTTCGGGCATCGCCTGGTCAACAGCATGTTCACGTTGTCGACGCTCGTCGGCCTGTCGGTCGCCCAGCTGACACTGGGGACGATCGTGGCGAACCTCGGGTTCAGCGACATCCGGTTTCCCCGTCCGGTGATGCACGGCGACACGCTGTACGCCGAGACCATCGTGCTCGACAAACGCGCTTCCGGCAGCCGTCCCGGCGAGGGCGTCGTCACGTTGGAGCACACCGCCCGGAACCAGGACGGCGAGGTCGTGGCGGTAGCCGTGCGCTCGACGCTGGTCCGCATGAAGCCGCGAGACGATCGATGACGTGGTCCCCGCCGGGACCCGCCCTCCTTTTCTGCCCTGCCGATCGTCCCGACCGCTACGCCAAGGCGGCCCTCGCCGCCGACATGGTCATCCTCGACCTCGAGGACGGGGTTGCCGCGGCCGACAGGGTGGCGGCGCGCCGTGCGCTCGGTCGGACGTTGCTCGATCCGGCCCGGACGATCGTGCGTGTGAACCCGAGCGGCACCGAGGATCATGCGCGTGACGTCGCGACGTTGGCAGCGACACCCTACGAGCTGGTCATGCTGGCCAAGACCGAGTCTGCCGACCAGGTCTCTGCCCTTGCGCCCCGCAAGATCGTGGCCCTGTGCGAGACACCGGCGGGAGTCCTCGCCGCCGGATCCATCGCCGCCGCCGGTGGGATCGTCGCGCTGATGTGGGGAGCGGAGGATCTCGTCGCCGGGCTCGGTGGCCGCTCGAGCCGGCGTCCCGACGGCGGCTATCGCGACATTGCCCGCCATGCCAGGTCACAGGTCCTTCTGGCGGCCGGGGCACACGGGGTTCCCGCGATCGACGCGGTGCACCTCGAGATCGGCGATCTCGAAGGTCTGCGAGACGAGGCGACCGATGCCGCGGCCTCCGGGTTCGCCGCCACCGCCTGTGTCCATCCCTCGCAGATCGCCGCGGTGCGCGAGGCGTACCGTCCGACCGACGACGAGGTGGCCTGGGCCCGTCGGGTGCTCGCTGCCGCCTCGCAGGCCAGAGGGGTCTTCTCCTTTGAGGGCCGCATGGTGGACGCGCCCGTCCTGCGCCACGCCGAGCACGTGCTCCAAAGGGCAGCGAGCCCGGCCGACGGTGCAGCAAGGTGGCTCGGACGGCGGTGAGCGGTTCAGACCCCTCCACCCGATGTGGCGGGATAGGCGTGGGAGAGCCCACGACTAGTTGCTGATTGCGGCACGCGAGAGCGGCGAGACCTCGCCCCGGGACCGGCGTTGCCTTTCCGCTCTGTGCCCACGGGCGTCGGTAGTGGTTGCCTTACGGGTGGCGTGCCAGGTATCGT
>Ga0307373_10002571_pt1 | contig 32522 bp, 38 predicted proteins | sample OX2MG_FD_202534 | JGI IMG/M metagenome (GOLD analysis project Ga0307373, IMG submission 202534) | Soil microbial communities from Risofladan, Vaasa, Finland - OX-2 | ecosystem: Environmental > Terrestrial > Soil > Coastal area > Acid sulfate soil | place: Finland: Risofladan, Vaasa | collected...
CGAAGGGCTGCGGGCGATGTGCGCGTTGCCCAACTAGACAGCATTAGGGACCCCGGAGTCCGGAAAGCCGACCAAATGCCCGCTGGAAAGCCCCTCGAGATCTTCGATTTCGCGGGGACCCCGGTTACGGGACTTGGAGAGCCAAGGCAGGGGACCCACCTGAGCTCGCTCAGGACAACCCACCCCCGTGGTCCGGAGGGAGCACCGTCCAACACCTGCCCATTTGTGCGGAGCTGGCCCGCGGGGCCGGTGGGCACGTCGCTGTCAGGTGATTCTTGGGCCTGATCCCGCCCGGGCTGATCGTCCTGGTCCTGGCCGTGCTCATCACGTCGCAGCTGATCTACGCGTTCGTGCCGTTCCGTCGCCGTTCGTACGTCCCCATCCTCCTGATGACCGCGCTGGGGTTCGCTCTGGGCCAGCTGTGGGATTACCTGGGACTGCCGGCCCTGCGCCTGGGCCAGGCCAACCTCGTCCCGGCGTTGATCTTCGCGCTGTTCCTGCAGCCGCTGGCGCGATTTGTGCCTCGCCCCAGCCGGGAGACGAAAGAGCCGGGCACGAGCAACCCGGCACCGCCGAACTAAGATTGCCATTGGTGTTTGCAGCCTCCGTCCGAAGGGTATTGAACCGATGAGCGGTCAGAGCTTCATGTGGATCGCTTTTGGGGTCGCCGCCCTCGTGGTGGCACTGGCCCTGGCGGCGGTCCTGTTGAGACTGCGCGGCACGCTCGGCGCCGTGGAGGAGCTCTTGGACACGACCAATGAGGAAATGAAGGAAACCCTGCCCGAGGTACGCCAGACGATCGGAAACGTCAACGACATCACGGCCGGCGTCAACGTCGGATTGCGCACCGGTGGCCGCGGCGCGGCGGCCGTGGGTCGTGGCATCAGCGCCGCGGCTCATGGAGTCAAGGTGGCGGGTCAGAGCCTTTTCCGCTCGGTTTTGGGAGGTTAGACATGGCAGATGAGAGAGACGGCGGCGGCGGCGGTTTCGGCTGGTTCATCCTCGGCGGCCTGATCGGCCTGGCCGCGGGCGCGTACATCGCATCCGGCCCGGGCCGTTCGCAGGTCGACAGCCTCAGGAGCAAGACGATCGAGCTCAGCGGCAGCGAGCCCGTGCAGCGGGCCAAGGAAGCGGCCCAGAAGGCACGCGAAATCGTCACCGACCCCGAGCACCCGGTGGGCAAGGCGATCCAGGATGGCGTTGCAGCCGCCAAGCGCAAGCGCGAGGAGCTCGAGGCGGCCGCCACGCGCAAGGTCCGCCAGGCCACCAACGGCGAGGAGTAGGACCGAGAAGACGTGGCCAAACGAAACCTCGCGGAGCTCAAGATCCCGGCATCGTCGGCGTTCATCCCGGTCGCCAAGCGCGTCGCCACGACGCTCGGCGGGCAGCTCGGATTGAGCCTGGTCGACCTGGACGAGCTCAACATCGCGCTCACTCAGGCGTGCGACAGCGCCATCGCCGCCGCCGACGGCATGGACACCGCCGCAGACCTTCAGCTGACCTACTTCGCCACCGACCGGGCCCTGGTCGTGGACGTGGACCTCATGCCGACCGGAAACGTCATGCCGGTGCACAAGCACGAGGTCGCGGTCGACCCCGAGCTGCAGCGGCTGGCGTACGAGATGATCCGCTGCTTCGTCGACGACTTCCGGCCGCTCGTCGAACCGCGTACCGGTCACGTGCGCTTCCGGATGGTCAAGCACCTGGCAGGCTGATAACCCGCAAAGCACCACACTAGATAGGTAGTGGGCTCATCTCCGCGGATGCCGCGCGAGGAGCTGCGGGCGCTCCATCGCCGTTACCGGGACAGCACGGATCCCGCCGAGCGTGAGCACATCCGCGAGCAGCTCGTCGATGCGTATCACGATTTCGTGTACTTCCTTGCGCGCAAGTTCCAGAACCGCGGCGAGCCGCTCGACGACATCGTGCAGGTCGGGTACCTCGGCCTGATCAAGGCCATCGAGCGCTTCGACCCCGACCTGGGCTACGAGTTCACCACCTTCGCCACGCTGACGGTGGCAGGCGAGATCAAAAGGCATTTCCGGGACAAGGGCACGGCGATCAGGTTCCCGCGGCGTCTCCAGGAGCTTCACCAGTCGGCAGTGCGGGTCAACGAACAGATGAAGAACGAGCTCGGGCGCGAGCCGACGGTGACCGAGGTGGCCGAGCGCTTAGGAGTCACTCCGGACGACGTGACGGAGGCGATGGAGATCGGGCCCGCCTACATGCCCCTCTCCCTGGACCAGCCGGTCGCGACGGGAGATGGGCAGGACAGCCGCGCGGTCTCCGAACAGATCGGGGACCTCGACCCCGAGCTCGACCGCGTCGAGATGCGCGACGTCCTCAACCGCGCCATGGTCCACCTGACTCCTCGAGAACGCGCCATCATGGCCATGCGGTTCTACGACCAGATGTCGCAGTCGGAGATCGCCCGACGGTTGGGAATCAGCCAGATGCACGTGTCGCGGCTCCAACGAGCCGCTCTCGAGCAGCTTCGCAAGCACGTGCCGGAGGAAGCCGGCACGTCATGAGGGAGCGTTAGGGTGCCGCTCCTGGAGTCGAGAGCGCCCGCAGACCCGCTGGTCCTGTTCCGGCGTTGGTATCGGGAGGCCGAATCAGCGGGCGCACTCCAGCCCGACGCCATGGCCCTCGCCACGTCGGGTCGCTCGGGCGCGTCGGCTCGAATGGTCCTCTTCAAGGGTATCGAGGACGGAACGTTCGTCTTCTACTCGAACTACCAGAGCCGCAAGGGTCGCGACCTGGCCGATGACGCCCGCTCGGCGATCGTCTTCCACTGGTCGGTCACCCGCCACCAGGTCCGGATCTCCGGGACCGTGCGGCGGCTGGGCCGGGCGGGCTCGCTCGCGTACTTCAGGAGCCGCCCGCGCGGCGCCCAGCTGTCGGCGCTCGCCTCGCGGCAGAGCCGGGTCGTCGCTTCGCGCGCCGTGCTCGAGAAGGCGGCGGCGGAGCTGGATGCGCGACACCCCACCGAAGTCCCGCTGCCCGCCGATTGGGGCGGATATGCCCTGCGTCCGCGCTGGATCGAGTTCTGGGAGAGCCGCGAAGACCGCCTCCACGACCGGCTGCGGTACGTCCGCAGCCGGGGCGCCGCCTGGCGCGTGGAGCGGCTCGCCCCCTAAACTGAGTTCCGCCCCGTGACCGGGAACGAGATCCGCAGACGTTTTCTAGAGCATTTCGCGAGTCGGGAGCATCTGGTCATTCCCAGCGCACCCCTGGTGCCGCATGGGGACCCGAGCACGCTCTTCATCTCGGCCGGAATGCAGCCGCTTCAGCCCTACTACCTGGGCTTTAGCCAACCGCCCGCGCCCAGGCTCGCAAGTTGCCAGAAGTGCCTTCGCACCGGCGACATCGAGGAGGTGGGGAGGACCGATCGGCACAACACTTTCTTCGAGATGCTCGGCAACTTCACCCCCACCGGCGCGTACTTCAAGGAGACGGCGATCCCGCTTGCGTGGGAGCTCGTAACCAAGGGTTTCGAGATGCCGGTCGACCGGCTGCGGGTGACGATTCATCCTACCGACGACGAGGCATACAAGATCTGGACCGAGCGCACCGGCGTGTCACCCCACCACATAACGCGTCTCAGCGACAACTGGTGGGGCCTGGGCAAGGGCCCTTGCGGGCCTGACTCTGAGATCTGGTGGGACCGCGGCTCACAGGTAGGGTGCGGCCTCCCGGACTGCGTCCCCGACCACTGCGAACGCTTCACGGAATTCTGGAACCTGGTGTTTCCGCAGTTCGACCAGCAGGAGGACGGAACGCTCGTCCCGCTGGCGCGCCCCGCCATCGACACCGGAATGGGGCTGGAGCGCATCTCGTACATATTGCAGGGCAAGTCGAACATCTTCGAGGCCGACATCCTTCATCCCCTCGTCGATTTCGTGAGGCAGTCCAGCAGCAAGCCGACCACCTTGTCCGAACGGATCATCGCGGACCACGCGCGCGCGATGACGTTCTGCATCGCCGACGGTGTCATCCCTTCCAACGAGGGGCGGGGATACGTGCTGCGCCGCCTCATCCGGCGTGCGGCGCTGCACGGGCGCAACATCGGGTTCTCCGACAGGTTGAGCAGCGGCACAGGTGTTGCGGTCTCGATGTTCAAGGACCATTACCCGGAGCTGAGAGAGCGCGAGCGCTTCATCGCCGAGACCGTCGATACGGAGACGGCGCGCTTCGAGCGCACCCTGGAGCAGGGCATGGAGCAATTCGACAAGGTCGCGGCCAGAGGCGTCAAATCCGTCGGCGGCGCCGATGCCTTCAAGCTGCACGACACGTTCGGGTTCCCGCTCGAGCTCACGCGCGAGCTGGCGCAAGAGCGCGGAATCGAGGTCGACGAAGAAGGCTTCCGCGAAGCGATGGCAGACCAACGTGCCCGCTCTCGCCGTGCCGCCCCGCAGCACTGGGCGGTCGCCAAGGATTTCCCGAAGTCGGAGTTCAGCGGCTATCAGGAGCTCGCCACCGAATCCAGGATCGTCGGTCTGCGCAAAGACGGGTCGAGCGCAGATGTCGTAGCCGAAGGCGACACCGTCGAGGTGTTCCTCGACCGAACGCCCTTTTACGCCGAGTCCGGCGGGCAGGTCGCCGATACCGGGATGATCAACACTCCGGGCGGCCGGGTGCGCGTCGAGGACACGCAGAAGCCCGCCGACGGCGTCATCGCGCACGCGGGCACCGTGATCACAGGTGAGGTCCGCGTGGGGGAGAAGGCGACCGCGGCGGTCGATTCGCGACGCCGCGCCCAGATCGCGCGTCACCATTCCGCCACCCACCTCCTGCATAGGGCGCTTCGCGAAACCCTCGGAGAGCAGGTCGTGCAGAAAGGATCGTGGGTCGGTCCCGATCACACGACCTTCGACATCCCGCTTAGCCGCGCCATCACCAAAGAAGAGCTGGACCGGATCAACCGCCGCGTGATGGAGAAGGTGCGCTCCGCTCTGCCGTTCCATGAGAGCCAGAAGCCGTACAAGGAGGCCGTGGCGGAGGGCGCGATGCACCTGTTCGAGGAGAAATACGGCGACGTCGTGCGCGTGGTGTGCTTCGGCGACTGGACCTGCGAGCTGTGCGGCGGCACGCACGTCAGGAACACGGCCGACATCGGCACCGCGCTCATCTTGTCTGAGTCGAGCATCGGATCCGGGCTGCGGCGCATCGACATGGTCGTAGGCGAGGCGGCGGACGAGCTCGTGCGCCGGGATCGCGAGCTGCTCTCCGAGCTGGCCCGCTCATTCAACGCAAGCCCCGACCTGCTGCCCGGGCGGCTTCAGGCTCTGCGTGCACAGCTGAAAGAGACAGAGCGAGAGCGCGACAGGCTTCGCGAACAGCTGCAAAAGGCGAGTCTCGCGGGCGGCAACGGCGTTTCGGTCAAGCACGGCAAGGTGGCCTACGTGACCGAAACCGTCGATGCCTCTAACCTTGACGAGCTTGCGGGATATGCCGACCGGTATCTCGAGTTCGTCAAGTCGGGCGTCGTAACCGTTGTCGCCGGCGAGATGTTTGTTATCAAGGTGTCCAAGGACCTGACCTCCCAATTCGATGCCAACAGCCTCAAAGACCTCCTCGGCAAGGGGGGCAAGCAGCCGCCGCACTTCGCGCGCGGTAAGCTCGCCGTGCCCGCGGACGAGGCTTTCAAGCGGCTCGAGGAAGCCCTGAGTTGACCAAGTTCAAGTTCCTGCGCAAGCGCAGCGAGTACTACCGACACTTCACGGTCCTGGACATCGGGACCGACCTGATCAAGGTCCTGGTCGTCCGGCGCGACGGGCCCGACGGCGAGGTCCTGGGCGTCGGCCGCGAGCCGCAGGGCCCGGCCGCCATGTCGGGTGGGGCGATCGCCGACCTCGAGTCGGTGATCCAGTCATGCAACCGCGCCCTCGAGGCCGCAGAGGACATGGCGAAGACCGTCCCCGGCCAGGTCGTGGTCGGCATCGCCGGTGAGCTCATCAAGGGCTTTTCGTCGACGATCGCCTACCCACGGGAGAACTCGAACGCTCGCGTGCGGTCGAGCGAGATCTCGACCATGCTCCAGATGGTTCAGCGGCGGGCCCTGCGCGAAGCGCAGCACCTCCTGGAGATGGAGCGCAGCTACGGCCAGCTCGAGGCTCGGCTCGTGCACTCTGCGATCACCAGCGTCCGTGTGGACGGCTATCCGGTCACCAACCCGGTGGGTTTCACCGGCAAGAACATCGAGGTCACCGTCTTCAACACTTTCGCGCCGATGACGCATATCGACGCCATCGAGACGGTCGTGCGGGAGCTCGACCTCGAGCTTGCGGCGGCGGTCGCGCAGCCGTATGCCCTCGCCCGCGCCTGCGCCAGCGAGGAGACGTGGGCCGAGGGCGGGATCTTCGTGGACGTCGGCGGGGGCACGACCGATGTCGCGCTCATCCGCGATGGCGGGGTCGAGGGCACGCGCATGTTCAACCTCGGCGGACGCGCGTTCACGCGCAGGCTCGCCTTGGCGTTCGGCTTGAGCTACGAGGAGGCCGAAGCCCGCAAGCTACGGCACTCGGAGGGCCTCCTTTCGGCGGATCAGCACCGCCAGGTTTCGGAGCTGTTGAGCGCCGACGCCGAGGTGCTGCTGCAGGGTTTGGCCCTCAGCGTGAAGGAGCTCTCGCGCGGCGAGCGGCTGCCGACCAACATCTTCCTCTGCGGCGGCGGGAGCCTGCTTCCAGAGCTCACGCTGGAGATGGTGAAGAACAACTGGGCCGCGGGCCTTCCGTTCCCTCGCGAGCCGCGCATCCGGCACCTCGTTCCGGCCGACGTGCGTAACCTTTCCGACTCCACCGGTCAGCTATCGACGCCGCGGGACATCGCCCCGATGGGCCTTGCGAACCACGCTCTCCGGACCGAAGCCGAAGAGCGTGACACCGTCAACACCGTCATGAGACGGGTCCTAAGCGGTATAAAAGCTTGAGCAGACTCCCAGGAGACTTGTAGACGCCATGGCAACAAATCCCATATACGTAGAGACCGAAGAAGAGATCCCGGAGCTCGTAGAGCGGCTTCGCCGCTACCACGGCGAGGACACGATGCTCGTGCTGCCGATGCGTTCGCGCATCGGGCAGAGCCGCTTCAACTTCCAGCTGCTGCGCAACTACGCGGCCCGGTTGGGCAAGCGCGTGACCGTGGTCTGCGACGACCCGGCCGTGCAGAAGATGGCTGCCGAGAGCGGGTTCCCGGTATTCGGCGCGGTCGGCGCGCTAGGCGAGGGAATCCCTTCCGAGCCGGAGGCGCAGCCGCCGGTCAAGAGGTGGTGGCAGCGTGCTCGATCCGAGCCGACGACCCATGTTGGGATCGCCGCGCCGACCAGGCTTCTCACCAAGACCGCGACCGAGCTGCGGCCCGGCCGTGTCCTTCTTTACGTGACCGCCGCGACCCTGCTCGTGGTCGGCTTGTTCGCGGCAGCCGTCTTCGTGCCGTCGGCTTCGGTCACGCTCGTGGCGCAGGCGCAGCCGTTTGCCGAGAACAACGTGGAGATCCAGGCTCAGCCCGGCAAGGCGCCGATCCACGTGCGGGTGGTCAAGGTCTCCGTCTCCAACTCGCAGGGCTTCAAGACGACCGGGTCGATCACGGTGCCGCTCGCCCCTGCGACCGGCCAGGTCATCTATACGAACACGTGCAGCGCTGGAGGCCACACCAGTCCCGGCTACTGGCTTTATCGCGGTCAGCGGCTGGACAACTCCAACGGCCTGGTGTTCGCGCAGACCTCGAGCGACACCTTTGTGCCATGGGGTCAGTCGAGTGCTGCTGTGAACATCATCGCCGTGCAGGCGGGCTCGGCCGGCAACGTTGGAAGCAACACCATCTCCGGGTGGCAGGCTATCGAAGGAAACCATGTCGACTGCCTGACCGTGAACAACCCCCAGGCGACCGGCGGTGGGACCGATCCTTCCAACACCCCACAGATGACCGAGGCCGATTTCGACGCGGGCCGGGCGCAGCTCGAGCAGGAGCTCCACCAGAGCATCGCGCAGCAGCTTGCGACCGCGGGCCAGGCCGGCGAGACCTTGAGCCCGACGATCATCTACGGGCCGCCCCAGTACACGACCGACCACCAGCCCAACGACAAGGTCCCGAGCTTCAGCGGCACGATGACGGTGGTGGGCGAGGGCGACTTTTACGCCGACGCCGACGTGAAGAAGGCCTTCCAGACATACCTTTCGCAGCGCGTGCCGAACAACCAGCAGCTGCTCACCGAGAGTCCGATCCAGACCACGTACAGCATTCTCAGCGACACGGCGGGCGGCAACATGACGTTCGTCGGCAGCGCTTCCGCGTATATCGCCCCGACCCTGGACGAGGCGATGATCCGCTCGCAGATCGTCGGCCGGCCGCTGACCCAGGCCAGGTTCTACCTGCAGACTCTGCCGATCCGATCGATGGCGATCAAAGAGCTGCCCCTGTCGCTGCCGCTCATGCCGCTCCTGGCAAGCCGCATCTCGCTCCACTACGTGGTCGAGTCAGGAGCGCCGGCTCCGTCGGCGGGCGGCAGTTCCGTTCCCTCACCGTCCCCGTCGCCTTCTCCGAACGGTTAGTGCGGACGCTCGCCGTCGATCCCGGCACCAAGAGGGTCGGTATCGCGGTCAGCGATCCGACCGGGACGATCGCGCAGGCGCTCACCACGATCGACGCGGCTCCGCTGGAAAGCCTGGCGTCGCGCCTGGCGGACATCGCCTCGAAGCAGGGCGCAGGCCGAGTTGTCGTGGGCCTGCCCAGGCGGATGGACGGCTCATATGGACCTGAGGCGAAGGCCGCACGCGAGCTCGCCGACGGAATCCGGAAGGCTTCCGGCCTACCCGTCGAGCTCGTCGACGAGCGCCTGACCACCGTGGCCGCCGAACGTTCGCTGCTGGAGGGCGGTGTGCGGCGCGCGAAGAGGCGCGAGAGCATCGACCGGGTCGCGGCCACGATGCTGCTGCAGTCGCACCTGGATCGCAAACATGCCGGCTGAGGGGCCCGAGCCGGCGCAGGTCATCACGCTGCTCGACGAGACCGGCCTCGAGAGGCGCTTCACGATGCATGACGCATTTGACCTCGAAGGCACCGCCTACTACCTGGTCGAGGGCTTCGACGATCCCAACCAGGTGCTCTTGCTTCGCGAAACCGATGGCGGGCTCGAGACCGTCGATGGCGACGAGTTCACGCGCGTGATGGCAGCGCTCGAACAGGACAAGGTGGATTGAGGCGGCTCATCGCCCTGGTCGTCATTCTCGCCGTGCTGGGCTTCGGCACCTCCAAAACCATGGATTGGTGGAACTTCAACGTGAACACGCCGATATCGACCTCCAGCCATACGGTCCCCTTCAACGTCGACCAGGGTGAAACGCCCACCGATATCGGGACCAACCTGTTCGACCTGCACCTCATCCGCAGCACTGTGGCCTTCGACCTCTACACGCGGCTGACCAACGCAGGGCCCAGCTTCGAAGCCGGCTCGTTCGTGCTCAACTCGAACATGAGCTTGGCCCAGATCGTGAGCGCGCTCCAGCACAGCAACCCCACCGAGCAGGTCATCACTTTTCCGGAGGGTTTTCCCCTCCGCGAGCAAGCGAAGACCGTCGAAGCGAAAAAGCTTGGGGCGGCGCCGAACTTCTTCACGGCGGCGGACTACCTCCAGGCGGCCAAAGACCCGAGCTGGGCCGCGTCCTACGGCTTCCTACCCAGGCAGCCAGCCAGCGCCGACTTCCCGTACGAGGGCTACCTGTTCCCCGACACCTACCAGATCGATCCCGCCGCCGGCGTGCGCGGCCTGGTCAAAGAGCAGCTCGACCAGTTCGGCGTCGTCTTCTCTTCGGACCTTCAGGCCCAGATCGCCCAGGCGACCCCGAACCGCCCGGCCGAGACGGTCCAGGCGATCGTCATCCTTGCATCGATGGTCGACCGCGAGGCCAACGCCAACAACCCCAGCGATCGAGGGAACGTGTGCAGCGTCTACTACAACCGGCTCAAGATCGGCATGCCCCTTGGGGTGGACGCGACGCTTCTTTACGCCCTGGGCAGGCTGTCGCCCGAGCCGACCGCGGCCGAGCTGACGCTCAACTCGCCCTACAACACGCGCACCCACGCTGGGCTCCCGCCGGGACCCATCAGCAACCCGGGCCAGGCCGCTCTGCTTGCCTGCATCAACCCGCCCAAGACCAACTACCTCTTCTACTTTGCCGACAGGCAGGGCGTGACCCACTTCGAGACCAACCAATCGGATTTCGACCGCGACATCCAGAAGTACGGCGTGAGCGGAAGCTGAAAGTCTTTTTGCTCGGGCAGGGAATCTCCTATTCGAGGAGCCCCGTCATGCAGAATGCGGCCTTCCGAGCACTCGGACTCGAGTGGACCTACGAGCTGCTTGACCTGGCCCCGGAGGGCGTTCCGGCCGCCATGGCGATGCTTCGCGAGCCAGAGGTCGCCGGCGCGAACGTCACCATTCCGCACAAGCAGGCGGTGATGCAGCACCTCGACACCCTGGAGCCCGAGGCGTTGCGCGCACGGGCGGTGAACACGATCGTGAACCGGGAGGGGCGGCTGGGCGGCTCCAACACCGATGTGGCGGCCATCCGCACCGCGATCTCCAACGTCGGCGTCGAGCCTCGCGGGGCCAAGGTGGTGATCCTGGGGGGCGGCGGCTCGGCCCGCGCGGCGGCACTCGCTCTCGATGGTGCGCACCTCGCTTTCGCCGTCCGCCATCCGGAGGACGCTGACGTGCCGGGCAGGGTCCTGGCCTGGGACGATCCGGAGGTCGCAGCACAGGCGCGATCGGCGGACCTGCTGCTCAACGCCACGCCGCTCGGGCGTCGCGACGAGATGCCCCTTCGGCCCAACGCATTGCCCAGGTCGGGCGCCGTGATCGACCTCGTTTATGTGAAGGGCGGAACGCCTCTCGTCCGCAAGGCGCGCTCGCTGGGCCTGCGCACGGCGGACGGTTGGGAGGTCCTGCTCGCGCAGGGGGCCAGGTCCTTCGAGCTGTGGACAGGGATTCCCGCGCCGCTCGAAGCGATGCGCCAAACTCTGGATCCGTGACGGTCCTGCTTGCGTTCGGTTGGGGCATCCTCGGCGCGGCCGCCGGATGGGCCGTCCGTTGGGGGTCGGTGCGCCTGGCCCGTCTCGAAGGGCTCGAGCCCAAAAGCCTGCCCTGGCAGGTCTACGGGCCGCCCGTCCTGAGCGCGGCCCTGTTCGCGGCGTTTGCGCTGCGCGTCTCCCCGTTTCCGCTGCTGGCGCTGCGCAGCCTGTTCGTCCTGGTGCTGGTGCAGGTGATCTTCTTCGACTTCGAGCATCGCCTGATCCTCGACCGGGTGATCTTCCCATCGATGGTCTTGGCGCTCGTGGTCAGCCTGTTCGACAACCCGTGGTGGGCCGGCATCGCCACCGGCCTTGCGGCCGGCTTGCTTTTCCTGCTGATCGCCGTGATCGGCGCCGCTATCTTCAAAGCAGAGGCGCTGGGCTTCGGAGACGTCAAGCTCGCGCTTTTCATGGGGCTCCTGCTGGGCCCGCTGCCCACTGTCCAGGCGCTCTTCTACGGCGTTTTCCTGGCGGGCATGGTCTCGGTCGCGATCATCATCTGGCGGCGATCGATGAAAGGCACGATCGCCTACGGCCCTTACCTGGCCGCAGGAGCCCTCATCGTGCTGTTCCAGTTGCCATGACGGCGGTGGCGCAGAATAGTCGGCGATGAGTAACCTGCTCCCGGGCGAGAACCTGGTCCTCAAGGCGCATCCGCACTGGATCACCTTCATCCGCACGCTGATCGTGCCGGCCATCCTGCTCGTCGTCGTGCTCTGGGCCGATTTCACGATCCTGCTTGACAACTACAACGCCTGGAACCTGCCACTGCACTTCCGGACCTTCTTGACCCTGGCCGTGGTGGCGTTCGCGGGCATTTGGCTGATCGTGGTCTGGATCCGCTGGCAGTCGACCGCCTACACGCTCACGGACCAGCGCATCAAGATCGAGACCGGCGTCTTCGGCCGGCAGGAAAAGGTGATCCCGATCGACCGGGTCCAGGACTGCACGACGAAGCAGTCGGTGTTCGGCCGGATGCTGGGGTATGGCCGGGTGGAGGTCGACGCGGCCGGGGCCCAGGGCGCCGAGGTCCTCGACCACCTGCCGAACCCGGGGACGTTCCGGGACCAGGTCTTCGTGCAATCCGAGAAGCGGCGTGGCGGCGTGGCGCCGGCTGCGGCGCCAGTTTCGGCCAACCCAAGCGGCCTCTGACGCTCTGAAGCCCACCCTGACTCTCATCGGTTTCATGGGCTGCGGCAAGTCTGTGGTCGGCCTGCTGGTCGCCCAACGCGCCGGCGCCCCGTTCCACGACCTCGACCTGCTGATCGAGAACGAGGCTGAGATGACGATCTCCGAGCTCTTCGCGACCCGCGGGGAGGCGGCGTTTCGAGCCCTGGAGTCAAGCCTCCTACCGACGGTCCTCACGCCAGGGGCCGTCGTTGCGATCGGGGGCGGCGCGCCGCTGGACGACGAGAACTGGCGCCTCATCACCGAGCGGTCCGTCACCGTCTTCATCGATTGCGAGTTCGAGACCATCTGGCGGCGGACAAGCGGAACCACCAACCGACCCCTGGCCGTGGGGCGCTCGCGCGACGAGCTGGAGGCGCTTCTCCAGGCTCGCCTGCGTCGGTACCGCGAGGCGGTCCACCGGGTCAAAGGTGACGGCCCGCCCGACATCGTGGCTTTGGAGATCCTCAAGTTTTGGTCCGACTGATCCTCGACTCGGCCTCGGGCAGCTACCCGGTCGTGATCGGGACCAACCTGCAGCAGGAGCTCCGAGCCACCGTCAGGCGCCTTGAGCCCACTGGCGTCGCCATCATCACCGACACCAACGTGCGCCCGTGGGCGGTGAAGGTCGTCGCCAAAGCGGTGAAGCGATCTGGCCTCAAAACCGCCATCCACACGATTCCGGCCGGCGAGCGCTCCAAGTCCATGGCCCAGCTGCAAGAGGTGCTGTCGTTCCTCGAACGGGCGCGAATCGACCGCGGCGGGTGTGTCATCGCGGTTGGCGGTGGGACCGTCGGGGACCTGGCCGGCCTGGCCGCCGCCGTCTGGCAGCGAGGGGTGCGCCTGGTTGGGGTCCCGACCACGCTGCTGGCGATGGTCGACTCCAGCATCGGCGGCAAGACGGCGGTCAACGGGTCGCGCTCGAAGAACGCGATCGGGGCGTTCTGGCAGCCTTCGGCGGTGATCTCGGACCTCGCCTCGATCGACACGCTGCCTGCGGCCAGCTACCGAGACGCCTTTGCCGAGGTAGTAAAGTACGCCGTCGCCATGGATCGAGGCCTGCTCGTGCTGCTGCAGAGGGAACGCGAGCGCCTGGTCGCCGCCGACAAGGCCATGCTCGAGCGGGTGGTCTTCCGGTGCGTGGCGGCCAAGGCGCTCGTGGTCGCCAAGGACGAGCGCGAAAAGGGACCGCGCGCGATCCTCAACTACGGCCACACCGCGGGGCACGCCCTGGAATCGGCCAGCGGCTTCCGCGTATCGCACGGCAGGGCTGTCGCGTTCGGCATGCGTGTGGCCGCGCGGCTCGCGCTCGCCATGGACCTTTGCAGCAAACGCCTCGTGGAGACCCAGGACGAGCTGCTCGACGCCTACGGACTACCGGCTCGGGTTCCGCACGTCGACCCCAAGCGAATCCTGGCCGCCATCTCGCTCGACAAGAAGGCGCGCCGCGGAAAGGTGGCTTGGGTGCTGCCCAGGCGCATGGGCCACGCAGAGATCGGCCACACCGTTCCAGGAGCGCTGGTCCGGCGGGTCGTGACGAAGGCATTGCCATGAAGAAGATCGTGGTCGTGAACGGCCCCAACCTGAACCTGCTGGGCAAGCGCGAGCCGGAAATCTACGGGACGCGGTCGATGGCTGATCTCTTGAAGAGCGTACGCGCCAAGGCGCGAGCGCTGGGAGTCCAGGTGAGCGTGTTCCAGAGCAACCACGAGGGCGAGATCATCGACTTCCTCCAGAAGGAGGCCCCAGGCTCGGTGGGCATCGTGATCAACCCCGGCGCGCTGTCCCACTACTCGCTCGCGCTTTACGATTGCCTTCAGGCGCTGGCCGTGCCGGCGGTCGAAGTCCACATCTCGAACATCCACGCGCGCGAGGAGTTCCGCTCGAAGAGCGTGACGGCTCGGGCGGCGCGTGGGGTGATCACGGGCCTGGGCTTCACAGGGTATGGATTGGCCATGGAGTATCTGACGGCACTGTGATATCAACCAACGACTTTCGCAACGGGACGATGTTCGAGATGGACGGCCAACTGCTGTCGATCGTCACGGTCGAGCACATCAAGCTTGCGCGCGCCGGCGCCGTGATCAAAGCCAAGCTGCGAAACGTGCTGACCGGCTCGATCTTCGAGCAGAGCTTCCGCAGCGGCGACAAGTTCAAGACGGTTCGCATCGAAAGCAACGAGGCGACTTACCTCTATTCCGACGGGACGCACCACTACTTCATGGACTCGCGCACGTTCGACCAGGTCCCGGTCGACGAGGACATGCTCGAATCGGTTTTGCCGCTGCTCAAGGAGGGAAGCGTCGTATTCCTGCAGCGCTACCAGGACCGGCTGATCGGAGTCGAGCTCCCGATCAACGTCGAGCTCAAGGTGCTGTCCACCGACCCCGGGTTCAAGGGCGACACCGTGTCGGGCGGCACCAAGCCGGCCACCCTCGAGACCGGCGCCAAGATCCAGGTGCCCCTTTTCATCCAGTCCGGCGACCTGATCCGGGTCGACACCCGTACCCAGACCTACATGGAGAGGGCGTAAACGCGGCCGCAACGGGTAGCATCACCCCTGATGAGTGAGAACGGCTCGCTGGGGTCGGTCCGGGTGGCCAACGAGGTCATCGCCAGCATCGCCGCGCTCGCGGCCTGCGAGGTCGAAGGCGTCGAAGGCATGGACGAGGCCGCCGCGCGCCATTTCGGCGACTTCGTGCGGCGCCAGAGCGCCCATCGCGGCGTGCGGGTACACATCGAAGCCGACCGCTCGATTCACCTCGAGGTCTTCATCACCGTCGACTCCGAGGCCAAGCTTGCCGAGGTGGCGGGCGCGGTGCAGGGCAACGTCGTCGAGGCGACCGAGCGCATGCTCGGCCTGGAGGTCGGCGAGGTGAACGTCTTCGTTTCCAGCGTCGCCTTCGCAAACTAGATGAGAGGGAACCTCACGGTTCCCTCTCGTACGGGGCGCTCAACGGCCGAAGATCGCCCTGGCCTTCATGTTGCGCATTGGCGGCCGGATTCGCGCCCCCACACCCTCCCCGGGAAGAAATCAATTGATTGGCCACTCCCGGCAGGGGTCGACCGCGATCAGGCGATGTGGTGTCGCGGCCGGGATGAACCCGGCCGCCACGGCCACGCTAGTGTTCAAACGTAATGGGGAAGAGGCACCAGGCCAGGGAGCTGGCCCTCAAGGTGCTGTTTCAGCTCGAGGGCTCGAACGACGACGTCGACGAGGTTTTGCGTTATCACGCGGCCGAGGGCGCGGCATCTCCTGACGTCGCCGTCTTCGCGGGCCAGCTCGTCCGGGGCGTGATGGCAAACCGCGAGAAGCTGGACCGGATCCTGAGCGAGGCTTCCGAGCACTGGAAGCTCGAGCAGATGGCCAAGGTCGACCGGATCATCCTGCGCATCGCCGTCTACGAGATCGCCATCGACCGGCACGTCCCCACCAAGGCCGCGATCAACGAGTCGATCGAGCTCGCCAAGACGTTCTCCGGCGACGAGGCAGGGCGCTTCGTCAACGGCATCCTCGGACGGGTCGCGGCGACCGCGCCATGAGCCGCAGCGAAACAGCCGCCCCCGCCTTCGAGGAGCTGCTGGCGGGTCTCGAAAAGACCATCGCCCTGCTCGCGACCGGCACAGCACCACTCGAAGAGCTCGTGGCTGCCCATCAGAAGGCGGTCAGGTTGCTGGCCGAGGCGTCGGCGCGGCTGGACGAGCTCAAAGCGCGTGCCGAGCAGATCGCACGATCATTGGCCGAGTGAGATACCTGCTCGCGCCGCTGGTGGCGTGGACGATCGCGCAGGCCACCAAGGTGATCTACACCTCGGTCCGCCAGCGCAGGCTCAACCTCAGGGTCCTCGCCGAGACCGGCGGCATGCCCAGCAGCCACAGCGCCATAGTCATGGGCCTGGCCGCCTCCGTCGGTAAATATTCGGGCGTCTCTTCCGCGGCGTTCGCCATCGCCCTTATCTTCTCGTTCGTGGTGATGTACGACGCGGCGGGGGTCCGCCGGGCGGCCGGCCGTCAGGCCGAAATCCTGAACCGCCTGGTCGAGGACCTGGTCCACATGCGGGGGGTGCAGGAGCAGAAGCTGCGCGAGCTGCTCGGACACACGCCCGTCGAGGTGCTGGTGGGCGCGGTCCTCGGCGTGCTGGTCGGGATCATCCTGTAACGCGAGTGCCACGTCTCGATGTGCTCGTGACTCAGAGTGGCCTCGCCGAATCGCGCGAACGGGCGCAGGCCCTAATCCTTGCCGGCAAGGTGCGTGTCGCGGGGGAGACGGTGCGGCGACCCGACCGCACCGTGAGCGAAGACGCCTCGATCTCGGTCGAGGCCGGTCCCGACTACGCCAGCCGCGGAGCTTTGAAGCTCGGCCCCGCGCTCGAACGTTTCGGCGTCGACCCGTCGGGCAAGGTCTGCGCCGACATCGGCGCCTCCACCGGCGGCTTCACCGACATTCTTCTACGGCGAGGGGCGGCCAGGGTTTACGCGCTGGACGTCGGACGGGGCCTGCTGCACTGGCGCATCAGGCAGGATCCGCGTGTGGTCGTGATCGAGCGGGTCAACGCACGAGAGATGGCGCCGTTTCCGGAAAGCGTCAAGCTGGTCGTGATCGACGTCTCCTTCATCAACCTGGACAAGGTGCTGCCCGCGGTGCTCCGCGCCGCGCCCGAGGCCGAGGTGGTGGCGCTTTTCAAGCCACAGTTCGAGGTCGGTCGATCCGAGGTGGGGAAGGGCGGGATCGTGCGCGACCGCTCAGCGGTCGAGGCGGCGCTGGCGCGCTTTGGTGATTGGTGCACGGGTAACGGCTACGAGGTGCTGGGCACTGCGCCGTCGGAGGTGGCGGGCGCGGAGGGCAATCGCGAGATCTTCGTCCACCTCGAGCCGGCGCCCCAATGAGGGTCTGCATTCTCCGCGGCCAAAGGGCTGAGCAGGAGGTGATCGATCGCGCCCTGGCGTGGTTGAAAGGACGCGGTGCGGAGGTGTGGGAGGCGCAGCGGGACGGTCCCATGAGCGCGCTCGCCGGGCGACTCACCGGTACCACTCTCCTGATCACCCTCGGCGGCGACGGGACGTTTCTCTCCGGCGCTCGCCTGGCCGCGCCGCGTGGCATCCCCATCCTCGGCGTCAACCTCGGCCGCCTGGGCTTTCTCACCGAGCTCGAGGCCGACCAGTTGGAGAGCAGCCTCTCGCGCTTCGCGGAGGGGGCGTACCGGATCGAGGAGCGCACCATGCTCCAGGTCACGCTGAGCCGCGGCGGCCGTAGCGTCGCCAAGGCCATCGGGCTCAACGAGGTCGTCATCGACCACTCAGGCAAGGCGCGGATGCTCCGGCTCGAGATCGACGTCGCGGGACAGGCCGTGGGCGTGATCGACGCCGACGGCGTCATCGTCGCGACAGCGACCGGCTCGACCGCGTATGCGCTGGCCAGCGGCGGCCCCATCCTCGAGCCGACGCTCAGGGACCTCGTCCTGGTCCCGATGAACCCCTTCGCGCTCACGGTCCGCCCGATCGTGTTTCCTCCCGGGCAGGACATCACCCTGGCGGTGGTGCGCGGACCTGGCGAGATGCGCATCGACGGCGGCCGGAGGGGGCGCGAGGTGAAGACCGGGGACTCGGTTCGGTGCGGCTCGCATCCACGACGGCTGAAGGTGGTCCGGTTCAACCCGCCTGAGGGCTTCTACCAGCGGCTGGGGGACAAGCTCGGCTGGGGTCGGCCGCTTGTCCCGATGAAGTGACTTGCTCAAAGAGCTGACAGTCCGCGACCTCGCGCTGGTCGCGGAAGCCCGCGTCCGGTTCGGGCCCGGGCTCAACCTCCTGACCGGCGAGACGGGTAGCGGGAAGTCCCTCATCGTCGACGCGCTGAGCCTCGCGCTCGGCGCTCGAGGCGGGACGGAGCAGGTCCGCCACGGCGCCGACCGAGCCAGCGTGGAGGGAGTGTTCGAGTCCGGGACCACCAGGCTGGTCCTCCAACGGGAGATCGGCAAGAAGAGCACCGCACGGATCGACGGCCGCTCTGCGACGCCGGGTCAGCTCCGCGAGCTCGGGCGTCACCTCGTGGCGCTGCACGGCCAGCATGAGCACCATGCGCTGCTGGACACCGACACCCAGACGGACCTGCTGGACGCCTACGGGGGCGCGATGGAGGTCCGCGCGGCCGTCGGCGTGGCGCATGGCTCGTGGGTTGGGGCGGTCAACGCGGTCCGCGACCTCGAGCAGCTACGTTCTCGCGGCCAGAGGGAGCAGGAGCACCTTCGCTGGCAGCTCGACGAGCTGCGGTCCGCTGAGCTCCAGCCGGGGGAGGACGAGTCTTTGGCGGCCGAGCGCACCGCTGTCAGGCACGCGGCTCGGCTGGCCGAGCTGGGCGAGCAGGCCTTGAGCGCGCTGCGCGACGACGGTCTCGGCAGGGCCGCCGCGGCCGTCCGCTCCGCGGCCGAGCTCGATCCACGACTGACCGGCCAGGCGGCACGGCTGGATGCGATCGCGGACGAGGCTTCCGACCTCGCCGCGGAGATACGGCGGCACAGCGAGCTGCTCGATTCCGACCCGCGCCGCCTGGAGGCGATCGAATCCCGTTTGTCCGTGCTCGATGCGGTCAAGCGCAAGTACGGCGGGTCGGTCGAGCAGGCGATCGCTGAGCGCGACCGGCTGGAGCTCCAGGTCGGTGCCACCCACGACCTCGACGCCGCCGTCGCCGCGGCATCGGCGGACAGCGATCGGCGCCGCGGCGAGCTCGAAGCCGCAGCCGGCCGGCTGACGAAGGCGCGCGCGAGCGCAGCACGCCGGATGCAAACGGCAGTCTTGGCGGAGCTTGAGGGCCTCAGGCTCGAAGGTGCGCGATTCGATGTCGAGCTGCGGCCGCAGCCCGACATCGGGGCCGCCGGGGCAGAGATGGCCGAGATGATGTTCTCGGCCAACCCTGGCGAGCCGCTGGCGCCGCTGGCCCGCGTCGCCTCAGGCGGCGAGCTGGCGCGTGTGATGCTGGCGATCAAGACTGTCGGCGCGGCCGCGGACCATCTTCCAACGCTCGTGTTCGACGAGGTCGACGCCGGGATTGGAGGTGAGGCGGCGATCCAGGTCGGCTTGCGGCTCAAGGCGCTCGGCTCGCGCCACCAGGTGCTGGTGGTCACCCACCTGGCCCAGATCGCCTCTTTCGCAGATCATCACCTGGTGGTCGAGAAGGCGGCCGGCCCCGACGGGCGCAACGTGGTCAGCGTGCGAGAGCTGACCGGCGACGACGAGCGAGCAAGAGAGATCGCACGCATGATGAGCGGCGGCGTGACCGCCAAGGCGGTGGCGCGCGCCCACGAGCTCCTCGAAGAGGCACGGCGCAAATAGGTGGCCCGCTCCCGACTGTTCGCCGGGCCGCAGGACTCTCGGATCAAACGCGCCCTCTGTATCGTGGCCCACCCTGACGACATCGAGTTCTATTGCGGCGGCGCAGTGCTGATGATGACGGCCCACGGCGCGACCGTTGATTTCGTGCTGGCAACCTCTGGCGACAAGGGAGCACGCGACACCGCGAAATCGCGCGAGAAGGTCGCGAGGCTCCGCGAGCGCGAGCAGGAGATCGCAGCCGAGATCCTGGGCGCGCATCGCTTGAGCTTCCTGCGCCACCCGGATGCGGAACTCGTCGAGAGCCTCGAGCTGCGCGAGGAGCTCGTGCGCGAGATCCGTGTCACCAAACCGGACGTCCTGCTGACCTTCGACCCCAACGTTCCTTATCGGTATCACCCCGACCACCGGGTCGTCGGTCGTGTGGCGCTCGACGCGGCATGGCCAAGCGCGCGCGACGCGCTGGCTTTTCCCCGGGCCGGTGCTCCGCATGAGACGGCGGAGGCGTGGTGCTTCGGCGGGTCGGCGCCGGACCTCGAGGTGGACGCCGGCGAGGTGATCGGCAAGAAGATAGCCGCCCGCCTCGCCCACGCCAGCCAGACGCCCAACCCCGCCGCTTTGACCCGCCGCTGGCGCGCCATGGCCCGGGTGGAGAAATTCCACCGGGTGAACCTGCGATAGCCTTACCCGTCGTGGACGTCGGCCCGAGACTCGACGTGAAGACCCCGGTGTTCGAAGGCCCCCTCGAGCTTCTTCTCGGCCTGGTCGAGAGGGAGGAGCTCGACATCTTCAAGGTCTCGCTCGCCAGCGTGACCGACGCGTACCTGGCCGAGGTCGCGTCGCGCGAGATCGCCGACCCCCAGGAGATGGCCGAGTTCCTCTGGATGGCCGCGCGCCTGCTCCTGATCAAGTCCATCCGCCTGCTCCCCGGTGAGCCGCCGACCGACGAAGAGACCGACCTTCTGGGGTGGGAGGAAGAGGTGCGCCAGCGGCTCGAGGAGTACCGCGTCTACAAGGCGATGGCGGGAGAGCTGATGGAGCGGGCGCAGCAGGAGACCTTCGCGTTCCCGCCCCCGGCACGGCCTGTTGAGGCGGGCGGACAGGAGGAGCCGCTCGAGGTTGGGCTCCTCGTGGTGGCGTTCAACAGCGTGCTCGCGCGCATTCCTCCCCGGCCGCTCGTCGTCACCGGGCGCACCTGGACACTGGAGGAGAAGCTCGAGCTCATAAGCGAGCGGGTGCGCAAGGGCCCCATCGAGCTCGTGGAGCTCATCCTCGAGTCGGAAGACCGGCTGGAGGCCGTGGTCACCTTTGTTGCAGTGCTCGAGCTCCTGCGCCGCTCTGTGATCAGGGTGCGCCAGAAGGAGCGTTTCGGGCCCATCCACGTCGAGCTGAGACAGGACGCCGGTGACTGAAGAGCGGAGTGATATCTCGTCGGCGGTGGAGGCGATCCTGTTCAGCTCGAATCGGCCGCTGAAGCTGCGCGAGCTGCAGCAGGCTACGGACACCGACCGGACCGGTTTGGAGCACGCGCTGGAGGACCTGCGCCAGGGCCTGGAGGGGCGTGGGGTCATGCTGATGCGCCACCACGACGAGGTCCATCTCGCCACGCGTCCCGAGTTCGCGAGCGCGGTGAGGCGCGCCCTTCGTCCCGAAGTTTCAGGGAAACTCTCCGCCGCCGCCTACGAGACCCTCGCGATCGTCGCCTACCAGCAGCCCGTCGCACGCTCGCGGGTCGAAGACGTCCGTGGGGTCAATTGCGAGAGCGTCCTGACCAACCTCGAGCTCCGCGACCTGATCACCGAGGTCGGACGCGGAAGCGGGCCGGGCCAACCGAAGCTGTACGGCACCACGATGCGCTTTCTCCAGGTGCTGGGTCTCGAGTCGCTCGATCACCTGCCCACGCCAAGGGTCGAAGGCCCGGTGGCACAAAATCAGTGACCGCGCCCCGTCCGAAGAGCGGCTGAACCGCTTCCTGGCGCGGGCCGGGGTCGCGAGCCGTCGCGCGGCGGACGAGCTGATCGCCTCGGGGGCGGTCCGGGTCAACGGCGATCGGCCGCCGCGCTCGGGAATGATGGTCGACCCGGACCGCGATAGCGTCACGGTCGAGGGTCGCGTGGTCCGGCCCGTGACGCGGCATCGCTACCTGATGTTGAACAAGCCGCTCGGAGTGATCACGACGGCCAGGGATGAGTCGGCGCGCACCACCGTGCTCGACGTCGTCGGCGACGACGGCAGGCTCGGACACCGGCTGTTCCCCGTAGGGCGGCTCGACGCCGACAGCACGGGCCTGCTCCTGCTCACCGACGACGGCGATCTGTCCTACCGGCTCACGCACCCGCGATACAAGGTGGCGAAGGAGTACCGGGCGGTGGTGACGGGTACGCCGACCACCGCCGATCTCGAGGCCCTGCGGCGCGGCGTCAAGCTCGATGACGGCATGACCGCGCCGGCCGAGGTCGAGCTGGTGCGCGTCACGCCCGGCAGCCGGGACTCGGGCCATGCCGAGCTGCGGGTGGTGATTCGCGAGGGTCGTCACAGGCAGGTCCGGCGGATGCTTCTCGCGGTGGGCCACCGTGTCGAGTCCTTGAGTCGAATCGCATTTGGTCCGTTGAAGCTCGGGCGGCTGAAGACCGGCGGATGGCGTGTGCTGGGCGATCTCGAGGTGGAAGCGCTGCGGCGATCCGTCGGGTTCGACGCGAAGTGAGCTCGCTGCGATGATCATCGCCATCGACGGCGGAGTGGCCTCCGGCAAGTCGGCGGCTGGACGGCGGGTGGCCGCGAAGCTTGGCCTGCCGTTCGTGGACAGCGGGCTGATGTACCGAGCCGTCACGCGGCTGGCGGCCCAGCGCGGCCTCGATCCGCGCGATGAGAACGCCATCACCGCGCTCGCGCAATCTTCGGAGATGCGAGTCCAAGGAGAGCACGTCTGGGCCAACGATGTCGACCTCACCGACGGCATCTACGACGCGGACTACGCGCATGCGCTGCCGCTCATCTCCGCGATGCCCGGGGTCCGCGTCGCGCTGGTCGCGCAGCAGCGGCGGATGGGGGATGGCGGCGTGGTGATGGCAGGTCGCGACATCGGCACCGTGGTTTTCCCGGATGCCGACCACAAGTTCTTTCTCGTGGCTGGCCTCGACGAGAAGGTCCGCCGGCGTGCCGCACAGTACGAGCGCAGGGGAGAGCGCGTGGACGCGGAGGCGATGCGCAAGGAGGTGGAGGCGCGCGACCGCGTCGACTCTGAGCGAGCGGTCGCGCCCCTGCGGCCGGCCGCGGACGCAATCATCGTCAACACCGACCACCTCGACGTCGACCAGGTCGTCGAGCTCATCGTCAAGCGGGTCCGCGCCGAGGCCGGTGGATGACGTACGCCTTGCTCCGTGGGCTGATGCGCGCGCTCGTTCACACGTATCTTGCCGGTCTGTTCAGCGTCACCGGCGCCGAGAACGTGCCGGCCCAGGGCCCGTTCATCGTGTGCCCCAACCACTTTGGGACCCTCGACCCGCCGCTGGTGCCCGCCTTCGTCCCTAGGGGCGACACGTGGAGCATGGCGAAGTCCGAGTACTTCGAGAAGCCGTTGACGCGCTGGATGTTCAGGGCATACCACGCCTTTCCCGTGATCAGGCACTCGGCAGATCGAGCGGCGCTGAAGCGCTCGTTCGACCTGCTCAAGGCGGGTCACGTCCTCATCATGTACCCGGAGGGCACGCGCATCGACACGGGTGTCCTGTCTCAGCCCGAGCCCGGCGCCGGCTTCATCGCGCAGAAGGCGGCGTGTCCCGTCCTGCCGGTCGCCCTGACCGGGACGCGTGAATGCCTGCCCAAGGGCGCGAGATGGCCGCATCGCGTGCCGGTGACCGTTACCTTCGGCAAGCCCTTCCTGGTCAGGAAGCGCCGCGCAGGTGGCGAGAGGGTGTCGCACGAGGAGGCTTCGGACGCGATCATGCTGGCGATCGCGGAGCTCCTGCCGGCCGACCGGCGGGGCGTGTTCAGCGACCTGCGGTCAGTGCGTGAGCGCCTGGATGGAGTTACCGATGCCCTCCCGGTCGGTGGGAGCCCTGAAGCCGTTTAGCCGATCGCGGGTCGGGCCCAGTCATCCTCGGTGAGGCTGCCGAGCGCGGGGTTGAAGCAGGCGTCGAAGGCCTCCTTCAGCGTCTGTGGAGTCAGCCGAGGCGGCTCCTGGCGATAGTTGGCGAGGTCGACGAGCCGCGCGATCAGCGCGCGCGGGTGCGACCCGCGAAGAGGCTTCTTGCCGTACAGGTTGTTGAGCAGATAGCCGATCGCCTTCTCGTCGAACTGCACACCCTGCCGGTCGCATTCGTATCGCAGGATGCGACCGAACGCCTCCGGCGAAGGGTTGCCGACGCCGATCTTGTAAGCCATGCGTCGTAGGAATGCCTCATCGACGAGCTCGGTGGGTGAGAGGTTGGTCGAGAACACGACCTGGCAGAGGAACGGCAGCTCGATCTTGCGGCCGGACGCGGACAGGTCGAGGTAGTCGACCTTCTTCTCCATCGGGACGATGAATCGGTTGAGGAGCCGCATCGGCGGGACCTCCTGGCGCCCGAAGTCGTCGATCACGAACACTCCGGCGTTCGCCTTCCACTGCAGGGGCGCCTCGTAGTAGCGGTTGGAGGGGTCGTAGGTGAGGTCCAGCTGCTGGAGCTTGAGCTCGCCTCCCGCGACCACCACGGGTCGCTCGACCTTGACCAGGCGGCGGTCGATCGGCTGCTCGCCCTCGGCGATCTTGTGGTAGACGGGGTCGATCACCCGGATGATCTCGTCCCCGACGGCGACGGCGTGTGGGATCTCGATCGGCGCGCCCATCAACAGAGCCATGCGCTCGGTGATCGTGCTCTTGCCGTTGCCGGGCGCCCCGAAGATGAACAGCGACGCGCGCGACACCATGGCGCCGCCGATCTGGTCGATCACGTGCTGCTCGAGCTCGAGCGTGCCGAGCGCTTTCTTCAGGAGCGCGTCGTTCACGTTCGCCTTGCCGGTCACCTGCGAGCGGATCAGCCCGAGGTAGTCTTCGAAGTTGATCGGGCAGGGACCCAGGTAGCGAGTCTGCACAGACGACATCTCGGCCGCGCGCTGCCGGCCGGCGGCCGAGATCGCGTAGTTCATCTTGACCGGGTAAGGCCTGCCCTCGAGTCCCGCGTCGCTGGACACGCCGCGCGTGTCCATGAGCTGGTTCTTCTCGAACTCCTCGATGAGCGGCTCGAAGGTCTCGAAAGGAAGGCCGAGGCGCTGCTCGAGGCCGGCCCCGGTCAGCTGGTCGGCGAACGCGAGGGTCCGCAACAGCAGGCTTGCGACCAGGTCACGCCTGACGTGCAGGTCTTCCAGCCGTTTGGGTGCTTCGATCGCCCCGGTTACCATCGGGCGCAAATATTACAGCCGGGGCTCCGATTGACATCCCACTTCCGAACACGCGGGAGCGCCGGGCAGGCCGCCCGGCTTCCCCCTCATCCGTAGAATCGCGTAAACGGTGCCGGAATACGCTGCCCTTGATCTCGAGACGACCGGTCTCGATCCGGCGCGAGATCGAGTCATCGAGATCGGCGCGGTCGCCTTCACGGCCGAAGGGGTCACCTCGACGCTCGAACAGCTCGTCGATCCGGGCCGCGCGGTGCCCGACACGGTGCTGCGCCTGACCGGCATCAAGCAGGAGGAGCTGCGCGGCGCCGCCGACGCGGGGACCGCGCTTCGCGAGCTGGCCTCGTTCCTGCGCGGTCGCCAGCCGGTGGGGCACGGCGCGCGCCTGGACGTCGACTTCCTGGCCGCGGCCGGGCTGTGGGATGAGTCCCAGGAGATCCTCGACACGCTTGATGTGGCGCGCATCCTGCTGCCGGCAGCCACCAGCCACAGCCTGCCCATGCTTGCGGTGGAGCTGGGCTTCAATCAGCCGCGGCCACACCGCGCGCTGGATGACGCAGACGCCACGCGCCAGCTCCTGCTCCGGTTGTGGGAGGAGGCCGTGGCGCTGGACGAGGAATTGAAGGAGCCGATGCTGGCCCTGGTCGCGCCCTACACGTGGCCGATCGCGCGGTTCTTTGCCGACGCGCTCACGGCGCCCAACCCATCGCCGGCGCCGGCGGCGACGCTCCGCGCCGAATCCGTCTCGCACGGAAGATCGAAAGCCACACCGCCCGACGACCCGGTGTTGATGGCGGAACTGCTCGGACCTGAGGGTCCGCTCGCCGGCGCGCTGCCCGGGTACGAGCACCGTGAGGCCCAGATGCAGATGCTGCTGGCGGTGGCGCAGATCCAGGCGCGCGGAGGCTCGCTGGTGGTCGAGGCCGGCACCGGGACAGGCAAGAGCCTGGCCTACCTCGTGCCCTCGATCGCGAGGGCGGTGGGTCACCACGAGAGGGTCGTCGTGTCGACCAACACCCACACCCTGCAGGAGCAGCTCATGGGCAAGGACCTGCCCGCGCTGCGCGAATGGCTGCCCTGGGACTTCAAGGCGTGCCTTTTGAAAGGCCGCTCCAACTACGTGTCGCTCCGGCGGTGGCGCCGCTTCCTCGCCGAGCCATGCGCCGACGCCGACGACCTCAAGTTCAAGCTCAAGGTGCTCATCTGGCTACATTCGACCGAGAGCGGCGACCGCTCGGAGCTCCGCCTGCACGGGCGCGAGGAGGTGCTGTGGACGCGCATCGCGAGCGACCCGCTCGACTGTGTCGGCATCCACTGCACCAAGGAGGACTGCTATGTCCACCGGGCCCGCGCGGAGGCGGAGGCCGCGGACCTCGTGGTGATCAACCACGCGCTGCTGCTCGCCGACGCCGAGGTGGGCGGGGGGCTGCTGCCCGAGTTCGACCACCTCGTGGTCGATGAAGCCCACCACCTCGAAGAGGCTGCCACGCGCGGGCTGCGCCAGGAGATCGACGGGCCGGGCCTGCTCGCGCTCCTGGATCGTCTGGCCGGCCCGGACCACTCACGCCAGGAGGGCCTCCTGGCCGAGCTGCTGAAGCAACCGCGCCTCGGCGCCTCTGACGCTGCGTTCCGGGAAGCCGTCCCGGCGAGCCTTGCCGCGGCCAACCGGGTGCGGGAGCTCTTCCACCTGGCCGGCCCCTGGGTCGCCACCCGCCTCGGCGAGTTGGAGCGTCGCGACGAGTCGGTGCGGATCACCCCGCAGGTGCGCGACGACCCCGGTTGGGGGCACGTCAGGATCGCGGGAGAGAACGCCGCCACCGCGCTCGACGCCCTGGACGCCGCCTTGCGGCGCGCCGTGGCGGGCGTGCGCGACTGGCTCGGCGGCGCCGAGCCGGACCAGGGCGTGCGCGAGCTGGAGATCATCCGCGGGCGCCTTCAGGGGGCGGCTGCGCTGCTCGGCGAAGCCCTGCTCACGCCCGATCCCAACCGGGTCTACTGGTTCACGCTCCTCTCGCGAACGGAGAGCCTGCTGCTGCGCGCGGCGCCCATCAACGTCGGCCGTCTCCTGCGTGAGCGCGTGTACTCGGAGCGACGCTCCTCCGTGTTCACGTCGGCGACGCTGGCGGTGGGCGGCAGCTTTGACTACTTCCGCTCTCGAATCGGCCTCGGCTCCGAGATCGAAGAGCTGGTGCTGCCGTCGCCTTTTGATTTCCTTCACCAGGCGCTCGTCTGCCTGCCGACCGATCTCCCGTTGCCCGAGCACGAGACGTTCGACCGGGAAGTCGAAAAGGTGATCGCGGCCATCGCGCGCAGGGTGGGAGGACGCACGCTCGTGCTGTTCACGTCGCACCGCCAGCTGCGAGACGTACACACGGCGCTGAAGCACCGGACCGACCTCGACGAGGTCCTCATCCTGGGCCAGGGGATCGACGGCCAGAGGCGCCAGCTCTTGAAGTCGTTCGAGGAGGCCGAGCGCCCGCTGCTGCTCGGGACGACGACCTTCTGGGAGGGCATCGACGTGCCGGGCGAGCGGCTCAGCTGCGTGGTCATGGTCAGGTTGCCGTTCCCGGTGCCGACGGATCCCGTCTACGCCGCCAGGGCGGAGAAGGTGCGCGATCCCTTCGGGCAGCTCGCCCTCCCCCAGGCGGCGCTGCGCTTGAAACAGGGCTTCGGACGCTTGATCCGTCGCTCCACGGACCGTGGGGCGGTGGTCATCCTCGACAACCGGATCCTGGGCCGCGATTATGGCAAGGCGTTCCTGGACGTGCTGCCGCCGGCCTCGCGGTTCGTCGGCCCCGCCGCCGAGATCGCGGGACGGGTCGGCGCGTGGCTCGATCGGGTTTGAGCCGCCTCTACGTAGTCGCGACTCCGATCGGCAACCTCGAGGACGTCAGCGCCAGGGCACTGCGCGTGCTGGGAGAGGTGTCGGCGATCGCGGCCGAGGACACCAGGGTCACCTCGCGGCTCCTGGCCAGGCACGGCATCCGCAAGCCCTTCATCAGCTACCGCGCGCCGGTGGAGCGGCGGGGATTGCCGCGCGTGATCGCCGCACTCGACGAGGGCGACGTCGCGCTGGTCAGCGATGCGGGCACCCCGACCCTTTCCGACCCGGGCCAGGCCCTGGTCACCGCCGCGTGGGCGGCGGGGCACACTGTCGTGCCGGTTCCCGGCCCGAGCTCGGTGACGGCTGCTCTTTCGATCGCCGGCTACGGCGGTCCCGGTTTCACGTTCCTCGGTTACCTGCCGCGCAAGCCGGGCGAGATGCGGCGACTGCTTGCGACCCTGGCCGCCGACCCGCGTCCCGCGGTCGCATTCGAGTCCCCTTACCGGATCACCAAATCGCTCGCGCTGATCTCCGAGACTCTGCCCGAAAGAAGCATCACGGTCACTCGCGAGCTGACCAAGCTGCACGAGGAGGTTCTACGAGGCACCGCCGCCGAGGTGCTGACGGCCCTCGGTGAGCGGGCGCGCGGCGAGTTTACCCTTGTGATCAGTGGCGCCTGAACCGAGAACCGTCCTCATCGCGCCCGCCTGGCCTTATGCCAACGGGCCGCGGCACATCGGCCACGTGGCCGGTTTCGCCGTGCCCGCCGACGTCCTGGCGCGCTTCGAGCGGCTTCGAGGCTCCCGCGTGCTGATGGCGAGTGGAACGGATGAGCACGGCACGCCCATCACCTATGAGGCGGACAAGGAAGGGGTGCCGCCACGCGAGTTCGCCGACCGCAACAACGCCTTGATCGTGGAGGACCTGCGCCGCCTCGGGATGACTTACGACATCTTCACGCGCACCACCACGCAGAACCACGAGCGCGTCACGCAGGACCTGTTTCTCAAGCTGTACGAAAAGGGCTACCTCGTCAAGCTGACCCAGATGGGCGCATTCGACCCCGCCAGCGGGCGCACGCTGCCCGACCGCTACATCGAGGGCAAGTGCCCGATCTGCGGCTACGCCGATGCCCGCGGCGACCAGTGCGACAACTGCGGCAACCAGCTCGACCCGATCGACCTCATCGATCCGCACCAGCGCGGTACCGACGCGCCGGTCGAGTTTCGTGAGACCGAGCACTTCTTCTTCGACCTGCCTGCGTTCGGCGATCAGCTGAAAGGATGGATCGAGCAGCACGACGACTGGCGGCCGAACGTGCGGAAGTACTCGCTCGAGTTCGTGCGCAACCTCAAGCCGAGGGCGATCACGCGCGACCTCGACTGGGGCATCCCCGTGCCGCTCCCGGGCTGGGAGGACAACCCGCACAAGAAGATCTACGTCTGGTTCGACGCCGTCATCGGCTACCTGTCCGCGTCGATCGAGTGGGCGGCCCAGAAGGGCGAGCCGGACGCGTGGAAAGACTGGTGGCAGAACCCTGACGCCTGGCATTACTACGTGATGGGCAAGGACAACATCACCTTCCACACCGTGATGTGGCCCGCCATCCTGCTGGGCGCCGGCGGACTCGAGCTGCCCGACGAGATCGTCGCCAGCGAGCACCTTCACATGGCGGGCAAGAGACTCTCGACGAGCCGCGGTCACGTGATCTACGTGCGCGACGTGCTGGACCGCTATGACGCCGACGCGCTCCGCTACTACCTCATGATCGCCGGGCCCGAGAACCAGGACACCGACTTCACGTGGGCGGAGTTCGTGAGGCGCAACAACGACGAGCTGGTCGCGACATGGGGGAACCTGGTTCACCGCACGCTGGTCAACGCGCACCGCAATTTCGGCGCGGTGCCAGAGCCCCAGCAGCTCAACGATCGCGACCAGTCCCTGATCAAGGAAGTCGAAGATGCGCTAGATCACGTCGCGTTGCAGCTGAGTCAGGCTCGCTTTCAGCTGGCTCTGAAATATGCGATGACGATGGCCTCGAAGGTCAACGTCTACCTCGGCACTGAGCAGCCGTGGCACACGATCAAGACAGACCGCGAGCGAGCCGGCACCGTCCTCTACGTCGCGCTGCGCTGTGTCGACAACCTCAAGACCATGCTCACGCCGTTCGTGCCGTTCTCGTCTCAGCGGCTGCACCGTATGCTCGGTTACGAAGACCTCATCGCGCCGCAGCCGGTGGTCCGTGAACACGCTGAGGACGGCGCTTCCCATTCGGTCCTGACGGGCGACTATCCGATCGCCGACCGGTGGCGCCCGTCGGAGCTCGAGCCGGGCCGCAAGCTGCCGCCGCCGGAGCCGCTGTTCAAGCGGCTGGACGACGTGGTCGAAGAAGAGCCATCGATTTCGTAGACACCCATCTCCACCTCGAGGAGCTGGGCGATTCCGCGGCGGCGGTGGACGAGGCGGTCGGCGCAGGCGTGACCCGGATGGTCGCGGTGGGCGTCGACGTGGAGCGCAGCCGCCGCGCGGTCTCGCTCGCGCACCGGCATGACCAGGTGTGGGCCGGCGTCGGCCACTACCCGCTCGAGCCGGCAGCGCTCGACCTGGACGCATTGCGGGAGCTGGCGACGGAACCCCGGGTCGTCGCGATCGGCGAGATCGGCCTCGATTTCGAGCACGTCGGCGGGATCGCAAGAGAGGTTCAGATCGATAGGTTCGAGCAGCTTCTGACGATGGCGACGGAGCTCGACCTGCCGGTCTCGGTTCACAACCGCGGCGCCGATTCCGAGGTGGAGTCGGCGATACGGCGTCACCGCGGCCTGCGCGGCGTGATGCACTACTTCGCCCTCGACTGGGACCACGCCCAGCCCTTCCTCGACCTGGGCTTTTACCTTTCCTTCGCCGGTCTGATCACTCGCCCCAGCCGCACCGCCCTGCGCGAGGTCGTCAAGCGCTGTCCCGACGACCGTCTCCTGCTGGAGACGGATTCGCCGTACGGCAACGCGCAGAAGCGGATGGGCGTGCCCAACCGTCCGGCGTACCTGCTCGACACGGCTGAGCTGGTGGCCGAGCTGCGAGGCGTGACCATCGAGCGGCTCGCGGAGCAGGAATCCGCCAACGCCCTGGCCCTTTTTCGCGGAATGCGTTGATCGATCCCGCCGACTCAAAGCAGCTCGAATCTTTGCTTCGACGGCACGGCATCGACCTCAAGCACCGCTTGGGCCAGAACTTCCTGGTCGACCCGTCGGTGCGCGACGCGGTCGCAGGGTCGGCCGCAATCGCGCCGGAAGACCACGTGCTCGAGGTTGGGGCCGGCGTCGGCACGCTGACCGTGGCGCTCGCTCCACTGTGTCGCAAGGTGACCGCCGTCGAGATCGACGGCCGGCTCATCCCTGCTCTGCGGGACGCCACCGCCGGCCTCGCCAACGTAGAGATCGTGCGGTCGGACATCCTCCGGTTCAACGTCCGATCGGCGTTCCCCCAGGGCGGGGAGGTGGTCGCGGGGAACATCCCCTACCACGTCACCGGCGCACTGGTGCGCAAGCTGCTGGACGATGAGCCGCGTCCGCGCCGCCTTTCGCTGGTCGTCCAGAAAGAGGTAGCCGAACGCTGGACCGCCTCCACCGGCGCGAGCCTCTCCACGGTCGCGGTGCAGGTGTACGCCCGGGCTCGATTGGTGTTCACGATCCCGGCGACCGCCTTCAATCCACCGCCGCGAGTGGATTCGGCGCTGGTCTCCCTCGAGGTGCGACCCAAGCCTGCGGTGGACGTCGACGACCTCGACCGCTTCTTTCGGTTCGTGGAGTCGATCTTCCAGTTCCGCCGCAAGCAGCTGGGCGGTGCGCTCGGCCGCCTGGCGGGCGCGGGAGGAGCGGGCGCTGCCGCACGGCTGGGCGCCATGGGCATCGACCCCACCCGCCGGGCCCAGACCCTGAGCTTGACGGAATGGGAAGCGCTGTACCGCGGCTTCTCGCCCGGCGCCGGGGGCTAATCTCTAGCCCTCGTGGATGCCCCCATTCGCTTTCCGGTCGAGGGCACCGGCGGCTTTCGGGCCGTGCTCAAGCACACCGCATTCAGGAACATCTGGTTCGCTCAACTGGCTGCTCAGCTGGCGGACAAGTTCCTTCTGTTCTCGCTGATCATCCTCGCGTACCACATCTCCGGCGGAAGCACGCCGGTGGCCGTGACGCTTCTTGCATACACGGTTCCCGCAGTCCTGTTCGCGCCGCCGGCCGGCGTCATCGCAGACCGGGTCGACCGCAAGCAGATCATGATGTGGTGCAACTTCGGCCGAGCGGTCGCAGTCGCTCTGATCCCGATCGTGGCGTTCATCCCCGGCATGGCGAACGACTTCGCCCACCTGCTGGTGATCACGCTCATCTTCTCGGCGGTCGGCCAGCTTTTTGGTCCGGCGGAAGCCGCGGTGATCCCGACGATCCTGCCGCGCTCGGCCTTGATCACGGCCAACTCGATGGCCCTCCTGACGATGGTGTTGACGCTCGTGGTCGGGGGCGCGCTCGCGCCGATCCTCTCGAGGATCGACCTGTACGCGCCTTACTGGTTCGCGGTGGTCCTGCTGGTCATCGCCGGCACCTTGATATTCGCTTCCGACATTCCACGCCTGGAGCCGAGGACCGAGTCGCCTGTCGAGGAGGGCCGCAGCCGGTTCCGATCCATGGTCGTCGACCTCAAGGAGGGCATCGACGCCCTGCGCGCTTCGCGCGGGCTCATGCTCGCGTTCGGCCAGGTGAGCATCGCGGTC
>Ga0307373_10002573_pt1 | contig 32517 bp, 38 predicted proteins | sample OX2MG_FD_202534 | JGI IMG/M metagenome (GOLD analysis project Ga0307373, IMG submission 202534) | Soil microbial communities from Risofladan, Vaasa, Finland - OX-2 | ecosystem: Environmental > Terrestrial > Soil > Coastal area > Acid sulfate soil | place: Finland: Risofladan, Vaasa | collected...
AAATCGCTAAGCTCTTTTACGTCGTTCCATCGCGAGTAATCTCCCTCAAATGCCTGGATCAAATCCCCCGCCTCCAGTTTCGATTGCTCGCGCGAATCGGCAAAAATCACGTCGGCGCGGTTTACCGCATCAGCGTCAAGTTCCGCCTTCTCCGGAAAGTTCGCTCCAATGGCGTTGATGTGCATCCCCGCGCGGAGCCATCGGCCCTCGAGCACAGGCTTTGACGCCGTAGTCGAAGTAATGGCGATATCCGCGTCATGCACGGCTTCCTCGGCGGAAGCAGCGGTTTCGACCGGCACACTCAGTTTTTCACTCATCTCCCGTGCAAAACGCTGGCGGCGTTCCGGATCGCGTCCAAATGCGCGAACGCGCTCGATTTTCCGAACGGCTGCCACGGCCTCGATTTGTGTCGCCGCCTGAAGGCCCGTACCAACGATTCCAACCGTGCGCGCATCACGGCGCGCTAATAATTTCGTTGCGACGCCGCTCGCCGCGCCCGTGCGCATCTGGCCCAGGTAGCTCGCCTCGATCAGCGCGAGAAGCTCGCCAGTCTTGGCCTGGAACAGAGGAACCAGAAATCGCAAACCTTCCCGCGAACTTGTGTAAATTTTCATGCCCATGTATCCGCCGGTCCCGTCGGCGGCAGTCATATAGTGGAGGTACGAATTGCCCGGCAGATGCAGTCGCTGGCGTGCGTGAAACTGCGCGCTGCCGTCCGCCAGCCGCCGAAATGCATCCTCGACAGCCTCGATCGCCAAAGGCATCGTCAACAACGACTGAACATCGGATTCCGACAGCAGTAATGTCAAAATAGATTCCTCGTGTTTTTCAGTGGCTCTGCGAATTCGACTTGGTATCCGGCATATTTATCCGGAACCGCAGCACGTGCGCATCAGCTCGGTCGAGCACCAGCAATTCACCTTTTGGCGTGAATGCAACGTCGGTCGGGGTTGCATTTTGCCCCCATTCCGGATGCTCGGAGAAATTCACGGTCAACTTTGGCGTCCCATCCAACGTCCAAATTTCAAGCAAACGCTTCGTCTCGTCGGTGGCGACCACAAAATTCTGCGACACGGCCAAGCCATAGGCCTTTGGAACGTCGCGCTTCGGCGCCAGATTGGTGAAAGAAAAATCCCAGGAAGAAAGGTAGCCGCCATCGAGCGACAGCTTCTCGATGAGTTGATTATCCGCATCGGCAACGTACAAATTTCCCTTGCCGCCCACCCGAATGCGGCAGGGCGTCCAATGCCGCACAGGCAAGCCTGCTGGTTGCCCCGATACTTGCAAAATGCGGCCGCGCGCATTCATTCTCGCGATGTGCGCCGTTTCAAAATCAGCGAGATAAATGTCGTCATCGTCAGGATCTATGGCGATGCTTGCCGGATGATTCAGTGAGCTTCTATAGCGGAACGAGAGAGTGCGAAATGGTTCGCCTTCCGGAGAAAAAATCTGAATCTGCGCCCTTCGAACATCCACAGTAAAGATGGCCTGCCCGGAATCAATGGCAACATCCCAGTTGTTCTCATTTGCCGCCACATCGAAGGCCAGCAATGGATGTCCCAGCGAGTCGAATTTCTCGATCTGCGTTGGATTGCCGTCGTCCGCAATGTAGACATTGCCGATCCGATCCGAGTTAAACGATTGCGGATTCTGCAATTGTCCGGGCGCCGTCCCCGCAGTCCCCCACTCGCCGAGATATTGGAACGCAGGAGGAGGCACGCTCTGCGCCGCGTGCTGCGGAGCTGAGCACGACGCAATCGCGAGCGCGCCAAAAGCCGAAAGTCCCGCGCAGATTAGCTTCCTGCCCCGGTGCCGTACCATTTTTGTTCCGTTCATTCTTTGGCCTTTCCTGAACGTTTTCTTCCTTTTCTCGTCTCACCCGCGCCGGAATCAATCCGGTGCACGGTGGTAAGCGTCATTTCGTACTGGCGATTTTCTTGACCTTTCAGAGACACGTTGCTGAACGTAAAGTGCGCCCTGCCACCCGGCGTCGTTGCCGGCACGACCCGCACCGGCAAACTACCGCAGAGTCCGCGTTCGATGAAGGCAGTTTCGTACCGGTGCCTCTTCAGGCTCCAGGTGAAAACGCGAACAAGCGTGAAATCGCACGCCCTTCCTTCTCCATCGCGCGTGCCCATGACCAGATACTCCGGCTTAACGGCGCCTGTCGAGTCCACTGCGCGATTGATCTCAAACCATGCAACGATGTTGATGTGTTCAGAACTTTGATATTCGGGAAGCGGTTCAGGCAGGTCTAAACTAATGAGCCGGCCAAGAACCCAGCCGGAGATCTCGGTCGCGTTATTAACATTTGCGCGCACCAGGTACCAATCCTCCAAGTTCGACGCATCGGGTGGCGAGCCGGGACGCGATTGTCGTCCCGCGTTCGCGGTTGCTTCTCGCGCGAACATTTCTACGGCCGTGCCACCGGGCGCGGACGATGTCACTTCCCACTGCCGCCCGGGCCGAATGTGAATGTTGCTGCGAGCGCGCGTATGGCCTCGCGCCTGCACGGGCATCCCTTCCGTTTCCTCATTGAGCAGCGCGGCGGCATGCCACAGCGCTGAGCTCAATAGCGAGTCCGACAACACCCAACCGCGGACGCCCGCCTTCGTTTGGACCAGTGCGTGATCGCCATCCCGCTGAAAAATCTGAACCGGTTCGCCGTAGGAGAGATTGGCGACCGCTGCGCGAACTTCAGCAGTGCTATTCCAAATAGTCGCGCCTTGTAAGCCCACATAAGCCAGTTCCAACGGAGGCTTACGGTGCAGACGCACTTCGCGCACCACAACCGCCGCTATGATTCCGAGCACGAGGACGATCAAAAATGCGCGGCGCATCAGCGAGCATCTCCCCGCCAAACACCTCTGAGATCCGCGCTGCTCGCTGGGTAAACCTTCGGTCTCATTTCGATTGTATTGCCCACATGGCTTGAAGTTTGCAAGAATGCCGTTGGCCGAAAGCAGTTGAGTCAAACAACCAGTCCGCCCATCACGCTTGCGCGACGATTCTACCTCATCCGTTATCGCGCCGAATCAATGCTGTGACGCCATGTGTTCAGTCGTGCCACGCTTCTGCTAGAATGTCCGCGCTCTGGGCAGCGTGCGAAAACTTCAGCAAGGAGTGAGACGATGCATCATTTCGAGAAACTCAAACCGTTGGCTTTGCTGCTCCTTCGACTCGGCCTCGGAATCATATTTATCTACCATGGGTTCCCGAAGCTTTTCACGCATACACACCAAGCCATGCAGCAATTCTCCCACATGGGATTCCCGCCTTATTTCGCTTTGATCTCCGGTATCGTGGAGTTTTTTGGTGGATGCCTGCTCGTTGTCGGACTGTTCACGCGAATTGCGGGATTGTTGCTGGCGGGCGAGATGGCCATCGCCATCCTCAAGGTGCACCTGCCGCAGGGCGGTCCAATGGCCGTCAACAATTACCAGTTCCCGCTGGCGGTGGCGGTAGCCGCGTTCACGCTGGTCGCCGTGGGAGCCGGAGCGATATCGCTCGACCGCGCCATCTTCAAGAACAATGCCTAACCGGCTGAAAATCGCAATTAAGCAGACGCGTGGGGGGCTTCTGGTGTCTGCGCAACCGGCTGCACGGGAATCGGCAGCGATCCCTCCGGCATAATCAGCCAGGCGACTGCATACACAACCATGCCGGGAACCAATCCCGTGCAGAACGTCACCAACACCCAGAGCAACCGCACGATCGTCGAATCCATCGCGAAATATTCCGCCAGGCCGCCACAAACTCCGGCGAGCTTGCTATCAGTAGCGGACCGATGCAAACGGCGGGGCGGCGCAGTCGACACCGTTGCGTGAGCCTGACGCGCGCCGCAGAAATAACAATAGTTGGAATAGTTGGTGATGTCCCTTTGGCAGTTCGGGCAATTCATCATGACCTCCAATTCCCGCTGGATCGACGGGCCTCTACTGCGTTCCTAACTATAGTTACGATCAACCAGCCTGAAAGGTTGCACGCCTCTCGACAAAGATTCAGAACGCCGCCAAATCCCGGACCGCGCGCACAATGTCTTCCGTCTGCGGCAGAATCTCATCTTCGAGCTTTGGCTGGTAAGCGCAGAATGTATCCGTTGCGGCCACCCGCCGCACCGGCGCATCCAGCTCTTCGAAAAGCTCGTCAGCGATGCGCGCCGCGATTTCCGCGCCATATCCCCATGAGAGCGAATCTTCGTACGCGACAATCACGCGGTTGGTCTTTCGCACCGATGTGGCGATCGATTCCCAGTCATACGGGCTCAGTGTCCGCAGGTCCAGAATTTCCACTTCGGTTCCCTGCCGAGCCAATTCCGCCGCCGCCACTTCCGCCCGGTGAACCACAGCGCCGTAAGTAATGATGCTCACGTCCGTACCTTGGCGAACCAAACGCGCCTTGCCAAAGGGAACCGTGTAATCAGAACCGGGATACGCGGATCGATTGTAAGGCTGTCGATAAAGGTGTTTGTGTTCGAGGAACAGCACGGGATCATCGCAGCGAATCGAGGTGCGCAGCAATCCACACAGATCAAGCGCCGTCGAAGGCATCACCACGCGCAAGCCCGGTATGTGCGTGAAAATTACTTCGCCACACTGGCTGTGGTAAATCGCGCCTCCAGTCAAATAGCCGCCAATCGCCACACGGATCACCGCCGGACATTTGAAGTTATTCGCCGAGCGCCAGCGCATCGTCGCAAACTCGTTGCGCAGTTGCATCATGGCCGGCCAGATGTAATCGAAGAACTGAATTTCGGCTACGGGCTTCATGCCGCGCGTGCCCATGCCGATTGCGCGGCCCACAATGTTGGCTTCCGCGAGTGGCGAATTGAACGCGCGCTCGCCGCCGTAGCGTCGCTGCAAACCCGAAGTCGCTTTGAACACGCCGCCTTTGCCCTTGAGCTTTTCAAGGTTTTCTTCGCGGCTGCAATCCGCAACGTCTTCGCCAAACACAACAATGCGCTCGTCGCGCCCCATCTCATCCATCAGCGTCGCGGAAACCATTTCGACCATGGTAAGCGGAGCGCCCGATAATTGCGGCTCTCTTGCAAAATCAGCGGAAGCGGGCTCAACATCCGGCGAATAAACAAATTCATAAACCGAATCCGCGGATGGAATTGCCGCGACGAGAGCCTTGTCAACGGCTTCGAGGATCTCTTTCTCAACGCCGGCTTCCAAAGCTTCCAACTCTCTCTCGTCCAGAATCCCCTCGCGCACCAGAAATAATCCAAACTTCGGAATTGGATCGCGGTGCGCTTCGGTTTCGCGCTCGTCGGCGGACTTGTAGAGCTTTTCGTCATCAGAAAGAGAATGCGAGTAGGGCCGCGTCACATGCGCATGCAGCAAGGCCGGGCCGCGGCGCTCGCGGCAATGCGCGACGGCGCGCTGGCATGCCGCATAACTTTCCAGCGGATCGGTCCCGTCGTAGTCCTCGATATGCAGGTTCGGATGATTCGCCACCAGGTGCGCCACGTCGCCGCCCGGCGTCTGCACCTCGCACGGAACCGAAATCGCGTAGCCATTATTCTCCACGAAAAACACAACCGGCAATTTTCTGTTCGACGCCGTATTCAGCGCCTCCCAGAATTCGCCTTCGCTCGTTGACCCTTCGCCACCCGAAACACAAACCACTTCGTCGGCCTGGTGCCGCACAGCGTTTCCAAGCGGTGCCGCCTTGGCTTGCGCCAGCGCTTTCGGAAACCGGTCGTAATACAACGACGCCTCCGCCGCACCGACCGCTTGCAGCCACTGCGTTCCTGTTGGCGATGATTTGGAAACAATATTGTAGTCCTGATGGCCCCAGTGCGAGGGCATCTGGCGTCCACCTGATGCGGGATCGTCCTTCGCGCCCACGCCTTCGAGAAGCATTTCGTAGGGAGTGACGCCGAGCATCAGGCACAGCGCGCGATCACGATAATAGAGATAAAACCAATCGTAGGCGGACTTGAACACCAGCCCAGCGGCGGCTGTCGCGGCTTCGTGGCCCGCGCTGCTGATTTGGAAATAAATTTTATTTTGGCGTTTGAGTTGAATCTCGCGATCGTCCAATCGCCGCGACAAAAACATCACGCGGTACAGTCGAATCAACGTATCGCGGTCCAGGCCGTGATACTTTGCGGCATCGAACTTCGCTGTCTTGGTTTTTGTCTGCAGAGCCATCGGCTACCTTCCACTTCGCGGGATTCAAATTGGCTTGGTCATTATAGCGGAACGAATTGCCTCCACCAAATGCGGGCCCGGCGGAGAATCCATCCTTGGCGATCCAGTCGAACCGTCTAGCTCAGAGAGTCAAAAAGCTCGGAAATCTTTTCGAATGCGGGTTGGTTGTGACGAATCACTTCACTTTTTGTCGATTTAAATGCCTCATCCGCGGGGATGCGGTCAACCCAGGTTTGCGCCAGATGCTTCTCGTGATTCGAGAAGTCGAGCCGAACCAATAAGCGAACCTTCTCGTCCTCCTCGGACTCCTTGTTTTTGCTTTTCGGCTTAGCCTCGCCATCGGCCTCGGATTTCTCGTTTTTCTCCGGGGACTGCCGGTCGAATTTAAATTCGACTTTCTTCCCCAACCGGAAGCCCTGCTTCCAACCGTCAATGCGATGGCGCGCTTGCTGTGCTGCTTCTTCGTCCGTGCCAAAATCGAAAATCAGAAAGGTGTGTGCCATATCCATATTCTATCGCGAGGGGTAGTCCCAGACCACAGCGAAAGGGTCTCAAACCCCTTCCGCAATCGTGGTCATTTCCTCGAGTAATGCAACCAGCCGGCTCAATTCGTCGTCTAGCCGGACGGCGGCCTCGCTTGCCAGCGGCCCGTAACCCCTCAGTCGCTTCGAATCCGATTCCTCCAGGTTGACAATGCTCGCCGAGAGAAGCGCCAGAATAGACCGTCGCGGTGAGCGAATAGCGGCATCCAGCTCAATCTCCGTATTCAGCCGCCGGATTTCTTCGCGCACCCGCGCGGTCATCTCCCGCAAAGCAGCGCCCTGCGCGGCAGACAAGTCGCTCTTCACTTGACGCAGGACGCCCGGCGCTTCCTTGAGACGCGCCTCAATTTCATCGCACATCTGTTCCAACCCGCGGAGCAGCACGGAAACCACGCGGCGGTGATTTTCGCCGAGCTTTAGTTTTTCGCTCATTCCACCGCTTTGCGCGTTGGCGTTCACGCCTATTTCCCGGTGCGATATAGGATTACGCGAACCTTTTCCAGTGTAATCAGCCCTCCGCCAACCATCTCATCCAGCCGCGGCAGGATTTGTTCGATCCGTTCGTTATACTCCACCACTTCGATCACGATCGGAAGATCTTGTGACAGTCGCAGAATCTTGTCCGTGTGATAAATGCTCGAAGAGCCGTAACCGCCCACACCGCGCAGAACTGTCACCCCTGAGAATTTTTCCGTGCGCAGCATCTCCACAATCGCCTGATAGAGCGGCTTGCCCTTCCAGTGGTCCGATTCCCCAATGTGTATCCGCATCAACGTGCGCTCGCCTTCGAATCGCTCGTGCGTCATGCGCCCCTCCTAAATCGCATCGCCCAGCCGAATCCCCGCCAACATCACGATCAAGCCCAGCAGCACGCTCGCCGCCACGTACGCCGTTCCCTTCATCCATTCTCCGTCCTCTAACATCCGAATTGTTTCCCAGCTGAATGTCGAAAACGTTGTGAACGCCCCAAAAAGCCCAACCGTCAAACCGATGCGCCAATCCGGCGATATCGAAACATGATTTAGCGCAAATTTCCCAACCAGTCCCAGCAGAAAACATCCCACCAGATTCACGCTGAGCGTTCCATACGGGAAGCTCGAGCCTGATCGGTGCTGCACTACTCCTTCCAGACCGTACCGCGCCAACGTTCCAACAACACCAAATACCGCGAGTAATAATATACGCACCTTCGCTCCCTTTTCTGCGCCACGAACCCCAAAACAAAAAGACCCCTGGAGCCTCGCGGCAGCCAGGAGTCATCAGCTCTTTCGAGCGGTTCAGGCGAACTCCATCGCCTTCCGTAAATTCTCGCCTCTATTGTACTCCCTCTCCCCCTTCGCGCTAGAGCACAGAGGAACTCGCGTTCTGCAAATGCGCCATCGAATTTTCGCTCTGAAAACGTTAGCACGATGTCGCGCGCAACGCCAGGTGGCGTGGCCGTGGTGTCGGCGTGCGCCAGAGTTTCCAGCGATTAGCCCAACATCGTGCTAGCGATTAGGGGCGGCACCCTGACTCTATTTCGAGAGCACAGCCTGGCGTGTAAAGCGGTCAGCTCCTCGGGAGTTCGCCATCGTGCCGGTCGGCTCTGCCGGCCAGCCGAGCCGAGCGTCAATGCGATCAAATACACCGCGATCAGCGCCCTCGACGCTCAAGCATTCATCGTGAAAGCATCGCAAGTAGGCGCTCCCGAAGCTGGCAAACTCCGGCCCTTCCGTGACAGGTTGTTTAACAGCATATTTCTTTTCGAACGCTTCGCTATAAGCGCCGAAGAAAGCTCCCGCGTCCTTTTCCGTGTCGAGAGCGAGCAAAACTACAAGTATCGTCTGTTTTGTCTCCTTGTTTTCAAACAGCGCATAGCGGTCCCCATGCCACATGGCTGCAAAGTGCTCCGCTTTACTCGCATCGAGGAACTGTTTCAAGACCTCGCCGAGCGCAAATTCCCCGACTACGTTTTCGTCCAGCTTATTCCAGCCGCGTGGAATCGCCGATTTCAAATCGGGCAGCGCAACGATGATGGGCTTCACATCTTGAAGATAAAGGCCTGGGTGCAGAATCTGCTGTGTCGAAACCGGCGGATTCTCAAAGACTTTCTTAAAATCCGGCCAGCCCGAAGTCGCCTTCAAAACTTGTTGGCTGAACACGGCGCCGGCCAGATAGGGAAACAGCAGTTCGTCACGTATAAATCGCGGCGCTTTCGCGAGATTCGGGTCCTTGTCCATCTCGCTTGCGACGCCCGATTCGATGAACGGAGCGATATCAGGGACGTCACGAACGCTGGTGTGCATACCATCTAGGCTGTAATCCATCATGGCCGCCACCGCCGAGCCTTCGACCACCGCATCCCGCGCCAGCGACGAATCGTCGTTCTCTCGCACGGCCTTTTGCCACTTTTCGAGATGGAAATATTGATCATCCAGGGCATGCGTCAGCTCGTGAGCCATCACTGGCTTCTGCTCGACCGGGTCGATCCAGTCCGCAATGAAAAATTCTTTTTTCTCGGGATCGTACAACCCCGCCACTTGATCGGTCAGCACGTCCAGCAGAAAAGAATCGAGCGGAAATCCCTTCGGGATCAGGCCAAAAGCCTCGAGAGTGCGCTGGTCTGCATAACGTTTCCGCGGCGATTCATCTTTTTTCTGCTGTTCGATAAGGTACTGACGAATCTCCGCCTTGGTACGGATGCTTTTCTTTAAGGACGATTTCGCGGGCAGGTCCAGGATCTTGCTCATAACTTGGAGAACTTGATCAGCCGCAACGAAGAATTCTTCATTGGTTTGGGAATTCGGTTCGGAACTGTAGCGAGCCGCGAGCGCAGAGGTCGCGACCGTCGTCCCAATACCCAGGGCAACTACACAAATCAACGCAATCGAACTCTTGGTTCGCATATTACCTCGCTCGGATAGGATGGCAAATGGACGGAAATAGTTTCCACGTTCTTTCCTTTAAGTCCGGTGCGCCAGTGGCTGTCGCGCAAAGACGACGGGACGGATGGCCATCTCAGGACAAAATCGTTTCGAGCTTATGCAAGGATGCCACATACAAATGGTCAACCGCCCAGTAAGAAGCAAGCGATCTTCAAGACTGACAGCGGCCGTTGGACATCTCTCTCGCACTTGTATGCGCGACCGAACTGTGCGATAAAGCACTGTTCTGATTTCATAACAAGCCGATAACTTTGCTATAATTTTAATTCAACCCACTGCCCAATCTCGGAGTTCCACCGCGATGTTTCCCGGAATCAGCCTTCGCCAAGTTCGCGAACGTCTCGGGCTAACGTACCGGGATGTTGAGCAGGCAAGCTATGAGCTCGCGCAGCGTCACGGCCGCCCGGAATTCATAGTCCACATCAGCCGCCTGGCAGATTTCGAGAATTCAGGTGTAGTCCCGAGCCTGCACAAGCTATTTAGCCTCTGCAGCATTTATCATCTGGACTTGCAGGAAGCATGCAAATGGTATGACGTTCCACTCGCAGACATTTTCGGCCCTGCCACTTCACAGGCTCCGCCCCGAACGCACATGGCTGCCCCGCCGCGGGTCGTTCGTTTGCCAATTCATTTTGATCCGGCGTTCGATCCCAGGCGGACGAGTTACCTTACGCGCATGGTCGAAAGTTGGGGACATTTCGAGGCAGCAATGCTAAAAAACGGACACAGCTATCATTACGGCTATGTCGGACAAGATGACCATTGGATGGAACCCATACTCCGCCCCGGCGCGTTGGTTCTAGTCGATCCCCAACGACAGAGGATCGAATCTGGTGGATGGCGCAACGAAGCGGAAAGGCCTATCTACCTGGTAGACATCCGCGGTGGTTACCGCTGCTGTTGGTGCCTGATGGAAAAGGGCAGGCTCGTTCTGCAGCCGCATCCTCTCTCCACCAGTGTGCCGGAAGCCTATCGTTTCCCCGACGAAGCGGAAGTTGTCGGGCAAGTGGTCGGCGTATCTATGCGTTTGGTTGCCGATTAGGGCTATCTTCGGCAATTAGATCCAGCAAAACGCCAATATTGGAGCAGAAGAGCTCGCGCAAATAAGAGGGAACTCCAGACGGAATAAGCACGCGGTAAAATTCGTGCTCCTGCCAACGTCCGGCAATCTCGCTGGTGCGGCCGCCGAGGCCTTCCAAGCATTTCCGCAACTCCACCTCCTGCCGTTCGAGCGAGGTTTCCAAAATTCTCTCAAAGAGTTCCTGATGGCACACCAAAAGTGCCTGATGAACCGCGGGTTCAGAATAGATCGTCTCTAAACCTGCGTGCCGATACCTGCCCGTTCCCATGTCTCGGAGCGTCGCTACGTGCAGCAAGCGGCAAAGATCTCCTGGAATTCCCTCGAGTGTAGTCGAGGCGAAGTCCTCGATTACGCGGTGGTTCTGGTGAAATTCGTCTAGCGCTTCCATTTTCCTGCCTGTTCTGTCGTCAGAACATTTCAAACGCGTCAAGTCCCGCTGTGCTGTCTGCATGACATACATGCCCGCAGGAGGTATTCCACTATGAAACGGACGATCGCTTTGCTTTTTGTTTTCGCGTTACTGGTAGCGATAGTAGTCCCACTAAGCTTTAACTTCAACACGCAGTCAGTAAATATTTCGTCGCATCCAGCCGTCTGGGCGGATGGCGGCGCACCAGTCCCTCAATTCCCTCCAGGGTCATCTCTCTGGGCGGACGGTGGCGCGCCAGTCCCTCAATTCCCTCCAGGGTCATCTCTCTGGGCGGATGGCGGTGCGCCGGTCCCTCAATTCCCTCCAGGGTCATCTCTCTGGGCGGATGGTGGCGCGCCAGTCCCTCAATTCCCTCCAGGGTCATCTCTCTGGGCGGATGGTGGCGCGCCAGTCCCTCAATTCCCTCCAGGGTCATCAGTATAGGAGGATAGTTTCTGGGCACTGCCGCTAGGGTACCTTGCAGTAGACGTAACCGAGATCGAAATGATATAGTGCATCCGCCGGTATGGGTCTCTCCTTTCTTAATTCCGTGCAATGGGCGGCGACCGTGTTCGTGGAGTTGGCCGTCCTTCTGCTGGCGCTTCGCCGACGGCTCTTCTGGCGGCTTCCTTTTTTTACGACGTATTTGTGTCTGCTGGTATTAAATGAGGGTATTCTTTGGGTCATTTACCGGTTCAGCGGCGTTAATTCATACATTTCATTCGAATCATATTGGACGCTGCAGGCACTTCTGATTCTCGCTCGCGCGCTGGCTGTATACGACATCTGCCGAGCTCTTCTGACATCCTACGAGGGTATCTGGAAGATGTGCCGGCCGCTATTGATTCTCTTGGCGGCAATTCTAGCAGTGGGAGCGACGATTTCAACCAACAACAACGCGCATCACTTGGCTACCGCGATTTTGGCTGGCGAGCGAGGCTTGGAACTGACAGTTGTCGGCGTCCTAATCTTCGGGTTGATCTTTTGCCGCTACTACGGCGTTGAAATCGAGCACCACGTCGCATGGATCGTGTTGGGACTGGGTTTCTATTCCGCAGTTCAGGCCGCCAGCAATACGCTGTTTCAGTACTCGGTGACTAGGCATTTTGCAGTCTGGCAAGATTTCCGCCACGCATCGTTCAATATTGCAACGATATTTTGGTTTGTGGCTTTATGGAAGCCGCTTCCCGCGAGGCAACCTGCACCTGTTCTGCTGGGTCAGGGTGAGTATGATCGCCTTGCGCCTCAAATGACTTTACGGCTTCGGGAATTAAATACCCGGCTGCTGGAGATGTGGAAATGACTGTTTTCGTGGCGACGCTGCTGTTCCTCGCGATCCTTCTGGCCTTGCTTTGGCTTCTGTTTGGCTCACCAACGAACGAGACAGCTTCATCTCTCGACGCCCTACAGATCGAAAACATTCTTCCAGTAAACTGCCGCCATTTTCCGCAAATCAGCCAGTTGCTGAGCCAGGAAGACACTCAATTCATGCGCAAGCGGACGCCGCATCACGTTGTGAATAAGTGGCGTGCTGAACGCCGCGGGATCCTCAGACAATATCTAAGCGGGCTGGCGCAGGACTTCGCCCGCCTCCAGCGGCTGGCGCGCCTGATCGCTGCGCTCTCGCCCAAAATTCGCAAAGGTCAGGAATTGGAGTGGATGTGGCTTGCTCTGCAATTTCACGCATCCTACCGGATGGTAGCGTTGAAACTTGCGTTTGGTAGCTTCTCTCCGGAAGGGCTTGCCGGACTTACGGAGATGATTGCCGGGTTAACGAGCGAGTTGGAGAATCGCATGGCTCTGCTCGCGGAACATTCTCCTTCGCGCCTGCGCACGGATCCTGGCAGCTGACCGATACGCACTTTCCGTAGTTTGCGATTATCGGCGACGCTCCGAAGACTTCCAGATTCGCCCGCATTACTCGCCGAACGTAACTCGTACGCCCCTCGCGGAGACAATACTGCCTTATCCCTCTTACACGCAGCCTTATAATGGACAATCTGGGAGAATTCATTGTCTGGGGAAAAAATTCTGGTCTGTGACGACGAAGAAGCGATTCGAGAGGTCGTTTCCACCCTCCTCGAAGCGCAGGGATACCGCTGCACAGTTGTGCCCGACGGTTTTCAGGCCATGCAGGAAATCAAGAATGACTCGCACGATCTGGTCCTCAGCGACATCGTGATGCCAGAAATGGACGGCATGCGGCTGTTGCGGCAGGTTCGCTCTCAAGATGAGGACATTCCGGTCATCATGGTCACCGCGATGCACGACATTTCCATCGCGCTGGAAGCGATTCGCGCCGGAGCTTACGATTACATTCTGAAGCCGTTTGAGAAGGATCAGCTTTATCACAGTGTTGCGCGGGCCCTGGAGCATCGCCATCTTGTGCTCGAGAACCGCTCCTACCAGCAAAACCTCGAGCACCTCGTCGCCGAACGTACGCAGCAGCTTTCTCTAACCTTGCGCGACCTTGAGCAATCGTATGACTACACCCTCGAAGCGCTCGGCGGGGCGCTTGACGCGAAAGACGCCGAAACAGAAGGCCACTGCCAACGTGTCACCGCGATCACGATCCTCATTGCGAGAATCATGAAAGTCGAGCGCGACCAGTTGCGACACATCGCCCGGGGCGCTTTTCTCCACGACATCGGAAAAATGGGGATTCCGGACCAAGTTCTGCGGAAGCCTGGACCGCTCACGGATGAAGAACGCCTGCTCATGCGGCGCCACTGCGACATCGGCTACACCGTGCTGAACAAAATTCCCTTTCTAAAAGACGCAGCCGAAATTGTGCTCGCGCATCAGGAATGCTACAACGGGAGTGGGTACCCGCGTGGTTTGAAAGGCGAAGAAATTCCCCTCGGAGCCAGAATATTTGCCGTGGCCGACACGCTCGATGCCATGTGTTCCGACCGGCCATACCGCAAGGCTTTGCCGATTTCGGCGGCTCGCGACGAAATCAAAAAGTTCTCCGGAACGCAGTTCGATCCTCGAGTTGTGTCCGCCTTTCTTTCCAAACCGGACGAATTTTGGACTCGACTACGCCAGAACATCGGCGACCCCTTCAGATATTTGACAATGGATGAAGGTTAGAGGCCTCGCGCATTAATGCATCCGCGAAAGCGGGGGCAGGAGCCCGTGTGGGATTCGCGCCATCGCAATCCGATTGCTCCTTCTTGCGCGTACTTCTGTTATTATATGGCCTCGTTCGAGGTAATTTTGTTAAAGGAGAGGTGCATGAAGCGAATCGTTACGATGGCGGCCGCACTGCTCCTTGCGCTTTCTGTTTTGTCGTTCGCAGCTCAAGCGCAAGACCAGCAAGCGGCAATCACCACGACGAACTTGAAGGCTGGCGACGTTGCTCCGGATTTCACCCTGCCGAGCGATCAACATACTTCCGTGTCGCTTAGCAGTTTCCGTGGCAAGAAGAACGTAATCGTGGCCTTCTATGTTCTCGCATTCACCGGTGGTTGAACGAAGGAACTCCAGGCCTATCAGGCTGATTTGGCCAAGATCACAGCAAGCGACTCGGTAATATTCGGCGTCAGTATTGACAGCCCCCCAGCCAATGCAGAATTCGCAAAGAAGATCGGCGTCACATTTCCTTTGCTGAGCGACATGAACCGCACCGTTCTGAAGCAATACGGAATCGTGCAGCCTTTCCCGATGGGAACGGACAAAGTGGAATTTGCTCGGCGCACCACGTTTGTGATTGGCAAAGATGGCGTGATCAAGCATATCGATTTCGACACGACCGCCATTGATCCAACCTCCGCCGTCACAATTTGCACGGGGCTTCACGAAAAGCACGGAACGTAATACGGAACAGGGCTTGCGGGGGCTGAGGCGCACTTAGCCCCTGCGAAACTTTTCCTCTGCTTATCGAGTGTCCCCTGACTTCCCTTGCCGCACAGACGCACCCGGACACACGCTTATCACCCCGAATTATTTTCGTCTGCAATGGCGCGCGCGGAATCTGAAAATAGCTTAATTCAAATGAAGAACGATTTCGGATGCCGCGTTGGCGGGGGCACGAAACGTGGCGGGAACGCGATCGACCGACTCACGGTGCACGTTGCGGCGAATGCAGAGAAGCGACAAGAAACCCACAACAATCGATGTTGCCGGAATCACGAGAATCAGGATGCCGTGCCTCAAGGCCGCCTGCGCGGTTGGTCCCGTAGCTGCGGCGTCGGTATAGCAAAGAGCGCAGCCCTGAGCGAAAGTCGCTGAAGCACAGAGCGCCGAAACGATTCCCGCAACGAGCGTCTTAAGAACAACCCGCATCTTCATAAACCCTCTTCGGTGACTGCTGCCTCTATTTTGCACCGATTCCGACTTAAAACCAATGCCTCACGGATGCAAACGCGCAATCCGCAGGCTATCCGGAAACACGAAAATCAAAATCATGACTAAACAGAAGACCAGGGTAGGAACGATAATCAAGAACAGACCGAGCTTCTCAAACCGCAAATGCATGAAATACGCCACAATCAAGGCAGACTTAATCAGCGAAAGTCCGATGAGAAGTATAAGCATCAGGTGCGGTTCGAGTCTCATATAGGCAAGCAGAACTTCCACAGCCGTCAGAATAAGAAGCCAAAACCAGACCCACATGAACAATTTTTTCGTCCCGGGCTGGTGCGTCTCTATCGCAGTCGTATCATGCGCGCTCATCGCTCGATTTGCTCCTCAGCCTTTTAGGTTGACGGACATCAGATAGACCATCGGGAAGATGAACATCCACACCAAGTCCACGAAGTGCCAGTACAGGCCGCTGACCTCGACGTGATCCGCATTGAATTTCCTGCGGCCGAAGCCCAGCGCAATAATGCACAAATAAATCACGCCAATCGAAACGTGCAGCATGTGCAACCCGGTAAGCCCGAAGAACGTGCCGCCGAAAAGAGGATCGCCCCAGTTATTCGACCAGGGAGTCACACCTTCGGCGAACAGCCGAAACCATTCCATCATGTGCAGACCGACGAACGCGATGCCACCGACAGCCGTCAAGAGAATGTAAATCACGGCTTTCTTGACTTCATTGCGATGCGCGGCGGCTACGGCCATTACCATCGTCAAGCTGCTCGACAGGAGAATGAATGTCAAGAATGTCGCGTTCAGGATAGCAGGCGAGATCTCGAAGGGACGCGGCCAGTTCGCACTCGACAGGCGAACATAAGCGTACGCAAGAATCGCAGTCGAGAATGTCAGCGAGTCGGAAAGAAGGAATAGCCACATGCCGAGCTTTTTGGTATTCGTGGCAAAAGGGGCCACGCCGCCGTCCCATGCCGACCCCGCAATAGCGTCGATGTCCAATTCAGCCAAGTATCACCGTCCTAGCAAGAGAAGTAGGAAGAGAAAAACCCACAGTCCATCCATGAAGTGCCAGTACACCGACGTGACTTCCGTCGCCGTCGCGAATGTCAGCCGACGCAATTTTCCGCGCCCTACATACAGCAACGCTACAATGCCTCCGAGCAAATGAAGCGCGTGCGCCGCTGTGAGCACGTAAAAAAAACTGCCGCTCGCGTTGGTCGCCAGATAAAAGCCTGATATCACCATCTGCCGCCACGCGATCAGTTGCCCAACAAGAAACAGGAACCCGAGAATCGTGGTTACAGTCCACCAGTGCCGGAAACCTTCGCCGTCGCCTCGCGTGAAAAAGTGCCGGGCGCGCACAATCGTTACGCTGCTGGCCAGCAGAATCAGCGTGTTCAACCACAAAATCCTCGGCATGGGAAATGCCTGCCAATCACTCCCGACGCCCTTCCGTACGATGAACGCGCTGGCAAACGCCATGAAGAACATCAGAATGGCGGCCATTCCGATGGTGATTCCCGTCACATAAATCCGCTGCGGCATTGCCGAGCGGCCGCCGGCTCCGTCACCGTCTCCGCCCGCATCGGACGGCGGCTTTGCGCGTCCTCCGGCATCGATAATCTCCAGCTCTTCCGTGGCTGACGTATGCGGCATAGCAGGTCCCTGACGCTAGGCTTTCGCCACCTGCTCAGGCGCGACATCTTGCGGTATGAAATCCTCGGCCGCCCCAGGCACGCTGTATTCGTAGGGCCCGCGATAAACGGTCGGATAATGGCCGGCGAAATTGTCGTGCGGCACGGGAGTGGGAACGGACCATTCGAGTGTCGTCGCGCGCCACGGATTCCGCCCCGCAGGCTTGCCGTGCTTGATGCTCCAGAAGAAATTGAAATAGAAGAACAATTGCGCCGTAGCCGTCACAAATGCCGCGATACTGATAAACAAATATACGGGCTGGAGGCGCGCCAAATAATGAACCGCGTCGATGCTGGCGTACCGCCGCGGATCGCCCGCATAACCGAGATAATGCATCGGCATGAAGATGCAGTAGACGCCCACGAACGTCATCCAGAAGTGAATCTTCCCCAGCGTCTCGTTCATCATGTGGCCAAACATTTTGGGGAACCAAAAATACGTCGCGGCAAACATCGCAAAAATCGCCGCCACGCCCATGATCAAGTGGAAGTGGCCGATCACGTAGTACGTATCGTGCAGGTAGAGATCCAACGCCGGCTGCGCGAGGAAAATGCCGGACAATCCTCCGGTGACGAACACGGACACGAAGCCGATGGCGAAAAGCATCGCCGAAGTGAATTGAATGCGCGCGCCCCATAGCGTTCCAAGCCAATTGAATGTCTTGATTGCCGACGGCACGCCGATCACCAGCGTGAGAATCGAAAATGCCAGTCCCGAATATGGGCTCATGCCACTGACAAACATGTGGTGGCCCCATACCATGAAGCTCAAGAAGCCAATCGCGCTCAGCGAATACACCATCGCGCGATAACCGAACACCGGTTTCCGCGAAAACGTAGACAGCACATGAGAAATGATGCCCATGCCGGGCAAAATGGCGATGTAGACTTCGGGATGACCGAAAAACCAGAATAGATGTTGCCAAAGCAACGGCGAACCGCCCGCGTGCTTCAGCAACACGCCGCTGACCATTTCGCCGCTGGGAATGAAAAAGCTGGTCATCGCCAGGCGGTCCAGCAGCAACAAAATACAGGCCGCGAGCAAAACACCGAATGCCAGCAGCGCAAGGCAGGCGGTGATGAACCAGCCCCACACAGTGAGCGGCATGCGCATCAGCGAGAGACCCTTTGTGCGCAAATCAATCGTTGTGCCCAGGAAGTTGATGGCCGACATCAGCGAGGCGCCGCAGAACAGCGCGATGCTGACGATCCAAAGCGTCTGGCCCAATCCCTGACCGGGCCCCGCGATCACGCCGACGGCGCTTAACGGCGCATAGGACGTCCAGCCGCTGATCGCCGAGCCGCCCGGAACAAACGCCGAGGACACAAGCACGATCATCGCGAGAAACGTGACCCAAAAGGACAGCATATTGAGTGTCGGAAAGGCCATATCGGGCGCGCCGATTTGAATGGGGAGGAAATAATTGCCGAAACCGCTCTGCGGCACCGTGGTCAGAACGAAAAAAACCATCAGCGTGCCATGCATGGTGATGACGCGGAGATAATCTTCAGGAGAAACGACGCCGCCCGCAAATCCCCAGATGTGCGCATTCGGCCAGGCCAAGTGAATGCGCATGATCACCGAAAGAATCATGCCGATGGTGACCGCGGAAAGGCCGAGCAAAATGTACTGCGTGCCGATGATTTTGTGATCGAGGCTGAAAATATAATGGCGGAGCCAGCCTTTGGGCGCTTCCGCGTGGTGCACCGAAGTCGCGTGCGAACTCATCGGCTCCCTCCCCGGGCGCGGCTCCCGGCGTCCTGAATGCCAAATTTGACTTTCAAGATTTTAATCATTGGGCGTTCTGCGCCTCCTGCTTTTGCTCCCATTGCTGAAAATCGGCGTCGGACAATACGTGCAGCATCGCGTGCATGTGATAGTGCCCCAGGCCACAGAGTTGATTGCAGGTGATTTCGTAATCTCCGATCTTCGTCACCGTGAAATGGACCGGGATCACAAGCCCGGGAACGGTATCCTGCTTGATGCGCAGCTCGCGGACAAAGAAACTGTGAATGACGTCCTGCGAGCGCAGCATCAACTCGATGGGCTGGTTGACCGGCAGATAGAGATCTCCCGAGACAATATCGTCCTTGCTGGCGGGGTCATTGGAATCCAGACCTAGAGGATTGCCCGTGGATGCATCAATGTCCTTGGGAATGACGCGTCCAAATTTGCCATCCGTTCCGGGATAGCGAAAGTTCCACACGAACTGTACGCCCGTAACCTCGACTTGCAGTGCTCCCGGCTCAGGACCGCCAAAATGCACTTCGCCCCAGGCGTGCGCAGCCATCACGCCCAGACCGACGAAGATCACTAGAGTGGCCGTCGTCCAGATAACTTCGAGCATGTGATTGCCGCGAACGAAACGCGCCTTCTGGCCGCGGTCGCGATACTTGAAGACCATCCAAGCCAGTGCAAGCTGCGCCAGGACGAATACGACTCCGGTCACAATGAATGTGGCGAAGAACTGTTGATCGATTTGATGGCCGACGGGAGTGATGGCCGGAGGAAACCACCAAGTCTTCGCAATGTGGAAATAAAGCGTCGAACCGACCAAAAGCAGAATGACGATTGCCAGCAGGACGGCAGGGGCTGCCGAACCGGCACAAGATTTTCGCGAACCCATTTCCTCCGCTCCGGAAAGATTGCGGCCTACGGAACAAACATCTGGCCGCCGATCCTTACACGCAATACTCAACTGACGATGAAGGCTCTATCAAACGGCCCCAATCATATATGGCGCGCACAAAAAAATACAATATGAATCAAGAAAATTTTTCCAGTCTTCGGGCCCCAAATTCCAGCGAGTGAGTTTTTGGTGCGGTCGAGTGGATTCGAACCACCACGGTATTGCTACCGTCAGCCCCTCAAGCTGATGCGTCTGCCAGTTCCGCCACGACCGCACATTGAAAAGCACGAAGAACGTTCAGAAAATCAGTCTTATTTCTTGGGCACCGGAGCCTGCGGCACTGGCTTTTGCGCCGGAAGCGTGGGCCTCGATGGCGCCGTCGGCATCGTTTGCTCGAGGATCGAGCTGCCCTGCGCCATCGTCGGCGCGCGTTTCAATGAAAGCGCCAGCGAACTCATCATAAACACAATGGCGCACCACGTCGTCGCTTTCGTTAGAAACGTCGCCGCACCGCGCGGACCAAACGCCGTCTGACTGCCTGCGCCGCCGAATGCTCCGGCCAAATCCGCGGCGTTGCCGCTCTGGAGCATGATCACAAAAATCAGCAACAAACAGACCAGCACGTGCAACGTAACCAGAACAAAATTATAGTGCCACCCGAGCCACACCAGCCCCACCGCGGCGGCAATCGCAATCACCCACTTCGCTGCATTAGGCATTTCTGCTCCACTTTGACCCTAAGATTCTTGCCGCTAGAAATTCACAATTGACGAAAACGACCGCGCGTCCAGGCTTGCCCCGCCTACCAGCGCACCATCAATTTCCTCTTGAGCCATCAAACTCCGGATGTTATCCGGTTTGACGCTCCCGCCATAAAGAATCCGCGCACGCGCCGCCAATTCCGGCGTAAAGCGCTTCGCGGCCAGGCGGCGAAGAAAAGCATGCACCTCGGCGGCAATTTCCGGCGTCGCCGTGCATCCCGTGCCGATAGCCCACACAGGCTCGTAAGCGATCAGAATACGCGAGAAATCCGGACCGGTCAACGCCGCCATTCCGTCATTGAATTGACGTTCGAGTATTTGTTCTGTACGGCCTGCATCTCTTTCGCTCTGGTCTTCTCCGACGCAGACGATGGGTTGCAAGCCCGCTTCAATCGCCGCTTTCAGTTTGCGATTCACAGTCGCGTCCGTCTCGCCGAAGTATTTTCGGCGTTCGGAGTGCCCGATGATCACGTTCCGGCAACCTGCGTCGATGAGCATCGGCATCGAAACTTCGCCCGTGAAGGCGCCCTCGCGCTCCCAGCAGCCATCCTGAGCGGCTATCGAAATCGAGGCGCCCTTCGCCGCGTCCACGGCCGCAGCTATCGCGGTAAACGGCGGCGCTACAATGATGTCGCAATGGCGCGACGCCGAGACAAGCGGCTTAAATGCTTCGAAGAACGCTCGCGTTTCCGCTTGCGTCTTGTGCATTTTCCAATTGCCCGCAATCACCGGACGCCGCACGGACACCTCAGATTGGAGTAAGAGCTTCAACGCCCGGGAGCTTCCGGCCTGCAAGAAACTCAAGCGAAGCTCCCCCGCCTGTCGAAATATGAGAGATTCGGTCAGCGAGCCCGGCCTGCTCGATCGCTGCTACGCTATCACCGCCACCAACGATTGACGTAGCCCCTTTCGCGGTGGCGTCGGCAACGGCCCGCGCAATTTCCATGGTTCCGCGCGCAAACGTCGGTTTTTCGAACATACCAAGCGGCCCGTTCCATACAATCGTTCGCGCTGCGGAAATTTCTTTGCGGAAGAGCTCAATCGTCTTTGGACCGATATCGAGACCCATCCAATCGGCTGGGGTACCCTCGACTCCTGTCAACTGCGTCTGAGCGCCCTCTTCAGTCGAGCGCGCCAGAACATGGTCAATGGGCAACACAATGCGGGATCCTCGCTCGACCGCTTCACCGAGTAGCGTCAAAGCGAGATCGATTTTGTCCTCTTCCACCAGCGACTTCCCCGTCGTGAAGCCTTTCGCGCGGAAAAACGTATACGCCATTGCTCCGCCGATTAGAATTGTGTTGGCTATCTTGATCAGATTCTGAATCACTTCGATTTTATCCGACACCTTTGCCCCGCCAAGGATGGCCAGAAACGGCCGTTCCGGATTAGTCAGCGCTTTGCCTAGATACTCAAGCTCCTGCTCCATGAGCAGTCCGGCCGCGGCCTGCCGCACAAATTTTGTGATGCCGACGACGGATGCGTGGGCGCGATGAGCCGAGCCAAAGGCATCATCGACGTAAATTCCATCACAGAGCGCAGCCAACTGGCGCGAAAACCCCTCGTCGTTCTGTTCCTCTTCGGCATGAAACCGCACATTCTCGAGAAGAAGCACATGCCCATTTTTCAAGGCCTTGGTGCGGGATTCGGGCTCCTGGCCCACACAGTCCGAAGCAAAAATCACAGGTTTACCCAGCAGTTCCTTCAGGCGTTCCGCTACCGGCGCCAGGCTGTATTTAGATTCCGGCTTCCCTTTCGGCCGTCCGAGATGTGAAGCGATCACAAGTCGCGCGCCCCGGTCGATGGCCAGCTTTAGTGTGGGAAGCGTGGCGCGAATGCGTGTGTCGTCCTCGACCTTCCCATTCGCCAATGGCACATTGAAATCGGCGCGAATGAACACGCGCTTTCCGGACAACTCTAAATCTCGAATGGACAGTTTTTTCATGTTGGTTGCGGACTCAGCGGCAAAACGCGCCGGATTTTAGAGCCGCTGGGCCATGAACTTAATCAGATCCAGGCAACGGCAGGAATAACCCCATTCATTATCGTACCAGGCCACTACTTTCACGCAGTTCGATCCCACCACACGTGTGTTACCGGCATCAACGATCGCTGAATGTGGATTGCCCAGGAAGTCGACGGATACCAATTCCTCGTCCGTGATATCCAGAATGCCCTTTAACGGACCATCCGCCGCGCGACGAAATGCTTCGTTGACGCTATCTGCCGTGGCTGGCTTTTCGGTGATCACGGTCAGGTCCACCACGCTCACGTCGGGCGTTGGAACGCGTAACGCATACCCATCCAGCTTGCCCTTGAGCTCCGGAATGACAAGATGAAGCGCTTTCGCGGCTCCGGTTGACGTCGGAATCATGGAAAGCGCCGCGGCGCGCGCGCGTCGCAAGTCCTTGTGCGGCAAATCGAGCAGACGCTGGTCGTTCGTGTACGAATGAATCGTCGTCATTGTGCCAACGACGATGCCAAAGGTATCAACGAGAACTTTCGCGACTGGGGCAAGGCAATTTGTTGTGCAGGAAGCATTCGATACCACATGGTGCTTCGCCGGCTCGTACGTCTTTTCATTCACTCCGAGTACCAGTGTGCAGTCCGGATCCGTCGCCGGAGCGGTGATCAGCACTTTTTTGACCGGTCCGCGAATATGTTTGCGCGCCTCCGGCCCCTTGTTGAACACGCCGGAGGATTCCACCACAATCTGCGCACCCGTCGACGGCCAATCCACCGCGGCCAAATCTTTTACTTTGAAAACCTGGATCGCGTGGCCATCCACCTGAATCGCGTCATCGCTTGCCTGAATTTTATTCGGCAGGTTCCCATGGATGGAATCGTATTTCAGCAGGTGCGCCAACGTCTTCGCATCCGTGATGTCATTGATGGCGACAATTTCGATTGACGGATCGCCGAGCGTCACTCGAAATACGTTGCGCCCGATGCGACCGAAGCCGTTGATGGCGACTTTAACTGGCATGCTTCCTCCGTGCGTTTACTTGAGGTGACTTCGAACTACCAAATCGTGGGCGGCATAGGAAGCAGATGCTAGGATGCGCGAAGATAAAAGTCAACGCGGCGCTAACTGTATGTCTTGACGTGAATGACTTTCTCTCCGCTGAAAGTCACCAGAACCGTCTTGGATGGGGGATAACCGTAAATCCAGTCTTCCGTTTGCCTGCCGTCCTCGTCAAATTCCCTAACCTTCTTGTCGGGGCGGCCCATGGCAGCCAGCACCATATCGTGATTCATCCCCACGACTGCTCTGTGGTCCTTGATCGCCTTCTGGAACTCCGGGGGGAGAGTATCCACCCAGTTAACCGCCGAGGAACGTTCACCGGCGAAGTCGAGGAACGGCGAGAGGTCGTGTTTCAATTCGTCGGGACTCAAATTGGGAACAGTGTGCCCATAGTCCAGGATGAGAACAGCTCCCATTTTAGCCGGTCCCGCCGAAGCGGGCATGGTGACTGGGGGGCCCATCGGCCCCATCCCAATTTGCACATGCTGTCGCCAATCGAAATGCTTCTTCGTCCCGCCATTAATGCTGACGATGATTTCGTTCGAACGAAACTCGATGCTGCTGATCTGTACGTGGTCGCCAGGATTCGCCGCTGCGCCGCGCATCAGCGCTTGGCGCAAATTCTTGGGATCAATGGCCTGGCCTACCTTGTAGCGGAACCCCTGTTTCAACGATGGAATTGACTGAATAACGCGGGCGAATTCGCCGTCAACGTACCGGATCAGGGCGATCTTCGATTCCTGCTCGAGCGGCTGCTGCTTCTTACCTGTTGTGGCCTGAACAATGGCCAGAAACAGGTCCGGCGGAGAGGCCATCATCGGCAAACTGGCTTGCAGCGGCTGCACAGGTTCCGGACGAAGCGGATACACGTGAGGCAAGTCGAAGCACGCCAGAAGCAACATCACGCTCGCGAAGCTGGTTAATCGGAACATGGGCGCATCGTCATTTTTTGCAAGCCAGCGAGCCTGATAGAACTCCCGTTTTATCGCTGGCAAACGAAATAATACCATTTTTCGGCGGGATTTCCTGCATTTGAGTGATGGCGGGCTACGTCGCGACAGTCGCGTATGAATGCAGTCTAACTTGCCAGAAACGATCTAGCTTGCCGCGGCCTTGGACTTAACGGCCGTAGCCTGCTCCTCAATTTTTTCCAATGCGAGCTGCGGCTCGAAGCAACGCCGGCATCGCGCCTCGTACATCCCGCCGGCGCCGACGACGATCAATTCCTCGGAGGCGACCAATCGTTGGGTATTCACCGCAGGATTACCGCAACGCACGCAGATCGCGAGCAGCTTGGTAATTTCTTCGGCAACGACCAAAAGCCGCGGCATCGGCTCGAAAGGACGCCCCATGAAATCGGTGTCGAGTCCGGCCACGATCACTCGCTTGCCCGAATCCGCCAGCCGAGTGCAGCTCTCAAGCAAGCTTTCACCGAGGAATTGCGCCTCGTCGATGCCCACCACCTCGGTCCGCGGCTCGACCTTTCCCAGAATATCCGCACCGTTGCTCACCAGGCCCGAAGCAATCTCCAAGCCCGAATGCGAAACAATGCCGTTCGACGAATATCGCTGGTCGATAAACGGCTTGAAAATTTGCACGCGTTGCCGCGCAATTTCCGCTCGCCGCAACCTTCGGATCAGTTCTTCGCTCTTGCCGGAAAACATCGGGCCGACAATCACTTCGATCCAGCCCATATTGCCCTTGACGATATCCACGGATTCTCTCCTGGCCGATGTGCGTAGGCTAACACAATTCTCTGTGGAAATTCCCGCGCGTGATCCGGCCAATCGAAATGCCCTTATTGCTTTGACGCGGCGCCTCGGAGCGGCTGGTACAGCGCTGCATTGAAAAACGGTGCAAACGCATTGATGACGGCGGTACGGAAAGCGTCCTGTCTCGTGATCATGTTGCGGGTCAACACTCCCCACGCGCCTTGAGCGTCGCGAATCCCGTGTCCCCCGGCAAAGGCATCGATCGCAACGCCCAGCTCGATGCCTTCGTCCACCACCTGCCGCGCCAGACTTTCCGGCAGAAGGATGCTTCCCGACTGTCCGTAAGCGCCACGTCCATTCCTGTCTGCCACAAAGGCCCAGTTTTGCAGGAAAACGCTGCGCGAGTCGCCGTCGCTCAAGACATCCAGCCCGCCTTCCAACCCCACAAAGTAGTCCCAGGAAAGCTTTTCTTCTTTTGCGCGCTTCACAAGCTCCTCGGCTCGATGGCGCGCGCCACCCATCAGCTCAGAGCGCGACAGCGGTGTGTGGCGAACTCCACTCTCCACCTCCGCGCCCACCACTTCGAATGGGGCGTTGGGATCCAGGCTCGGCCCAACAACCGTCAATGCCTCCCAAACAGCATTCAGTTTTGGGCGGCGCGTGCTTCCCACCGCGACAATGATCTTGGTCATGGCTTACGGTCGGGAATAATCCCGGAGGACTGTTATTCATTCTTTCCAGAGCTGTGATTGTTTTTCCCGTGCAAACCGGCTATTTAGGAACGTCTTTAAATCCTCGATCGAAGTAAAAACCTGATCCGAACACGCCAGCATCCATCCGCTGATTTGCTCCAGCGGCAGCGGCGTAACCATGTAGACGGGGATTCCTTTCCGGTAAGCCACGGTCAGTTCCGCGGAAGTACCGCCGCTCTGCGCCTTTGCGTCCCCCCAAAAGCAGACCACGTAATCCGCCTTGTTTTCGATCAGGTCGAGATCAAAATGGATGATTTTGCGGACCACGCGCCGAAAACGTTCGAGATCCGTCAACTTCCACTCGCGAAAATGCGCTGCCTCTTCATCCGTCAGGTTCTTCTTTTCGTCCTGCGCGGGATCGTAGACCCGATGACCCAAGTGATCACGGAGAAAAGGAGCAAGCTTCTGCCGCCAGAGCTTGCCGCCGCCGTCGGCGAATTCAATTGGTCCACAGAGATATGCGAGCATGAGGTCCGGGCAAGCCAGGACTTTAGCACGCCGCCATACTGGCTGCAAAGAGATGCCCAAAAGGAAAGCAAGGAGGAAAAAATGGAGCGGCCGAGGGGACTCGAACCCCCGCCTACAGCTTGGCAAGCTGTCGTACTACCCCTATACTACGGCCGCTCGGACGGGCAAGACTTGGAACAAATCTTTTATAGCACGCCCGTACCGAACCCGACAAGGCCCGAGCGAACTGCGGCTGCACGAGAATGCAACCGAGCGGAATCCAGCTTGCAACCCAGAAGAATTACCTAGTTGACTTCAAGGATGCGAGTTGATTTGACGACCGGTGATTTTTTCTGGCGGTCCGCAAAGCGAGTCGCACGCTCTCTGTCAATATAGACCCGGGCGAATTTCTCTCCATCGTGATAATAGACCGTCACTTGCCAGTGGCGGTGTTTTCGCCGCCGGTCACGGTGGAATCGAGCGGTGCCCTTCTTCGTTTTTGTTCTGGTTTTCTTCTTCACGGGATGTCCTAGCGTCGCGGGAGTATCGCAACTTCGGAGGCGCGGCGCAAGTCTCAAGTTGATTATCACCCAGGCCGCCACGCTCGCTTTGCCTACGTTCCTCTATGGAACATCAGCCCAAGTTTCTTGAGACGTTTGCCTGCCCCTAACGTCTAAGATGGAAAGAGAAAAAAGAGTTGGAACTTTTGAGGGTATTCGAGCGTATTTCAAGTTGAAGGGGAAAGGGAGTTGGGGCCATGGTTATGAGACTAGAGCACGAAGTAAACATTGAGAATCCGCGGCATCACTCGCTGGAACGGGTGGAGACTCTCCGACGATTGCTGGCAGGAGGGGCGCGTGTGGAATGTGACCCAAAGCGCCCGGATTTTTATGAAGTCGAGAGCGGTTCTGACGTCTACTACATTCATATCTCGCCGGTTACCGGGAACATCCTTTTGCTGGCTGCATGGCCAAAGGATGGCGTCCCAGGCGACGAAGTGCGGACAATTCAGGCCGCATAACGCGCGCAAACAAACACTCACAACGGTTCACATCAATAAATCAGCGGCCTTGAAACCGAGGTCCTTCAGGATCTGCGTGTTCAATTCGTAGACCTGCGGTCCGGCGGTAGTGCGGACGTAAACGCTATCGCCGACGGCCGCGGAGATGTCTATCGTGGTTTTCTTCCCGGATTTGTCGGTGAGAATCATTTCAATGGCGGGCTTAGCCACGTGGGCCAGGATGGCCCGCGATGGCGTGTCGTAGATTTGCTTGGCGCGGGCGTTCTGGAGCGGATCCAGTATTTTCCAACTTTGAATGGCCTTCCCCTTGTCCGCGGCGGGCTGGAGGATCGTCCACTGATCGTCCTTGCCTTGCGCGCACTGGATGATGCCGTTCGCATTGTGGATTTCCACATTGGCCACGTTGGCGGGATCAAAGTGCAAGATCGACTTATCGCGCAGGTCAAAGAATTTCTTATTGAGCGCGTCGTAGACGATTGAACTTATGTCAAAGATCATCGGGCGCGCACTATCGCGTGCGTAATAGCTGTCGCCATTCTTTTCGCCTACGAGCAAATGAAACTCCTGCCCCTTGGTCGCCGCCGTCACGCTCATCGACGGGTGGGTCAGACCATATTTAGCAAGATCCTCGGGAGATTCGCTTACCACGTCCGTGAATTTATCCGTGGATAGCGCGCTGGCGAGCGAATCGACGGCACTGGAATCAGCCGATACTTCCTCGGGCTTGGCGATCTCCCACGTAGAACTTTTCTTAGTGACGGCAATTGTCCCATTCGGATCATCGATCGTGATGCCAGTGATTTCACCATTTTTTAGCTCTAAAAGAGACCGGTCGCGCAACTGAGAGAGTGGCTTGCCGGTTTCGTCCAACAAGGAAACGGGCAACAGGTCAACATTCTTTGACGCGTCGATGAGGGCATAAACAACGTTGCCTGAAAAATCCTTGTCGCCCAGTCGAATCGTATGTTCCACGCCGCCCTTTTGCTGAAAATTAATTGTCACGGCGGGCTGAACCAGTCCGTATTTCGACAGGCTGTCCGTGGGCGCGAATGACCGGCGGATTTTGGCGCTGCTCAGATCGTTTACGATTCCGTTGATGCTCGCCTGATCGGCGCGTGTAGGAACGGGCTGCGTTATCTGCCAGCTATTCCCTTGTTTGGCGAAAACCGTCTTGCCGGTCCCGCTCACAAGCGTCAGACCCGTGATCTGATCTGCATTCACCGCAAAAGCCGGTTTCCAGGAAGCTTCATCCGTTGGCGGGGCGACGCTGTGTTTGCTGTCGTAGAAATAAACGAACGCTCCAAGAGCGATCGCAACTACCACTACAAGCAGTGTGCTCTTCTTCATGGCCGGCTAACGACGCTTCACCCAAATGTAAATTCCGCCAATAATCACAATCAGCGGCAGGAAAACCATGCTGAACCACGATAGTTCCCGCTGCTGCGCTTCCGTCAACGTCACGCGGCGATTCGCGGCCTCCTTCGGGCGGATGGAAATCAGATTTTCTTCTTCGGTCAGCCAGTTGATGGCATTGAAAAACAGGTCGCCATTGCGCTGCTCCCCCACCCACTGATTCGTCGCAAACTCGGAATTGCCGATCACCACCAGCCGCGCATCCGTTGAGCCCGATTTCTTTTCTGCCGCGACGCCAAGCGGCAGCGGCCCCTGCTGATCCGTCTTTGGATCATATTTCACGGTCCCGTTCCCTAAATTCGGTACGGTGAAACTGGCCGCCGAGGTTTTTAGCAGTTCCACCGATTGAGGTTCTAGCTTCGAGGTATCTTCAATCGAAACCGTCCGCGCCAACGGGAAAAATGTCATCGAACCTTTGAAATTCCGCACCACCGGGCTGTCGCCATAATCGACGACCAACGGAACGCCTGGTCCTTCCCCCAGCAAACGCCCCACGCCGCTCACATCGATCACGTAGTTATCGCCCAACTTGATGTTCCATGCCTGCAGAACGTCGTCCAGTTTCGGATCCGTACCCGGATCCAGCAGCAGCATCGCTTTTCCGCCGCCAGCGAGATATTTCTCGATCATCTGCGATTCCTGCGGAAAGAAAGACTTCTGCGGACCCACATCGACAAGCACGCTGCAGTCGGAAGGCACGTCGTTCGACGTCACCAGATTTACTGACTTGGTTTGATAATTTTCTTTTGCAAGTTCCCCCGCCACGCCGCTGTAACCTTTGCTATCCGATGCCGTGATTGATTTTTCGCCGTGTCCCTCGACGAAGCACACGGTTTTCACCGTGGTGGAGGTGGCTTTCAAAATCGCCGAGGCAAAATCCTGTTCCGTCGTTTCTTCCAGCCGCTGGATGTTCTTCCCGCTAACGACAATCACCTGTCCTTCTCGCGCTACTCCATATTGTTTCGTCAGATCCGGATTCTCCTGCGGATCCACCGCGCGAAAGTGAATGTGAGGATTCAGGTTCTCGTACTCAGACATCTGGTCGCGTAGCTGCTGAACTTCGGGATCGGAGGATTTTGCAAACAGGAAAATATCGACGTCGGATTTTATCGGCTTGACGATTTTCTTCGTCTGATCCGAAAGCGTATAAAGTTTTTCACTGGTCAGATCGAACGTCTTGTGATGCCGGAAGCCGAGATAATTGATGAAGACCAGAATGGCCAGGACCGCAATGACGAGTACCGATGTGTTCGTGCCCAGTCTCGAGGAGCGCTTTGAGAAAAATTCAATCAGCGTGCGGAAATCCAGAACCACCCACGCCAGCACCAGCACGCCGCCGGCGATCAGCAAAATCTTATTCGTAAGCTGGAATTGCTCCAGTACGTTGTAACGAACGTAGCCGGCAATCAGCAGCGCCAGTCCGAGCGCTCCAGCCAGCCGCGCCAACTCCCTTCGATCCCATTTCATCGTGCCGTACCCTCTTTCCTCCCTGAAAAATTAGGCCCGTCGCCAGCGCATGGAATCCACCGCGCGCATCGTCAAAAAAATGGCGAAAAAAATCCAACTCCCGAAGAAAATCAGCCCGGTGGTGTCGATCACGCCCCGCACAAACGGGTTATAGTGCTGCAAAATAGCCACGTATTGCAGTGTTTGCGCAACCACTCCATTTCCGGTTCCCGCAAAGAATCCGACTACCCAAAGGAGCAGCGATATTCCCAGCACCAGCACGCCCGCCACAATCTGGTTCTCCGTCAAAGCGGAAAGGAACGAACCAATAGCAAGCAGCGTCGCGCCCAGAAGCAGCACGCCCAAATAGCCTCCCGCGATCAGCCTCCACGGCGGCACGGGCTCACTGTGCGCAAACATGTAAACGACGTAAAGCACCGTCGGGAGAATCATGATGATGAAAAGGCTCACCGAGGCGAAAAACTTCCCGAGAACAATTTGCCAGTCCGTGATCGGAGACGTCAGCAGCAGCTCCATCGTTCCGCGTTTCCGCTCCTCCGAATACACGCCCATGGTCAACAGCGGAGTCAGAAAAAGTAGAATCGTGCCCACAAGGCTCAGGAATGCGCCCAGTACGGCGCTCGGCACGTCAAACGGAATCGCAGCGCCGCCTTGCGTCGCTTCCATACTGGCCTCAAAGGATGCCTTGATCCCGTCCGCCAAATACATATTGAAGAACACGGCGCTCAAAATCAGAAAGATGGGAACAACGGCATAGGCCACGGGCGACACAAAATAGTGGCTCATTTCCTTGCGATAAATAGCGTATAGGCCGCGCATGTCAGTTTCGCTCCGCTTTTTCGGTTGGATTTTGCGTCGCGTCTTCCGTGGTGAGTTGCAGGAAAATTTCCTCTAGGCTCAGGTTCATGCCGCGGAGCTCGTAAAGCGCCCAACCCTGTCCGACAACCTTGGCCGCGATTTGACTACGCAGGTCCTGCCCTTGATTTGCTTCGACCGTCGCAACCAAACGTCCCGCGGAGCCGAGCGCGCTGATTTCCACTTTTCGCACGCCGGAAATTTGCGCCAGCGCATCGCGTAAAGGCTTTTCTGGCGCTTGCACCTCAACGCGGATCCGCTCTCCGCCCTTGAGTTGCAGCGTCAGATTTTCCGGGGTGTCCACCGCGACGATTTTCCCGCGGTTGATGATCACCACGCGGTCGCACGTCATGCTGACTTCAGGCAAGATGTGCGTCGAGAGAATGATCGTGTGGCTCCCCGCCAATCCCTTGATCAAATTGCGGACTTCGATAATTTGCTTCGGATCCAGGCCCACGGTCGGCTCGTCCAGAATAATCACATCGGGATCATGAACAATCGCCTGCGCCAGTCCCACGCGTTGTTTGTAGCCCCGCGAGAGCCGCTTGATCAGCTCATTGCGCTTGTCCGTGATCTTCGCCATTTCGAGCGCCGCTTCCACTCGCGCAGCACGTTTTTCCGGGGGCACGTTCTTGATTCGCGCGACGAAATCCAGATACGAACCCACGGTCATATCGAAATAAAGCGGCGGATTCTCAGGCAAATATCCAATGCGGCGGCGGACTTCCATGGAATCGTCGAACACATCGAAACCGGCGATTTTCGCCGTACCGCCGGTGGCGGGCAGGTACCCGGTCAGCACGCGCATGGTTGTCGTCTTTCCCGCGCCGTTTGGCCCGAGGAATCCGAGGATTTCGCCTTTTTTTACGGAAAAAGAAATGTGGTCGACTGCGGTTTTGTCTCCGAAGGATTTCGTCAAGTCCTGAACTTCTATCAATCCGGTCCCTCCGCGATTACAAAATATAGTGCAGTTTCATCGCCATCAAACGGCCAGCCCGGCACCGCTCCTCAAGTTCCAAGCCGCCCTTTATACTAAAATTCAGTCCCGCTCGCCAAGATTTCGCCGGAACGTTCGCTGAGACGCCTCTTGCAGATCAGTCCAAAGATTACATTGCAGAGACTCCTTCTAGCTGGATAAGGTTGCCTGAAATTCTGCGTAGCTGTGAGGAGTAAATACCCGCCATCATTTTCCGGGATTGACTTGCGGACGGGACAGGCATACCTTTCGCCGCGAATGATTCCGAAGGCTGAATCGCCGATGAAGAACCGCACGCTCGCCGCGCTTCTGGCGGTCTGCGCGCTCGTC
>Ga0307373_10002577_pt1 | contig 32489 bp, 29 predicted proteins | sample OX2MG_FD_202534 | JGI IMG/M metagenome (GOLD analysis project Ga0307373, IMG submission 202534) | Soil microbial communities from Risofladan, Vaasa, Finland - OX-2 | ecosystem: Environmental > Terrestrial > Soil > Coastal area > Acid sulfate soil | place: Finland: Risofladan, Vaasa | collected...
GTCGCGGGAGGAGATCACGTCCAGGCCTTCACTTTGTTCGGCGTGGAATACCGGCCGCGGCTGGTGCGCTTCTTCAAGCAGGCGCTCTCGGCCGCGCGGCCGGACAAATCTACTGGTAGATGACGACGCTGGGGCGCGGCTCAAGACCCAGCACTTGGGCGGGCGTCAGCATCGGCTTGTCGTTCTTGTAGAAGAGCTTGATGCCGGCGTACTCCACGGGCCGGCGCTCGATTTCCCGACGGTAGATGGCCTTCTTCAAGCCCGGGGTCCCGAAGCCGTCCATGACCATCGCCACCTGCACGCGGGGGTCCAAGCGGATGCGGTCGCGGCGGCGCAGCATGCCGTCCGTGAAGCGGTGCACCAGAAGAAGCTTCGGCGGCAGCCTGCGCTCGGCCACAATCTTGGCGAGCTCGATGATGGCGACATTCACGTCCTCGGCGTCGCTGCGTCCGATGCGCGCTCCCGGACGCGCGCCCCGCGGCATTTCAAATTCCGGGTCCAGCGCGAGCTCGACGTCCGGCCGCTCCAAGTACGGGCGCAGGTAGTCGATTTGCGAGAGCACCGTGCTGCGTCCGGGCTGGATGTCGAGCACGACGAGCCAGCCGCGGCGCCGCGCCCAGCCGATGACCTCTTCGATGACCGGCCGCGGCGTGCGCAGGCAGTACGAGCCGCCCTCCGGCTTGTTCGAGGCGACCACCGCGATGAGCTCCAGGCCCGGCCGCACGACCGCCGACGGATCGGCCGCCTGCCACGCCCGCGCCGTGTCGGCCAGGCGGTTGGTCATCTCCCGCGGCGGCAGCGCTCCCAGAATCCCCATCTGCCGGGAGAGCGGATTGCCGTAGTAGGTGACCACGAGGCTGCCCGGCAAAAGCGCCTTGGGCGCCTTGGGCCGGGCGCACGACGACAAGAGGCCCAGGGCCGCCGCCAGTTCCGCGACGCGTTTGATTCCCACCGCGTTCCATTTTACTTTTTTGCCGCCGCGCGCGCCGCCTAGTTGATCGTCGGACGCCGAGATAGCTAAAATACCCGTCCGAGCCCAGTTGGCGCAGCGGTAGCGCGTTCCCTTGACATGGGAAAGGTCACAGGTTCAAATCCTGTACTGGGCACCATTTTTCGCGGACCCCGGATCGCCGGACGAATCAAGCACAGCGGAGGCTCCGCCCGATTATGCGCATCACGGCCAGACTCATCGTCGCCTTGGCTATTTCCGCCACGCTCGTGGCGGCGGGCTCGACCTTTTTCCAGGCCCGCCAGGAGCGGCGCTCGCTCTTAAACGATCTCAACCGCCGCGGCGAAATTTTATCCGAAACCTTCGGGGCCATCGTCCAATCCGCCGTCGAGTCGAAGAGCCCGCGCCGCCTGGCGGAAATCGTGGCCAAATACGGCGACCACGGAAGCTTGAGCGGCATCGCGGTCTTCGACGCGCAGGGCAAGCCCTTGGCCTTCACCCACGCCCTCTCGGACGAGGTCCCGGCCCTGGCCGGAACCGTGCGCGAGGCCCTGGCCCAGCAGAGCCCCGCCGACACGCTCATCAGCGCGCCCTCGGGCGAGATGCACGCCTACGTCGCGCCCCTTCTGGAACCCAAAGGCGGCGCGGCGGGCGCCCTGGCCGTGGTCCACGACGCGTCCTACGTCCAGGTCCGCATCGAAGAGCTCTGGAAAAACAATTTCCTGCGCCTTCTCATCGAGGTCTTCATCATTTCCCTGGTCACGCTTTGGATCGTGCGCTGGAACGTCATGAGCCCCTTGGATCAGCTCACCGACTGGATGCGCAAGACCCGCGCGGGCGAGACCGCCGACGCGCCCCCGCTGCCCAAAGGGCTTTTCCAGCCCTTGGCGGCCGAGGCTTCCTTTTTGGCGGAAAGCCTGGCCGAGGCGCGCGCGGTGGCCGAGGAAGAGGCGCACCTGCGCCACAAGGCCGCGTCCTTGTGGACCTCGGAGCGCTTGAAGGAGCACGTCAAGATCACGCTGGAGGGCCGGCCCCTCTTCGTGGTGGCCAACCGCGAGCCCTACATGCACGTGCGCAAGAACGGCAAGATAGAAGTGCTCACGCCCGCCAGCGGCCTGGTCACCGGCGTCGAGCCGATTTTGCTGGCCTGCGGCGGCGTGTGGGTGGCCCACGGCGCGGGCGACGCGGACCAGGAGACGGCCGACGCCCGGGGCCGCCTCGCGGTGCCGCCCGAGAATCCGCAGTACACCCTGCGCCGCGTGTGGCTCACCAAGGAAGAGGAGGAGGGCTACTACTACGGATTCGCCAACGAGGGGCTCTGGCCCCTGTGCCACATCGCCTACACGCGGCCCCAGTTCAAGGCGTCGGACTGGGAGTACTACCAGGCCGCCAACCAGAAATTCGCCGACGCGCTCATCGACGAGATGGCCGGCGTGCGCGACCCCTGCGTGCTCATCCAGGACTACCACTTCGCGATTTTGCCCAAGCTCATCAAGAAAAAACGCCCCGACGCGCGCGTGGCGCTTTTCTGGCACATCCCCTGGCCCAACCCCGAGGCCTTCGCCGTCTGCCCGTGGCAGCGGGAAATCCTCGAAGGCATGATCGCGGCCGACATCATCGGCTTTCACATCCAGTTTCACTGCAACAATTTCCTTGAGACCGTCGACCGCACCATGGAGTGCCGCATCGACTGGGAGCGCTTCGCGGTGCGCCGCGGCGGCCACTCCGCGAGCGTGCGGCCCTACCCCATCAGCGTCGCGTTCCCCAACCCGGTCGCGGCCAAGCCCAACCCCGGCGCGGCCGAGCTCCTGCGCCGCGAGGGCTTAAAGGCCGAGTTCATGGGCATCGGCATCGACCGCATCGACTACACCAAGGGGCTTTTGGAGCGCTTCATCGGCATCGAGCGCTTCCTGGACAAATACCCGCAGTACCGCGGGCGCTTCACGTTCGTGCAAATCGCCGCGCCCAGCCGCACGCGCATCAAGCGCTACCGCGATCTGCAATTGGAGCTGGAGTCCGAGGCCAAGCGCATCAACGCGAAATTCGCGGCCAAGGACTACGCGGCCATCGTGCTCATGGCCAGCCACCACAACCACGCGGACATCGAGCCCTACTACAAGGCCGCCAACCTCTGCATGGTCACCTCGCTGCACGACGGCATGAACCTGGTGGCCAAGGAGTTCATCGCCGCGCGCGACGAGGAAAACGGCGTCCTCATCCTGAGCCGATTTACCGGCGCCTCGCGGGAGCTCCGGGACGCGCTCATCATCAATCCCTACGACTTCGAGCAGACCGCCGACGCCATCGCCCGGGCCCTGGAGATGCCTCCCGAGGAGCAGACCGCGCGCATGGTGGCCATGCGCGCCATGGTGCGCGAGCACAACATCTACGCCTGGGCGGCCCGGCTCATCGACGGCCTGGCCCAGATCCGCCTGAGCCCCAGCCAGGAATTCAAGGCTTAGCGGCGGGCGAAGAATTCCAGCAGGGCGCGCACCTGCCGGTAGTCCTTCAAGAAAAACGCCGCGGCGGAGGGCCCGTTGCGGGCCACGCGCACGGTCAAGGCCTTGCCGCGCAGGGTCTTGAAGCCCTCCTCGTCGGTGCGGTCGTCTCCGATGAAAATCATCTTGGGACAGGCGACTTGGCGCCCCACCCGCAAGAGCGCGTCGCCCTTGCTCCAGCGCAGCCGCGGCACGATTTCCCAGACTTTTTTTCCGGACATCAGGCGAAAATCCTTCCTGACCTTGCGGTAATGCTTGCGCACGATTTTATGCGCCAGGGGAACCAGGATCGGCGAGACGCCGCGGTAGTGGACGCTCAAGGATCCGCCCTTGTCCTCGACCAAAAATTCACCGGCGCCGCCCTTCAAGTCCGAGCGCAGCGCGCGGGCCAGGGCCGAGAGCGTCTTGCGCGAGCGCTTGAGCGCCGCGTGGGTCCACGCGATTCCGGGTCCGAAAATCTCCAGGCCGTGGTTGCCGCAGTAAAAAATGCCGGGCACGCCGATGCGGGCCCGGATGTCCTTGGCGCTGCGCCCGCTCACCACGGCCAGGCGCGGGCGCCGGCGCCGGGCCAGGCCCGAGAGGATGCGCAGCGTGTCCGCGGGCATGGCCGCGTTGTCCGGGTGATCGGCGATGGGCGCCAAGGTCCCGTCGAAGTCCAGCCCCAGGAGGGTCTTGCCGGAGAGAAACCCGTCCGACTGCAGGTGAGCTTTAAGCCGCGTCCATCCGGTCATCGTGAACCGCTTCATCCTACAAAATTGCGGGGCCGGGCCAAGCCCGGCGCCGCCTGCCTAGCGGCGCGCGGCGGAAACAAACGGATAGGGCGGAAACTCCACCACCAGGACGGAGCCGTCGGTGTAGAAGGGAAAGCCGTCGCTGTCTTTGCCCCGGCGCGGCACGTTGGGCGAGGGCGCGACGCTCAGGCGGACCGGCGCGCCCGACGCGGCCAGGCCGCGGGCCAGAAACGCCCGCTCCGCGTCGATGTTCGGATCGACCCGGTGGGTCGCCTTCTTCCAATCGACGGAAACGTCCAAGTTGCCGCCGCCGGACCAAATTTCGCGGCCTAAAGAGTCTCGGCGGCGCATATCCCAGAGCCTGAAGTGGTGGCGCTTGAAGAGCATCCGGACCACCATCACCCAGTTGAAGTCCTCGGGGCGCCCATCCACGTAGAACGTCTTAAGAGGCGGGAAATCGATGCGCGGCATCCGCCGGTTCATGAGCTGATCAAGGCTCTCGCTGAGCGAGCCGTAAATGGTGAGCGGCACCTGGCTCCAGCCGGCCGCCGCGAGCGCCGCGCGGATTTGCCCGGCGCTTCCCAGGAAAACCAAGTTGAGCGGCACCGAGGGACGTCCGTTTCTGGATTTGGCCCGGCCGGGCAAAGACGCGAGCAACGCGCGCCTGCGCGCGGGCGAGAGATGCGAAAAAACATCTCTGGGCGCGGCCAGGCGCAAAGGCCGCCTGCGAATTTGGGCCTGCAGGGAGGAAAACGGCCGCGCGAGCCCGCCGCCGTCCTGCGCGCGCGCCGAGAGGCCGGCAAAAACAATCGCCGCGGCCGCCAGGGCCGCGCGCCGCCGTCCGGGAAATTTACGCATGGCTGCGCTCGATTGTAGGCAATAAATCGCCGCGCGGGCAGGGCCGTTGGACCCCTGAGCGCCGGGCTAAAAGTCCCACCGTTTCTTTTTATAAGATAATGCGGCCATGCTCGAAGGCCGCAAGATCTCCCTATTTGTCCGCGCGCTCGCCGTTCTGGCCGCGCTGTTCCTGGCCGCCGCGGCCGCGCTGTCTTTTTGGGCCGAGCGCCGCATCGCGGCCTTCCAGGCCGGGGCCCTGGACGCGGGGCGCGCCACCACCATTTATTCGGCGCCCTTCGTCATCGACGCCGGCACCGCCGAGCCGCCCGAGCAGATACTGCGGCGGCTCTGGCTCCTGGACTACCGCGCGGCCAAAAGCCTGCCGCCGCCCATCGGAAGCTACGTCTGGGCCCCGCCGGTCCTGACCGTGGGCCTGCGCGGCTTTTTGTCTCCCGGCTACCGCCAGCAGGCCGGGGTCTTCGCGCTCTCCTGGCATCCGGGTTTTTTCCACGCCCAAGCCGGGCATTGGGCCATCGCGGACGCGCAGGGCCTGAGCCTGGCCGACGCGGGCTTGGAGCCCGCGGTCATCGCCAAGTTTTCCGGCGGGCGGCTCATCGCGCGCACCACGCTGGCCCCCCGGCTGATTTCCCCCGTGCTGGAAGCGGCCCTGGTCTCGGCCGAGGACCGGCGCTTTTATTCCCACGGCGCCTTTGATTTTCGCGGCATCGCGCGCGCCGCGTGGGAGGACCTGCGCCATCCCGGCCGACTGCAGGGCGGCAGCACCTTGACCCAGCAGCTGGCCAAGAACATTTTCCTCAACCCCCGCCGCACCTGGAGGCGAAAAATCCTGGAGGCCGCGCTGTCCCTCTATCTCTCCGAGCGCTTCACCAAGGAGGACATCCTGGCGCTCTACCTGAACCACGTCTACATGGGCCAGGACGGGCAGACCTCGGTGCTGGGCGCGCAGGCCGCGGCGCGCTTCTACTTCGGCGAGGATCAAAAAGATCTCTCGCTCGGCCAGTGCGCGCTCCTGGCGGGCCTGGTGCGCTCGCCGTATCTCTACAACCCCTACCGCGATCCGGCCGCGGCCCTGCGCCGCCGGGACACGGTGCTAAACCAGATGCGCGCGCAGGGGCGCATTACGCTCCCGGAGCTCGAAACCGCCTTGAAGGCGCCTCTGGGCCTGCGCCAGGAAGGCTCGCCCAAGGCGCGCGGCCGCGACGACGACTACTTCGCGGCCGAGGTGCTGCGCCGGCTTTCCGCGCGCTACGGCGACGACGCGGTCTTCCGCCAAGGGCTCATCGTGCACACCACCATGGATCCGCTCTTGCAAAAAGCCGCGCAGGACGCGGTCGCGCAAAAGGCCCGGCCGCAGGGCGCCTTGATCGCGATGGACCCCGAGACCGGCGCCGTGCTCGCCCTTTCGGGCGGGCGCGATTACGGGCAAAGCCAGTTTGACCGCGCGACCCAGGCCGTGCGCCAGCCGGGCAGCGCGTTCAAGCCCTTTCTCTACGGCGCGGCGCTCGAGGCGGGCTTGACGCCCATGACCACGCTGGATGATTCCCCGCGCGCGTTTTCGCGCGGGCGCGGGCGCGGCGTGTGGCGGCCCAAGAATTCGGAAAACCGCTACTACGGCCAAGTGAGCCTGCGCCAAGCCCTGGCCCTGTCCCTGAACGCCGCGAGCCTGAACCTGGCCGAAAAAGTCGGGGCCGAGAACGTCATCGCCTTCGCGCGCAAGATGGGCCTTAAAACCCCGCTGCCCGACAACCTGGCCGTGATGATCGGCGCCTCCGGCACCACGCTCGAGGATTTGACCGCGGCCTACGCGCCTTTTGACAACGGCGGCTACCGGGTCGAGCCCTTTTTGATCACCGAGGTCCGGGACGCCAGGCAGCGCGTCCTGGAGACCGACGCCCCCCGGCGCGCGCAGGTCATCACCCCGGCCCTGGCCTACGTCATGACGTCCCTCCTTGAGAGCGTTATAAAGGAAGGGACCGCGAGCGGGGCCAAGGCGCTGGGCTGGACCTGGCCCTCGGCCGGCAAGACCGGCACCACCAACGGCGGCGCGGACGCCTGGTTTGTCGGCTACACGCCCCGGCTTCTGGCCGGCGTCTGGGTGGGCGCGGACGACCACCGGCCCCTGTGGGTCTACGGCTCCTCGGCCGCGCTGCCGGTGTGGACGGACTTCATGGAGCAGGCCGCCAAGGATTACGCGCGCGAGGATTTCACCAAGCCGCCGGAGGTGGTGACCGCGGTGGTCGATCCCAAGACCGGGCTTTTGGCGCGCTGGGATTGCCCGACGCGCGAGACGGAAGTCTTTTTGCCCGGCACCGCCCCCACGCGCTACGACCCGGTGCGCGCGCGCGGGCTCAAGGGCTGGTTCGAGCGGATTTTCCAGCGCTAGGCCGCCCACCGTTGACAAATCGCGGAGCGCGCCCCATAATAAGGGGCCTTTAGTCCCATGCGGGCCCGGGTCCTTGGACCGATGCGCGCTGCGCGGGACGGGGTTACACCATAAGCATGAAGATTTCGCGCCTCTTTTCCCTGCCCGCGTTCGGGTCCTGCGCGCTGGCCGCGGCCCTGTGCGCCGCCGCCGCCGGGCAGTCTTTCTCCGCGCCGAAGCTCTCCGTTCCCAAACCCAAACTCTCCGCGTCCGGGACCGCCGCGGACGGCGCCGCCTCTTCCGACCGGCTGCGCATCGCCGCCAAGTTTTTTTGCCTCGACAAGTCCAGCTTCGCGAAGATCAAGGGCGGCCTCGACATTGGCCCCGAGGATCTGCACCCCTGCACGGGCAAGTCGCCGGGCATCTACGTCGCCCGCTGCGTGTTCACCGAGCCCGGCGGCGCGATTTACCAGGAACACGTCTCCATCGGCCAGATGTGCCCGGAGTACGCGGACGCGCTCAAGGACTACAACGGCCCGGTGCCCCAGTTCCAGTGCGACTACCTGCACGCCATGGAGAACGGCCAGGGCGTGAGTTTCTTCGAGAGCTTCAACGGCGGCAAGGGCGTCCTCTTCCCGTATACCCTGGCCCAGCAGAAGAGCTACCTCGCGCAGACCTACTGCGACTCCGCCTTCGCGGACCGGCAGTTCCTCAAGTGGTCCAAGGAGCCGGATAAAATCAACGACGCCTACAGGCTCGCCATAAAGACGTTTTTCTGGCAGCACCCCCCGATCCCTCTGGGAGGTTCTTCCTATCTTGTGGGCGGGAACCCGTCCGCGGTGCTGAGCTGGTATCCCTATCTGCGCCCGCTTCTCTTCTTAAAGCTGGCCAACGAGGCCAACGAGCAGAAGATGGTGCGCGCCGTCGCGGGCAAGATGAAGACGCTCCAGGAAAGCGGCTTGAACAAGGTCCCGGGCGGCTACGCGCTGGCGCGCGTGAATGCCTGGCTCGACAGCTTCTTCGACCATTCCAAGCCGAGCGCGGCTAATCCGGCGGCGCCCGCCGATCCGGCGTCTCCCCTGATTCTTCCCAAAAACGGCCCGGCTCCGGATCTGTCGCCGATGCTCTCCAAGCCCGAGGTTTTCCTGAGCCCCAAGTTTTCCCAGTACTCCTCGCCGCCGCTGCCCTCCCTGGACGACGCCGCGGCCGTCAAGGAGGAGAATTTCGGCGCGCGGGGAATTTCCGCGGCGGCGGCGCGGCTTGAAAACGAGTACAAGATCGACTTCTGGCACTATTTCGGCATGAGCCGCACCATCGGCAATCCCGGCGCGGCGCTGCAATACGCCATCCAGCAGAAGTCGGGCACCTGCGGCGTCGAGTCCCAGTACGAGGCCCTGCGCGCCCACGGAGTGAAGGATATTACTCCGGCCGCGATGGCACAGGAGGCCTACAAGAACGGCTGGTACGGGGAGAACGACCCGGAGCGGGGCGTGAGCGCGACCTTCACGGGCACGCTGCTGCCCTACTCCAACAAGCTCCTGGCGGCCCACGGCATGACGCGCACGACGATCATCTACAACGCCACGACCCGGGATTTGGAGGATTCCCTGGCCAAGGGCGGCGGCGCCATCGTCGCGCTTTCCTCCAAGCGGTTCTGGGAGAACAAGCCCGGCCCCGTGGACCACGCGGTCTACGTCTCCGGCGCGGAGCTGGGCTCCGACGGCAAGATTTGGGGCTACTACGTCAACGACACGGGCACCGGCGAGGGCATGCGCTTTGTCCCCGCGCAGGAGTTCGAGGAAGCCTGGGAGAACCACAAGGGCAACGGCTTCATGGTGAGCTTGGACCCCAACGCGAAGCCGCCCAAGGTGGAGCTCAAGCCCACCCCCGAGCAGCTGAAGACCTACCTCAAATAGCGCGGCGGGCCTAGGCGGCCCAGTCCAGGCGCAAGGTGCGGCGGCGGGCGGCGCAATCCCTCAGATAGAGGTTCATCAAGCTTTGATACGGCATGCCGGTTTCCTGGGAGAGCCGCCGGAAGTACTCGATGGTCGGCGCGTCCAGCCGGATGGTGATCTGCTTTTTAAGCGCCCGCGCGTAGGGATTCTTTCTCGACTTGGAGAAGTCGTATTGTTTTTTCATCTCGCGCGCTCCCAATATTGAGCCTGCTCTTTCCGCTCGGCCTTCTCCGGATCCCAATCAAATTCAATGTGCATATATATTATAATTATAATGTAGTTTAAAAGCAAGCCCTTTCACGGTCCCCCCCACGCCTGATATACGATCGAGGCCGCGAAAAGTTCCCGGCCGCCGCCGTTGACAAATCGCGGGGCGCGCCCCATAATAACCCGGGCTGTAAAATGATCCCGAAAATTCCGCGCCGCGCCGCCGCGCTGTTGTCCGGCGCGCTCGCCCTGGCCCTGGGCGGCGCCGCTTTGCCCGCCGCGGCCGCGGGACAACCCTCCTCTGACGCGGGCCGCCTGCGCATGGCCTACCGCTACGAGTGCTTGAACGCGCAAAGCCTCGGCAAGATTAAACAGCTCCTGCCCGTCGGTCCGGGCGACCTGCACCCCTGCGCGGCCGATTCGGCGCGCCTCTACGCCGCGCGCTGCGTGTTCACCGCGCCCGGCGGCGGGACTTACCAGGAGCACATCGACCTCGCCCGGGACTGCCAAGATCCGGCGTTCGCGTTCAAAAACGGCCAGCGCTACGACGGGCCCGTGACCCAGCTGCAATGCGACTACCTGCACGCCCTCCCGGACGTCAACGGCAAGCCCAACGCTTTTTTGGGCTCCTTCAACAGCGCGGCCTATTCCCCGGCCGCGCAGCGCGCCGTGCTGGTCAAGTCCTACTGCTACGCCGTCATGCAAGACGGCGTGCGCCGGCTGGCCCTTTCCGGGCTTTCGCAGGGCGCCGAGGCCAACGCGGCCTTCGAATACTTCACCTGGCAGGCCCGCCGGCCGCAGTCCTACCTGGTGCGCTCGCCGCGCGGGCTTCTGCCCAAAGGCTATCCCTTGAGCTGGTATCCCTACGTGCGCTCCATCCTGGCCGAGAACCGGCAGGACCGGGCGCGGGCCGCGGCGGAGGTCCGCGCCTTCGCGGCCCAGGAGAAGCGCCTTAAAGCCAGCGGCCTCGCGCAAAAGCCGGGCGGCTCGACGTTCGCGGCCTTAAACGCCCTGTTCGACCGCGCCGCCCCCGCGCCCGCGAAGGCGGCGCCGCCGTTCGCGCCCGCCGATCCGTTCGCGCGGGTCTCGGACGCGCTCTTTAGCCGCCGCGCTCCGGTTCCGGACCTGATGCCGTCCTTGTCCCCGGACACGGCGGGCTTGCGGCCCACGGTGGCGGCCCTGTTCTCGCCGCCGCCGCCTCCCTTGGGCGACGCCGCCGCGGTCAAGGAGGAAAATTTCGGCGCGCGCGGCTTGGCCGCGGCCGCGCAAAGGCTCGAGGACGACTACAAAATCGCGTACTGGCACTACTTCGATTTAAGCCGCACCGTGGGCCGCCCCGCCGCGGCCCTGCCCTACGCCCTGCTGCAGAAATCGGGCAGCTGCGGCGTCGCCTCGCAGTACGAGGCCCTGCGCGCCCGCGGCATCGAGGTCGACGTCGCCGCGCTGGCCAAGGAGGCCTACCGGAACGGCTGGTACGGGGAGAACGACCCGGGCACGGGCGTGCGCTCGGCCCAAACGGGCACGTCCCTGGCCGACTCCAACAAACTGCTCTCGGCCCATGGCCTGCCCAGCCTCATCATCTACCGCGCCACCGTCAAAGACCTGGAGGACTCCATCGTCCACGGCGGCGGCGCCATCGTCTCGGTGTCGGCGGAGCGGCTTTGGAACGGCACGCCCGGCCTCCCGGACGATCACTCCCTCTACGTCTCGGGCGCGGAGGTCGCGGGCGACGGGCGGGTGCTGGGCTACTACGTCAACGACACGGGCACGGGCGAGGGCATGCGCTTTGTCTCCGCGGCGCTCTTCGACCAGGCCTGGGAGGACAAGACCGGCCACGGATTTTTGGTGAGCCTCGACGCGAACGCGCATCCGCCCCAGGTGGAGCTGGCGCCCGCGCCCGGGCTTAGTGGACGAAGCGGTAGAACGTAATTAGAAAGCCCAAAAACGCGAAGCCGCCGAAAAGATTGCGCTCCAGGCGGCTAAAGCGCGCGTCCACCAGCTCGAAGCGTTTGTCCACTTGCTCGAAGCGCCGGTCCATGGTCTCGCGCAGGCCGCCGATGTCGGCCTCCAGGTGCGCGATGTGGTTGAACTGGGTCTTCAAGATAAGCGGAATGGCCTTATCATCCGAGAGCGTGCCCCGCTGGGTCACCTCGTCTTCGGCCTCGCGGACTTTCTTGTCCAGGAACTTCATGAGAATGTTCATGGCGTCTTTCTCTAGCATGCCGCCTCCCGAAGTTTAACAGATTGCCCGCCGTGCCGCCAGGCTCATTCTTTATACGACCGGCGCCGCCAAAAAGTTCCCGCGCCATCCGGGCCGCCGGGGCTTGAAATCGGGGCAATCGCCGGGCATAATGGAGCCGCCCATGGCCTGGTACACCGCCAAGTTCAAGGTCGCGCTGCCGCCCTACCGCTACAGCCGGCGCATGGAAACCGCGGCCGTGGTCTTTTTGCTCGTCCTTGGGCTTCTCGGCGGCGCGTTTGACGCGCTTATGAGCATCACCGCGTTGGTGGGCGGCATGCCGCTGGCGACACCCCTGCTGCTGACGGTGCTGCCCATCTCCATCCTGGCGTGCTTCTACCCGAAATTCGGCGCGGTGTGGCTCACTTTGGATTCGCTCCTAATCGTGCCGCAGTTCTCCATCATGTTGTACTGGGCGTTGACGAATTCGCTGGGCGGCGACTTTGGATTTTCGGACTATTTCATGACCTTGGCGCCGCTCCTGGCGCTGACGGGCGCGGCGTGGTATCTGCGCCGCCTGCGCGAGCTCAAGGCCGCGGCTTCGCCGCCCGTCCCCGGCGGCGCGCCGCGCGCGGGCGGGAGCGCTGCGGAATTGACCTGGCGGCAAGGCCTGCCGTTTTTGGCGCTTGTCGCGGTGTTATTGTCTCTCCGGCAGTTCTTCGGGCGCGGCGGGACTCTGCCGTTCCTGCTTCTTTTCGGCGCGGGCCTCGCCGGCCTGTTCGCTTTTTTCAAAGAAAAGGGGGCGCGGTCCGCGGGCGCGAGAGTTTCCGAAGAGCTGGGCGGCGCCGCCGCGGGCATGGGCGCGGGAATTTTGGCCGTGCTCTTCTGCCAGAGCGCCGACGTCCTGGTTTCCCGGTGGGCTATCGGCATCGGCGCCGCCGCGGGCTACGCCGTGGGCGCGCTCATCGGCCGGATGTTCAGGAAGTTTTAGGCCGCCGTTTCCCGCTGGGCCCAAAGCCCCAGAATCGGGCGGGCCGTTTTCCCGAGATCGGTAGGACCTTGGACCCCTGCGCGCGGCCCGCGCCGGGGCTATGCTCCTTCCGGAAGCGATGGTCCCCGGATTTTTCCGGGGCTCTGTAGCCCGGGGAATGGGCCCCGGGGTTCCTACGACCCCGCCGCAACGGGGTGAGACCAGAGGAGACGGGAAAAAGGCGCTGCGCCTTTTCACCCGCCTCCTCATTGCTTTTTCAGGTGGCGACATCCATGAACAAAAGACATACAATCCTCGGCATGGCCCTGGCCTTGTCGTTGGGAGCGGCCGCGGGAGCGCGGGGTTAAAGCCCTTCGCGGCCCGCGGCGGGCAGGGCCGCACGCTGGTGCCCGAGCCGGACTTGGGCGGCGGCAGCCGCGGCGCGGACTCCGTGCCTGTCGGCGCGGCCGCGGGAGCCTTGGCCGCGCTGGGCTTGGCGGCCGGCCTCGCGCGGATGGTGGACGATCAGCAGCACAACCCTCCGCCGGAAAATCCGAGGCACGATCCGGATGTCCAGCGAGGATGGAATCGGGAACAACGCGATTATCACGATCGCAACGACTCGAACAACAACGTGAACAACAGCTCGGGCACGGCCAGAGGCAACGGGAACAACGGGAATAGCGATCAGGGGCCGCATCCGTTGCCGCAGCCTCCGCATACTCCGAGGGTTGTTGTGCCGAGACAGAATCCGGAGCCTTGGGAACGTTGATTGTTGATGCTTAAGCCGCAGCAAAGGCCGTCCGAGGGCCAGGGCGCTTTCAAAGCGCCCTGGCCCCGCTGGGGCTTCTGGCCCAAGTTCCTGCTTGTCATGATCCTCATTTATGCCGTGCCATACGGCGATTTCTTAATTTCCGCACTTATTTATCACCCGCTGATTCATCTCCTAGGCCAGCGCAGGGCTTACTTTTATAACGATATGGCGGCAACGTTCGGCAACGCTATCCTCTATATCGGCATTGCGCACTGGAGCTTGGGGCTTTTCGGTTTCTCGCTCACGGACATCGGATTCAAGAAAATTTCTTTGCTTAAACTTTTCCTGCAAATCGCCGTGGGCGCGGGCCTGGCCGTTGTCGATGTCTTCGTGATTGGGTTTGCTCTTTATCACATGCAGAAACTTTTTTTCTACGGCCACTGGCCCGTGGGTTTTTCAGTGACATGGAGGCCCTCGTATTTTGCGCATCCCTTATTCTGGCGGGACAACGTCTGCTGGCTCATTATGGGCGGCTTCCTTGAAGAACTTACCGAACGCGGCGTTTTATACACCGCGCTACGGAGCCGATTTTCGGCGCTTGGGGCTATTTTGACGACCGCCGCTTATTTCTCCATTTCCCATCTGATTTGGCGCTCTCCAAATCCGGATTTCATGTTCTTCTTCTCCACTTTCATCTCCGGAATTTTGCTTGGTTGCTTGAGGGAATGGTCCGGAACCCTGTGGTGTCCAATGGCAGCCCATTTCCTGGGTGATTTCTTGCTCGTTTGGACAAGGCCGCGACTGCGCTGGTTTTAGACGCGCCCGCCGGGCCTTGAAATCGGGGCAATCGCCGGGCATAATGGGGGACCTATGCCCCAGCCGCCCAACCGGCAACCTCCCAATCCCGAGACGGTCGAGCGCGCCCTGGCGTTTTGTCGCGCGCGGGGGTCCTTTATCTTCCGCGAGGTGCAGACCCACTTTAACTTCGGGCGCGACGAGCTCGTCGCGGTCGTGACCGGCCATATCGGGCAGATGATCCGCTACGGCCGAGTTCAAAAAACAGGCAAGGATCAGTTTCGCTGGGTAGGCCAGGCCTAGGGTCTGGCCTACCACCTAGGTGTCTAGGGCCTAGGTAGGCCTACCTAGGCCTAGCTAGGCCCCCTATAGGCCTAGGCCTATCAAATGGCTAGTTTAAACGTTCCGTTTCTAGGCCTACCCTAGGCCTAGATAGGGGGTTGATAGGGCCTAGACACCCTGATGCCAGCTATTTGCCAGCCTTTCCGAGAAGACTTCCAGCTAACGGACAGCCTTTTTAGGCAGTGGGAAAGCGCGTTTAAACGCGAGGAAATGGCTTCCTTAATATGGGCCAAATGCGCCGCCTGGAAAACGAAAAGCCCCGGTTTCCCGGGGCTTGGGTAGCTTGCTGCCGTCCGTCAAATGAAGTGTAGCAGGGCAGACCATTCTTGTCAAATGGGCGGAGGCCCGATCCCCGTCCGTCCGGAGCGGACGGCAGCTTTACCGATTAAGCTACCGGCAGTCGCACTCATAATACGAGCGAGGCCGCCGGAAAGTTTCCACGAGCTATTGAAATAAGCCACATATGGAGGTATAGATACTAGGTTGAATTAAAACGTACAGCAGATTGATGGTGATTCTTCCTCATGATGCAGCGAAAGCGCGGGGGGATTTTGCGGAATATTTTAAGCAAAAAAATAAATTAGTTTAAGCCGAGCGGCTCTAAACATAACCTTACAAACAACGGGAGGTTTAAAAATTTATGACTGCTTGGGAGGCTTTTGTTCATCATATTGCAAGATGTCAAACGTGCTATAGCGCAGGAGGCGAGTTCGCGCCGTTGGAAAAGCTTTGCGCGGTTGGACAGCAATTACGTCAAGGCTGCGGAACTCACCAATAATGCCTCTTAAGGAAATTTAGTTTAAGAAAAATGTATAAGAGCCTTCCTTTGTTCTAGGGTTAATCCACATTTGGGGCACTCTTTATAGGGTTTAACCCATTCCCCATCACATCCAGCGGGATGAGAGCAAGGATGTTTGTTATTTTCCATTTTTTCTCCTAAGACTTTCTGGGTTGGCCGGATGGCTATATTACGCGTTGAGTTTGGCTTTGATCACACCTGTTTCGCAGAAAATTGCTTTTGCAAACTTCTGAAAGTTATAATGAGCAAGGTTGATTAACCTTTCATGAAAACCTTGCGGGAGTACGCCACGGTCAAGGAAGCGGCAAATCTCCTTGGAGTCTCGGCCCTGACCCTGCGGCGCTGGGATAAATCGGGCAAACTTTCTTGCCGCAGACACCCCATCAACGGCTATCGGCTCTATGATAGGGAACTTTTAGCGCGGGTGCTTCGTAATATAAATGGGTAGGCGAAATCACCACCGCAAAAAGCGGACTATGAATCCAGCGGACAAGCGCATCGTTATCGGCTCGGCTTATTCGCCGAATGCGGATGTCGTCTTGTTTCAGGGCGACTGCCTGGAACTTTTGGCATCCGTGCCGGATGAATCCGTGCGCCTTGTCGTCACGTCACCTCCTTACAACATCGGCAAGGCCTACGAGAAACGTGCGCCACTGGAACGCTATTTGGCGCAGCAAGAGGCTATTATCAAAGAATGCGCGCGCGTCCTGGCTCCGGACGGCAGCCTCTGCTGGCAGGTGGGAAACTACGTCGGCAACGACGAGATCATTCCCCTCGACATCCCGCTCTATCCCATTTTCAAAAGCCTCGGCCTCAAGATGCGCAACCGCGTCGTCTGGCACTTTGAGCACGGCCTGCATTGCACCAAGCGTTTTTCCGGCCGCTACGAGACGATCAACTGGTTCACGAAATCAAACCGCTACATCTTCAATCTCGACCCAGTCCGAGTCCCGCAGAAATATCCGGGCAAGAAATATTTCAAAGGCCCCAAGGCGGGCCAGTTGTCCTGCAATCCCCTGGGCAAAAACCCGGGAGACTTGTGGGCCATCCCGAACGTCAAGCACAACCACGTGGAAAAAACCATCCACCCCTGCCAATTTCCGGTGGAGCTCATCGAGCGGCTGGTTTTATCCATGACCAACCCCGGCGACTTAGTTTTGGATCCATTCTTGGGTGCGGGCACGGCCGCCGTCGCGGCCGTTTTGCACGGCCGCCGGGCCGCCGGCGCGGAAATCGTGCCGGACTACATCAAAATCGCGCGGGAACGAATCGAAAAAGCCGCTATCGGCCAATTGCGCACTCGTCCGATGAACAGGCCCATCTACGACCCAAAGAAGACTGTGAAGAATGGATTGTCAAATGGCGGGTTGTATAAGGATCAGGAGCGCGACCAACTGAGCCTGTCAGGCTCGAAGCGGAGCGTACGGGGCAAGGTTGGAAAGGAGTTAATTAGCGCATGAAAGTTCTTGGGAAATATTCACATCTTAATGGCGAGGAATTTCTTATTGTCCACCACAAGAAGCTTTACAAGGAAATATTAGAAGTTATCAAAGCTGTTGATGCTTACAAATTTAAAACGAAAATTAGCGAAGAAAAAGGACGGAAAAAAGGCAAGATTTTCTGGAATCCCGTAGAGTTAAACGAAGAATATAAAAAACTTTTTAACGCCCGCGGCTGGCATGAAACGCGAAGGGATTTTTATGTTTCGCAGGAGAGAAAAATTGTAGAGGCGCTAGAGCCGCTTAGTTTTGAAGCTCAGGCAGAATACTTGGATAAAATCAATTACCCCAAAATGCACTCGTATAATCAGACAGATTTCGTCAAGAATCATGTCGCCGTTGAGGTCCAGCTTGGAAAATATTTTGCCGTAACATACGATCTCTTCGTTAAACACTTATCCTTTTTCGGCAGCGGTTTGATCAATATTGGCATTGAGATCGTTCCCATGAAATCTATGCAAAATGAAATGTCTTCTGGCCCGCCCTGGTTCGAAAAAGAAGTTCACAACGTGCTTCGACATGGCCGCGGAAATCCGCCTGTTCCACTCCTAATCCTGGGCGTTGCACCATAAACGTGGCCTTGTCCAACCCTCCCTTCTTCGCAGTACAATAGATCCCCTCGCCTCACCGCGCACCCATGAAAATGCCCCTCGCGACGGCCGCCGTGGTCTTTGCCTCCTCGCTCGCCTATCTGGGCCTGGCCGCCCTGGGCGCCGGAGGGCTCGCGGCGTTTTGGGCGCGCCCGCAGTTTGCGGCGCTCGCCCTGGTCACCCTCGCGCTCGCGGCCGCGGCGTGCTTTTCCGAGGGCGGCCTGCGGCGCGGCGTGCGCGAGGACCGCGAAAACCGCTGGGTCATCGCGGCCTTCGCCGTCCTCGGCCTGGCCGACGCCTATCTTCCCGCCTGGGCCGACCGCCGGGGCGTGTGGACCTTCGGCGGCGAGGCCCTGCGCTGGGCGGGCGTCGTCCTCTGCGCCGCGGGCGGCGCGCTGCGCCTCTGGCCCGTCTTCGTGCTGGGCAAGCGCTTTAGCGGCCTGGTCGCCATCCAGCCCGGGCACCAGCTCGTCACCACCGGAATTTACGGCCGCATCCGCAACCCCAGCTACCTGGGCCTTCTGCTTTTCATGACCGGCTGGGCGCTGGCCTTTCGCGCGGGCGCGGGCTTGGCCGTTGCCGCGCTCGTCTTGGTGCCGCTGTTTTTCCGCATCCGCGCGGAAGAGGCTCTTTTGCGCTCGCACTTCGGCGCCGAGTACGACGCCTATTGCGCGCGCACCTGGCGGCTTGTTCCTTACGTCTACTAGGGCGGCGTCGAATTTCTCCGCCGCCGGGTTAAAATATATCGCTCCCATGCGCGTAAATAACGGCGCCTCTTGTCGCAAGCCCTTGGCCGCTCTGGCCTTGGCCCTGCTCGCCGCGGGCTGCGGCGGCAAAGGCCCCTTCCTTTATAAGCCCAACAAGCCGCTCTGGCCCGGGCACGACGCCCAGGCGCCGCTCTTTGCGGCCACGGCGGCCGTCTCTCCGCTGAGGGACATGACCCAGCCCGCCGACGGCGCGACGGACCTGGCCCGCGCTGGCGCCGGCGCCTGGCCCGAGCTTTCGCCCGAGGCCCTTTCGCGCGCCCTGGCCGCGGAATTTTCCGCCGACGGCCTGCTCGCGTCCGCCAAGGTGCTGGACGACCCCGAGCACGACGACGCCACCGCGGCGCTGGCCGCGGGAGCCAGGCTCTACGTCACGGGCTCGGTCGACGAGGCCTCGGTGGACGCGGGCGCCTCCGAGGGCGGGACGCTCTCCTTGGCGCTGGACCTCCAAGTCTTCGCGCGCCAGGCGGGCTCGGGCGCCTTTGACTGGCGCGTCATCGACGGAACCTACCGCGCCGCGGTCCCCATGGGTTCCGGCGGCGGCGCCGCGGCGGAAAACGCGGCCTTGAACAAGATTTTCGCCGAGGCCGCCATAGACGCGGCTTTAGCCCTGCAAGACCCCCAAGTCCAAGCCAAGCTCGGCTGGACCGCGCCCTAGTCCCGCGCCAAAAGCGCCGAGGCCTTGGCGCTTACAGGAGTTCCCGGCCGGCCAGGCGGCCGCCGCCGGTTTCCGGGTGCAGGTGCTCGGGCTTGACGGCGGCGAGCAAGTCCTTGATCTTGTAGACCTTTTTCTTGAGCGAATGCGCTCTTGGATCATTATGAGAGCGTTGATATTTTGTCGTCATGGCGGGCATCCTACGCTAAGTATATTCATCGGCGACGGCGTGTCAAGGGCCTTGTCCGCGGCGCTTTGCCCGCGGGAACTTTCCGGCCAGTCCAATCGTATTTAAGAATGCGACTGCCGGGTAGCTTAAGGGTAAAGCACCCACCTGTCAAATGGAGAGATGCGGGTTCGAGTCCCGCCCCGGCAGCCCGCAAGAAGGCTCGACTGGCTCCTCTAAGGTGGGGTTCGGGCCTTCGCCCGATTGACAAAAATGGGTCCGCCTGATACACTGAAAACGACAGGTGGATGCAAGCTACCCAGGCCCCGGGCAACCGGGGCCTTTCGTTTTAAGGGTTTGCGCGCCCTAGGCCCAAAGTTCCGGGCCCAAAGACTGGGGCGCCCTGCCCCATCGGCCCAGGAGAGAACTCCCCGGCGGCCGCATACTAAGCGTATGAAAAATTTTATCCGCCGCGCGCCGGCGTCTTTGGCGGCCCTGAGCCTGGCCGCGGCCATCGTTTCGGCCGCCGCGCCCTGCCGGGCGCAATGGTCCGCCGCGCTGAGCGCCGCCGAGCCGCGCTTGGCCGCGCAGTCCAAGGCCGCGGCCGCCGCGCACGACGCGGCCCAGGTGAAAAAATTTCGCGCGCTCATGGCCGCGGTCTACGCCGGCAAGGCGGTGGCCGCGCAAGACGTCGACTGGGCGGCGGCCTGGATGGACGAGTGCGTCCAGACCGGGCGCGCGGACTCGCTTAAGCGCGCGCTCGAAGAGCCCTTCATGTACGAGAGCGTCGCCCAATGGCCCGCGGCCGCGATGGCCCGCAAGGAGTACGACGCCTACACGACCCTGACGATGACGCTCAACTCCCCCTTTCCCGAGGACTTGAAGACCGACTTCGTGCTCGCCGCCAATTTCCGCGCCTTCAAGGAAGCCCTGCAAGACTACGCGCCCCCCGGCGCCCAGCCGCCGGTCGCGGACATTACCGCGCAAAACTACCGGGCCCTGGTGCAAAACTCCAAGCTTCCCGTCTTCCTGGATTATTTCGCCACGTGGTGCGGGCCCTGCCGCATGGCCGCGCCCGTGGTGCGGCGGCTGGCCTTGAAGTACAAGGGCCGCGTGTTCTTCGGCCGCGTGGACACGGACGCGCAGGCGCCGCTCGCGGGCAAGGCGGACATCCGGGCCATGCCCACCTTCATCCTTATCAAGAACGGCAAGGAAGTCTACCGCGCGGTCGGCATCCCGGACGCGAACCCGGCCGACATCGCGCGCGGCCTCGACGCCGCCGTCCAAAAATACCTGCTGGCTCCGTAGAGGAAAATTCGTGCTATTATTTCCATATTGTTACGGAAGTGCTCTAAGAAACACAGGAGAATAACGGACATGCCGAAAGAAAAACGTTTCCTCGTCGCGACGGCGGCGTATTTCGCCGCGGCGATGCTGGCCGTGGGCCCGGTGGGCGCGCAAGCCACCAGCGAGCAGCAATCCGCCGGCGCGCAGAGCCAGCTCTCGACCTTCCAGCAGCTCATCAACGACGCGGTCCAGCAGTTCCACAAGACTTTTTCCGCCGAGGACGCCGGCTTTAGAGGCGGCGGATTCCACGGCGGCGGGCAGCGCGGCGGCTTCCACGGCGGCGGAGACCACGGCGGATTTCACGGCGGCGGGCAGCACGGCGGCTTCGGCCCCCGTCCTGGTCCTCGCCCCGGTCCGCGTCCCGGCCCTTGGCCTGGCCCTCGCCCTGGTCCTCGCCCTGGCCCGCGACCTGGTCCGTGGCCTGGCCCGCGTCCTGGCCCGCGTCCTGGTCCTCGTCCCGGCCCGCGCCCTGGTCCGCGACCCGGCCCTTGGCCCCATCCGCATCCCGGCCCGCGTCCCGGCCGCATCCCCGATCATTGGGGGCATCATTACGGGCCCAACCGCTGGCACTGGGATCACGACGGCGTCCCGCACTGGTGGGGCTGGCTCATCTGGGGCGGCGCCGGCGACCGATTCGCCTGCGAGAACTACTACGGCGCCGAGCTCAACAACTGCGAGAACGCCTGCCAAGACGAGCAGAACGACTGCGAGTCGTCCTGCGGCTTCTTCGATTCCGACTGCCAGGACGAGTGCAGCGAGTACAGCCAGGACTGCACCAGCACCTGCCAGATGGACTACAACCAGGACGTCGCGAGCTGCCCGGTCTACTAAATTCGGGCGCGACGCCCCTTCCCCGTTAAACGGGAAGGGGCGTTTTTTTTGCCCGACGGGCGGGTTTGGCATTTCCCGTCCGATTTCCTATGATCGGGTCATGTCCCAGGCCGCCGTGCAAATCAAGCGCACCGCGCTTTATTCCCGGCACCAGGCCCTGGGCGGCCGCCTGGTCGATTTCCACGGCTGGGAACTGCCCGTCCAGTACACCAGCATCCTAAAAGAGCACGAGGCCGTGCGCCGAAACGTCGGGCTCTTCGACGTCTCGCACATGGGCCAGTTCGTCGTCGCCGGGCCCCAAGCCCTCGATTTTCTGCAAAAGACCAACACCAACGACGTGGCGCGCCTAAAGCCCGGCCAGGCGCTCTACTCGCACCTGCCCAACGAAAAGGGCGGCGTGGTCGACGACGTCATCATCTCCTGCCTGGCCCCGGCGCGCTACTTCGTGGTGGTCAACGCCGCCACGCGCGAGAAAGATTTCGCCTGGCTCTTGTCCCAGGCCGCGGGCTTCGACGCGCGCCTGGAGGACAAGAGCGATTTCTATTCCATGATCGCGGTCCAGGGCCCGCGCGCGGCCAAGCTCGTGGGCGAGACCCATCCCGCGGCCGCGGCCCTGCCGCGCTTTGGCGCGCTGGAGACGGACGTCTTGGGCGCGCCCGGCCTCGTCACCCGCACGGGATATACCGGCGAGGACGGCTTTGAGTTCATCGTGCCCAACGCCGCCGCGGGCCCGCTCTGGGACGACTTGCTGCGCCGCGGCGCGGGCCTGGGCGCGGCGCCCTGCGGCCTGGGCGCCCGGGACACGCTGCGCCTGGAAGCCGGCTATCTGCTCTACGGCCAGGACTTGGACGACGCGCGCACCAGCGTCGAGGCGGGATACTCCTGGGTGGTCAAGCTCGCCAAGAAAGATTTTCTGGGCCGCGCCGTCTTGGAGCGGCAGATGAAGGACGGCGTCAAGCAGAAGCTGCGCGGCGTCAAGCTGCTGGAAGGCGGCGTGCCGCGCCCCGGCCACGCGGTTTTCCAGGACGGCCGGGCGCTGGGGACTTTTACCAGCGCCACCTATTCCCCCAGCCTGCGCGCGGGCATCGGCACGGCGTACTTGGCCGCGGATTTGCCGGCGCAGGCCCGCGTGAGCGTGGACGTGCACGGCCGGCAGGTCCCCGCGCAAATCGTTCCCACGCCGTTTTACCGCTCCCAAGGAGACGCGCATGCCAAAGCCTGAGTCCTGCCGCTACACCCAGACCCACGAGTGGATCGCCCAAGACGGCGGCGGCGCCGCGGTCGGGCTTTCCGACCACGCGCAGAAGGAAATCACCGACGTGGTCTTCGTGGACCCGCCCAAGCCCGGCCGCAAGTTAAAGCGCGGCGAGGCCTGCGCGGTGGTCGAGTCGGTCAAGGCCGCCTTCGACATCTACGCGCCGGTCTCGGGCGAGGTGCTCGCGGCCAACGAGGCCCTGGCCAAGGACCCGGGCCTGGTCAACCGCGACCCGCACGGCGAGGGCTGGCTTTTCAAGATGAAGCCCGAGAACCCCGCCGAGGCGGACGCGCTCATGGATTTCAAGAGCTACCAGGAGCACTTGAAGACCGCGGCGGCCCATGGCGATCACTGAGCCCGCGCCGGCCCCGGCCGCCAAAAACGAAGGCGCCCAGGCGCCCTTCGCGCAGGACGATTTTTCCGCGCGCCACATCGGCCCCGACGAAGGCGAGACCGCGGCCATGCTCGCGGCCGTGGGATTTAAGTCCCTCTCCGAGCTCTGCGACGCCGCGATTGCCCCGGCGCTGCGCGCCGGCTCGCCCCTGCGCCTGGAGCCGGCCTTGTCCGAGGCGGACGCGGCCAAGCGCCTCTCGCGCTTGGCGGAGCAAAACCAGGTGTTTCGCTCCTTCATCGGCCTAGGCTATTCCCAGTGCCTCACGCCCGCGGTCATCCGCCGCAACGTCCTGGAAAATCCCGGCTGGTACACGGCCTACACGCCCTACCAGGCCGAAATCGCGCAAGGCCGCCTGGAGGCCCTGCTCAATTTTCAGACGCTGGTCGTCGAGCTGACCGGACTGCCGGTGGCCAACGCCTCCCTGCTCGACGAGGCCACGGCCGCGGCCGAGGCCATGCACGTCTGCCACGCCGCCTCCGAGAACAAGACCGATTTGTTCCTGGTCTCGGACGCCTGCCACCCGCAGACCATCGCCGTGGTCAAGACCCGCGCCCAGGCCCTGGGCATCGCGGTCGAGGTGGGCGACGCGTCGCGCTTCGATTTTTCCAAGAAGCCCTTCGGCGTGCTGCTGCAGTACCCCGAGACCGACGGCCGCGTCTCGGACCCGGCCGAGATTTGCGCGCGCGCGCACGAGCGCGGGACCTTGGCCGTCGTGGCCGCCGATCCGTTGAGCCTGGTGCTTTTAAAGTCGCCCGGGGATCTGGGCGCCGACATCGCGGTGGGCAGCCTGCAGCGCTTCGGCGTGCCCATGGGCGCGGGCGGGCCGCACGCGGCGTATTTCGCGACCCGCGACGCCTTCAAGCGCCTGACGCCCGGCCGCGTGGTCGGCGTGTCCAAGGACGCCGCGGGCAAGACCGCCTACCGCCTGGCCCTGCAGACAAGAGAGCAGCACATCCGCCGGGAAAAGGCCACCAGCAATATCTGCACGGCGCAGGTTCTTTTGGCCGTCATCTCGGGATTTTACGCCGCCTACCACGGGCCCAAGGGCCTGGCCCGCATCGCGCGCGGCGCGCACGCCTTGGCCGCCGCCTTCGCCGCGGGCGCGGAGGCGCTGGGCTATTCCCTGCGCCACGCGGAATTCTTCGACGCGGTGCGCGTGAAGGTCCTGCCCGCCCAGGCGCGCAAGATTTTGGCCGAGGCCGCGGCGCGGCGCCTGAACCTGCGCGTCTTCCAAGACGGCGACTTGGGCGTTGCTTTCGACGAGGCCAAGACGCCCGCGGACGTGGAGGAACTCCTGGCCATTTTCGCCGCGGGCAAGGGCGTCGACGCGCCCAAGCCCGGCGCGCTCGCCGCCGCGACGCCGCGCATCCCGCCGCAGCTCGCGCGCGCGACCCCGATTTTGCCCCAGGCGGTCTTTAACCTCTACCACAGCGAGACCGAGATGCTGCGCTACATCAAGCGCCTGGAGTCGCGCGACTTGTCCCTGACCACGTCGATGATTCCGCTGGGCTCCTGCACCATGAAGCTCAACGCCGCCTCGGAGATGCTGCCCATTACCCTGCCGGGATTTTCGGACATCCACCCCTTCGCCCCGCCCGAGCAGACCCGCGGCTACCAGGAACTGCTAAACGACTTGGGGGCCTGGCTCTGCGCGATGACCGGCTTTGCCGCGGTGAGCTTTCAGCCCAACGCCGGCTCGCAGGGCGAGTACGCCGGGCTCCTGGCCATCCGCGCCTATCAGAAAAGCCGCGGCCAGGGCGCGCGCGACGTGTGCCTCATTCCCGCCTCGGCCCACGGCACCAACCCGGCCTCGGCCGCGATGGCGGGCTTGAAGGTCGTCACCGTGGCCACCACGCCCTCGGGCGACATCGACTTGAACGACTTGAAGGCCAAGGCCGTGGAGCACACGCGCAGCCTCTGCGCCTTGATGGTCACCTACCCCTCGACGCACGGCGTGTTCGAGGAGGGCATCAAGGACGCCTGCATGGCCGTGCACGCCGCGGGCGGCCAGGTTTATCTGGACGGCGCCAACATGAACGCCATGGTGGGCCTCTGCCGCCCGGCCGAGTTGGGCGCGGACGTCTGCCACTTGAATCTGCACAAAACTTTCTGCATCCCGCACGGCGGCGGCGGGCCGGGCATGGGCCCCATCGCCGCGGCCAAGCACCTGGCCCCGCACCTGCCGGGAAACCCCGCCGCGGCGGGCGCCGCCGCCAACGGCGCCGCCGCGCTCGCCAACGGCCCGGTGGCCGCCGCGCCCTGGGGCTCGGCCATGATTTTGCCCATCCCCTGGGCCTACATCGCCCAGATGGGCGCGGACGGTCTTTTGCGCGCGTCGCAGACGGCCATCTTGAACGCCAACTACGTCGCCAAGAAATTGGAAGGCAGCTACCCGGTCTTGTTCCGCGGCCGCCACGGGCTCATCGCGCACGAGTGCATCCTGGATTTGCGCCGCTTCAAGGACACCGCCGACGTGTCGGTCGAGGACGTGGCCAAGCGCCTGATGGACTACGGCTTTCACGCGCCGACCGTCTCCTGGCCGGTGCCGGGCACGATGATGATCGAGCCCACCGAGAGCGAGTCCAAGGCCGAGCTCGACCGCTTCTGCGAGGCCATGATCCTCATCCGCGAGGAAATCCGCGCCGTCGAGGAGGGCCGCGCGGGCAGGACGGACAACCCCTTGAAGAACGCGCCGCACACGGCCCTGGCGGTCACGGCCGAGTCCTGGACGCATCCTTATTCCCGCGGGCAGGCGGCCTTTCCCGCGCCCTGGCTTAAAGAGCACAAATTCTGGCCGGCCGTGGCCCGCATCGACAACGCCTATGGCGACCGCAATTTCGTCTGCGCCTGCTCCTAGCCCGGTCCTGACCGGGCCCATCCTGGACGCCCCGGGCCAGATGGGCCTGGACGAGGCCGTGCTCGACTTGTCCGCGCCCCAAGACGCGGTGCTGCGCTTCTACCGCTGGGACGGCCCCGCGATCACCTTCGGCTACGGGCAGCGGCGCGCGCACGCGGTGCAGCTCAGCGCGGCGCGGGGATTTTTGCCCCGGCCGCCGGTGCGCCGCCCGACCGGCGGGGGCGTGGTCTTTCACGACGGGGACATGACCTTCTCCCTGGTTTTTCCCTGGAACCGCCTGTCCTCGCCTCTGGCCGTCTACCAGGACCTGCACGCGGCCCTGGCCAAGGCGCTGCGCGGCTCGGGCGGGCCCGCCGCGCTGTGGACGGGCCAAGGCCCCGAGATGCCGCTGCAAAAGGCGTGCTTCGCCGCGCCGTCGCCGGCCGATTTGGTCGACCACGCGGGGCGCAAGATTCTGGGCGGGGCCCTGCGCAAGCGGCGCGGCCGCGGGCTCTACCAGGCCTCGCTGCGCCAGGAATTTTTCTCGGCGCCGCGGCAGGATCTGGAAGCTCTCGTCACCCGGGCCCTGCGCCCGCTCTTGGCCCGGCCGCTGGTCCCCGAGCTGCCTTCCTCCTGGATCTGGGCCGGGCGGACCCTGGCCGAAAAATACCGGAGCGAATCCTGGAACGCCAGGAGGTAAGCCCGGCCGCGCTGGGCCTCATCCTCGTCCTCGCCTTCGTCGCCTTCACGTTCGTCCCGTTCATGGGCAAGGCTTTCCACATGGACGAGCCGCTCTTCCTGGCCCCGGCTCTGCACATCCTCAAGGACCCCTTTCACCCGCTGGCCTTTTCCTTCAACTGGTACGGGCAGACCGTGCCCATGTCGCGCCTCAACAACACCCCCCCGCTCTTCCTTTATATGCTGGCCCTGGCCGTAAAATGCACGGGCGGGGGCCCGTTTCTCATGCGGCTTTTTTTCCTGCCGCTCGATTTTTTGGCCGCGGGCTCGCTCTTTCTCCTGGCCGGGCGCTTTCTTAAAAAGCCGCTGCTGCCGGTATTGCTCGCCCTGGCCTCGCCGGGCTATTTCGTGGGCTTAAACCTGCTCTACCCCGACAAGGCCGCCGCGGCCTTCGGATTCTTCGGCCTCTACGCCTGGGTCCGCGGCACGGACGAGAAAAGCCCGGCCTGGAAAAGCCTGGCCGCCGGCGCCCTGGCCCTGGCGCTGCTCTCCAAATATCTCGCCGTGGTGTTTTTTGTCCCCGCCGCGGCCTACGCGCTTTGGAGCCGCGAGCCCGTCAAGAAAATCGCGCTTTTGGCCGCGGCGTTCATCCCCGTGGGGCTCTACCTCGTCTTGAACCTGCTCCACGGCGGCGGGGCGTTCTCCTCGGCGTGGCGCACCACCGCGCAGAGCCTTTCCGCCGCGTCCTGGGCGCGGCGCTCTCGCGCGGCGCTCTCCGGCGTGGGCGGCTGCTGCGCGGCCGCGGCGCTCTGGCCTTTTTTCGCGGGCAAGCCGCGCTGGAAAACACTGGCGGCGGCCGCGGCCGCCGCGGCCTTTCTCTTTCTGCCTTTCTGGGACGCGGCCGGCCCCGCGCCCCGGCTTCTCGATCGGGGAACCGGGGTCGCCATGGCCTTTGCCGCGATTGTCGGGCTGGCCGCGCTCCTCGCGGCCGAGGACAAATCCGCCGGCCGGGCGCTGTGGGTCTCCTGGGCCGGGGCCGTCTTCTTGATGGAGGCCTTCGTGTACTGGTCGGTCATGGCGCGGGTCACGGCGCTCCTGGTCCCGCCGCTGATCTTCGCCTGGGCCGGGATGCTGGAAAAACGCCTGGGGCAAAAGGCGCTCTCCGTCCTTTACGGCCTGAGCTTGGCGGCCACGCTGGCCCTGAGCCTGGGCCTGGCCTGGGTCGATTCCTGCTACGCTGACGCGCAGCGCCAGGCCGCGCGGGTCGCCGCGAGCCTGCCGGACAAAGGCGGCCGCTTGTGGACCGCGTCGCATTGGGGCCTGCAGTACTACGTCGAGCAGGAGGGCGGCAAAGAGCTTGACGCCCTGCGCGGCGGCTGGGACCAGACGCGCCCGGGCGACGCGGTGGTCTGGAGCGCGGTCAACTCCAACCAGCTCCTCCCCGATCGGCGCTTTCTTATCGACGCGAAGCAGATCGACTGGAAAAACCCCCTGCCCCTGCGCCTGATGAGCGCCCGGCAAGGGCAGGCCGGATTTTACTCGAGCGTCTACGGATTTCTGCCCTACGCCTTGAGCCGCGCGCCCTTGGACGAATTTTTCTTCGCCAAAATCCTGCCGCAAAAACTTCGGCGCCCGCGCCGGCGCCGCGGCTATTGAACGTCCGCCGCGCTTATTGTTTAATCCCTAGACCACCCGAAGGAGCCACATCATGAGCGAAGACGCAGCCCCCAAAGCCGCCGAGAAGCTGGTGCTCATCGTCGACGACGACGAGAGCATCATCGACTTGATGGAGCACGTGGTCCGCAAGGAAGGCTTTCGGACCGACCGCGCCACTGACGGCAAGGAGGCGCTCACCAAGGCCCAGGCCTTGAAGCCCGATTTAATCCTGCTTGATTTCCTGCTGCCCAGCATGGACGGGCACGCCGTGGTCCGCGCCCTGCGCGAATCCGGCCACGGCGGCATCCCGGTCATCGCCGTGACGGGCCAGCACTTGGACGAGGCGCGCCAGGACGCTCTGCGCCGCGAGCCCGCGGTCAAGGATTTCCTGCAAAAGCCCCTGCGCACCGCGGTCCTGGCTGCGGCCGTGCGCAAGGTCCTGGGCGCCAAGACCGGGGCATGAGCCGGCCGCTGCGCGCCGCGGCCGCGGCCCTTGGCTGCCTCGCCGCGGTCTACGCCCTCGTCCGCGTCGACTTGAACCTGCGCGCGCGCGCGGCCTATCAAGAGGGCGAGAAGTACCTGCTCTGGGCCCAAAACCCCGCGCTCAAGAAATCCTATTACGACGGCGTGCTGGCCCGGCAGGAAGACGCGCTGCAAAAGCAGTACCGCGCCGGAACCATCGGCGCCGATGAGCTCAAGCAGAAAATGGCGCTGGCGCAAATCCGGCGCGACCAGGCCGTCTCCGAGAGCTCGCTCAAGTACGCCTACGTCTGGTTCGAAACGGGCGCCGAGCTCTTCTCGCCGCCCGAGAACCATTGGACCCGGCTTTGCCGCGAGGAGATGCCCAAGGCCAAGGCGCTTTGGGAAAAGCAGCTCCAGGCGGAAAAAATCCCCTACAAAGACTACATGCTGGAGTAGCCGGTGGTCCCCTGGATCATCGGAGCCGCCCTGGCGCCCTTCGCGGCGGCGCTCCTGGTCCTGGCGCTCAAGTCCCTGTTCCTGGCCGCCGGCCGCTCCGGCGACGCCCTGCCGTTTTTCGCGGGATTCGCGGGCGCGGCCCTGGCTTGGCTCGCGGCGCGCTTTTTCCCGCCCCAAGGCCGGGCCACGCGGACATTCGACGCGGCCCAGCGGCGCATCTACATTTTCGGCCATGAGCTCTCCCACGCGCTGGCCGCGTGGCTCTCCGGAGCCAGCATTTTTGCCTTCCACGTGGGCCGGCGCTCCGGCCACGTCGATTTGGACAAAAGCAACGCGCTCATCGCCCTGGCGCCCTACTGCCTGCCGGTCTACACCGCCGCGGGCCTGCTGGCCTGGCGCGTCGCGCTCGCCTTCAAGCCCGGCCTTCCCGCCGCGCCCTTTCTGGCGTTCTTGGGCCTGACCCTCGCCTTCCACCTCACCAAGACCGTGGAGTACGTCTGGGATTTGTCCCAGCCGGACTTAAAGGCCGCGGGCGGCGTGGTCTTTTCGCTCTCCGCCATCGCCGCGGCCAACGGCCTGGTCATTTTGGGCCTGGCCGGGGCGCTGTTCCCGCGCTCGGTTTTCTTCATGGCGGCCGTGCGCTCGTCCTGGTCCTGGGGCATTCGCTTCTGGCTCGGCGCCGCGGCGCTGGGGCGCCGGGCCTGGAGAACGCTGCGCGCATGAGGACCGCCGCGGTGCTGCGCGAACTGCCGCGCAAAATATTCCACGTCCTCTCGCTGCTCTACTACGTCCTCTACCGCGCGCTGGGCGTAAAGCGCGCGATTTTCTGGATGGCGCTTTGGACGCTGGCCGTCGGCGCGGCCGAGGCCGCGCGGCTCTTTTTTCCGAAGCTCAACCGCCTCGTCCTGGGCCCTTTTTCCGGCATCGCCCGCCCCGAGGAGAAAAGCCGCGTCAGCGGGCTCTTCCACACGACCCTGGGAAGCCTGCTGCTCTTTATCGTCTTCGGCAAAAACCCCAAGGCCGTGGCCTTCGCGCTGGGTTGCGCGGCGCTGGGCGACGCGGCCGCGGCGCTGGGAGGCAAGGCCTTGGGCCGGCACTCCATCGGCCCGGGCAAGACCCTGGAGGGAAGCCTCTCCTGCCTGGCCGTCTGCGCGGGCGTGGGACTCTTCCTGGGCCTGGGCTGGGCGCCTTCCCTTTCGGCCGCGGCCGCGGCGACCGCGGTCGAGTACGCCCCGGTCACGTCCTGGTTCAACGACAATCTCTGGATGCCGCTGGTCGCCGCCGGAGCGCTCCAACTCGCGCTGCTAAAATAGCTAAAATCCTCCTTATGAGGGAGCCCGGCGAGAGACGGAATTTTCGTTTCGCCTGGCGCGTCGCCATCCTGCTGGCCAACGGCCTGGGAATCATCTTCCTGGCCCTGCTCGTGCTGCTCGCGGCCGTCGCCTACGTGGTTTTCCCCCGCGTGGCCAAATCCTCCCAGATCAAGGCGATGCTGGCCCAGCGCCTGGAGGATTCCCTGCACCGCCCGGCCTCCATCGGCCGGGTGGTCATCGCGCCCCAGGGGATCAAGATTTCCGCCGTGAAAATCGCCAACGAGCTTCCCGGCGAGGGCGATCTCTTGGACGGAGAAAGCGCGGTCGTGACCATCAAGCTGCTGCCGCTGCTGCGCCGCCGCCTGGAAATAAAGACCGTGCGCATCCTCCATCCCGTCATCCGCCTGGTGCGCGAGAAAGACGGAAGCTGGAGCTTTTCCGACATCTTTCATTCCACGGCCGCGGCGCGCGCGCCCAACCCGCTTTTTTTCTCCATGCCGGTCTCGCTCTACGCGGAAAAGACCGTCATCCAAAACGCGGCCGTCATCATCGACGACCGCTACCGCAAGAGGACCATCACCTTCAGCGGCCTGGACATGACCGTTAAAAATCCGGACGCCCGGGCGCCCTTCTCCTTTGCGGCCTCGTTCGCCAACTCCTTCCAATTCAAGAACCGCAAAATCACGGCCGACTGCGCGCTCTCGGGAACCGCGTCCCTCGACGGGCTCCAGCTCGCCTCGGCCACGGTGAGCGCCGACCGGGCCGAGATCAAGATCGACGGCGCGGTCTTCAACGGGACCCTGGCCTTGCGCGATTTATTGCATCCCTCCGTCCAGGGAAACTTTCTCGCCCCGGCCTTGAGCCAGGCTTGGCTCTCGGCCCAGACCGGCCGGCCCGCGGCCTTCCCGTGGCCGCAGAGCCGCTGGAGCTTCAAACTGGAGTTTCCCTCGGCGCGCCTCATGCGCGTGCCGGAGCTGGACATGACCGCGCAGGCCTTCTCGGCGCAGGCCTCGGGCGCGGTCGACTTCTCTTCCTCGCCCTTTAGCCTCCAGGCCCAGGTCCGCGTCTCCTCCGCGCCCCTGCAGAATTTCTCGTTCCTCGCTCCGGGCATCTCCCGCGATCAAATCCGCGGCCAGATGGAGGCCCAAGCCCGCGTCAGCGGCCCGTGGACCCGCCTGCGCGCGGACCAGGCGGACATACGGCTGGAGAATTTCTCGGCGCGCTTTAAGCCCTTGTCCGTCGCGGCGGGCCTGATTTCGATCTCCGCCACGAAGAATTTCGCGGCGTTCTCGCTCTCGGCCGAGCAGGGCTCGCTGCGCGCCCTGGGGCATTCCCTGACCGACGCCTCCCTGCAGGCCGGCCTGGCCCGCAACCGGCTCGCGATTAGGCGGCTGGCCTTCGATTGGGACGGAACCCGCGCGATTGCCAGCGGCGACATCCAAAACGTGACGCGGCCAAACCGCATCTATCTGCGGGCGTGGTTCGGCCCGCTGCGCTGGAGCAACGCCCAAAAGCTGGCCGTCGACGTCGCCGCGTACTTCTCCAAGCTCCGGCGCGAGCGCTCCAAGGCGGCCCCGCCGTCCCCCGAACACCATTGGGTGGCCTTTTTCAAGTATCATATCCCGCGCCGCTTCCCGGCCACCTCCGGGCGCATCACGGTCTCGGAGGTCCGGGACAAGGATTTCTGGTTCAAGAACGCCTCGGTGGTCTGGGACTTGAGCGGCGTGACGCCCCGGCTCAACACCGCCAGCGGGGAAGTGCGCCTGGGCCTGGGCCCGGGGCATTTCGATAATTTGCAGTCCATTCTGGAGTCGAGCAAGTTCATGGAGGTGGCCTTCCTGCCCTACGTCTACATGCACAAGATGAACAGCTTTTCCGTGCTCTCCACAGCGGCCGCCTACCCGGACACCTTCGACTTCAACCGCATCGGCGGGCAGTACAGCGTGCACGACGGGCTGGTGCGCACGCGCTTTTTCCACGTGGACAGCCCGCAGCTCGCCGCCTTCGCCCAGGGCACGGCCGATTTCGCCAAGGAAACCGTGGACATGGAGGTTTTGACCAGGCTCTCGCACTACGACGCGCCGCTGCCGGAGTGGTGGGTGGACGAGCTGGGCCGGCCCGCCATCGGCTTCTGGGTCAAGGGCAGCCTGGATCACCCCACCATCGAGCCGCGGCTGCAGAAAATGGG
>Ga0307373_10002580_pt1 | contig 32471 bp, 33 predicted proteins | sample OX2MG_FD_202534 | JGI IMG/M metagenome (GOLD analysis project Ga0307373, IMG submission 202534) | Soil microbial communities from Risofladan, Vaasa, Finland - OX-2 | ecosystem: Environmental > Terrestrial > Soil > Coastal area > Acid sulfate soil | place: Finland: Risofladan, Vaasa | collected...
CTTCCGCATGGTCCGGATCGCCTGACCCACCCGCTGTTCGTTCTCGATCAGGGCGAACCGAACGTGTCCGTCCCCGCCCGGGCCGAAACCCACGCCGGGTGACGTGGCCACATCCGCTTCCTGCAGTAGGTACTTGGAGAACTCGAGGGATCCCATTTCCTTGTACGGCTCGGGGATGGGCGCCCAGACGAACATCGTCCCCTTCGGGGGGGTGATCTCCCAACCGATGCGGTTCATGCCATCACAGAGTGAGTTCCGCCGGGACTGGTAACACTCGTTGATGACCTTCGGATAGTCCGGCGCTTCGTTCATGGCCACGATGGCGGCGATCTGGACAGGCTGGAATGTGCCGTAGTCGAGGTAGCTCTTCAGCTTGGTCAGCGCCTGGACGATGGCAGCGTTGCCGACCATGAAACCGACCCGCCATCCGGCCATCGAGAACGACTTGGTCATGGTGTAGAGCTCGACCGCCACTTCCTTGGCTCCGGGGACCTCGAGGATCGAAGGCGGCCGGTAGCCGTCGAAGGCGATATCCGCATAGGCGAAGTCGTGGACCAGCACGACGTCATGTTCTTTGGCGAACTCGACGATCCGGGTCATCCAGGCCAGGTCGACACATTCGGTGGTCGGGTTGTGGGGGAAGGACAGCACGATGACACGGGGCTTCGGCCAGGCCGACTCCCATGCCTCCATCAGGTTCCCGAAGAACGTCTCGCCCGGCGCCTCATCGCCCACATCGCTTCCTCCGAGGAGAACGTGGCGAACGTCGGCACCGGCGAACAGCGGGGCGTAGATATGGATCGGGTAGGAAGGTGAGGGCACCAGGGCGGTGTCGCCCGGGCCCACCAGCACCCACATCAGGTGGGAAAGGCCCTCCTTGGCACCGATGGTGGCCACCACCTCGGTCTCGGGATCAATGGCGACGTCGAACTTGCGAAGGTAGAGGTTGGCGATCGCCTGCCGGATCTTGGGGATACCCCGGCTGGCCGAGTACCGGTGATTGCGGGGGTTGTGGACCGCCTCGGCCAGCTTCTCGACGGCCACGTCCGGAGACGGCAGGTCGGGATTGCCGAATCCCATGTCGATGACGTCCCGGCCGTCGTGGCGGGCTGCGGCCTTCAGGTCGTTCATGGTGGCGAAGACGTAGGGGGGCAGTCCGTTTATCCGGCGAAACTCCATCCTGAAAGGGTACCCGCGGCTCTGGGCGCCCCCGCGACACTCAGCGGACTGCCTCAACTGCCTCGGCAATCACCTCGAGCGAGTCGGGCCAGGCGCATACCGCCCAGGTGGCTCCGGCCTCGGCCAACTCGTTCAGCCGCGCCTCGACCTGCTTGGCATTCCCTTTCAGCGGACCGCCCCAGGTCGTCTCGCATCCCGCCGAGGCGGTCTCGGCCACCTTGGCCGTCTCCGCCTCCCACAGGTTCACCGCCCCCCCGACGCTGCGGGCCAGGTCGGAAGTGGAAGCAAGCCCTCCGCCCACCCACACCTTGATCCCGCGGGCCTCGGCCGCCACCGCCACCGACGCCAGACGGACCTGCCTCTCGGCGGGGGGCTCATAGGGGATCCCGAACGCCAGGTTCTCGGCCCGGCTCAAGTGATCGCCGGTGCCCAGACCGGCGATCAGCCGACCATTCGAGATGTTGTTGAGGCTGGACAAGACCTCGACCAGTACATCGTCGGGGAGCAGGCCGATGCGCGCCACCAGGGTGCCGATGTGGATGGCCGACGTCGACGCCGCCACTGCCCCGAGCAGCGGCCCCGAGGACAGGGCGGGGCGTCCTGGTTGGCCCATCGGCCACAGATGGTCGAAGCAGAACACACCGTCGAGGCCCAACTCCTCAGCCCGGCGGGCGGCGGCAACCGCGCTGTCCGCCTCGTCGCGGAACTGCGGCAGGGTGATGCCCACCTTCATACGGGCTGGCGGTTCACGCCAGCTGGCACCGTGGCGATGCTGCCCATCGGATCACGCCAGCGATTCGACCCGGACCTTCAGATCCCGGAGGGCGATGGACATGATGCGGCTCTGCGCCCGCATCTTGATGAAACCCGGAAGCGGAACCTTCATCTCCACCTCGAGGTGGTAGGTGACCTCTGTCCCCCCGCCGGCCGCCGGCTCGAAGACGTAACTGCCGTCCAGCTTCGATGTGATGTCCCCGCGGGTCTGCACCCACGAAAGGACATTCGGCGCCCTGCTGTAGTCGTAGGCCAAGGTGTAGCTGGTGCTGCGGCCGAAGGCGGCGGCGCGAAAGGTGACCAGCTGAGGACGGCCTTGATCGTCGCGGTCGTGGACGGTGACGTCCTTGATGTCCGCCGCCCACTGCGGGTAAGCGTCGAGGTCGCTACTCACCGCGAAGCATCGCTCGGGGGTGGCCGACACCGTCATTCGCTCGGTGGCTACTTCCGCCACGTTCTGTCCTCCTGCTTGGGTTGAATGTGATGCACCGGTTGCGACACCAGGGGTCAGCCTTCCACGTCTGCGAGCGCCGCGGCCAGCCTAGGTGCGAGGTGGTCATAGTCGAAGGATGCCTCGGCTCTCCGACGCGACTCGGTGCCCATACGCTGACGCAACTCTGCATCATGCAGCAGTCTTCCGATTGTTCGGACCACCGTAGCTACATCGGTCGGCCGCCTGACGAGAAAGCCGGTCACCCCGTCGAGAACGGCCTCCCCGGCTCCTCCCGAATCCCCGGCCACCTGCGGAACCCCGGCGGCGGCGGCCTCGACGAAGACGATGCCGAATCCTTCTTGCTCGAGACCGAGCCACCGGTTACGGCAAAGCATGACGAAGACGTCGGCCGCTCCGACCAGGCGCGGCAGATCTTCATCGGACACGGCTCCGAGCAGGCGCACCGGTGCCTGGCGTTCAGCGATCTCCCCCACCAGTCGATCCCGGTCCCGGCCCCGTCCGGCAATCGCCACCACCAGGTCGGGGAACGAGGTTCGCATCTCGGCGGCGGCGTGGATCAGGATGTCCATGCCTTTACGGGGCACTAGCCGGCTGACGCTCACCACCAGCGGTCCGTCGATGGGCAGCCCGAGATCGGCGCGGGCCTTCGTCCGCTCCGACTCGGACAGCGGGCGAAACCGGTCCAGGTCGACCCCGGGAGGGATCTCGATCACCGGGGGCATGCCCCGACCCCGCAACGCCCGACGGGCTTCGGCGTCCGGATAGCCACCGGCCGACACGGCCAGGACGCTGCGTCGCAACGTTGAGGCCACCAATTCACGGCTGGCCGGGAGCCGTCCGGGAATGGCCACCTCCGCACCGTGGAGCACCACCGCATAGGGGATGCCGAGCCGGGGGCCGATCACCCCGAGAGGAAATGCCGGGTCGATCACCACCAAGGACGCACCGACCCGGCGGGCGGTGGCGCGAATGCGGCGAACCAGCCCGGGGGTCGGGGCCAGGATCCGGCCCGGGGCCCGCTCGATACGGATGCCCCGATCCGCCTGCTGGCGGTCGAACTCCTCGGCTCCGGGGCTGGACGAGGCGGTCAGGACCACGAAGGTCGACGGGTCCATCCGGCGCCACAGTTCCCATAGGTAGGCCTGGATCCCTCCGACCTTGGGCGGGAAGTCGTTGGTAACCAGAAGGTGGGTCACGCCGAGGCCACACCCACACGGTCGGCCAGATCGTCCCGTCCCAACTTCCGGGCCGCCCAGGCTGCATGTTCGGTGATCATCGGGTCCGGGTCAGCCAGGGCGCGACCAAGTGCCGCCTCGGTGTCCGGGTCGTTCCCGTCTCCCGTGTTCCCGAGAGCCACCAGCGCATTCCTGCGGAGGTACCGAGGGTCGCGGTGGGCGATGTACCAGCGACCGTGACGGTCGAGCAGATCGGCGTCGGACGACTCCAGGAGGTCGAGCAGGTCGACGCCGGCTTCGCTGTCGCTGTCGTTGTCACTGTCACTGTCTGGCTCCACTGGCAGCGGCGGATCTCGACGGTCGGCCAACCGGTTGATCGGACACACCGACTGGCATTCGTCGCATCCGTAGATCCGATCTCCGAGCGCCTCCCGGTACTGCTCGGGGAACGAGCCGGGTGCCTGCACCAACCAGGCCAGGCACCGTCGGGCGTCGACCACTCCGGGGGACACCAGTGCCCCGGTGGGACAGGCGGTCATGCAGCGGGCGCAGCTTCCGCAACCGCCGCCATGGCCATGGAGGGCGGTCGGCGGCGGGGTCGGATCGAGTCCTCGGTCCGAGCTCAACGGGGCATCGGTGACCACGCTGCCCAGCACGAACCAGGATCCGAGGCCTGGGAGCAACAGCAGCGAGTTCTTTCCGAACCAGCCGAGCCCGGCACGGTGGGCGGCGGCCCGGTCGACCAGCGCGTTGTCGTCACAGACGACGGTGGCCCGCCAGCCCTCGCTCTTCAGCCGTTCCGCCACCGCCGACAAGGCCGTGCGCAAAGAGGCGTAGTGGTCTCGCTGGGCGTACCGGGCCACCCGGGCTCGAGGGCGGCTCGCCGACGTGCCACCCGCGACTTGGTGATCCTCCCGCCGATATCCCCAGGCGCCCACCACCAGCGAACGGGCACCGGGAATGATCCGCGCCGGGTCGGTCGACCGTTCCGGATTCCGATAGGTGAACTGCATGCCGCCGTGAAGCCCCTGCCGTCGACGGTCGAGAAGGTCGTTGAGGGTCTCGGTGAAGACCTCGGCGCTGGTCACCCCAACCGCCGCCAAACCGTGACCTCGGCCGATCGCCACCAACTCATCGGCCAGTTCGGCGCCGGACAGTTCGACGCCGACGACAGTGCTGCTCTCATCTCGTGGGGTGGCCAGGGCCATGCTCCATGCTGGCACGGCCCCCACCAGGAGGTGGACGCAGGCGTGTGCCGCCCCGTCCCGCCTGACTTACCAGCGTCAGCCCGCCTCACGGGAGTGGCGGACCCCCGGGACCAGGCCGGCCTGCTCGAGCAGGCGTACGGCGCGGGCCTCGTCGGCGTCGATCACCACCGCGTCGTCGGGTTGCCGATCCATGATGAAGCTGACCACGCAGTCGTCACACACCGAGGTGTGCTGGTGTTGGCAGTCGGCACAGTCGATGGTGAAGGCTTCCGGCAGAGATGGCCGAAGCGTCCCGTACACCGGCGGCGAAACCCTGGATTCTCTAGGGGTGGGGGCGACGATCACAGTGCGTCCTCCTGTGGCTGATGCTGACGGGATAGTTTCCATGTCCCCGCCAGCATGCGCCGAGGGTGTGACATCATCCAGGAGGCCGGTGTTTCCCCTGGTCAACACCGTATTGCTGACGGTGCCGACGGGGGAACTACCCGGTCGGTTCAGTACCCGGCCTCGACATCGACCAGTCCGACGAGCTCCTGGCCGGCCGCGTACCGCTCGACGTTCTCCCGGATGCGCTCGGCCAGCAGCGGGCGGATCATCTCGATGGTGTCGGCGGTATGGGGAGTGACGATGCAGTTTGGCAGGTCCCAGAGGGGGTGACCATCGGGCAACGGTTCCGGGTCGGTGACATCGAGCGCGGCTCCGGCGATCGACCCCGAACCCAGTGCGTCAACCAGCTCGTCGGTCTTCACGTGGCGCCCGCGGGCCACGTTCACCAGCCAGGCCCGCTCGTCCATCAACTCGAGCTCCGGCGCACCGATGATCCCGGTGGTGGTCGGGCTCAGGGCCAGGGCCAAGAACACCACCAGCGCCCCGGGGAGAACCTCATGCAGCGCTGACATGGTGACAGTGCGAGCTGCCCCCGGGACCGGCTCGGCCTGGCGCCGGACCACCGTGGCCTCCACCCCGAACGGCGCCAACTGCTCCAGGAGGTAATGGGTGATCCCTCCGCCCCCCAGGATGGTGACCTTCTGGTCATAGAGACTGGTACCGGCCGGCGTGCCCCATGACCGCGCCTCGACCCGGGTTCGGAGCAGCCGCAAACCCGCGAGGGCAAGGGTGAACGCGTGCTCGGCCACCGGTTTGCCGTAGGCGCCTTTGGCACTGGTCCACGTCCGATCCGGGGTGAGGATGCCGGCTTCGACGAACGTCTCGACTCCGGCGAACGGCAACTGCACCCACTTCGCCTGGGGAGCCGTCTGCAGGGCGGCAGCCAGACCCGGGGCGTCGGCGGCATCCAGCCAGACCACCACATCGGGCTGGTCCCCGATGTCGACGACGGTTCCGCCGCCATTCTCGACGGCGGCGACGGCAAAACGCCCGGGCTTGGGTCCGATGGCAATGCGGGGAATAGCCATCCCGGCACGTTACCGAGTCCCGATGCCTCTGGCCGCGGCCTCCGGGCGGCCGCCGACGAGTTCCGACGAGTTCCGACCGTGGAACTGCCGCCACCGAGCGCCTGTCCACGACATTTGCTTCAATAGGGGCAATTCGGCTGGGGGTGGATGGGGTGACGCGATGATCGTTCAGTTCAACGTTCGGGACTTCCTCGACCGCGCCGAGTCGGCCTACCCCGACCGCCAGGCGGTCATCGACGAGCCGGATCAACCGGCCGCGTCGTGGGGGACGATGACCTTTGCCCAGATGGCCGAGCGGGCCCGGGCCCAGGCTGCCGGCCTCGATGCGCTGGACATCGCGCCGGGCGATCGGGTGGCGGTGGTGTCGCACAACTCGGCCCGGCTCCTGACGTCGTTCTTCGGGGTCTGCGGGTGGGGGCGAACCTTGGTCCCCATCAACTTTCGCCTGGCGCCGGCCGAGGTGGAGTACATCGTGGAGCATTCCGGCGCATCGGCAGTGCTCATCGACCCCGAGCTCGACGACGTCTTGGCCGACATCAAGGCCCCTCAGCGCTTCGTCATGGGCGACGACACCGATCCGATCCTCTACCCGACCGGGGCGGAACCCAGGGGCTGGGAAGGCAACGAAGAGGCCACCGCCACCATCAACTACACCTCGGGCACGACGGCCAGGCCCAAAGGGGTACAGCTCACCCACCGGAATTGCTGGGTGAATGCCACCGTGTTCGGTTGGCACGCCCAGGTTTCCGACCGCGACGTCTACCTGCACACCCTGCCCATGTTCCACGCCAACGGGTGGGGCATGCCCTGGGCCACCACCGGGATGGGCTGTCCTCAGGTCGCACTCCGCAAGGTGGACGGCACCGAGATCCTCCACCGGGTCGACCGACACGGGGTAACCCTGCTCTGCGCGGCGCCGGCGGTGGTCAACGCGGTGCTCGATGCGCTCCCCACCTGGGAGGGAACCGTGCCCGGGCGGGACAAGACCCGGATCATCGTGGCCGGGGCACCGCCACCGAGCCGGACCATCGAGCGGATCGAGGCCGAACTGGGATGGGAGTTCATCCAGATCTACGGATTGACCGAAACCGCCCCGCTGCTGACCATCAACCGGCAACGGGCCGAATGGGATGATCTCTCGTCGGGCGAACGGGCCCGGAAGCTCATGCGGGCCGGAGCCCCGGCGTTGGGGACCGAATTGTCGATCAGCGCCGAGGGCGAAGTCCTGGCTCGGTCCAATACCGTGATGGCCGGGTACTGGCGGCAGCCCGATGCCACCGAGTCCGCCATGGACGGAGGATGGTTCCACACCGGGGACGGCGGACTCCTCGATGACGAGAATCATCTGCAGATCCTCGATCGCAAGAAGGACGTCATCATCACCGGGGGCGAGAACGTCTCCTCCATCGAAGTCGAGGACGCCATCTTCTCGCTGACCGGCGTGGCCGAGGTGGCGGTCATCGGCATCCCTCACGACACCTGGGGCGAAATGGTCACGGCCCTGGTGGTGACCGACGACGGGGTCACCATCACCGAGGAGCACGTGATCACTCATTGCCGGACGCTCCTGGCCGGGTACAAGTGCCCGAAGCAGGTTGAGTTCCGGGACGAGCTCCCCCGCACCGCCACCGGCAAGCTCCAGAAGTTCCGACTGCGGGCCCCGTACTGGGAGGGCTACGAGCGCCAGGTCAACTGATCGGGGTTCGTGACTCGGCACCGCACCGCACGGCAGCGCACGGCACCCGGCCAGCGACCGCGCCCATGCGCTCACCCAGAAGCAAACAGGCGGTAGATTCCGGCTCATGTCGGGTCCATTCGCGCCGCCGGTCGAGCAGTCGTGGACACGGGTATCGCCCCGGCTGGCCCTGATGAGGCACGCTGAGCTCGCGACCTTCGGGCTTCCGGTCGTGGCCGGGGTCGCCATTGGCTTCTCGTTCGTCTCCACCCTGGCCGCCGTGGCTGGAGGGATCCTCGCCCTCGCCATCGGGGCGCTGGCCTGGATTTCCATCGGCCGCAATTGGCGATCGTGGGGGTATGTGGAGCGGATCGACGACCTTCTGGTCACCCATGGCGCCATGTTCAAGAAGCTGACCGTGGTTCCCTATGGGCGCATGCAGCTGGTCGACGTCGAGGCCGGCCCGATCGAGCGGCTGTTCGGTCTGGTTCGGGTGAAGCTCCACACCGCGGCGGCAACGACCGACGCCGAAGTCTGTGGTCTCGCCCCCGACTTCGCCAGCGCTCTCCGCGATCGGTTGACCGCCCTCGGCGAGGCTCATGCTGCCGGGCTCTGACCCACCGCCAGGGCCAGCTGGCTCACCTCCCCCGCCTGGCTCACCTCCCCCGCCTTGCTCACCTCCCCCGCCTTCTGCACCATCCGCACCGACTGCGCCTCCACCCGATGAGACATATCGCCTCCATCCGCTCACCCCGATCGCCCTCGGGGGGCGGATCCTGGGACTCGTCGTCGTCTTCACGCTGTTCAGCCTGAGCGAGCAGCGGACCGGGACCGGTGGTGGGGGGCTGCACTGGCCCACCTTTGCCGTCTACGGCGGGATCGGCTTCCTGGTCATCGTCCGAGGGCTGATCACGGTGGCGGTCACCCGCTATCACCTGCTGGGTGGCGAACTCCGCATCGACAGTGGGCTGTTGCAGAAGAGGGCGAAGCGCATCCGGCTCAACCGGGTGCAAAGCATCGACGTCCTCGAGCCACTGGCCGCCCGCATCTTCGGGCTGGCCGAGGTGAGAGTCACGACGGCCGGGAGCGAACGCTCGGCGGTGCGCCTGCGGTACCTGGCCCTTCCAGTAGCCCAGGCGCTCCGCGCCGACCTGCTGGGCCGGTCGACCGGAGTGGGGGAAGGCGCAACCGAAGCTCCCGAGCGACCGCTGATCGTGGTACCCCACGGACGGCTGGTCGCCGCCGTGCTCCTGGAGATGATCTCCTGGCGCCTGGTGTTCTTGGCCATTGGACCCGTGCTCGCCGCCGTCGGTCAACGCAATGGTCACGCCGGCACCAGCGTGGCCGGCATCGCTCTGTTCGTCGGCCTCTTCATCGTGTTCGCCCACGCCGCCTGGCAACGGGTCAACTCCCTATGGGAGTTCACGGTCACCGAATCACCGGACGGGCTCCGGATCCGCCACGGGCTCCTCTCCACCAGCCGCCTGACCGTGCCGCCGGGACGGATCCAGGCCATCCTCATCCACCAACCCCTGTCGTGGCGCCCGATGGGGTGGGTGCAGGTTCGCATGAACGTCGCCGGCTACGGTCGGGCCTCCACCAAGAACACCACCCTGGTTCCGGTCACCGATCGAGGGTTCGCCGAGTCGCTGATGGGCTGGGTACTGGGGGGAATCGACCTCAACGCCATCCCGCTGACCCGGCCCCCGCGCCGGGCCGCCCTCCGGGCCCCGTTGTGGTGGCGAGCCGAGTTGGCCGGATCCGACGAGCGGGTGTTCGTGGTCCACCACGGGGTGTTTTCCCGCACCATCGACGTTGTGCCTCACGCCCGCACCCAGAGCGTGCGACTGACCGCCGGTCCCTTCGAGCGTGCCTTGGGACTGGCCACCATGCATCTCGACTCCACCCCCGGTCCGGTGAGGACCCGAGCCGCCCGTCGCGATGCCGGCGAGGCCAGAGGCATGCTCGACCTCCAGGTGGAACGGGCCCGTGACGCTCGCCGGCTCGATGGGATCCCCGCCCCGCCGCCACAGGGCCAGGTCCAAGCCCCGGCCCAGGCCCTGGCCCAAGCCCCGGCCCCGCACCCGGCCCCGGCCCCGGCCCCGCAGTCCGCAACCGAGCAGACGGCCCGCCGTCGGCAGATCACGAGTTGAAAGCTCTGTCGTCCGTCAGGTCGCATGGTCGGCCTCGGAGACGGCCAGCGCGGCGTCCTTGCTGACCACAGGTGACCCCCACCTGAGCTTGGCCCCGAGCTACCGATCTTTGGCCGCCCTGTAACCGGCGGCTGCCGATTCCCGAGCCGCCGGGGCTCCCTCGACTCCCAACCAACGGGTGATCCGCTCGAGGGTCCACACCGGCGCCTCCATCATGGGGATGTGACCGACGCCGCGGGCGACGTCGAAGGTCCAGGTCGGCTTGGTCGAGCTCACGTGTCTGGACGCCGCGAGCGGCACCAACCGGTCAGCATCACCATGGAGCAACAAGGTGGGCTGCTCGACGGCTCGGAGTCGTTGCGCGAACGCCCGAGGCCGGAGGAAGTGTTGAGAAAGGGACCGGGCCGATGACAGGTAGGCGCCGTCCAGGGTCGCCCGGTCGGCACCGTTCAGGAATCCGACCTGGGCGGCGACCAGTTCGGGCGGGATGCGGGACGCGTCGACACAACAGGCATCCAGGACCCGATGCACCGCCCGCTCCGGTGAGAGGTACTTCCTCCGCTGGGTCAGGAACGACTCGCCCAGGCCCGGGGTGGCCCCGAGCAGAAAGCCGGCGATCGACCTCGGGTGGGCCCACCCCCACCGGGTGGAGGGCAGGGCCGGGTCGATGAGTATCAGGCCCGAGACGGAGCCGGGCTCCTCCATGATCTGCAGTGCCGCCACCAGCCCGCCCATGGAGTTACCGACCAGGATGACCGGCCCGTCGGTCACCTCGCGCAGGAATCCGCCCACCAACCGGCGGTGACCATCGATATCGGCCCTCCGACGTCCGATTGGGGTTCTGCCGTGGCCGACCAGGTCAAGAGCCAGGACCCGGGCATGGGAAGCCAGCGTGGGGGCGATGGCCATCCAATTGAGATGGGATCCGCCCAGACCGTGGACGCAGACCAGGGTCGGCCCGCCCGGTGGCCCATCGAACTCGACGAAGTTGACCGGGCCTTCGACGTCAATGGTGCGCGACGGGGGGACGGACACCGGGGGCGCAACCACGGAGGCGACGATACCGGCTGTGGCATCATCATGACCGTGACCGGCCCCCTCGGCGAGTCGGCCTGATCCGTCATGGCCGCGACCCGCACAGTGATGGCCGATGCGGCCAAGGCCTTGAGTAGGAGAGACCCCGTCCTCAAAGCGCTGGTTGCCCGGCACGGCTACCCGCCGGGTCGCCCCCACGTTCCGGCCTCGAGGCGCTTCGCGTTCCTGGCCCGGTCGATCCTCTACCAGCAGCTGGCCGGGAAGGCCGCGGCCGCCATCGAAGGCCGGTTCGTCGCCGCTCTGGGCGGGGTGGTCACGCCCGAACGGGTTCTCGCCGTCCCGACCGACGTGCTCCGGTCCAGCGGTCTGAGCGGTGCAAAAGCCATGTCCATCCAGGACCTGGCCGAGAAGGTCTCATCCGGGCAGATCTTGCTGGAGCGGATCGGCCGCCTCTCGGACGAGGAAATCGTCGACCACCTGGTCCAGGTCCGGGGCATCGGGCAGTGGACGGCGGAGATGTTCCTGCTGGGGACCTTGGGGCGGCTCGACGTCTGGCCGGTCGGGGACTACGGGGTCCGGGCCGGTTATGCCTTGTGCTGGCACCTTCCCGAAACCCCGACGCCAAAGGAACTGATGGTCCTGGGTGAGCCGTATCGGCCGTATCGAAGCGTGGTGGCGTGGTACTGCTGGCGGGCCATGGACACCCGCCTCCCGTAGCCTTCCCCGGCTCACCACCCCCCGTCGTGGGTGGCTACGCTTCCGCTGTGCCCCCTCCTGCCTGGAAGCGCGCCCTGTCGTGGACCATGATGTCCGCCCTCCATCGGGCCGCCCGCACGTATGACCGCAAACTGCCGGATTACCCCCTGCCCACCGACGACCCGTTCTATGCCTCCCACCGGGACCACGAGGACCTGGCCTCCATCGAGCCCGGCACCCTCCTCGATTGGCGGCCGATCCCGGTGAAGGGGACCCGGCTGAAAGTGGTCGCCGACGGATGGCAGATCCGGTTCCGGAGCACCGATACCGCCGGGGATCCGATCTCCTCGGTCGCCACCCTCTTCGTGCCGCTGACTCCGTGGCAGGGCGGCCCCCGGCCGCTGCTGTCGTATCAGTGCGCCATCGACAGCCTCGGTCCCAACCGGGATCCCTCCTACACGTTGCGCCGGGGCAACCAGCGGGAGATGTTCCTGATGGCGCTGGCCCTCCGCCGGGGGTGGGCGGTGGTCACCTCGGACTTCACCGGTCCCCGCCGGGCGTTCGGGGCGGGGCTGATCGCGGCTCGGATCAGCCTCGACGGCATCCGCGCCTCGCTCGGGTTCGGGCCGGCCGGCCTCGACCTCGATGCGCCGGTGGGTGGGTGGGGTTACTCCGGAGGTGGCCAGGCCACCGCCTGGATGGCCGAGCAGCAACCGACGTACGCCCCCGACATCCGCCTGGTGGCGGTGGCGGCAGGAGGCGTACCCACCGACCGGCGTGCCCTGCGGCGGATGGACGGCCGTTTCTTTTCCGGCCTGGCCCTCGGCGCGGCGGTGGGCATCGATCGCGAGTACCCCGAGACCAAGCTGGAGGTGATCCTCAATGACGAGGGACGCCGGGCGGTCGAAGAGACCGCCGAGATGACCGTCGATGAGCTGGTGGCCTACTTCCCGTTCCGGAGGCTCCGGGAGCTCACCACCGAGCCGGACCCGTTCGACACCGAAGGCACCCGGCTCGTCAACGAGGAGCTCAGCCTGGGCCAGCGCCTGCCGACGGCCGCCGTCTACCTGTACCACTCGAGGCACGACCAACTGGTGCCCATCTCGGGGGCGGACGAACTGGCGGCGACCTACCGGAAGGGTGGCGTGGACGTCACCCTCCGGCGCACCCACCTGGGCGAGCACATCGGCGCGGTCCTGAGCACTACCCCCGGGGCCCTGCGCTTCCTGTCGTCCCGCCTCAAGCCCTGAGCCCCGCCTCGCCGGGTCGGGGTCCGGTTCAGTCGCCCCTGCCGCCCTTGCCCTTTCCGCCCCCGGGTCCGGCCGCGGTGGTCGGTGTGGTGGGCGGGACGGTGCTCGGCGCGGCCCCGGCCGCACCCAGACCCAGAGTGGAGGCGAGAGTCGAGAGGTCGGCCTGGAGCACGGCACCCTCGGGCGCGGCGACGGCACCGCTTCGGGTGCCGTTGGCGATCGACCCCGCCGCCTGCTGAAGGTCATTGGCCGCCTGCTGGGGTTTCCCGGCCACTTCGTCGGTGACGGCCTGTTGGGCCTGCGCGGAGATCGTCTGGCCGACACTGGTGGAAACGGTGTGCGCCGTCACCCCGGAGGCAACCTCACCGACCAACGAGGCCAACGCCTGTGCCACGGTCGGAGGTCCGGTGGTCGGTGGTGTCGAGGTTGTCGTCACCGGGCTGGAGGTGGTCGTCGAGTTGCTGGCCGGGGTGCCGCCGGGGTCGAGGGCGAGGAGCAGCGCGATCACCAGCGCCGCGACCAACACGGCCGCGAGCACAGCCAACCACCGCCGCCGGACCGGCGGGGTTCGACTGCCGACCAGGAGCGACGGCGGAGCCACCCGGGTGTCGCCAGGATTCACCTGGGTGGTGCCGCCAACATCGGGTGGCAGGCTCACCTTGGTCATGTCGCCTGCCGGGGTGGCCGCGATCTGGTCGGCGGTGAGCCCGGCGGAGGGTTCCCACGGCGGGGCCATTGCCGCGGTGTCGAGGAGGGCCGCCACCTCGATGGCGCCGAGTCGCTGGTCGGGTCGCTCATGGAGCATCCCGCTCAACAGCACCTTCCAGGGAACCGGGAGATCGGCAGGTAGTGGGACCGGTCCCGCCAACCGCTGCGCCATCATCTCTCCCGGTGATCCCCGGTACACCTGGATACCGGTCAAGCACTCCAAGAGGACAAGCCCGAGCGACCAGACATCGGCATGCGGCCCCACCTGATGGTTCTCGAGTTGCTCGGGCGCCATGTAAGCGGCAGTGCCCAACGTGGTCCCGTCGAGGGTGAGGGTCGACACGTCGATGAGCCGGGCGATCCCGAAGTCGCCCAAGCGAGCCTGGCCATCGCGAGTGACCAGGATGTTGGCCGGCTTCACGTCGCGGTGCACCACGCCTCTCTCGTGCACGTAGGCCAGGGCGCCGGCCACCGACGCCCCCAGCTCGGCGACGGTCCCCGGAGTCAGCCGGCCCCGACGGAGGATCTCGGCCAGGTTCGATCCGTCGAGGAACTCCATCACCAGATAGGCCTGGTCGCCGGTGACCCCGGTGTCGAGCAGCCGGACCAGTCCGGGGTGGTCGAACCCTTCGAGGGCCATGGCCTCCTGGGCCAGCCGCCGGGCCAGTTCAGGGTCGCCGGAACGAACGATCTTGATTGCCACCTCGCGGCCACTCTCCTGATCGACGGCCAGGTAGACGTCGGACATCCCGCCGCGGCCGAGGAGCCGACCGAGCCGGTACCTCCCGGAGAGAATCTCGGTGGCGGACGTCATTGCCGATGGTCGGGTGTGGTCATGGATGTGTCGGTTGGGTGGCGAACCATGCACCGAGGGTGGTGGGGTTCGACAGCTTCCCGATCCGAGTTTCCCCCATTCGTCGTCGCACGCGCCAGGGCGGGCGGTCCCGAATGGTGCTCCCGCCCAGGCTGTTCGATGTTTGTCGACTCCCGCCTGCGGGTACACCAAATGGCGGGTCCGTTCAGCCCCGCGATAGGGGGCGTCCCGCACTCCCGGAATTCAGTGGAAGGAGTCGGCGTGACGACTGCTGTCAGCGGCAACCAATGGCCGGAGACGATGGGCGGGCGGCGCACCCAATCGGCCAACCCCGCCGGAGACATCGGCCTCAACCGGGCGACACGATCGTTGTCGGCCAGCCTGTGGTCGCTCGGGGTGATCACACTCCTCGTCTCCGCCTGGGGCGGGATCATCCCCTATCTGGGTCCGACCTTCAGCTTCAGTGCCGACGGCGCAAACTCCTGGCAGTGGAGTCTGACCCACTCGGTTCTGGGTCTGGTCCCGGGGGCCATCGGCTGTTTGATCGCGTTCACGTTCCTGGCTCCCCTCTCCCCCGACGGGGTGGCCAGACGACGGGCGAGCCTGATGATTGCCGGACTGGTGGCCGTGGTGTGCGGCGCCTGGTTCGTCATCGGGCCGGTGGCGTGGCCGATCGTCGACAACACCGGTCAGTACTTCGTGGTGGCCGACCCGGTGCGGGGACTGGCGAACCAGGTCGGCTACTCCTTCGGCCCGGGGTTGGTCCTCGCCGCCTGCGGCGCCTTCGCCATCGGGTGGGCAGTCCGCCACAACCGGCCGCTCGAAGCCGTCGGTGCCGTCCATCCGGCCGCCGCGGTCCTGTCGCCGCCGCCCTCGGCACCCGCGGCTCCGTCCGAGTATGTGCCCTCCAACACGATGTCATCGGCGCCGCCCATGGCGTCCGCTCCATCGATGAAGCCGGTGCAGTCGGGCATCCCCGATACCAATCAGACCAAAGGAAGCTGACGATTCCTGGCCGGGGACGGTCGAAACGCGACTGATACCCCCGAATGTCCGCCGCTTCGGTGGTCGGCATCGATGGTCAGGAGACATTCGCGGCGGGAATCGGCTCCGGCATCCAGGGGGGCCTCGACCGACCGACGGCCAACGTCGCCGGTCCGGATTGTCGGCGTGAGATCATCTCCATATGTCCGACGACGACGTCGCGTGGCTGGACGAATACCCCCCGGATCAGATCGCGGTGGGCGACCTCATGCTGGTCCGAATGACACCGCCGGATGCGCCCGAACTGGTGACGGCGGTGAACGCCAGCCTCTCCCATCTGCGTCCGTGGATGCCCTGGGCCCAGGAGCCGGCGACCTCCGAGTCGATCGGCGATTTCCTTGGGAATGTCGGCCCGCAGTGGGACGGTTACCAGGAGTTCCAGTACCTGATCCGCCGAACTCCCACCGAGCCGATCATCGGATGCTGCGGGCTCCACGCCCGGATCGGAGTGGGCGCCCTGGAGATCGGCTACTGGGTCCACGTCGACCACATGGCACGCGGGGTGGCCACCGCCGCCGCCGGGGGCCTGACCGACGCCGCTCTCCAACTGCGGGCGGTGGGAAGGGTGGAGATCCGCTGCGATGCGGCCAACGCGCGCAGCGCCGCCATTCCCCCCAAGCTCGGGTACCGGCTCGACCGGATCGAATCCCGTCCACCGACCGCACCGGGCGAGACCGATGCCCACATGATCTGGGTACGGGACCGGCCCTGAGGGCGCCAGCACGATCACCATGACCGCCTTGCCTCCCGAGTACGACGGCGATCCGGTCAGACAGCAGAGCCTCGACCGCTCATGCCAGGCCTACGGTGAAGTGCACGAGCCGGTTTCTTGTCGCCCCCTTGCCTCCTTCGGTGTGGATGATCGCACCCGTCTCAGTGGGCGTTCATCGCGCCACGGAGCATCACCGTCGACGGCCGATCGTCTGTCGTTGGCATGACGGCCATGACCGAACCGTTTGACATGTGACTAAATGGTCACCTAATCTCGTAGAGGTGGACGCGGTATTCAGAGCCCTCGCCGATCCGACCCGGCGAAGCCTGCTCGACGAGCTCTTCCGGGAGGACGGGCAGACGCTGAGCGCGCTCGAGGAGCGCTTCTCGATGACACGCTTCGGCGTGATGAAGCACCTGAAGCAACTCGAGGAAGCCAGGTTGGTGATCACGAAGCGGCGAGGCCGCGAGAAGCTCCACTTCCTGAATCCCGTCCCGATCAGGCTCGTCCACGACCGGTGGGTGAGCAAATATGCCGAGCCCTGGGTGGCAACGCTCAGCGGCCTCAAAAGCAGATTGGAGAGTCCCATGGAGAAGGTGTTCGAGATCTACATCCGGACCACCCCAGACCGCCTCTGGGAGGCCATCACCGACCCCGAGATCAGGGCCAAGTACAACTTCGGTGCCGGGGTCACCTCGGACTGGAAGCCGGGCTCGCGCCTAGAGATGGGATCCTCGAATGGCACCAGTCGACTCCTGGGCGAGGGTGAGGTCCTCGAGGCCGATCCTCCGCGGCGACTCGTCCACACCATGGTTGCGCTCTGGGGTGACGACGTGAAGAGCGAAGGGGCCTCAAGGGTTACCTGGGACATCGAGCCGATCGGTGATTCCTGCCGCCTGACCCTGACCCACGACCAGCTGCGCGACAACGCCAACGATCAGCTCTACGGTGGTTGGCCGATGATCCTCTCCGGCTTGAAGACGTGGCTAGAGACCGGCGAGTTGCTCACCACCCCGGGCTCGTTGATGTACACCTAGCACCCAGGCCCGGGCCAACGGCGTCTCGTCGCCGCGGGATCCTGTGGTCGGGATCGGGGGCCGAGGGTGAAGGAGCCGTGCTTGGGCGCTCGAGCCAGCGGCGTACGAATCAGGACCTGATGACGTCGCGATCGATCGTGGCCTCATTAGCCTGCGCCCATGGGCATCGGCAACGGGAACCTCGCCGGTCGCCGGCTTGTCTGGGTAGCGGCTCACCGCCGTCGACGCGGGATCGCCTCGGTGTTGTTGAGCGTCCCGGCGCTGCTGATGGGGATGGTGCCCGCCGCGCTCGATGGCGTCGCCCCCTCGTCGGCGGCCACGCCGGGAGGCGGCGACTGGACGGTGTACCACCAGGACCCCGCTGGAGCCGGAATGGCCACATCCTCGGCGGCGGTCGACACCTCACGGCAGCGGTGGACGTCGCCCACACTCGACGGTCAGGTCTACGGCGAGCCGTTGGTTGCCGGAGGTCAGGTGTTCGTGGCGACAGAGAATGACACCGTGTACGCCCTGTCATCGACGACCGGTGCGGTCATCTGGTCGGCCCACCTCGGCCCACCGGTGCCTTCGGGTGCGCTCCCCTGCGGAGACATCAGCCCGACGGTCGGTATCACCGGTACCCCGGTGATCGACCCGACCCGATCCGAGCTCTTCGTCGTGGCCGACGAATTGCTAAACGGAAATCCGGCCCACATCCTGGTCGGCCTGGACACCACGTCGGGTCGCACCGAGATGACCCAAAACGTAGACCCGGCCGGTGCCAAACCGGCGGCCCTCCTGCAGCGAACCGGATTGACGCTCGATGCCAACCAGGTGGTATTCGGATTTGGCGGGAACTATGCGGACTGCTCCACCTACCGGGGCTGGCTGGTCGGGGTGAACGAATCCGGGGGCGCTCCGGTCGACTTCGCCGTCGACTCCGGGGCCGGCGAGAGCCAAGGTGCGATCTGGATGGGCGGCGCGGCCCCGGAAGTCGACAGTGGCGGGAACCTATGGGTCGGGGTGGGAAACGGATCGGTGACCACGACCGGGCCCGCCTACGACGACAGCGACTCGGTCCTCGAGGTGTCCTCGACGTTTCACCTGCTTCAGTACTTCGCCCCCACCTCGTGGGCATCGGACAACGCCCACGATTTTGACCTGTCGATGGCGCCCGCGCTGCTGACCGACGGTCAGGTGGTGGCGTCGGGCAAGTCCGCCCACGCCTACCTCCTGGACGGCAGTCATTTGGGCGGCATCGGTGGGCAGGAGGCCGAGCTGGCTTCGGTCTGCGGTGACGATGTCGACGGAGGGACCGCAGTGATGGGAACGACGGTCTTCATCCCCTGCTTGAGCGGCATCGTGGCTCTGCAGGTGGCGACGTCACCGGCTCAGCTTCAGGTTCTCTGGACCTCTCACACCGGTGGCGGGCCGCCGATCATCGCCGCGGGACTGGTGTGGACCGTCGGCCAGAACGGCATGCTCAGCGGGCTCAACCCGACCACCGGCGCCGTGCAGCAGCAAACTTCGATCGGTGCGCCGATCAACCATTTCCCGACTCCCAGTGTAGGGAACGGGGTACTCCTGGTAGCCGCCGGCACCCACATCGTCGCCTTCGCGGCTTCGGGATCTACGCCGTCCCCGAGCTCATCGACCACCACGCCGGCGACCCTCCCTCCTGCCCACACGGCTGCCCGACATGGCGCGGGGCTTCCGGTCGCCGCCCTCATTGCCATTGCAGCCGGCGCCGCGATCCTCGTCGGTGTGATCGCCTGGCTTCTCCGTCGACACCGGCGAATCCGTCCGGCCCGGCCCAGGTAGCTGTTGGCGGGGAGTCAGCCTCCTGACCAGCCCTCCTCATCCGTCGGTCACATTTGGCGTCGGATTTCGTTTGGACAGCATCGGTCTCGGCCTCGATCCCAGTGGCAACAGCCAGGGCATGACAGGGCCCGTCCCCTACTCGGACGTCGATGACATCAAGAGCACGTTGCAGGCACTGTTCGACGCCGGCACCACGGCCCGCCAAGACCCGACCTACGTCGGTGGCGGCATGCTGCGGGCCTCCGTCACCGACGCCGACGGCAATGTCATCGGGCTGGTTCAGGCCCCCTGATTACAACCGGGGGCAGACTCTCGGCTCCGGCGCCCCGCACTGGGCGGCAGCCGAGCGGCTCCCGAAGCAATCTGCGCCGCACCCATAACTAGGCAACCAGCTCCGGATCGGCCCAGGCAAAGCCCTCGTCGTCGACCAACTCGGCCTCCTCGCCCTCGTCGCCCTCGTCGGGCTCGCCGGGAGCTGAACCAGCATCTTCGATCGCCGCATCCGCTTCCATTGCCGACGCGGGTAGGTGGACCAGTAGCGCCACCATGATGAGCGCGGCCAACCCGAACAGGGCGCCGGCCCCGAAGGCCACATCGAGTCCGTGAACCAGAGATGCCCGGGCGCCCACACCGGTCGCCAGTTGGGAATGACCGGCGGCCGCGCTCAGGACCGTCACCAGGACGGCCAGACCGAGGGCCGCGCCCACCTGCTGGATAACGTTGACCAGTCCCGAAGCCGCACCGGCGTCACCCGGCTCGACCCCGGAGAGTGAAGCGGAGGTCAGGGACACCAACGCCGTCCCCGAGCCCAGCCCGAGCAGGACCAGGCTGACCAGCATTCTTGGATAGGAGGTGCCGGCATGAAACTGACTCGACAGGAGCAGGCTCACGATCGTCATGCCGATACCCGACATCATCAGCACCTTCGGCCGGATCCGATTGACCAGGCCCTTGCTCACCAGTTGTGACGCCAAAAAGACGGAAACCGGGATGGGCAGGAAACTGATGCCGGTCCGGAGGGGTGAGTAACCCTCCACATCCTGGAGGAACTGCCCGAGGAAGAAGAACATCCCGAACATGCCGGCGTACATGAGCCCGCGGGAGACATTGGCCGCGGTCCGGGTCCGGTTGGCCAACAACCGCAACGGCAAGATCGGCTCCTTGGCCCGAGTCTCGACCCGAACGAAGACGCCGAGCAGGAGGAACCCCATGGCCAGGGCACCCAGCGTCACCGGGCTCGCCCAGCCGTCGCTGGACGCCTCCACCAGGCCGAGCACGATGCCGCCCATGCCGAACGTGGATGACAGGGCGCCGGCCACATCGAAGTGGCCGTGCCGACCTTCGGTCTCCTGCAATGCGATGTGACCGATGGCCCAGACCACCACGCCGATCGGCACATTCACGAACATCACCCAGCGCCACGACACCAGCTGGGTGAGCACCCCGCCGGCGACCAGCCCGATGGCACCCCCGGCGGCTGACACCGTGGTGAAGAGACCGATAGCCCGGACCCGCTGGGGCCCGTCGGAAAACACGGTGGTCAGGAGGGCCAGGGACGAGGGCGCGGCCAGGGCCGCCCCCACCCCCTGGAGGGCACGGGCGGCGAGGAGCATCCAGCCGGCAACCGCGAACCCGCCCAGGAGCGAGCTCATCGAGAAGATGGCAATACCCGCCAGGAAGGTCCGGCGACGGCCCAGGAGATCCCCGGACCTGGCGCCGAGGAGGAGGAGCCCCCCGAACGTAAGCAGGTAGGCATTCAGCACCCACGACAGCCCACTCCCGGAAAACCGGAGGCCCCCCTGGATGTGAGGGAGGGCAACATTGACGATCGTGGTGTCCAGAACCACCATGAGCTGGGCCGTCAGGATCACAAAGAGGAAAACGGTGGGGCTGGTGAGCCGGCGCCGGAAGGCTCTGGGTGGTCCGGGAAGAGCGCCGCTGGCTGCGCTTGGGCGCGTTTGAAGAAGAGACAGAGGGGACATGGTTTGTCCGACCTTTCCGCTGATATGGTGTCGGGGTAATCGGAAGCTTCCTCCGGTTAGTATACGGAGGGGTCCTCCGGTTTGCAAATCCAAATTCGGAGAGACAGATCCCGGAGGGATGCAGAAGATGACGGATCAACCGAGGGCGACGACCGCGACCGTTGATGAGGTCGACTTCGGGGTGGAGGATGCCCATCCGGGCCGCCCGATGCGGGCCGACGCCCGCCGCAACTACGACAAGCTGGTCGTCGCCGCTCACGATGTCTTCGCCCAACAGGGCGGTGGCGCGTCGATGGACGCCATCGCCAAGGAAGCCGGGGTGGGGGTCGGGACGCTGTATCGGCATTTCCCGAGACGGATCGACCTGGTCGAGGCTGTCTACCGCGAAGACGTCGACGAGCTGGTCGACACCGCCGAAGCCGCGGTCACGGACCTGGGGCCGTGGCCGGCTCTGGTGGCCTGGCTCGAGGCGTTCATCCGTTATGCCGCCGCCAAACGGCAGTTCCTGAGTGAGCTCCACGAAGCCTTCGAGAAGAACCCGGAGTTGCGGGTGGCCTCTCGTGAGCGTGTCAATGGAGCGTTGAGCATCGTGCTCACCCGGGCCCAGGCTGCCGGCGTGGTGCGCAAGGACCTCGACGGGCCGGACCTCATGCAACTCCTGGGTTCGATGTGCATGAGTGCCACCCTGACCTCGGACCAGAGCGCTCGGTTGCTGGCCGTGATCCTCGACGGGCTCCGCCCGCCGACGTAGCGACGAGATCGCCCGTCTAGCTCGAGCGTCTAGCTCGGCTTGCTGGCGATGACGATCTCGGTGTCCCCCGGCCAATCCCAGAAGAACCCCGAGGGGGAACGCTCGGCCAGTAGTTGGCGGGCCTCGGCCTCGAAGAGCGCGAGCCGGTCACCGAACAGGTGAGGGGCCGCGAACGACATCGACAGGTAGTTGGCCAGAACGCCGTCGATGTCCTGGACGATGTCCGGTCGCCCGGGAGCGAAGACCTGGCGGCAACGCCCGAAACGTGTCCGTCCGATGGCATCTTCAAATCGATCGGTCGGGGGCCCGGCGAACCCCAGTCCCGCCCGCGGCCGGGGACCCAGGTACCGATCGATCAGTTGCCGGATCGCCGGGTGGGGGATCTTGGGGGACCCCGGCCCGGTGGGCTCCGGTCGCCCATCGACCGTGTGGGCCATGAGCGCGATGCTCCCGCCCGGTTCGAGTGCGTCGAACACGGCCTCGGCCACCCGTTCTCTGTCGGTCCGGTGGAACGACTGACCGAAGGTCACCAGCCGGAGTGTGCCGAGGTCGAGTTCGGGGATCTGCTCGGCCAGGGCCTTCACCCACCGGACATTGGCCACCCGAGCCTGGCGGGCATGGCGGGCGGCCTCGGTGAGCATGTCGGCGTCGGGATCGAGACCGACGACCTGGTCGACCAACGGGGCGAGGTCGACGGCGAGGACGCCCGGACCGCACCCGACATCGAGGAGTCTCCCGGTGCCGTCGAGTCCACACTCCGCCGCGATTGTCTCCCGCAGCGCCCGAGAGTAGGGCGGTCTACCCCGAAGGTAGTAGGTCGCGCTGCCCCGGTAGAGCGTCGGGTCGTACGACGGAGGTCCTGTCATCAGGCGAACCACGATACGGGCCGGATCGCTCCGTCGGGCCAGACCGTCGCCTCAGGAGTTCGGAGGTGCTCCTCGTTCAGTGGCACCGAGGAACGGACCGCTCGCTCGAAGCGGTCCGCCAGCCGGCAGAGGGCTTCAGGACATCCCGCGCCCCGCTACGGAGCTTCTCCGGCAATTGCCGGGAGTGTCGGGCCTCGTCCCTCGGCTACACCGTGACCCCGAGGTTCGGGACTTTGGACCCTAGGAGACAGAGTTCCGCCGGCGTAAGTTCGCCCCGTGGGATACCTGAATGACGGACTCTTCCTCGACCTGGCGGGGCTCGGGGAAGACGAGCTGGTGCTGCGAGAGCAGGCCCACCGGATTGCCGCGGAGGTCCTCAGGCCGGCGGGGTGGGCACTCGACCGGATGACGCCGGCAGCGCGGATCGCCCCCGGCTCCCCCTTCTTCACGACGATGGCGACATTGAAGTCACTCGGCTACCACCGGTTCTTCTTGCCCCCCGAGGCGGGCGGTCCAGAGGAACCGCTCTCTCCCCTCTCCCAGTCCATCGTCCTCGAGGAGCTGGGTTGGGGAAGCCTCGGCCTGGCGACTGCCTTCTTGGTCGACATGCTCCCGGTGATCACCATGTCCCGTTTCGGGAGCCCGGAGCTGCAGGCCGAGCTCATGGTCCCATGGGTCGAGGATGAGACGGGTGCCTTCCACGGGTGCTGGGCCATCACCGAGCCGGATCACGGGAGCGATTTCATCGGGCAGCGCGATGAGAACGCCCCGACCTACGGCCGGGCCCAGCTGGTGGCCGAGCCGGGAGACGGCGGGTGGGTGCTGCGGGGCCAGAAGTCGGCGTGGGTGAGTTCGGGTCCGATTGCCACCCATGCGGCCGTCCACGCCCAGGCCGGCCGCGACGGTGACCTGTTCCACAGCCTGTTCGCCGTCGTCCCCCTCGACGATCCCGGGGTGCGGCGAGGCGCGCCCGCCGACATGCTCGGTGTACGGGACGATCCCCAGGGGGAGCTGTTCTTCGACGAGGTCTTTGTGCCCGAACGCAATGTGCTCGTCCCACCCGGACCCCTCTACCCGGTCTTCGGCGACCAGCTCCTGTGCCTGACGAGCTCGGTCATCTCCAACGTCGCCGTCGGCGTGGCCCGCGCGGCGTTCGAGGAGGCGCTCCACCATGCCCGTCAGCGCATACAGGGCGGTGGCCCCATCGCTCGCCACAAGAACATCCAGCTCACCTTGTACGCGATGTTCGAGCGAGTGGAGACGGCACGGGCGTACTCACGCGCCGCACTGGCCCACACGCAGGCGAACACCCCCGGGTCGTCCCCTGGGGCCCTCGGGGCGTCGCCCCGCCACGCCCGCGCCGCGCAGGTGTACGCCAAGCGGGCGGCCTATGAGGTCGCCCATGACGCCGTCCAGGTCTTCGGCGCCCAGGGGTTGAGCCGCGACTCGCTGATCGAGAAGCTCTTCCGCGACGCCCGGAGCCTGCTGATCGAGGATGGGACGCTCGAGGTGCTCGCCCTCGACGCTGCCCGCGACCTGGTTCAGAACTATGAGCACGAGAACTACGACCTTGAGGAGATGATGGCGACATGGTGACCATGAAGAGCACACCCCTGGACGCACCGCTGTTCCAGATGGACCCGGAACGTGGGGTCGAATACTGGGGCTGCCGGGCCGTCTTGGCCGGCTTCACCGTGAACGGCGACGTGGCCGACCTCATCCCGCGCGGTCTTCACCTCGACTCCCCGGCGCTCGGGGCTGTCCTGGTGGCCGACTACGGCGCCAGCACGCTCGGCCCCTACCGCGAGTTCGTCTCCATCTTGCGGGTGGTAGACGATGACGGCGTCGACGGCATCTACGTCCCCTACATCTACGTGACCGACGACGCGGCAATGGCGGCCGGTCGCGAGGTGCTGGGCGCGCCGAAGAAATTGGCGGCCATCGACGTGCAGGTACATCCGGAAGCGGTGGTCGGCACGCTCGCGCGCCCGTCCGACTGCCCGCTGGCCAGCGTCATCGTGTCGCCGGCTGAGCGGCTGCCCGCCGAGATCCTCGATGCCTTCCTGCCTTCGGGCACTCCGTTCTACTCGCTACGCCATCTTCCGGGGCCGGAGGGGGCGACACAGGTCCACGAGCTCATCCGGTGGAACTGCGACCTTGCTACTCGCAAGGACGCCTTCGGAGACGACCTGCGGTTCACCGGTCCCGGTTCGGTCACCTACCCGGCCCGTTCCGCGGTGGACCCCGTCCATCGGTTGGCGGTGGATACCTTCGTGGCCGCCGCTTACCTCGAGTTCGACATGCGCCTCACCGCGGGCAAGTGCGTCTGGTCCGAGACGGTGGCGGCCGCGACCGCGCAGGTGCCCGAACCAGCAGGCGCCCCCGCGTAGGCGGGAAACGCGGTCGCCGCCGTGTCGCGCCGTCGCCGGGGCGGGCGGCCCGGGCGCCACCGAACCCAGCTCTTCCGGCGCGGTTTCGCCCGGGTAGCGGGTTCGCAGGGAGCCATCGTTGAAAAGGGCCGTCCATCAGGGGTGTCGAACCCGTGTGAGTAGCCGGGTGCAGAAAGTGCCGAAGGGCCCTGTTGCCCTGCCCGGCAGCCCGGTACCGTGCTGGCATGCCACCAGATGTGATCGGTGAGTCCCGGCGCGCGGTGCTTTCCGACCGCTACATGCAGCTCGACGGCGAGGCATTCATGACCGGCGTGCAGGCTCTGGTTCGGCTGCCGATGGACCAGCGTCGGGCTGATATCGCGACCGGATTGAACACCGCGGGTTTCATCAGCGGCTATCCCGGTTCGCCGCTTGCCGGTTACGACCTCGAGTTGGAGCGTCGCCGGCGTCTGCTCGAAGTGTTGCGCATCGTGCATCGGCCCGGGCTCAATGAGGAGTCGGCAGCGACGGCGGTGGCCGGTAGCCAGCTCGCCGTGTTGCAACCGGACCATACGGTCGACGGGGTGTTCGCCCTGTGGTACGGCAAGTCCCCCGGCCTGGACCGGGCGGGGGACGCCATCCGGCACGGCAACCTGATGGGCACCGGAACCCGGGGCGGGGTGCTGGTGTGCGTCGGCGACGATCCCGCGGCGAAGTCCTCCAGCGTTCCCTCGACGTCGGAGCCGACCCTCTACGGGCTCGGGCTGCCGATCCTGTCTCCTGCCGATCCGCAAGAGATCTTGGACTTCGGGCGACATGGATTCGCGCTGTCCCGGGCGTCCGGTCTCTGGGTGGGGCTGAGGATCAGCGCGTCGGTCGCCGACGCCTCTCAGACCGTCGCGGTCGGACCGGACCGCATCCAGCCGGTCATGCCCGCGCTCGAAGTCGCCGGGGCTCCATTCGTCCACCAAGTCAGCGCCCAACTGCTCGGCGCCAAGCTGATCGAGTTGGAACGATCGTTGTACGGACCCAGGCTGGAGATGGCCCGCCGTTATGCCGCGGACAACAGGCTCGACCGCATCACCTGGCGGGGGACGAACGACGTGCTGGGCATCGCCGCCGCCGGTCCCGCCTACCTCTCCGTGCTTCACGCATTGCGCCACATCGGCCTCGAGGAGCAGGACCTTGCCGATGCCGGCGTGCGGCTTCTGAAAATAGCCATGCCCTATCCGCTGGGTGAAGATATCGTCCGTGAGTTCGCCACCGGACTGCGGGAGATCGTCGTGGTGGAAGACAAGCGGGGCTTCCTGGAAATGCTGGTCAAGGACGCTCTGTATGGGTTGCCGGGCGCACCGATTGTCGTGGGCAAGCGAGACGGGCAGGGCCGGGAGCTGATTGCCAGCACTGGCGAAGTAGACGCTGACGCCGTCGCCGAAGTGCTCGCCGAGCGGCTCCTCGGCCACCGCCAGGTCGCAGTCGTGAGCCGGTGGCTGTCCCGGGCGAGGCCGACCCTGACCGAACCGCTCTCGCTGGTCCGCGGCGCCTACTTCTGCTCCGGCTGCCCCCATAACACCTCGGTCAGAGTGCCGGCCGGTGCGTCCGTCGGCTCGGGAAGCGGCTGCCATGGTCTGGCCATCCAGATGGACCCCCGACAGGTCGGTACCGTCGTCGGCCGGCTCCAGATGGGCGGCGAGGGGGCCATGTGGAACGGCATGGAGCCCTTCGTATCCGACGAACACTTCTTCCAGAACATCGGTGACGGCACCTTTGCCCACTCCGGCTCGCTCGCGGTCAGGGCCGCCGTCGCCTCAGGCGTCAACATCACCTACAAGCTGTTGGTGAACTCCACCGTGGCCATGACCGGCGGGCAGCCGATCACCGGGGGCCGCCACGTCGCCGACCTGGCTCGGCTGCTCCTGGCCGAGGGAGTCAGCAAGATCATCATCACCACCGACGATCGCCGGAGTCACCGCTATTCCGATCTCCCGGCCGGAGTCGAGGTGTGGGACCGGGATCGGATAGTCGCCGCCCAGGAATTGCTCGCCGCCACCCCGGGGGTCACCGTACTGATCCACGATCAGGAGTGTGCGGCTGAGCTGCGGCGCAAGCGCAGCCGGGGACTCCTCGCCGAGCCGGTGCCACGGGTATACGTGAATCCGCTGGTGTGCGACGGTTGCGGGGACTGCGGGGCGAGATCGAACTGCCTGTCGGTCCGGCCGGTCGACACCGATCTCGGCCAGAAGACGGCGATCCACCAGGAATCCTGCAACGCCGATTACTCGTGCCTCGACGGTGACTGCCCGGCGTTCCTTACCGTCATGCCCGGCAACCGACCCCGCCGCCCGACCGGACCGCCGGTGCTCGACTCCGACCGGCTGCCGGCGCCCACGCGGCGTGTGGAGGACCAGCACTTCACCATGCGGATCGCCGGCATCGGCGGCACCGGGGTGGTGACCACCGCCCAGATCGTGGCCATGGCCGCCCATCTGCAGGGTCGGTATCTCCGAGGCCTCGACCAGACCGGGATCGCCCAGAAGGGTGGCTCGGTGGTGTCCGACCTGCGGATCGGGCGGGAGCCCGGCGTCGAGCCGCATCGCCTCGGAGCCGGGGAGTGCGACCTGTACCTGGGATGCGACCTGCTGGTGGCGGCAGAACCGCGGAACCTGGTGGCGTCGTCAGCCGATCGGACCGTTGCCGTCATGTCGACGGCTCGCATTCCGACCGGCCGTCAGGTCGCCGATCCGACCATTCCCTTCCCGTCGTTCGAGACCCTTCGGGGCCGGGTAACGGACCGAACCCGAGAGCGTGAGGACATCTGGCTCGACGCTTCGGACCTGTCCCGCCGGCTGTTCGGATCCGATGTGCATGCCAATGTGCTCCTGCTCGGTGCGGCCTACCAGCACGGCGCGGTGCCGTTGGACGCTGACGCCATCGAGGCAGCGATCCGCCTCAACGGAGTCGCCGCCGACCTCAACATCCAAGCATTCCGCTACGGCCGCCTCGCCCTTGCCGACCCGCCGGCGCTGAGCATCGCCAGCTCCCCCAGCACCGGCGCGCCGTCAGCCATGCCCGACCCGGCTGTGACCACGCTGCTCGGCGTGGTCGGCGCGACGCCGGGTAGCGAGCTGGACCGGATCGTGCGCGTCCGAATCCCCGACTTGGTGGGCTACCAGGACCACGCCTATGCGCGAGGCTACGCCGAGCTGGTCGGCCGGTCCCGTCGCGTCGAAGCCGACAGGTGCGGTGTACCTGATGGGCCGTTCGCCCAGGCGGTTGCCGTCCAGCTGCACAGGCTGATGGCCTACAAGGACGAGTACGAAGTGGCGCGGCTACACCTCAACCCGGCGGTGCGCAGCGATATCGAAGGTCAGTTCGGGCTGGGGGCCCGGATCCGCTTCCATCTGCATCCACCGCTGCTGCGGGCCGTGGGACTGAACCGCAAGCTGGGCGTCGGTCGAGGCGCGAACCTCACCTTCCACGTTCTGCATGGGATGCGCCGATTGCGGGGTAGCGCGTTCGATCCCTGCGGTCACACCCGGCTGCGGCGCCTTGAGCGCGACCTGCGTGATGAGTACCGAGCGATCGTCGAGGGGCTGACCGAGGAGTTGGACCCCGACACCTACACCAGGGCGATGGAGATGGCCGGCCTGCCCGACATGATCCGCGGCTACGGCACCATCAAGATGGCCAACGCGCAGCGATACCAACATCGACTGGCCACCCTCCACGGCCGCGTCTGACGTGTCCGACCAGCGAAAGTGGCTGTCCTGACCCTTCCGTGGGTAGGTTTGACCCTCTGAGCGTGCCGAGTACTCCTGTGCGTGCCGAATACGTCATCCGACGAGGTCTGGCGACGAGCCGGCCCTCGTGAATGTTCGCCGGCACCGCCGAGGACAACTTTCCTCCGTAGCTGCGTTGGGTTCGGATTGTCGATCGAGCCAATAGGCATTGTCGTACCGGATGGTTCGCGCACCGTTCCGATCGCCAACGCGAAGGTGCAGGCCAGGATCCCGGTGCCGGTCAGTGGTGGGCGCTGGGGTGGACCTTGGGGGACACAATACGAACCGGCACCTCACCATCGACGGCCCGGCTCTCACCCTGGGTCGGGGGTGGGGCCCCAAGTTCGCGTGAGTTGGCTCTCTGATTGGTATGAATGCAGGATTGCTGCTAAACAGTTTTGCTGCTACACTGCCTGAATGAGCACGGACCAGACCTTCGTCACCGTTCAGAGCCGAGGCGTTATCGCAATCCCTACGGCGATTCGACGCCATTTCGGTCTGGATCAGCCCGGAGCTCAGGTTGAGGTGATCGAGGGTGAGGGGGAGATCATTCTCCGTCCACATGTACCCGTCCCAGCAGACCAGGCATGGTTCTGGACCGAACGTTGGCAGCAAATGGAGCGCGAGGCCGACGAAGCCGTTACCGCCGGGCGAGTAGCTGTGGTCGGAGGTATCGATGAACTGCTTAACGACCTCGACTCGTGAGATTCGAGCGGACTGATCCGTTCAAAGCCGACTACCAACGACTACCCGAGGAAGAGCGCGAGATGTTTCGCAAGGCGGCTCAGGCGTTCAATGCAGCCTGCGATCGATTCATCGAGACCAAAGATCCGTCGTCGTGGCCGGCTAACCTACGCGTCAAACCAGTCGCAAGCGCACCTGGGGTCTTCGAGATGACGTGGAGTTTCAGCGGTCCTGACGGTCGGGCTACTTGGCAATGGACCACGGTCATCGACGCCGACGGGCTCTCTGTTCCGGCCGTACGCTGGCGAAGGCTCGGCAGCCACAGGATCTTCCGTAAACCTTGATCCGTCGGGGGCGAGCATCCTTGAGGGACGAGCATCGATGTGCGTCCCACCCTCCCTGTACGGTGACGGCCATGGCGCAGGACCTTCAACAGCTCATCGATGAGATCACCGTCGACGCGTACGGCCTCGACGAGCAGCTCTCGGGATTCCTCCAGGTGTTTGTGGATGAGGTAGCCGTACCCGCACCTGGCACTCTGCTGGACTTTGCGGTAGAAGTAACCGGCTTCGACTTCGAAGGAGACGAGCGACGTGGTCTGGTCGCCCAGTGCCAGCGCGGAGGGGGTGCAGGCACGGTCTCATTGGTCGATGTGCGCTTCGAGCCGCACTCGGTCGCCGGGTGGCTCCACGCCGCCTACCGGACCTGGCTCGGTCTCCCACCGTTTCCGGCCCGTCGGCCACCGGACTGGACCTGGCCAACCACGTGAGCAAGCGTGGCCGGACTCCCACCCCCGCCCTCGACCGGCTCACCACCGCCGAACGTGGCCAGTTGCTCAGCGAGTTGCTCCTGGCTCAACCCGAATTGGTCGACCAAGCCGAGAACCGTGCGCTTGCCCTCTTGGTCGTCGCTGACATCCATGAGGTAGCCAAGTCCATCGAATGGACCCTCCGTGAGGCCGATACCGACCAACTCGCATTCCGCGCCGGGCGGGTCTACGGACGAGGCTACATACACGAGAACGAACCTGCCAGCGAGATCCTCGCTGAGTCGCTACAGCTTGATCTCGACGATCTTGCCCGGCGGTCTGCCCTCGGCCTGCACGACGCGGCAAGCCAGATCGGACTGGCCTGCTACGGGGCCTCGCTGGGTGACGAACCGCTGTCCAAGACGGCACGGTGCTCGCCTACGCCGGCCCGGACGTGACCGACGACCTGGCTTGGTCGGTGTACGACGGGCTCACCAAAGCAAGAGTGAGCTTGCCCGACGATGCCCCGACGGGCTGCCAGCTGACTGGGGCCTCTCACTCGGCGCATGAACTCCTGCAAGACTCGAGGATGGTTCGCGCAACTCGAATTTGTGGACCTTGGGTCACACAATACGAACCGAGTGATCCTCGTCCACCACCTGAGCCTCGGCCTCTGAATGGCCCGGCGGTCTGCGATTGCGGTCGTACACTTTGAGTATGGCAACAACCCGAACGGATCGACTGGGACCCGCAGCTCGGCCGGTGGCGGTACCTGACGAGCTCGATACCATCGGCGGGTTGAAGGCGACAGGCGTGGTCGAGTTGCCGTTTCACATCCGATGGAGCGAGCCGTCGATCGCCTACGATCTGAACCGACGTACCGACCGGATTCGGGTCTATGAACAGGTGCTGAGGGAAGGCACGCAAGAGGACGTCCGGCACTACATCGATGGCTCCGAACTCGTCGACCTTTTCGACGACCTGGTGCTTCCACCTGCTGTTCGGAAGCCTTGGAAGGAGTGGATCGACCGCCACCGAGGGGTCGATTCTGATTGCTGAGCCCTCTGCAGCAACGAGTAGCTGGGCTCATCGCCGGACTTCCCGAAGCCGAGGACTTCGCTCTCGCCGGTGGCGCCGCTCTCATCGTGCATGGCGCTATCGACCGGAGTACACGGGACCCCGACTTCTTCGGCCTCGAACCCGACGCAGTGGACCGCCTCGCTCCTGCGGCAGAACGAGTCCTCGAGGAGGACGGTCTCTCCGTCGAACGGGTGTTGGATAGCCCCGGATTCGTCCGATTCCTCGTGGTGGGCCAAGACGGCCGAACGGAGGTCGACCTTGGGAGTGACGCACGCCTCTTCCCCGTTGATCAGGGACCCGGTTTCAAGCTTCTCGCTCCCGAGGAACTGGCAGTGGACAAAGTGTTGGCAGTCTTCGGGCGAGCCGAGGCTCGGGACTTCATGGACCTGATGGCTATCGAGGATCAGTTCGGTCTCGATTGGCTCCTCCGAACCGCTGCTGACAAGGACCATGGATTTGACGTGAAGGTGTTCGCCGAAATGACCGACCGGTTCGATCGCCTTCGAAGGGACGAGTTCCCAATCGACGACCAGGAGTACGAAAGGCTCGCCCGGCTCGTCACACTTTGGCGTACCCATGCTCGCGAACTCGGCAGGGAGCAGAGTCGACTTCACGAACCAGGTCCTGATCGTGGCGACGACCTCGGGATCGGATACTGAGTTCCGGGAAACGGTTCGCGCAGTCCGAATTTGGAGGTCTTGGGGGACACAATAAGAACCCAGTGCCGATGATCGCCGGTTCGATCATTGAACTCCGTTGAGATCCCCGACCAGCACGCGCTTTGGCGTCGGAGACCTTCCTACGCGGCGTTCGGCCGCTGCAGGAGGTCGACCGGGAGCGAGACCGCCTCGACCACCGGGAGGTCGTCGTCTCCGGTCAACTCGACCTCGACGCGAGCGAACTGCTTCCCCAGCGGCCCGAAGAGACTCAATACGGTACCCGTCACATCCTCTAGCCCCCACGGGACGACCACGCGGTCACCTGGCTTGAAGGTCGGCATCGTCACGGGCTCCACGGGTCATCGGCTGGGAAGAGGGCAACCAAATGATCCCACACAATCCGGTCGAGGGCGTGGGCATGCCG